>Ga0196960_10000170_pt1 | contig 26143 bp, 20 predicted proteins | sample S3v_5metaG_FD_183187 | JGI IMG/M metagenome (GOLD analysis project Ga0196960, IMG submission 183187) | Soil microbial communities from Anza Borrego desert, Southern California, United States - S3+v_5 | ecosystem: Environmental > Terrestrial > Soil > Desert | place: USA: California | collected...
CCGCGGGGGCAAACCAGCGTTGGCGTTTTCCCGGCCGCGCAGCGCGTCGAGGCTCCACGCGCCGGGGCCGGCGAAGATCAGGTAGAAGAAGGCGAAGCAGAACATGATCGCCGTCTCGCCCTGGTTCAGGACCGGCCAGAAACCCTGCGTCGCGTGACCCATGAAATAGGCTGCGGCCATCGTGCCCGAGGCGAGAAAGGCGGCCGGGCGGGTGAAGAGGCCGAGCACGATCAGGGTTCCGGTGACGAGCTCGATGGCGCCGGCGGCAACGATGATTCCGGGCAGCGGGCCCGGCATCGGCATCGGCGCCGGAAAGGCGAAGAACTTCATCGTCGCGTGCTGGAGCATCAGCAGGGCTGTCACGATCCGGAGCGCCGCAAGCGCGTGGGGCGACCATGTGTCGAGCTTGGACATCGTATCTTCTCCTGTTTTTCTTCGCTCAATGCGTTGTCGGAATGTCGCCGAAGCGGAAGCTGGAAGCGGTGATGCCGCCGAACAGATCCTTCTGATGGTAGACGACAGCGCCGGCGTCCTGCTCCGCGGCTCCGACGGCCACCATCAATGGGATGAGGTGGTCCTCCCGGGGGTGGGCTCCCCGGGCTTGCGGCGCCTTTTCCCAATCGATGAGCCGGGGAGTCCGTTCCTGGGGAGAGGAGCCCACCAGGGTCTCCTGGAGCCAGGCATCGAACACGCGCGAGGGTTCGAAGCCTTGCGTGCCGCGCATATCCTGCATGTTGTGGTAGGTGAGTCCGCTCCCGATGATCAGCACACCCTCGTCCCGCAGCGGCGCGAGCAAGCGACCGAGCTTGAGGTGCGTCTCAGGGTCGTAGCTGCGGTCGATCGACAGCTGGACGAGCGGGATGTCTTCCTCCGGGTAGAGCGGCTTCATGATGCTGAAGGTGCCGTGATCGTAGCCGCGCGCCGGATCGAGCCGGCTGGGAATGCCGCCGCCGGCCAACAGCTGCCGCACGCGCGCGGCAAGCTCGGGCGACCCCGGAGCCTTGTACTTGATCTGGTAGGTGTGCGGCGGGAAGCCGGAATAGTCATATTCCATCCCCGGCTGGCCGCTCGACGAGATCGCGAAGCCATTCTCTTCCCAGTGGCCGGAGATCACCAGCACGGCGCGCGGCGCATCTCCGAGCTCACGGCGGATATCGACGAGCGACTGCTCAAGCTGATCAAAGGCGCGGCGGAACGGCCCGTCGAGATACGGCCACGGGCCGCCGCCATGGCTGATGAAGTAGGTCGGAAGACGGTTGCTCATTTCTATTCTCCTGTCGGGAAGCGCGAGCGGGGGGCTCAGCGCCAGTCGAAGAACAAAGGGGCTTCGCGGAAGGCGAAGCGATCGAGGTGGCTGGCGACGGCGCCCTTCAGGCCAGCCAGCTGCTCGGGCGAGGAGGCGTCGACGACGACCTCCAGCGTCTCTTCCTGCGCGGTGAAGGTGACGACGGCGTCGGCCGGGAAAGACAGGCCGCGTGCGTCCTTTGGAAAGACGATTGTTCCCCGCTCGGGCGTGAATTCCACGGCAAGGTTGTGCGACCAATGCTTGCACAGCTGCTGGAGATAACGGCTGCCATTCTTCGTCGGGACGGAAGCGGTGGCGTTGATGGTGGCGGCTTGGTTGGTCATCTTTGCTCTCTCGAACATCTCTTGTTGATGAGGAGATAGGCTCGACAAAGGGAGCGCAGAAGAGATAAAAGATCGATGTTAATCATCTACCGGGGAGATGGATATTGCTCGGAACGCTCACTCTCGACCAGCTTCGGGTGCTGGTGACGATCGAGGAAACCGGCAGCTTCTCCGCCGCCGGACGCAAGCTTCAGCGCGCCCAGTCCGCCATCAGCCATGCGGTCCAGTCACTGGAAAACCTCCAGCGCGTGCAACTGTTCGATCGCACGTCGCGAACGCCGACACTGACCGAGGCGGGGCAGGCGCTGGCTGCGCAGGCGCGGCAGGTGCTTCGCCAGGCCGAGCTGTTCGAGCGGACGGCCGGCGCGATCGCCGAAGGGCTGGAGCCGGAGCTGACCTTCGCTGTCGATAACATGGTGCCGATCGAGCCCGTCATCCGCAGCCTCGCCGCTCTCCAGCGCCGCTACCCCAATCTTGCCGTGACCTTGTTCACCGAGGCAATGGGCGGCACCGAGCGGCGGGTGCGGTCGGGGTCGGCGGCGCTCGGCCTGTGCATGCTGTTCCCGCCGCAGGTCCAGGATTTTCAGGCCTACCCCGTCTCGGCGGTCGAGCTGGTGCCCGTCGTCGCGCCGTCACATCCGCTGGCGCAGGAAGTGCGGGGAATGGAGAGGGAGGTGCTGGCCGAGCACGTCCAACTCGTCCTCACCGACCCCGAAAACCAAAGCGGGCCGAGCTACAGCGTGGTCAGCCCGCGCGTGTGGCGTTTCGTCGACCTTGGACGGCGGCTCGATTTCCTGCTCGCCGGCTTCGGATGGGCGACGATGCCGCTCCACCTAATCGAGGGGCATCTCGCGCGCGGCGAGTTGAAGCGGTTGCCCATCGAGGATCCGGCAATCCTCCCCGGATCGCTCCCCATCTATGCTGTGCATCAACGCAACCGCACACTCGGCACCGCCGCCCGCTCGCTGCTCAACGATCTCCAGCCAGCGGCGGCCTAGCGCCGTTCCGGGCTGCTCAGACACCCATCTGCCGCGCCGGCCTCCGCTCTTCCCGCCGCATAGAGGCCGCGCATAAACTCCGTGTCGAACAGCGGCGGCGGATCGGCCGGCATTTCCTCCTCGACGGCGCACATGAAGAAACCGATCCGCCGCGTCTGCGCATAATTTCGCAGCGATTCGACGGTCGTCCGGTCGACCTCCGACAGCATCGTGTACAAAGCGCGCGAGGCGATGCTGAAGGTGCGGGGGCTGACCACCTGGAATTCGGGGCGGAAGCGGCCATTGTAGATGACGTAGATGGCACCGTCCGCCGGCGCTTCGGCCGGAGTCGCCGTCATCACCGAGCGGGGCAGCGCGAAGAAGCCCGCGACTGTGCCGCCGTCGACATGCATCTCCTCGAACGTGCGGCCATTGGCGCTCACTTCGATCCGCACCGGCGGAAAGGCGGCGGGGATGCTGGCGGAGGCGAGGAGCACTTGGCGGAACAAGGCTACGCGGCGCGGCGAGGCGCTCGCGGCGATCGCGCCCATGTCCCAGATGACGCCGCGCTGCGCATCGAGGTTGGCGGTCATGACCAGCAGTCGGCGCCCGCGCCGGTGCTCGGCTGCAATTCGGTCGATGAGAGCCGGGGTCGCGTAGCGGGCGATAAGGCCTTGGAGCGGCGCGCTGTCGAGCAGACTGTCGCCGCCGAGGACGCCGCGAACGACGCGCTGCCGGTAAACGTCGCGGCCGCTGATGCCCGTGTAGATGGCGGTCAGGGTCGCATCTTCTTCCGAGCCGAGAAAGGCAAAGGGCGCAATAAGCGCGCCGGTGCTGACGCCGGTGACGATGTCGAAGGAGGGGCGGTCGCCGCGCCGGGTCCAGCCGTTCAGCAGGCCTGCGCCGAACGCGCCCTTGTCGGACCCGCCGGACAGCGCCAGCAAATTGCGGGGTGCACCGAGCCCCGCCGCCTGGCGCTGTTCCAGCAGGGTCGCTGCCCATGCGGCCTGGGCGGCGTCGTCGCCCCTGGTCCAGAAGCGGACCGCCTCGCCGGGCAAAGGCCGTGCAACCGCCATTTCGGCCGCACTATAAGGCACGCGCGGCGGTGCGGTGGCGCAGCCGGCAACGGCCGCGGCAAGCAGGATCGGCAGAATGGCGCGAAGCCGGGCCCTGATCATCGCTCCTCCCTTTGCGTCCGCCGCATGCCGCGTCACAGGCGCAGGACGAGACCGGTCGACGCCCGTATCTCCTCATAATTGGATGCGGGGAAGTTCGAGTTTCGATCGGTATAACGGATGGCCGTGCGCAGGCCGAACCGATCCGTCAGATGCAAGTCCGACGTGGCGGTGATCACCGACCGGTCTTCGCGGCGGCGCTCGCCGATGGAGGGCGTGATGTTCTCATAATCCCGATCACGATATTCGAACTCGAGCCGCGCCGTGTCGCGCCGGTCGATCAGGCGCAGCGGCAGGGAAAGCGCCGCATTGATCTGGAAGCCGTGCAGGTCGAAGCGCGCCTCGACCGCATCCACATCCTCGTAGCGGATGCGGGCCGTGAGCTGCGTCGCCGGCGAAAACTGGTGCGCAACGCTCAGGGCAATCATGTGATTGTCCGTGTCGCGGGCGTCCAGATCCAGGAAGTTCCAATTCTCGTAGCGATAGGACGCCGTCAGCCGCGTCCGCTGCGCAACCGGCACGGTCAGCTTCGGCTCGATCCCCTGGATGTCGACCAGCGCATCGCCGCCAAGACGGAAATGGATGAAGTCATAGGATGCACCGAGTTCCGCGCGGCCGAGCTGGAGGCGGCCGTCGGCGCTGAAGCGATGGCTCTGGCGGTTGAGGTCGGGGAAGTCGAAATGCGAGCGCTGCGAGAAGTCGTAGCCGAGTGTCAGCGAACCCGCTTGCCTGTCGATCACGCGCGCCCGGGCTTTCGTCTCCACGAGTGCGAGGAAATCGCCCTCGCGCTGGTCGATGTCCAATTCGTCGACGCGAATCCGGCCGTCATATTCGATGCCGGCAAGACCCTCGAACGTGTATCGGTCCGCCGCCGCCGCCGGTGACGCCGCCGTGCCGGTGGCGAGCGCGAGGGCGGCCGGGAAGGCGATCTTCTTCGTCATGATGCTGAGCCTGCTGCCCCAGAGGAGTGACGGCGCGCCCGCGACACGCCCGGGACATCGCTCATGCCCCGGGCGCATCGACGGCCGATTAGGTGCCGATCAGGTGCCGGTCAGGACCAGGGTCGCCCGCAGCCCGCCGTCGGCCTTCGGCGTCACCTTGAGGATGTCATCACGGCCCGAAATGCCGCTCTGCTCGCGGACCACGTCGTTCTCGTTGGTGTAGATGGAGACGCCGCGCGACCGGTAGGCCGGATGGGTCGACTGGATGGTGTTGAGCAACGCCTGCGGGAAATAGAGCTGCGTCGTCATCATCCGGTTCCCGCCGAGATGAACCCGGACGTGAATATGTGCGGCGCGCGGCGTGTACCAGCCCGGAACGATCGTCTGGAACGTCACCTTGCCCTCGGCGTCGGTGGTCTGGGCGCCACGCAGCCAGCGCTCGTTGTCGCGGTGCGCAACGTGGCCGAGCTCGTTGACGGTGTCGAGGTCCGGGAATTTGTTCGGGTCGTTGAACAGGTAACCGCTATATTCGCCGGCCGCATTGCAATGCCAGATGGAGACCACCGCGCCGCCGATCGGCCGACAGCTTGCATTGGCGTTGGCGACGCGCAGCTCGAGCTCCAGCGGAACGCCCGGCTGGCCCTCGCGGACGTCCGACCGGATGATCCGCTGGTCGATATAATAAGGGCCCTCGACGGTCGCAGTGGTCAGGCGGCATTGCGGCAGGCTGTCGAGGAAATCGCCGACCTCGGCGGCATCGTTGATGTTGCCGGATGAAAAGGCGCGCTGGGCGAAGGCAGGCGACAAGAGCCCGCCGACCGAGGTGATCGTGCCTCCCAGGATGCCGAGGAGAGCGGCCCGCCGCCCGAGCCGGAATTCGTTCGGTGCCTCATCATGCTGGTCTTCGGTCATCGTCTCTCGGTCGGTCATCGTGGGTGCCTTTCTGAAGCGGTATCAACCCCCGCCTGCCGCTCCGCATAAAGAGATGAACCCACCGTCAAAGTGCGAAAAGATTGATGAAATCCATCTCTGAAGAAGATGGATCAAGGCGAACGCCGGCAGATTGACGATTCTGCAAAGCGGTCGAAGCGCTTCAGTGGAGACCGCTTACAACGGTCTCCAATTCACCACCCGATCCGGGCGAGGCATGATCGGGCTCCCTCGGGAGGGTGGGGGCTCAGCCGACTTGGATATATCGGTGGACCGACGCGCGATCCATCAACCCGTTCTAGCTGTGCCGTTCGGCGTTTAGCCGTTTCCGCAGCCGCGCCACTCGCGCCCGGCCGGTCTCCACAACCTTGCCCAGTCACCTGCCACGGTAATCTTCCGGCGGTCCGCTATCCTGTCCCGCTCGATCGCGACAAAGGCGATGTTCTTTTCAGCGCGTATGTTGGGCGGCCGAAGCTGCGCCGTCTCTTCGATCCTATAGCCAGAGAATGGCGTCCACAGGAGGAACCAGAAGGTCTCGTCGTCGCCGACGTCCGGATCGATCAGCACCGGTTGCGAAAAGATTAACTTCATCTGTTCCTCGCTGAACGGCTGAACGGCTGAACGGCTGAACGGCTGAACGGCTGAACGCCGCGATCCATCGGTCGTCTGGAGGGATTGCTTCCATGTCGTCTTCCCAACGAACTCGCGGAGACGCGCCGGCACATCCAATCGGAACCACAGATCGTTGGACTTCGCATGCCAATGCGAATGGCTCATTCTTCGCCCCACTTCGTACCACCCTGAGGTGAAGGAAGCCCGAATTTGCATGCTTTTCGCAGTCTTGCGCCGTTTTGGCGAAGATGGTGACCCCTACGGGAGGGGTCGACGCCTACCAAGAATGCCAGAAACAAGCCATTCTTCGATTTTCTAATCAGCCTCGCTGTACCCGTATGCTGTACCAACGCGAGTTGAGGATTTCACATTACGCGTGTGTCTGCTGAGAGCAACAGCCCTATTGATGAATGCGCTTCAGCCGGAGCCAATATCCTGTCCGCACAGTCGGACGGCCGCACCGGTCTAGCCCAATCCGAACCGTCGTGAAACTGCCTCAGCCGACTAGGTCCTTAACCAAGCCCCCACCTCCGACTCATCGGCTCTTTTAGCACGGGCGGAACGGCCGGAGTCCAGCAGGGCACTGCAGCCAAAGGTGCCCGCTGCGCGCTGGCTTCCTGATGCCTTCTGTGGAAGACCCTTCAGATCATATCGAGATAGAGGAAGTTGGTAACGAGGGATCCCGGCTGGACGAACTCGGGACCGTTCAGATCCAGTGGGCCCCGCCAGTAGTGAACCTCGCCGTCAGTCAGAACGGCCACGCCGCACACTGCGAAATTCGCTCCGCGAAACGAGCCATACTGAACGTTTCCGCCGACACCTGGAACGGTCGGGTCGTCGATGACGATACGAAGTGCACCCACGACGTTTCGAACGCTATGCTGTTTGTTCGTGAGTGCGTTCTGAGCGGTGGTGATGCCGGAGCCCAAAAACTCTATGGTGCCCGGGCTACTCAGGACTTCAGAGAGGATTGGCCGACCCAACGCCCAGACGTGCTCCATCTTGAACGCGCGCAGCCTTTCGGTCGCCGCACAGAAGCCGGCAACGATGACGCTGGTGTCTCCACGGGCTCCCATGAAGGAATATCGTTCGCACATGTTTTTGAAGCCGTGGAACATCAAGGACGCGATCTCGTCCATGCCGAAGGTATTGTGGCCAGGGATGCCCTGCATGTCGCGGACGACCTCGCCCAATGCCTCCTTGGTCATCATCGCGATCGACGTTCCACCTGCGGCAGCCATGCCCAATTCGCCTTCTGCGAGGACTGCCGGCGTCTGACCGGGAGTGGCGGGTTCTGCTATTCTATAGGGGATGCGCAGGACCTTGATCACCGCGTCAACGGCATGGCCGTTCGCGGTCCCCCGAGAGTCTGAAGCGAAATGGATGTTATCGCCGGAGTTCCATACGATGCAAAGTGTCACACGATCGTCCTGCTACGTTCTTCGGCTGTCGCAGCCATGACGGGCGGGCGATGTCAATGACTGCCTCGCCCGCCGCTACAGGAGCAATTTGTTGCAAACGATCTGCGGGGTAGCCATCGATTGGTCAGCTACGGGCGACATGATGGCTGGCCTCGGCGGGCTGATCGGCGCTGGAGCCGTAATCTACGCCGCGCCCAAAGCTGCGGACACGTTCAGTTCCTGGCGGAAGCAGAAGCACCATGAGCGTTGCATGATCGTCGCCGAGGACATCCTGACACTGGCGTACAAGTTGAGTGGCGCCGACGGGCGCGATCACGTCGCGGAGGCAATCAACCAGGCGATCATGAATCTGGAAGGCGTTCTACTGCCGATCATCCGCCACCAGCCTGACTGACGGTTTAGAAGCAAGCTTCGGTAGGATTGGAGGGCGGCACACTGGAGGGCGGATTGCAAGTCGACGAGCCGATGAATACCCGGATGTTCCTGTACATAGACATCCTGGGATTCTCAGACATGATCAAAGCCGGCTTTCCGGTTGAGAACCTCTACGCCCACATAGATGCGCTCAACGTACACCGAGATAAGGATTTCACCTGCATCGTTTTCTCGGATACAATCCTCGTCTACGGTGCTGACTTCTGGTCAGACAACAAATCTCAAGCCGTCATGTGGCTAGTCGAGTTTGCGCAGGACCTATTCTACCGCCTTATCCCTCTGAACAAGCACTTCCGAGCTTTCGTGACAGAGGGGGAATTCATACACACCAAAATGAGGAACATCGACGCTTATTATGGGCGCGCGCTTGTGGACTGCTACGAGGCGGAGAAGCAGATCAGTGCTATGGGCGTGTTCCTCGATAACAAGTTAGTCCGATATAGCGATATCTTTCATGTCACACCGTTCAATGATCGGTGCTCGTACGTTCACGTAATGCAGTCGCTTGGATCGCTTGACCTGTCAGGCACCATCTTCGCTCCCGTGAAGGGTTTCAGGTTTCCGATCACGGGCGAACTGATTGATGGGTCAGAGTTTCGTATTGCCTACGATGCTCACTACATCCAGAATGTTTACCAGGGCTCGCGCGACGAGGGTAGCGCGCCTAAGGTGCGAGAGAAGTTCGTCAAGACGCTTGAGCTCATCCGTTCGCGACATCCGCTGATAGTTGATACCCTGATCGCCACCGGCTTCGACTTGGCGGCCCTGGCAACTGGAGTCGATTGGGCGGATTGGAGTGGGCGCATCGGCACGGAGCGCGGTTTCTACGGCTGAGCAGGAGCGGGGGCACTTTCCGCGAGCAGAGCCACGCGAGCAAGGCGATCAAAGTCAAAGCCTACAAATTTGGGCTGACAACGAGGGCCGCTCAGGACAACAGCACACGTCGTTCGCCAGCAGCGATCAGGTCACCAACATAGTCCTCAACCTCCTCAGGGGCCTGAGGTGATGGACGGGTACGACCCGCGTCTATCCCGCTCGCGATGCACCCTGCGATTGAGGACGCATCCTTACCCCACCACGGCTCGAGCAAGCTCGCCAGCGAGGCTTCGAACGCATCGAAGTCTTCCGCGTCGATGAACAGCAGCGGCGCAATCTCGGCGAGCGCTTGATCTGCTGTCGCCAGGAGATTGCGTTTTGTCTCGAAGCTCTCGGTCATGGCGCGACGAGATAGGTCGCTAAGGTACGTTACATCCCAGGCTGCGTTGCGGATCCCGGTCAGCGCACGCTGCCTATGCGGCGAGCGCAAGTATTTGAATAGGCCCGCCTTGGCCGCGAAAGGCGAAAAGAACATCGCGCAGTACAGGGTAGCTGGCCCTGCGACGATGAAGTCCGACACCATCCATCGACAGAGATCGGCCATGCGATCCGGGGGGGGCTTTCCACTCAATTCCAGCTCAGCCGCTTTGAGGAGCACGGCATAGTTGCAGCGGTATCGATGGAACGGTTGAGACAAATCATAGTCTTCGCGCTCGACGGCGGGGGTTGTCGGCAGTGCGTCAGCGCGGCCGAGCGCCACATCAATCCAGGCTTGTGCTTGGCCCGTGTCGGCGGCGCGGAACCACCGAAGTTCCTCGAGGGCGGCCTCGTTTCCGTGATTATGCGCGAGCTCGCGAAAAGCGATCACGGGCTCAAGGTCGAGGTTCATCGATTGCGAGAGCGCCATGAGATCGACGGCGATCTGCGTTGGCCCGTCGAACGGTCGACGTGCCCCCTCACGTGCTATCTTAGCCATCCTCGAGGCAATATTTCGATCGAGTAGAACGATCGTCTCCGACCGGTCGATCAGCTCCGCGTAGAGCAGCGCCTGAAGCGAGACTAGGCCGACCTCCGGCGCGATGAAGCCGGGGATTAGGCTGTTCGAACTAGCCAACCGTCCGGCGATCTTTTCCACGTCCCGACGGGGGAAATCCGATGAGATGCGGAAAAGGATCGTTGCATCTTCTTCGAGATCCATACTTCACCTAGTCATGCGCCACGAAGGGCAATTAGCGCATCTACGCGGTGACTCAATCCGCCCCCAAGTCCCCGAGGAGGTGCGCCATCGCATTGTTGGCAACCGGCGTCCAACTGGCGAGCCTGTCAGCGATCGCGCAGATGCAGCGAGTAAAAGCGACCTGAGCGCGCTGGATCTCGATCGCATGATCCGGTTCGCCCGTGTGAACGATTGAACTGCGCGCATAATAGATCGCCTCGACGCTGTCCTGGTAGCTGGACAAACCAGGCACCCCTTTGAGGCAGATCCCCACCCGGCGCCGGAGCCGCTTCGCTATCCCGCTAGCATACTGATCGGTGAGAAGGGTCTCGAATGCCACAGCCAAGGCGACGATCGCCTCGGCTTCGTTCGCGCGCGCGCTGAACGATTGTCGAAACCAGTCGATGGCGGTGACGAGCCGCCGGTACAGCCGGTTCTCCGCTTTCGAAGTGGTGCCAAGGTTCACATGCAGGAAGTAACCTCGTTCGATGATACGGAGCGCCCGGGTCACGCGCGGGGCGAAGCGTTTCATCCGGTTGGTCGCGAGCGCGTCTGTCGAGAGGATGGCGGACACGTCTGACAAGCGGGCGAGCTCGAGCGCGGAAACGTTCATGGGCACTCGTCTGATGTCCATGGGCCGCCCCCGGATCGCCTCTCCGATCAGGTAATGCGCTATGTCCAAAGTGGCAAAATTGTTCACAAAGGCAGATGAGCGATGCCGCTCGAGCGGACCAACAGCTTCCAATGAAAGGGCGTGCAGCATCAACAGATGAGCCGCAGCAATCCGGATCTTTAGCGCATAGATGAACTGATTCTCGTACATGTCTCCGGTGAAAGAGGTGATGCGCACCAGCAGCAGCGGATTTTTGCCCAGCCACTTGGCGGTATAAGCGAAGTGACGAAGGTCCCACTTGTCGATCCTCTGTTTGATACCGAGCCCGCGCGCCATCCGTCGTATGCTGCTGGCGGCCTCGTCGAACGAGTTGCTCTGCGTCGTTACTGCAAAGCCCGCATCACGAAAGATCGCCTCGGAACGCAGATTGCTTGTTCGCGATAGGACTGGTGGCATCTCCATGCCGAAGCCGGTGAGCGGGTAGAGCACCAAGCCCGGTCGGTCAGCTCCAGCCGATGCGAGGTTCGCAATGACGCATGCTGGAATGTTCCCCGCCCCAGTCTTTGCCGCGTGCAAAATCGCGTCATCGAGCAGCGATCGTCCGACATAGAACTCATTCGCCCACAAGATGCGCGCCAGCGCGATCCGAAGTTGGACGATATGGTGCTCGATTGCCTCCCGATCCTTGGACGAGATTTTCTTCTCGTCCGTGACCAGGTCCTCAACGCCACGAAATTGCGCGAGCAGATTGTGCTTCGCTTTGAGGAAATCGTCCGAACCCCTTAGCTTCCTGCCCAAGGCAATGGACAGACTGGCGAGATCAGCTGCCATGCCGACCTGTCGAGGGCGACCTTGCCACCGACAAATGCTCGATCGAATTAGTTACCATAGCCTCTTGCTCCGGCCCTCGCGCTCAAGCCCTCGTTCGTGCCATCTACGCCCGCACCCGCGACCGCCCAGCCTTCTCGAACGCATCGATGGCGGCGACAAGCGATTCCGCCCGCGTATTCAGTTCCTTGATTGCGTCGAGTGTCGCCGGCTGAATGCCATAGCGAACGTCATAGTCCGTTTTGGGCCAGGCCATGTCAGGGTTGCGATCCATGACGTGGATGCGCTCGTTGACCAGGCTGATGAGCGACGCGTTCGTTTCTCGGAGCGTGGTAGCGGCTTCCTGGAGCACGGGATCCTCGAAGTCGAACTCGGCGCCGGCCCACGTCACCGCCATCTCGTCGAGGGGGTCGAGCATTTGGCGCCGGTAAGGCGTCCCGAAGCTGTGCCCCCGGAGCAATTGTCGCAGCGGCTCCGGCAGCTGCGTCCGGTACCGCTGCAGGAGCGCGACGTCGTGTGGATGCGGCTCGGCTGGAGGTGGCGGAACCCGCCCCGCGCGCAGCACTTCGTCTGCCAGGACGCCGCGAAGCGCTGCCTCGAGCGCGCGCTGAAGGCCAGTCCGGGCCGCCCGGCGCTCATCGTCGACGGCGTCAGGCGGGCAGTGGTAGAGGATAGGCCGCCGATAGTGGCGCAGGTCGAATGGTAGCGCGTGCTCGTCAGGATGGCCCATGGCCGTGTTCATCACGGCAATCAGACTGCGCCACCCCCGGGACTTCAGCGCATAACCGTGCTCGAGCAGGACGTTCGGATTGGGGGACCGCTCGCCGTTGCCACGCGTGGCTACATGCGTGAGATCGGAAAGGAACGCGGCGGCCCGGTCAATCTTTTCGAAGATGGTGTCGGCGAGGGGCGGCATTCCGGGAACGTTCATAGTGTCCCGATCGGCGTGGAGTTCGCGATCCGCCGGATCGATATCGGCATCGGCGTTGATCGTGCGAATGGCGCGATCAAGCGCCCACTGAACAAGGCCACGTCCGACGCGATTGTCGGTGTCGCTCTGCCACGAGAAGAAGATATGGTGAGGCATTCGGGCGCTGCTACTCGCAAAAGGGCTTTTGCGACCTAACTACCATGCATGTGCACGTCGGGAAGGGAGCATGAGCAGGCGTGCCCCGTCACCACGAGATGCAAGTCACCCCAATCCAAGGTTCGCGACAGCGATCCCTTACCGCCGCGCGGCTGAGCAAGCCGGGGCGCGCATCCGCGCGGTACCAACCGCAAGGAATGCTTCATGGCAAATGGCAGAAGTGGGCGGCTCGTTCCCCAGTGCAATCAGCGCTTCTCCGTCATCCTTGGCCGCATGACCTCGGCGAGCGACCGTGAGGGTGATATTGACGAATGGGCTTAGCGAGGCACGGCTTGTGAAACGGCGCTTTGGATGGATCTCGAGGGACTTACGCCTCGGAAGCGTGCATGGTAGCAGCATGAAAGGGGTTCGATGGATCAGACGGATCTCGTAAGGGGGATCAGTTGGCTCGCGGACCAAAATTCGGATCTTCGGATATCGCTCGACTTGTCGAGCACGCCGATATCGCCGCAATTGCTGAGCGGCTTGGCCTGCACGTTGATAGCCGCGGGCGGCATCCGCGTCGAGCTATTTGCCCCTTCCATGATGACAAGGATCCGTCGCTAAACCTCTATCGCGGTGGCGCCGGACGGACTGAGCGTGACCATTACCATTGTTTCGTCTGCGGGGCGCACGGCGATGCAGTTTCACTCATTCAGAACTATGAAAAGATATCGTTCTGGGACGCGGTCCAGCGGCTTGCCGCGATTGAAGGGGTGGAGCTTAGTACCCAGCGCCCTCCCGTCATCGACCGTTTGACTGGCGCGGCGATTCTCGCGCGACACCTCCACGACAGGCCGGCGACTGACGAGAAGTTCATCGCCTTTGCAGAGGAGCGCGGTTTTGATCCGGCGTTTCTTCGCAGCAGGGGCGCAGCGTGCACGAGGCTTGATGTGCTTATCAAGAGCGCGAGAGCTGACCGCACCATAGAGGAGCAGCTTGTTGAGGCCGGCGTGCTTCGTCGCGAAGATGCCGGTGAACCGGTGGCTGATCTCTACGGTTCAGTTTTGCGCGGGTTTTTCTTTGGGACCCGCATTGTCTTCCCAATCGACGGCCCCCGGGGCGAGACGGTCGGTTTCGCCGCCCGCGCGCTTGACGGTCAGAAGCCGAAATATCTGTACTCCTACAACTTTCCTCGCAGAACGTCGCTTTACGGCGAAGGACGGCTGCTCAAGGCCCTTCGAAGTTTTCGTCCAACCGACGGAACCCGGGTCATCGATATCTATCTCGTCGAGGGAATCTTCGACGTCCTCCGTTTCGAGCAGTTGGGTTTCTATGCGCTAGGCGTCCTGGGTGCGCAGATCACGCCGGGCCAAGTCGAGCGCATCGCTAAGATCCAGGAACTCGTTGCCGACCTCGACGGCGAGCTCAGAATTCACGTCTTTTTCGACGGTGATGATGCTGGGAAACGTGGCGCGTACGATGCCACGCTGAACCTGCTAAGACTTCTTCAGCACGGTCATCCATTTGATCTCACTATCATTGCTTCGCCTTCGAGCGACGCTGATAAGGTAGATCCTGACGCATTTCTGCGTGGTGTGGCCCCGGAAGTCGCTCGCAACATGCTCGGTTCGAGAAGCGTCGGACCGCTGGAATTCCTGGCCGCTTTCAGGCTGGGACTAGAGCCCTCCCGACTGGATTGGTCGTCTGTCAACCGCCTCCGGCTCGCATCAATTGCCCGGAGTGTGGCCTTTTCGCTCCGCGACGTCGATTGGGATCGCATCCTTATGCCGTTAGCGGCCGCGGATCAGCATCCTGGACTGACGCAGTTCGCAGCCCTGGTAAGTAGCTATGCGGGTGGGAAGGTGAGGCCATCGCCCGTTGCGCGAGCCCTTCCGAAATTCCGTGACCCGGCGGATGACCGCTCAGATTTGCTCACCGCGCTAACGCTAGGACGATCCTCGACTTCGCGCCGCGAATATCCGCTTGAAGACGAAGCATGGGAAAGGCTAGCAATCGCGGCGTCTCCGCTTTTCCACATTCATCGTGCCAGACTAGCGGCTGCGGACGGTCCATCCAGTCCACTTCTGGCTCGTCAGCTGCCCAAAGGAGATGGAAAATATCGGCTCAAAGCCGGGCCCGTTGCACATGATGCAATCCTTCAACAATACGCGCTCGTCGAGCTGTTGAGGGATCGGTACGATTGTCCAAGCTTCGCCGATAGTGTGCCCGCAGTACGCTATGCTTCCGACGGTGGGCCTGACGAAGGAATTTACAAGACCGGCAACGGGCGCAAACAACCGGCTCTGAGCTTCGCTTATCAAATAGACATGGCGGTCGTAAACGGACTTGCCCCAGCGCGGCGTGAGGGCATTTTTCGACCCTATTTTGAATGCTGGCGATCGTTCGTCGACTTTATAGATGGCCGGATTAAACGCTTCCGCCACGACGAGATGCAGATACTGCGGCTCGATATAACTGGCTTCTATGATCACCTCCGATCGGACATCTTCGGCGAAGCGCTCGCACAACCGCTCGAACGCGCACTCCATTGCCTCAATTTCGCCGAAGGGGACATCGGTGCATTCGCACCATTGATCTCACCCTCGGAGCGAGACGATGCGGCGGAGCGATCCGAAGTCTTCACTCGGTTCATGCTTCAGCACAGCTTCGGCCTACGCTATTTCGACCCCGTTACAGGCGAGGAAGCCTCACTTGAGCCTAAGCGAGGCATCCCTCAGGGGCCTGATCTTTCGGCGTATCTCGCAAACATCGCGCTTTTTGATCTCGATGACATGATGGGAGCTGAGGTTGCGAGGCTGAACGACGCTGACTCGGACCAAGAGGAAATCGGCGATGGCGAGCGATGCTCAGCCGCTTATGCCCGCTATGTCGATGACATTGTGGTCATATGCCGTGATTTTGAAACAGCGGCCCAGTTTCGACGGAAGATCGAGTCGCTTATCAAGCTGAAGGGATTGTCGCTTAATCGCAAAAATGTGACGCCGCCAGCAATGACCCGGGCGCAAGCCCGGGGCTGGATCACTGATAATCGCGCCGGCTTCGGCTTCTCCGGACCGCTCGCTGATCTGCCTACCACTGAGGCGATGGATCCTTTGGCCGACGCTGGCGAAATCGATCGCCGTACGGCACTCGGTCTCCTGTTTGATCCCGAACTCGACAACCCTGAGAAGGGGGATGTTGGGGTAGCGAAGATCAGCATCGCACTTAGTGCTTCGGATATTCGGTTCAACGACCGCGCCAATGCCTACCGGCGCCTGTGGTGCTTCGCCTCGGACAGTTCGGCCGAAGGCTCTGGCGACGATCTCGCGGCGTCGTTTGTAAAGCTTTTGGCCGCAGCCGAACCTCGAGCATTGCGCCTTTCTTCTGAAACCGATCGGCTCGATATCGCGCTGGCGGCAATGGAAGGACTGGACCGCGCCTTAAGGTTCGCGATACCTCCTGAGACCTTCGGCGAAGAGCTGTGCAATCGTATCGCGCGCAATTTGCGAGTCCTGGCGGACTCAGTGCTTCATGATCCCTTTACACGACTCGAAGAACTGCTGCTGGGCGGCAACAACGGCCGGTTGCTTTCGCGCTTCGACACCCGCTGTCAGATCGGCATCATCGCTTGTCTCGCTGCTGAGAAGCTCAAGGTGTGCGAACGCACATTCCAGTTCGCGCAGCTGCATAAGTTTCTGCTGCCGACTCCGGATGGCGGCAAGGCGCTTCCGGAAGGTCTGCTGCATTCGCTGCTGAAGCATGACCGCACGTTCGAGCGCCCGCTGCCGAGCCTCATTGTCGCTCGCGGGCAGTCCTCAGGCTCCGCTTTTTCCCGTCTCAACCAGACGCTCGTCGAGCTGCAACGCGCGGCGTTGGATGACGAGAATGACGGTCCGGGCCCATTCACCTTGCCGGAACTGCTTGAGCCGAATGAAGTAGTCAGCGTTGCTCAATTCATTTTGAGCATCTGGGCTCCTGGCAACGATCTTGACGGCGGCGCCGCTCCGCCAAGCGAAATTGAGCTCGACGCGGCCGCGACGCTGGTCAACGTCACTTATGGAGTGTTCGGACGAGTCGCGTCGCGCCGGCCCCGATTGATGCGGATCATCGCGGGCGCGCAGGGCGCTATGCCCTTGCCGTCGCCGCCTGGTCTTAAGACCTCCGGTATTCTTTTGTGGTGTTCCGATGGCAGATTGCTGCTCGCATCACCAGACGCTGCGGAGGCGCCGCCGGTTGGAGTGAGTTGGACAAACATAGATGGGCAGACCGTCCGGGGGATTGCCCTCCGAGAAGCAACGCTTCCCGCTGGCGTCAGGCTTTTGGTAGAGAAGGAGCGAAAGTGGTCTCCCGCCGAAATCGCAAGTCTTTACCGGGCTGGGTTCCCTCAGTTCGTGCAGCAGCTCAGTCTCAATGCCGAACACGTGCCTGTGCCGACGGCGTTCTCGTTTTTTGCCAAATCTACAGATGACGTCATAGACTTCGCGAGCGTGCAGATGATTTCATGGCCCGCGCTCCGCTCGAGCGTCGACGGCCACGCGTTTGTTCGTGTCGGACTCTCGCTCGAGGCACGCGGGGTCTATTCCGACGGCGCGGATCTGTGGCGTTATGGCTGGGCAGTTCGGGATGCCTGCAATCGCGCCGAACCATCCCACGACGATGATGCTGGGCAGGACGCTCACGCCGACACTGCGTTGGATCAGGATTTTCATCGCCGAGAAGCTATCGTTGCGCGCGTGCTGCCCCGGCTGTCCGGGGCGGATCGCTGGGGCCCCGGCGAAGGCGCTCCCGATAACCCGATCCCAACCCGTATCCGCCGAGCCCTTACGCTCCTCGAGAACTTCGACCGTGCGCGCACGGCTGCCGAAGCCGCCTCCTGTCTCGTCGCGGCCGTATCCGAGGGAATGTTCATGAGCGAGCGCGTGAATGCGCTGCATGACCTTACTTCCAGCGGTAATGCTGCAGAGCTCCTCGCCAGAGCGACCAGAAGAGTGAGCCGCGCTCTTCCTGAAGCGGCGAAGCACTGGGATATCGCCCTTCCACCGTCTCTTCCGTACCGACGTAGTGCCGCGGCCTGGCAGGCGTTGTCGGCAGCAATCGGGATCGCTGGCACAAATCTCCCCCCCGACGCAACCGACCCGCTCAAAGCGTTGGCGGCAGGTACCGAGACGTTAGCGGCAATTGCGGATCTTCGGGCCCTAGCGTTCGAGATCGCGGCCAGTCTGCCAGAAGACTCGCTTCACCGCTTAGTTGATGCTGAGTTCGATCTCGCTTGGGTGTCTGACGCTGTCGGCTTGGATCTCGCGATGTTGGATGACGGGACGGCGACCGACGACCCGAGCCTCGAGGTTCAGACCAGCAGGGTTGTGAGGGCATTCTGCCAAGTGGTGATTGGCCAACGCGGCGGCCTGCAGTTGGTCCGGGATCAGATCACCCCCGCCGGTTGGGTGGTGCTCGTCGCTATCCTCATCCAAGTCGTTCCGGTGCATCAGCGAAGCGGAGTTGCGCGACCGACCCTGTGGCAGGCACATGCCGGATTGGCCGGTGCGGAAGCTGCGCTGCGACAACTTCTCTTGTACTTCGCGAGCAGCTCGGAGGCTGCGTCTAACGCGCCTAATTGGCCGTGGGACGTGTTTGGCCAGTTGCTTCTCCAGCGACCGCCCGATCTCCCCGCGCTTCTGCGGCAAGTCACAGATGCGACGGACATCAACGTTAGCAACGAGGTCTCGTGGTCTAATCCTCGGACTGGGGATAGCCAAGCTGACCGGCCAATCGTGAGGCTGGCCGACGGCAGTTCCATCAGCCTCGCCGAGTGGCAGATCGACGTATCGTACGTGCGGGGCGAGCGCGGCGCCGCGATGGAGGCATACCCGGTCGGCAGCCGGTTGCGCTTTCCCTATTCCATTTCGCGTCGCGGCGACCAAGTCCTCGGTCTGCACCTCGTTTCGCGCAAGCTCGGTGGAGCTGCTTTCGGGGGGGCGCTGGATATTGAGTTATCCCCCGCAACCCGCAGCTTAGCATCGGACGTAGTGTCCAATCCTGTTGTCGCCGAGCGCCCTGACGAGGTCGCACCAACGGCTCAGGAGCCGGTGACCGTACTGGATGAAAATGTAGCTACACCACGGTCGGAAGCGGATCTCGATGGCTCAGACGCCGCCTCTGCAGTGATTGATCAAGCACGGATCCGCTCTTGGAGTGATCGTTCCGCTGCTAGAAACTTTGGTTCGCATCGCGTGGCATTAGTTCAGTGGGATGTTGCCGATAGTTACTACAGCCCAGGATACAAAGGCGGAGTATCCGAAGGTCTTGTTACTCCAGCCGGTGACAAGCCGGTTGACGCGGAGGCTATCAAGAACGGCGGAGTATTTTTATCTACCTCTGAATATCGTCGCCGTGTGATTATCCGCGAAGTCCTAAAAGCTTGTGCGGAGTTTAAAGTCGATGGCCTGATCTTTCCGGAATACAGCCTTAGACCTGAAACCATCAATTGGCTCGCACGTCAGCTGAAGACGCAATCTCGCCAGATAACTGTCTGGTGTGGTACCTTTCGGGTCCCTAACGCCACACAGCTCGACCGGGATTTCAGCGAAACAGCTGCCGTGCCGTACGTTTCCCCCACCGCGGGGCCTTTGCCTCTCGGGATCAACCGCTGGGACGCTCATACGGCGGTTCTGACCTGTCTGCGCACTCGGATCGATGAGCGGACCGTCAAGGTTGAGCACTATGCGCGTCAGAAGCGGTACCCGTCGGCTGCGGCTGGCGAATGGATCAGGCCGCCATTCGACCAGCCATGGTCCCCGTTGCTCGTCGACGAGAATGATCCTTTCAAGCTTGGTACGTTCGCACTGGAGCTCATTTGCTCCGAGATGTTCCCCCATGCCAGCAGCGCGAACTTCGTCGGCGTCATCGAGGAGAACAACGAACTCGCGGATCGATACGGACTTCCCAAAGGCGGCGAGTCGATGTTCAACCACGTCAGCAATGACGTCTATGAGTTTGCGCGATGGACGGCGTTTCGAAACGCAGCGAAGGTGGCCGGCGACACCAACCGCGCTCTGTGGAGGGGCGAAGCCCTCCAACGGACCTTGATCGTCCTCCCAGCGATGACGACGCGGTCAGCTGATTATCATATCTTCGGCCAAAACCAGTATCTTGCTGCTGGACTCGTTACCGCATTCTGCAATGCCGTAGTCCCACACGCTAGCTGCGGTCAAAGCAGCTTCATCGGCCTCGATGGATGGAAGCGCACGGAAGGGGTCAAAACCCCATACGGTTCGAAGGCGCCTGGCATATTCCAGCTAGGCGGGTCTCATAGCGGACCGCTCGGTGAGACCGAAGCTGCGATGGTTATTGCCGATCTCGACTTGCTACGAACCACTGATCAGCGTCCGCGACCTCATTATCAGCACCGTTCACTACGGCTTGTTGCCCACCTTCCCCTCTTCTTCGCAACGGAAAAAGGCGGACATGCCGGCCCAGGCTCGTACCCTAACAAACAGCGTCAGTTGAGAACTCGGACGATTGGAGGAGAGGCGCTGACTTTCGCACAGGCACGCACGAAGATCGCAAAAGCACTGGACCTAGAATCCGTTTGGCGATCGAACCTGAACGTCGCGTCTCGAGATGAGGAACCGGGGTCGCTATATCTCGCTGCGGTTGCCGAAACGCTGGCGGGTCTACGTGTGCTTGAGGAGTTTGCGGACGATCCGGTTTGGCTGCGGAAACGAACAGACTCTTTCAAATCCGAACGCTATGAAATGCCACCGACGGCTCCTTTGCCGGCGCTGGTCGATTGGCTGTACGTTGACGACCGATGGCTGCCAGGAATGAACGGGGCGGACGGCCCCGCACCGGGGGAGGACCCGCTGAAGAGCGATAAGCCGCTACTTAGCGTTCCACGGTCGATGCAGGATGAACCGCCACGGAGCTTCGACTGACGTGGAGCAACAGGTGATCGGCACTGGCTCCGACCGCGACCTCGATGAACTCGCGCGCTTACTCGAGGAGTCCGGCGATTTCCGGGTTTTGCGACGCTTGAAGCTCAGTGAACTAATCAAGCAGAGCGACGGGTCTAAGACTCGAACCGGCATTTTTCTTGATGTTGAAAGTACAGGACTCGACACCCGCACCAGTGAAATTATCGAAGTCGGACTCATGCCTTTCGAATATTGTAGCGACGGCCGCATTGTTTCGGTTGGAAAGCCACTGCACCAGTTAAATGAGCCATCAGATCCGATACCCTCAGAGATCACGGCAATCACCGGCCTGACAGATGAGCTTGTAGCGGGTCATCGTCTTGACATCCCCGTCATCGAGAAATTCGCTGGGCAAGCGGATCTCGTTCTCGCTCACAACGCAGCTTTTGATCGGCCATTCGCTGAGCGGATTTCGAGAATTTTTGCCACGAAACCTTGGGCATGCACAATGTGCGATGTTCCTTGGAAGGCGGAAGGCATCGAGGGACGGCGCCTGTCGGACCTCTTGTCCTGCTTCCAGTATTTCTTCGAGGCACATCGTGCCGTCGACGACTGCGAGGCTGGCATCGCACTGCTGACGATGCTGCTTCCCAAGTCTCGCGAGCGGGTTCTCAGTCGGGTCTTACAGGCCGCGCGCACACCAACTTGGCGAATTTTCGCCGATGCTGCTCCGTTCGAGACGAAGGACACACTGAAACGTCGCGGCTATAAATGGAATCCTGACCGAGAGCTTGGTCCACGTGCCTGGTGGAAGGATGTTCCTTCGGAACTTGTCGACGACGAAGTCGAGTACCTATCGAGAGAAATATTTCAAAGATCCGTAAAGCCGCTAATGTTTGAGATCACGGCATTCCAGCGATACTCTACACGGCTTCGTTGAGACGTCCGAGCCACTTGGTGCGGACGGTAGAGGTCGAGCCGCCACGTCCGGGGGATATCGAGCCGCGCGGCAACCCGGCCAGGCGCTAAGTAGCTCCCTAAGTGACCTCCCGCCCATGTTGGCTGACATCGCGAGCTTATCGATCGTTGCTGTGCGCCCAAACCGCTTCGGCGGTGGCTTGGCGGAAGCCCCGAAGTATGTAGGCGGCAAACAGCTCGCCATCGTTTGTCGCCAGAACATCCCCCAGCGTAGGGGGGGCTGGCTGCGCGCCGATCCAAGCGTCTAGCTTGGCAAACACCGCATCATCGGCTCGGTATCGATCTACAAGCCGGTAGCGGCTGTCCTGCGTCTCGACCACGTGGCCGTCGGCGATCGCCTCGACCGGGCTGACAACCAGAGCCGTGGTGATGTGGGTCCCGTCGCAAAAACGTCCCTTGTGATCGTCCACTATCCTGCCGGCGAGAAACCGTTGGTCATCAGGCAACTCGCAGATGATCCAGTCCGCGAGCATAGCGTCATAGATTTCGGTGCTCATTTTCGTCCTTGTAGCTGTCACGCAGAGTGCGGGGCTCCAATCGCTTCCAAGCAGGGGCATCGCGCTTGCCGCGGCCGCACCGCATTGTGCGGCCCCACTCGCGATCAGAAGTAGATGTCATCGACACTACCGGTCTGGCTTGCCGCTCGCGGCGGTTCGGACACCGCAGCGAACGGCAACAATCCGGGATTCTCATCGGCATTGGCCACTACCCATCCGGCAAGGTCATGCCACATTTGGCGAGCGAAGCCGGGCTCCTGAACGCTGTTCCAGAACTGGGCGGCCAGCCAGCAGCCGACCGCGTCGCTTTCGCAGTAGTGTTCGAGTGCGCCCCATTCCTGGCTGGCCACGAGCTCCGACACCCGGGCGGTGGAAACCTGCTTCACGGGGATCCCGAAGGGGGCGCAGAGATGGGTAAGGCTGACCGGCGCGGCATCCCGTTTGATCTGGTCGAACAGGTCTAGGTGCCGGCCCACACGAGAACGGTTCTGGAGGTCGATGAGCCGAGGAACATGCACCTCATGCACAGCCGCCCGGGTCACAAGAACCGGCAGGTCGAAGCGGCAGCCGTTGAAGGTATACACCATGCTCGCGTCCGAGACCGCCTCTTCGACGCTGGCGATGATGCCGCGCTCTGACCTGTTGCCCAACGAGAAGCTCTCGATTGCGTAGAGGCAGTGGCCATCTGCCATGGAGGTGACGGAGAAGGCGCTTGCGCAGACGATGGTGTGCAGCGGGAACGGCGCGAAGTCGTCACACGGGGTGTAGCCGCACCGCTCGGCCGCCTCGCGGTCGAGCACGGTCTCGATGTCGATGGCTACCGCCTTCATCATGCGCGCTCCTCATGGCCTGCCCGGCGGTGGGGCCCATTGCTGCACCAGCCATCCCACAGATCGAGAAGGATCTGCTTGGCGTCGGGGCCTTTGAGGTCGGCGTCGAAAACCGAGAAATCAGGTCCGGGCAGCCGGCGCAGGCTGATCAACGCATGGATATGGGGAGCGAGATCTCGCGCCGCGATCGACGGGACGTGGAGCGCCATCACCACCGGCAGCTGCCGCTCGTTCACGATCCTCGTCTTGAGGAATTCGCGAGCGGATTCCCAAAAGACGGGACGGGGGTCCCTATGGGAGCAACGCAGGGTCAGGACGCCAACAAGGTCCGTTTGATCAGGCAGCGCCTGCGCCTCGAAATGATCGCACAAGCCGCGCGGCGTCCAACAGTGGTCCGGCGCGTCGCGCGGCAGCAGGACATCGTGTCGGCGGCAAGTCGGCGGGCCGGCCAGGGGCGCCACGTCCCCGACCTCGAAGTTCTCGAGCCGGCGCGCCATAATCATATGGGCGGTCTGATGGCGGCCGGCCTTGACCCTGGGCGCCACCCCGTAGCTCATCCTATCAACGGCGCGGCCCTGTGGGGTATAGTCGAGGCCCAGGCGCGACGGCGCGGCGGCGGGCACCGTGTTCTTCGTATTCTTCGTCACTGATTTTCCTTCCGTGGCTGGTGACGCAACGGCGTCCCCACGGCGGCTTCATTCTTCGCGTGCGAGCGCGGCCACAGGCGCCCGCACGAACTCCGCGGCTCACCGCGCGCCGCTCCCGGCGGCGGCTGCCGGTCATCAGTTCGGAGCGCGCCAGCGCTCCCGAACCAGATGCCGGAGGGCGGGCGCGAGCCCGGACTGGGCGGCCCCAATGTGCCGCGCTATGTCGTTCGTGTCGAGGCATGGACGGCGCAGACCGGAGCCGGTGGCGGAGGTCTGCCTGGGGGTCCAGGGGCGCTCCCCTGGCATGCCTTTTTCTGCGCCACGCCGAAAAAGAATAGCATGTTATTCTTTTGCTAACCTCTCCGGCGGTACCGACCTTGGTGGATGCTGGGGGGAGGACCGATGAAGAGCGTCAATTCAGGGGTAGCCGGATCGGTTCGACTACGCCAGCTCACGAGGGCCGGGATCACCATTGCCGAGAAGCATGGCAAGCGGCTGGACTCAACCGGCAAGGCGCGCGCGATTAACAACGATCCGGCGCTAACGCGGACCGGGCTTGATCTCAACGACCTGTACGATGCGCACGTGAAGGGTGCATTCATCCCTGCGGCGAAGACGAAGGCCATGCACATGATCCTTCAGTTCCCCAAGGAGCTGGTCGATCCCAACGATGCGGCAGGGATGCTGGATCACGCCCGCGCATATGCGGAGCGGGTGTTCGGCCCAGACGCCGTGTTCGCCGACCGCATCGATCGGGATGAGAAGAACAAGCAGGTGGTCGATGTGTTCATCGCGCCAAAATATGAGAAGCGCACCAAGAAGGACGCGAAGATCGCGATTTCGATGACACGCCACCTGAAGCTGCTCGCCAAGAAGCACGGTCATGAGTCTCATCCGATGGGGATCGGCCGGGCGATGCAGGACGAGTTGTTCGATTATTTTCGCGAAGTGATGAAGCTCGAGGGGGTCGAACGGGGCGCGACGAAGGTTTTCGCTGGCGACGATTGGAAGTCCGCCGAGCAGCAGCGGCTTGAGGAACTGGAAGAGCAGGAACGGCTGTTGCAGGCGAGGGCTGCGGAACTCGATGCCCGCAACGCGGCAATCCAGGCTCAGGAGGAGAAAAGCGGTCAGGAGCTAGCTGAGCGTGAGGCCAACGTAACCTCGCGGGAGGGTGAGCTGGTATCCGCCGAGACGGCGCTCAGACACCAACGAGTAAGCGCCGAGATCGAGGCCGCTCAGGCCAAGCTCCTCTTCCGCGCCACTGATGACGGCGAGGGGCTCGCCTTGACCATCCTGGAAACCGGCAATCCAAAAATGAACGAAGCCGCGATGGATGATAGCGAGCGCAACGCCTATCGAGCAACCTGGTCGGAGCGCATGCTTGAGTTGGCTCGCTTCGTCGCCCAGACATTGCAGTCGCTGCGAAAGAAAGTCGCTGCGGCAATGAAGCAGGAGAGCGCTGCGATGAATCGCGAGGCGGCTACAGTCGCTGCCGAAGAGACAGCGCGGGAGCGTTTGAACGCGGCGTCCGCGGCCGAAAAGGCGGTCGTGGAGGCGAAGGCTATGGCGGAAGCCTTCTTGACCGCCTGGAGCGGCATTCCCGAAGGACAACGATTGCCGCCCGTGCGCGAGGCGATCATCAGAGCCGACGTGCTCCTAGCGTCTGAGAAGCAGCCGTCCGCCGATGCAGGGAACACCGGAGCGCCTAAATCGCGGGCCGAGGCATTGGCGGCGATGAAGGCGCTGGGACGAGGACCGAACGATCGAACCCACGCACCCGGTGAGCTTCCTCGCGGACGGGATGGGGCGGGGCGCTGAGGTGAGCCCCTCGTCTCCTAGGCCGCCTCGCGCCATTGCGGCGGTCCGAGTTCATCAAGCTCCCTGACGCGTCGCCTCGCCTTTCGAGTGACCGGCATTGAGTGAGTTCGGGAGGCGATTGCGACGGCGTTAACGTCCGCTTCGCGCCAATTTCGGTCAATAGAACGTAGTGGCTATGGAGCGGAAAGCGGTCATTCCTGCATCGCCAGCTAGATACTAGCCGCGATATCGGACCGCTGCGATCAAAGCCGCCAAGGCGGGAGATTGCTGACGGCGGCTGGGATAGTAGAGGTGATAACCCGGAAACGGCGGGCACCATTCCTCGAGCGTCGGCACGAGATCGCCTCTATCGATTTGATCCTGCAGGTAGTCACGAGGCAAATAGCACAGGCCCACCCCGGCAACGGCTGCCTGCCTGACGATGGCGATGTCGTTGACAACGAACTGGCCTTCGACACGCACGTTGACGGCCCTGCCGTCGCGTTCGAGATCCCAGACGGAATTACCGCCCCGAGCCTGATGGCGCAGATTGATGCAATTGTGCCTTGCCAAATCGTCGGGCGTGTGTGGCCAACCGTGCTTGGCGAAATAGGCGGGTGATCCGGCGACCGCCATTTCGAGATCCGGGCCGATCCGGACCGCGACCATGTCCTGCGCGAGCGTTTCGCCCAGGCGCACCCCGGCGTCGAAGCGTTCGGCGACGATGTCGACGAAGCCATTGTCGACCATCATTTCCACCGACAGGTCCGGGTATCGAAGCAAGAGCTTCGAGATCGCAGCCATAAGAATGCTCTCGGC
>Ga0196960_10000171_pt1 | contig 26135 bp, 18 predicted proteins | sample S3v_5metaG_FD_183187 | JGI IMG/M metagenome (GOLD analysis project Ga0196960, IMG submission 183187) | Soil microbial communities from Anza Borrego desert, Southern California, United States - S3+v_5 | ecosystem: Environmental > Terrestrial > Soil > Desert | place: USA: California | collected...
GCCGGGAGCGACGGGCCGGCCGGGCAGGACAGCGGTGGCGCGCCGGACCGCGAGGGCGCCGGCCCGGACAGCGGCACCACCGGAGGCACCCAGGACGGCACGGACGGACGCGAGGCGCCCGGCAGGTCCCCGGGCGAGGTGTACAAGGAGTCGGTCAGGGCCTGCCGCGCCTACCGCGAGGACGCTCTGAGCCGGGAGGCCGAGCGCCGGCTCCTCGACCTGGCCGACGGGGAACGCGACCTGGACCGCTTCTGCGACCGCCTCCTGGGCCCGGACGGCCGTACCGGCGGGAGCGGGAGCGGCGAGGAGGGCCAGGGCGACGGCAGGGACGACGGCGGGAGCGACGGCAAGAACGGTGGCGGGAGCGACGGCAAGAACGGTGACGGGAGCGGCGGCGGCAAGGGTTCGCTTCCCTCGATCGTCTTCCGTACGCAGGCTGCGGAGAGCACCCAGGGCGACGCGCCGCAGGGTGGTGCACCGCAGGGCGGCGCGGCCCCCCGGCCGACGGCCGGTCCCACGGCGGGCTCGCTGTCCGCGCTCTCCTCCGCACTGCGCTGACCTGCGAGAACGCCCCGGCTGTAACGCTTTCGGGCGGTCCGGCGCAGTAGTGAGTGCCGACTGGTCATCGGCCGCGCAAGGAGCCGGGGTTCCCCCCGTACCTTCGGCTCAGCGCATCCGGCGCGGGCGGGACACGTTCCCCCGGTCCCGCCCGCGCCCCCGAGCAGGCCGGCCCCTTCACCAGTAGACGACGACCTTGTCGCCGTCCCGCACCTGGGCGAAGAGCGACGCGATCTTCCCCTCGTCCCGGACGTTCACACAGCCGTGCGAAGCGCCGTTGTAGCCGCGTGCCGCGAAATCCGGCGAGTAGTGCACCGCCTGGCCCCCGCTGAAGAACATGGCGTACGGCATGGGGGTGTCGTAGAGCGTCGACACGTGGTGGCGGGACTTCCAGTACACCGAGAAGGTGCCCTCACGCGTGGGCGTGTACTGGGAGCCGAAGCGCACGTCCATCGACGAGACGACCCTGCCGTCGATCATCCAGGCGAGCGTGCGGCTGTTCTTGCTGATGCACAGCACCCGGCCCGTCATGCAGCGGGCGTCGGGCTTCGCGGCGGGCGGCTCGGCGGCAGGCGGGTCGAGCTCCTTCGACGTCGGCTCCCGCGTCATCGCGAGCAGCCGTTCCCAGGTGACGGTGTCGGTCCTCCCCGTGCGGGGCAGGCCCCGCTTGCCCTGGAAGGACTGCACGGAGGTGACGGTCACGGTGCCGTAGTACCCGGTGGGGCTGCGGTCGAAGTGGCCGATCTGGCGCAGCCGCGCCTGGAGCTCCCGTACGCGCGTGCTCCGGTCGCCGGCGGACATCAGGGTGCTGGGCCCCGGGGAGGGCCGTGCGCTCGGTGTCCCTGCGCCCGGCGTCCGTGAGGGAGCTGCCGGGGAGGTGGCCGGGGCTGTGTCCGTGGGGCTCTCCCGGCCGCCGCTCGGCTTGGCGTCGTCGGTGGAGGAAGGAAACGCCCTGGTCGGGAGGGCGGTGGGCTCCGTGGCTCCCACCGTCTCGACCTTGCAGCCCGCCGTCAGCGTGGCGAGCGTGATCACGCCGACGGCTGCCACGGCCGCCGGGCGCAGTCCGCGCGCGCCGCTGTTCGTCCCTCTGAGTCCCATCTCTGCCCCCTGGCTCGCGCCCGTCACCGCCCCGGCCGGGTGTGACCCGTCGCGTGGCACGGATATCTCATGAGACGGATTCCCTTCCTGCCCGGTTGCCGAATCCTGAGGATGATGGAATCGCGTGTCACGGCCTTCGGGTATCTGCTGTGTGCAAGGCCCCGGCGGAGGGTTCCCGCGAACCGTGGCGCCGCCGTCGGAGTCCGTCGCGAGTCCGTCACCGGTACGTAACTTGAACGGGAGGCACAGCACATGACGCGTGAGTCCGAGTCGGGACCGCCCATCGAGCCGGTGTACGGGCCGGAGGCGCTCGACGGCTGGCGGGCCGAGGAGAAACTGGGCGCACCGGGCGCCTTCCCCTTCACCCGTGGGGTCCATCCCACGATGTACACGGGCCGGCCGTGGACGATGCGGCAGTACGCCGGATTCGGTACCGCCGCCGAGTCCAACGCCCGCTACAAGCAGTTGATCGCCGACGGGACGGCGGGCCTGTCCGTCGCGTTCGACCTGCCCACCCAGATGGGGCACGACTCGGACGCACCCCTCGCCTCCGGTGAGGTCGGCAAGGTCGGAGTGGCGATCGACTCGATCGACGACATGCGCGTCCTCCTCGACGGGATCCCGCTGGACGAGGTCTCCACCTCGATGACCATCAACGCCCCCGCCTCGCTCCTCCTCCTGCTCTACCAGCTGGTCGCCGAGGAGCAGGGCGTGCCGGCCGGCCGGCTGACGGGCACGATCCAGAACGACGTGCTCAAGGAGTACATCGCCCGGGGCACGTACATCTTCCCGCCGAAGCCCTCGCTGCGGCTCATCGCGGACACCTTCAAGTACTGCCGGGCCGAGATCCCGAAGTGGAACACCATCTCGATCTCCGGTTACCACATGGCGGAGGCCGGCGCCTCGCCCGCGCAGGAGATCGCCTTCACCCTCGCGGACGGCATCGAGTACGTCCGCACCGCCGTCGCCGCAGGCATGGACGTGGACGACTTCGCGCCACGGCTCTCCTTCTTCTTCGTCGCCCGTACGACGATCCTGGAGGAGATCGCCAAATTCCGTGCCGCACGCCGGATCTGGGCGCGGGTGATGCGGGAGGAGTTCGGCGCGAAGAGCCCCAAGTCCCAGATGCTGCGCTTCCACACCCAGACCGCCGGCGTCCAGCTCACCGCCCAGCAGCCCGAGGTCAACCTGGTCAGGGTCGCCGTGCAGGGCCTGGGCGCGGTCCTCGGCGGCACGCAGTCGCTGCACACCAACTCCTTCGACGAGGCCATCGCCCTGCCGACGGACAGGTCGGCCCGCCTGGCGCTGCGCACCCAGCAGGTCCTGGCGTACGAGACGGACGTGACGGCCACCGTGGACCCCTTCGCGGGCAGTTACGCCGTCGAGAGGATGACCGATGACGTCGAGGCCGCCGCCCTGGAACTGATGCACAGGGTCGAGGACATGGGGGGAGCGGTCGACGCCATCGAACGCGGCTTCCAGAAGGGCGAGATCGAGCGCAGCGCGTACCGCATCGCCCAGGAGACGGACAGCGGCGAGCGCGTCGTCGTCGGCGTCAACCGCTTCCGCCTCGACCAGGAGGAGCCCTACGAGCCGCTCCGGGTCGACCCGTCGATCGAGGCCCGGCAGACGGCCCGCCTGGCGGAGCTCCGCGCCGGACGCGACCGGGGGGCGGTGGACGCGGCACTGACGGAGCTGAAGAAGACGGCCGAGGGCACGGGGAACGTGCTGTACCCGATGAAGGAAGCGCTCAGGGCGCGGGCCACGGTGGGCGAGGTCTGCGACGCGCTGCGGGAGGTATGGGGCGTGTACGTCCCGACGGACGCCTTCTGAGGGGCCGGGGCGCCCTTGCGGATGATCTCTCGCCGACCGGCCGGACCCGTGGGCGGGCTCATGGACAGTGGGCCCCGAAAGGAGGATGCCGTGGCTGTGGCACAGCACGAGGAGCTGGTGACGGTGCGGTCCGGGCTGACGATCGGCGAGGCGGCCGATCAGGCCGCGCGCTCGCTCACCGTGCCGGACCTGGTCGGTGTGGAGACGGAGCTCTCCGTGGACCGCCTGCTGGACGGCGGCGAGGACTGGACGGCCGCATTACGGACCGCCCGGACGGGGTGTCGTACCCGCGTGCGACACTCCGTTCATGCTGGGTGTCACCGATCTTCCGACCTATCTCGCCGGCCTGGTGCTGATCATTCTGCTGCCGGGGCCGAATTCGCTGTACGTGCTCTCGGTCGCCGCCAAACGCGGGGTGCGCAGTGGCTATGTGGCCGCCGCCGGTGTGTGGACCGGGGACACGATCCTGATGACGCTGTCCGCGCTGGGCGCCGCCTCCCTGCTGCAGACGACGCCCCTGCTCTTCACCGTCGTCAAGTTCGCGGGCGCGGGTTATCTGACCTGGATGGCTCTCGGGATGATGCGCACGGCCGTGTCGATGTGGCGCGAGCGGCACCAGCACATGGCCGAGCTGCCGGTGGAGGATGCGGCGCCCGCGAAGGAGGCGGAGCGGCCCTACCGGCGGGCGCTCGTGGTCAGCCTGCTCAATCCCAAGCTGATCCTGTTCCTCATCTCCTTCTTCGTGCAGTTCGTCGATCCGGGGTACGCCTATCCGGCGCTCTCCTTCCTGCTGCTGGGCACGCTGCTGCAACTCGGCAGCTTCCTCTACCTCTCGGCGCTCATATTCGGCGGCACCCGCCTGGCCGCCGCCTTCCGCCGCCGCAAGCGGCTGTCGGCAGGAGCCACTTCGGCGGCGGGTGTGCTGTTCCTCGGGTTCGCGGCGAAGCTGTCGTTCAGCAGCGTGTGAGCGTGGCGGTGGTCAGTGGTGCCAGGCCTTGCCGCCCACGTTGTGGATCATCCGCTGGAGGACCTTGAGCGCGGCGACGAACTCCTCGTCCGGGATCCCGGCGTGGATCTCCGCACTCGCCCTGGTGACCCGTTCGAACGCCTTGGTGCGCAGCGCGTGTCCTTCGGCGGTCAGCCGCAGACGGGCGGACGGGTCCTGGGTGACCAGGCCCTGGGCGATGAGGGTGTCGATCTCGGGTTCCAGCGAGGCGCCGACGTTCAGATAGCCCTGGAGCATCGCGACCACCTCGGCGCGCGGGCGGCCGGGTCCGTCCGCGTCGGCGAGCTGGTTGAGCACCCACCAGGGGGGCTGGGTCAGAGCGTGTTCGGCCAGTGCGGCCCGGATGTGGGTCACGGTCGCCTCGTGGGCGGCCCAGCTCCAGTAGCCGATGGGCTGCCGTGCCAGTCCTGCGTCGTCATGTGAGTAGTCCATGTCCTGGACCGTAGGACCTCAAGTGAAGTTGAGGTCAAGGCCCGGCGGTCCGGAGCGTTCCGCGGGCTCTGCGTGACCGCGCTGGATGAGGTGGCGCGGCCCCCCGGCGCGACTTCCGGGCGTGATCCCCCGGCGTGACTCCCGGGCGTGGTCCTCCGCCCGGCGCGGCTCCCGGGCGTGGTCCCCGGCGTGGGCCACCCTGACGACGCCCAGAGTTCACCCTTCGTCGGGCCGGGGGACACCCGCCCCTCCACCCGCGTCACTAGCGTGTGCGGACCATGGTCGAAGGTGAGGGTCCGCGTGCCGAAACTGTCCGTTGTCGTTCCGTTCCACAATGTCGGCGCCTTCGCCGACACGACGCTGGGCAGTCTTGCCCGTAACGCGGGCCCGGACATCGAATTCCTGCTGGTCGACGACTGCTCCACGGACGGGACACCGGCCGTCGTCGACCGCTGGGCCGACAGACTTCCGCACGCCGAGGTCATCCGGCACGAGAAGAACGTCGGCATCGCGGCGGCCCGCAACAGCGGCATCGACGCGGCCCGGGGCGACTTCGTCACCTTCCTCGACGGCGACGACTGGTACGCCCCCGGCCACCTGGGCCGGCTGCTGCACGCCGCCGCCGAGCTGGACTGCGACTTCGCCCGCACCGACCACGTCCAGGCCACCGGGACCAGCCGGGTCGTGCGACGTGCGCCCGCCCGGCTCCGCGACACGGTGCTGGATCCGCGCGAGGGCATAGCGGCCCCCGAATGGGAGACGATGGTCGACTACCCCTTCGTGTGGGCGGGCGTCTACCACCGGCGGCTCTTCGAGGACGGCGGCCACCGCTTCACCACCCGGCTGCGCACCGCCGAGGACCGGCTGTGGATCTGGCAGCTGCACCTGCGGGCCCGTAGCTACGCGGCGCTGAACCTGTACGGCATCTTCTACCGGCGCGGTGTCACCACGTCCCTGACGCAGATCAAGGACGCGCGTCAGCTGGACTTCTTCCCCGCCTACGACACGCTGCTCGACGAGATCCGCGAGGACCGGGACGCGGATCTCCTCCTGCCCAAGGCCGTCCGCACCTACTGCGCGATGATCGCCTTCCACAACGAGAAGGCGGACACCTACGAGCCGTCGACCTTCCGGCGCCTGCGCCACGAGTCGGCGGCCGCGCTGCACCGCATGCCGCAGCAGGTGCTCGACCACACCCTGACGATGATGGACACCAGGCGCAGCACCCTGCTCAACCGCCTGCGTGACAAGCAGAAGGCCGCCTGACCCATGCCCACGCGCACCCAGATCTTCCAGGTGTCGACCCTTTACGGGGCGGCCACGCTCGCGGCGGCGCTCGACGCCGGCCAGTTCGGACCGGGGCAGGACAGCCACCGCGTCCTGCTCGTCTCCAACAACGCGGCGATCCCCGAAACGGCCCTCCGGCTGGAGGAGATGCGCGGTTACGGCGACATCGCCGCCCGTTTCGACTCCGTCGTCGACTGGAACGACGCCATCAGCCCGCACCACCCGAGCGGCTGGGGCCCGCGCGCCGAGGAGACCGAACTCTGGCAGCGCGCCTTCCGCCTCGCCTGGGGCATCCACCCCGACGCACCCGTCGACCTCGCCGTCGAATCCATCCAGGTCAACCCGGCCCGCGCACTGGCCGCGATCTTCTCCGAGAGCGCCGTGCACGTCTACGCGGACGGCCTGATGAGCTACGGCCCGACCCGCAACAAGGTGCCGCGGTCCATCGCCTGCCGCATCCAGCGGGTGCTCCACCTGGACCTCGTACCGGGACTGCGTCCGCTCCTCCTCGCCGAGTCCGGTGTCGAGCCCGAACTCGTGCCGAACGACGCCTTCCGCAAGGTCCTCGGCGAGATCGCCGGAGCGGCGGACGGCGACCGCCGGCTCGCGGAGGCCGAGTCCGAGGCACCCACAGCCGTACTCCTGGGCCAGTACCTCGCGGCGCTCGGCATCCTCACGGCCGAGGAGGAGGAGGACCTGCACCTGCGCATGCTGCGCGGCGCGGCGCGGCTCGGCCACACCTCCGTCCTCTTCAAGCCCCACCCCACCGCGCCGGCCCGCTACTCCAGGGCGCTCGACGACGCGGCCGCCGCACTGGGGGTGCGGCTGACCACGCTGGACAGCCCGCTGCTCGCCGAGACCCTCTACGAGCGGTGCGCGCCCGCACTCGTCGTCGGCTGCTTCTCGACCGCGATGTTCACCGCCGCCGCGTACTACGGCATCCCCGTCGCCCGGGTCGGCACCCGTCTCGTCCTGGACCGCATCACCCCGTACGAGAACAGCAACCGCATCCCGCTGACGATCGTCGACCACCTGGTGCCCGACCTGGACGAGCAGCACGGCGAGACGGTGCCCGCACTGCCGGCCACGGCCCCGGACACCCTCGGGCCGCTGGTCCGGACGGTCGGCTACTGCATGCAGTCCGGACTCCACCCGACGCTGCGCGCCGAGGCCGAGACCTGGCTGCGGGACCACCTCGACAACAGCACGCAGTACTACTTCAAGCGACGCCGCCTGCAGAAGCTCACCCTGCCCGGCGGCGGCCCGCGAGGGGCGGCGATCAGGCTGCGCCGCACCGTACGGCGCACCCGCAGCAGCCTGGGCCTCTGAACCGGGACCGGGCGTGTGCCCGGCCGGCCACTGATGACGAAACGGCGGAACGAGCATGGGCCAGACCCTCACCGGGCTGCTCAAGGCAGTGCGGGCGAGATCCGGGCAGGGCGGTGCGGCGCGTCCGGCGCCCACGGCAGCCCTGCGTCTCTGCGGCGACTACCTCGCGGGCCTCGCCGCGAACGGTCCCATGAACGACGCACGGCAGACCCGGCTCGTCTCCGCCATCGGCGGCCTCACCGCCGCCTGCGGGACCGGCGGTGACGACCTGTTCGACGCCCTGCTCCGCACCGGGCAGTGCGCCCTGGAGGCCGGGGGCGAGGCGGAGAGACGCCTCGCGCTGGACATCGCCGTCGAGGCCACCGGGCTGCGGGCCAGGTCCAAGGGCGCGTGGCGGCTGCGCGGTGGCGCGCTGGACGCCCTGGGGCGCCGTGAGGAGGCGGTACAGGCCTATGAACGGCATCTGGCGCTTCAGCAGAACCCGTCGGCGGCCGAGGACATCAGGCGCCGGATCGCCACCCTGAAGGACCTCCGCGCCTGCCTGGACGAGGCCGCCGGGCTGCTTCCCGGCGAGGACGCCGCCGTCCTGCGGGCGCTGCACGACGCCCCCGCAGGGCAGGTGCGTACCGCCTTCGCCGAGGTCGTACGCCGGCGGACCGCCGAGGGCGGAGGCATGGCCGACCCGGCCGTCCGCCGCCTCACCACCCTGTACGCCGCCCACCGCCGGCTTCTGGACCGGGACAGGATGGCCGATCCGCTGCTCGGTGGCGCGGAGCCGCTCGGAGTCCCCGGGCTGCGCCGCACGGTCGCCGGCCGCTCCGTCTGCCTGGTCGCGGGCGCTGCCCGGATCGCCGACGAGGAGCGGGATCCGGGCAGCCCGCTCGGCAAGCTGATCGACGGATACGACCTGGTGGTCCGCTGCGACACCCTCCCGGCCGGCGACCGGCGCACCGGCCTGCACGCGGTCACCCTGCGGGGGGACACCCCGTGGACGGGCCCGGCCTGGGACCGCCGGGCGGACACCCGTCTGGTCTTCGGCGATCCGCTGTCCCACTGGCGCCGCTCGCTGCGCGCCCGCCTGGTCGCCGGGGCGCAGGACCACATCGGCGACGCCTCGCTCCGGCATCCCCTGGACGATCCCGCGCTGCTCGGCGAGGGGGGCTGGGGCCCGCAGCCGAGCACCGCGTTCACCGTGCTCCGGCTCCTGGACTTCCTGGACGCGGCCGACCGCCTGGACCTCATCGGCTTCGGACTGCCGGGGCAGTTGCAGCCGCGCGAGCGGGAGTGGGTCGCTGCCCGCGCGACACACGAGGACGAGACCGAGATGAGGACCGCGCTCAGATGAACAGCCCCGCCGACCCCACCGCAGGCAGACGGACCGAGTCCGTCGCCGGCCGAGGACAGGCCGGTCCGGCCACCGGGCGCGAGCACGCGGATCCCGCCGCCGCGCCGGGATCATCCGCATCGCCGGGGCCGTCCGCCGCGCCCGGCCGGCTCGACGCCGACGACCGGCGCGCCGTCACCGGCAAGCGGAGGATCGCCTTCGCGGCATACGCCGACGAGGACCGGATGCCCGGACTCCTGGTGCTGCTGCGCAGTCTCGCCCTGACAGGTCCGGCCGTCTGCGAGGACTTCCTCCTCCTGCACCCCGGACTGCCCGACTCCGCGTTCGACGCCGCCCGGCGGCTGCACCCGCGCCTCGTCCCGCGTACGGCGGACAGCCGCCTCGACGCCTTCCGGGCCACCGGCTACGACACCGTCGTCGTCCTCGGCCCCGGCATGGTCGTCCTCCGCCCCCTCGCACCGCTGCTCGCCCTCCGCACCGGGGTGGCCGCCGTGCCGCAGCCCGGGTCCGGCGGCGGACGGACCGTGCGGGACGACGGGCTGCTCGTCATCCAGCGGCAGGACGTGACGGACGCCGTGCTCGACGCGCTGGCCGAAGGCGGCGCGGACGTGGTGCACCGAGCGCTGACGGAGGCAGGACTCCTCGAACCGCTCGGCTCCCCCTACGACTTCCCGGCCGGCCGGCTGTACGACGACGCCCCCGTCCCCGCGAGCACCGTGGTCCTGCACTTCAGGGAGGACCACTTCGGGAAGGAACACGGCGAGGAGGGCCGCTTCGGCGAGGAGGACCGCTTCGGGGAGGACCCGGCCCCCTCCGCCCCGGCACGCGAGGCACGCGAGCGTTACGCGATGGACGACGAGGCGTTCCGCGCCGCCTACTGCGCCCTCCCGGGCCCCAAGCACCCCGAGCTGCTCCTGCACTGCGCCCTGCCGTTCCCCGAAGGAAGGCGTGCGCCGGTGGACCTGGTCCGCCAGGTCGCCGAGGTGCTCCGGCAGCAGGGCCGCTACGACGAGGCCGTCGCCCTGCTGAGCGCCGCCGTGGCGGACCGGCCCGACCTGCCGCGCTGTCACGAGACGCTCGGCATCAGCCTGATGGCCCTGTCCCGCTACGAGGAGGCCGAGGCACATCTCCTCCTGGCCACCGTGTCACCGGACTTCGCCGCCCGCGCCTACGGCCAGCTCGCCCGGCTGGCCTGGCTGCTGGGGCGGGACACCGACGCCCACGCCTACGCCCGGGAAGGACTCGACGCCGATCCCACCGACGGCAACTGCCACGCCTGGTACGTCCGTACCCGCCCGGGTCCGGGCGCCGTCCCGGCCTCCGGCCCCGCGCCCGCCGGGGAACAGCTCGCCCATGTCGCCCTGTTCGCCGACGGTCAGGAGAACGCGGGCGACAAGGTGCTCCCCGAAGCCGTGCGGATGTGCTTCGGCCCCGACACCGGACCCGCCCGCTGGCACGAGCGGTCCGTGCACCGGCTGGTCGACGAGCCCGCACTGGAGGAGCTGAACGCCCGCCGCGGCATCGTCGTCGGCGGCGGCGGGCTCTTCCTCCCGGACACCGCGCCCAACAGCAACAGCGGCTGGCAGTGGAACATCCCCGACGACGTGCTGGCCCGGATCACCGCGCCGCTCGCCGTCTTCGCGGTCGGCTACAACGTCTTCGACGGGCAGCGCTACCGCCGGGAGCGCTTCGCGGCGAGCCTGCGCGCCCTGGTCGGGCAGTCGTCCTTCTTCGGACTGCGCAACCAGGGCTCCGTGGACCGGGTCAGGGAACTGCTGCCGCAGGAACTGCGGGACCGGGTGCGCTACCAGCCCTGCCCCACGACCGTCGCCCGTCACCTCGACCCCGGCCTGGACGGCGGCCTGGACGGCGGCGCGGGCCGGGACGACACCGTGCTGGTCAACTGCGCCTACGACCGGGCCGGTCTGCGCTTCGGCCATGACTACGGCCACTTCCTGGCCGAGACGGCCGCCGCAGTACGCGCCATCGGCGAGCGCGCCGAGGTCCGTTACGCGGCCCACATGCCGGCCGACGAGAAGTTCGTCCACGACCTGCGCCGGGAACACGGCATCGCCCTGCCGGTCGAGCCGCTGTACCTGTTCGGCAACGACCGCATCCGCGAGCTCTACCGGCGTACGCGCCTGGTGATCGGCATGCGCGGGCACGCGGGGATGATCCCCTTCGGCTGCGGCACTCCGATCATCAGCCTGGTCTCCCACCCCAAGCTCGCCTACTTCCTCTCCGACATCGGCCGCCCCGACTGGGGGGTGTCCGTCCACGACCGGTCGCTGGGCGCCCGCCTCGCCGAGCGGGCGGCGGACGTGCTGGACGACCACCGGGCGGCCGTGGCCGACGTGCACGGGCGGCAGGAGCACCTGTGGTCGGTCACCCGGGCCAACCTCGCCGGACTCCAGGAGCTCTTCGGGCTGCCGGACCCGCTCCCCGCGGGTCCGCGTGCGCCCGGTCCCCGGACCGCCGGCCCGGCACGGGGCCTTCACCTGCCGGACACCCGGACGAAGTGACTGTTCACCCGGCCGGAGTTCACCCCCGGCCCACCCGTTCATAGCCTTCGATGACCATGTCTTCCTCTGTCTCCCGGACCGGCCCGCCCGCCACCGCGCAGGCGCCGCGGCCCGCCCCTGAACCCCGCCCGCACCGCGAACACCGGTACGACATCGATCTGATCCGGCTGCTCTGCTCCGTCGGAGTGATCCTCTGCCACACGGGCTCCGCGTTCGTGAACACGGCGGGCCGCGAGGCCGCCAACGGTCCCGGCACCTACTGGGCGGGGCTGGTGGCGGACTCGGCGGGCCGGTTCGCCGTGCCGCTGTTCTTCGCGATCGCCGGATGGGTCGTCCTCGTCGGCGCCCCGGTCCGGGACGGCCGCCGGCTGTGGCAGCGGATCGTCCGGATCGTGGTGCCGCTCGCGGTGTGGACGGTGCTCTACGTGGCCTGGGGCCGGCTGCGCGACACCAACGACGCCCCGGCCGGTGAGCTGGCGTTCGACGCGCTGTTCGCCTCGATACGCCCGGCGTACCACCTCTGGTACCTGTACGCCTACATCCCCGTGATCATGCTCCTGGCCTTCGCCGCCCTGGTGAAGTCGGGCAAGCGCCCCTGGGGACTCGGCGCCGCCCTGCTCGTGCTGGGGGCCGCTCCGTCCCTGTTCGGCGATGCCGCCCGGGTCACGGACCTCCAACTGCCGCGCTTCGGGTGGGGCTTCGGCCCGTACCAGCTGATCTACGCGGTTCTCGGAGCCCTGCTCCTCGCGCTGCCCGCCGGCACGTTCGGCAGGCGGAGCCTGTGGTGGCTGCTCCCGGCCGGGGTGTTCCTGGCCGCGATCATCACGTACCAGCACGAGGTGCACTACGCGATCCCGTACGCGAGCGTCCTGGTGGCCCTGTTCAGTGCCGGTGTGCTGCTCTCGCTGCACCGTCTGCGCGTCCCGGAGCGGCTGCGTCCGGCCCTGACACGGCTGGCGGGCGCCTCATTCGGCGCGTACATGATCCATGTGCTGGTGCTGGGCGTCCTCACCGACGTACTGGTCGACGCCGACCTCACCCTGCCGGTGGCGGCGGCCCTCGTCCTCGCCGTCACCGCCGCCACGACGGCTCTCTCCTTCGGCGCGGCCGTGCTGTGGACCCGCCTGGGCCTGACGCGGCTGCTGGGCTGAGACAGGCAGGCGGTGGACCACCGTCCTGCGCAAGCGCGTTCGGGTTCGGCAGCGTTGCGGGGGTGGATTCTGCCGGGGCCGGGCACTGAACCGGGGGCGCACTCCGGCGAGGATTCATCCGCCGGAGGGTGCGGGGAGTGACACGGGGGCGTGGCCCGACTTCCCGGCATCCGGGGCATCCGACGTTTTCGATCCGAGGGGGAACACCCATGAGACCGGCATACAACGCACTGGCGATGACCGTGACCGCAGGCTCCCTGGCTTCCGCTCTGCTGTTCGCCACGCCGTCCTTCGCAGCCGCCGCGCCGTCCTCGCCCGCCATCACCGTGGCGGCGTCCGTCCCGTCCGGCCGGGAGTCGCCCTATGACTCGATGTCCCTGACGGACCTCCGCATGGAGGTCTTCAGGGTGCTGGCCGACACCGACACAGGCCGGTCCGTCTACGAAGCCGCTGCCGAGGCGCTCGAAGCCGGTACGGCCGAAGCCCTGCGCCACTTCCTGGAGACCGGACGCTGGGACGCCCAGGAGGTGGACGACCGCGTGGCGGTCTTCACCGTCCTGGCCGACCCCGGCAGCAGCGAAGCCCTGCGCGCGGCAGCGATCGCCGTCCTGGAGGAGGGCACCCGGGAGGCGCTGCGCCACTTCGTCGAAGTCGGTCAGTACGAGGTGTGAGCCGCCGGCTCCCGCCCGGCACCCCGCCTCAGCGCCTGAGGGCGCGGGCGCGGCGGGCCAGCCGGCGCAGGACGGCGTTGCGCCGTACGAAGGCGAGGCGGGCGGGGACGACGCCGGGGAGGGCCAGTGAGCCCAGGCGGCGGCGCTTGAAGTAGCGCCAGGTCCGGGCGTTCAGGTGGGCGGCCAGGTAGCGCTCCGCTGCCGGGCGCAGATCCGGCCGGACACGCGGCTGCATGGCGAAGGCGACCGCCGGCAGCAGGCCGCCGAGGGCTTCGGCCACCGCGGCTTCGGTCAGCGGGGTCTGCCCCGATACGGCGGCGGGTTCGGCGAGGTCCGGCAGCAGGGCGTCGACGATCGTGACCGGGATCCTCGCCGGGTTCTCGTACGGGGTGAGGCGCTCCAGGAGGGTGCCGGTCCCGCTCCTGGCCACCGGCAGGCTGTAGTGGACCGCCGCGCCGATCAGCGCCGGCGAGGAGCAGCCGACGACGAGCGCGGGGCGCAGCCGCTCGTAGAGGACCTCGGCCAGGACCGGGACGCCGGGCAGGCCTGAGTCCGGGGCCGTCAGCTCCACACCGAGGCGTGCGGCCTCCGCCCGCAGGGCCGGGGCGGAGGGCGCAGGGTCATGGGGACAGGGCTGGAGAACCAGGTGGGTGTGGCCCAGAGCGGCCGTGCCGCGGATCATCCGCAGCTGGAGCTCCTCCTCCTCGGCGGCGGGGAGCACGCCGGCCTCGGGGAGCAGCAGGACCGCCGCTCCCTCGGGCGCGGCGGGCTCCGGTACGGAGTCCGCCAGTTCGCCGAAGACCTTCAGCAGGGCCGGAGCGGGCAGCGGGCGGGGCTCCGCGCCGAACTCGCCCAGCAGCAGCGGCCGCAGGCCGGGGAGCAGCCCGGGGTGGAGCACGTGGCGGACGCGGGTGCCGATCAGCGGCGGGATCTTGCCTCCGGTGGGGCCGTAGCCGGTCAGCCCGTCCGTATGGACGGTCACCGGTCCGCCGGTGAAGATCTGGGCCACGGCCTGGGCGGGGCCGGTGTGCGGGGATTCCAGGACGAGTTCCACCTCCTCGTCCCCGAGGTCCCAGGCGCGCCGCAGGTGGCGTTCCCACAGGGGTACGTCGTCGGCGCGGGGTTCCCAGGCGCCCGGGTGCAGGGGGAAGACGGCGTCGTTCCACGAGAGCACCTCGTCGAACCGGGTGCGCAGCCGCCCGAACCCGGGCATGGCGTCGGCCGGGACCGCCGCCTCGGGGACCGCCGTGGTGTCGCAGAGCAGCAGGATGCGGCGACCGGACTCCGCGAAGCAGCCGGAGTCGAGTGCGGCGGCGAGCACGGCCGTGCCGTGGAGGCCCGAGGCGACGAAGATCTGGGTGGTCACGCGGCAGCCGCTCCCTCGGTGGTGGCGGACCGGCGGCGCAGCCTGCGCAGCAGGGTCGCCCGTTCGGTGTCCATGGAGTCCAGGACGTCGTCGAGCACACGCCGGGGCATGCTGCTGAGTGCTGCCGCGGCGAGCGATTTGAGGGTGCGGGCGACGGACGGTTCGAATTTCTCGACGGATCCGATGTGGTGGGAAATGACGGCGCAATACGTCCGCACCGCTTTCGGCATCAACAGGTCGGCGTCGCGGTCCGCAGCGGTATCGGATATCACCTGGTCGTAGGCGCGAATGAAATCCAGCTGGCGTTCGTCGCCGATCTGGGTGAGGGACGACGCGACCCCCCGCCGGTAGAAATGGCCGAGGGTTCCCAGGACCGCGAAGGAGTCCGCCTCCCGGTGCAGCCGCCAGATCCACGGCCGGTCCTCGGCGGTGCGCAGCCCGTCGGTGAAATGCAGCAGCCCCCGGTCCAGCAGACTGCGGTGGTAGAGCCCCGCCCAGGCGAACGCGTAGTCGACCGAAGTCGTCCGGTCGGCGGGCAGGATCGCGTCCCGGGGGTCGCTCACCACTCCCCGCAGGCCGTGCGGGACACGGCGCACCGTGCGGGACGTGCCGGTGACCTGGACATGGTCCGTACGCACGAAGGAGCAGCCCAGGACCTCGGTCAGGGCGAGCAGGCGGGCGTAGTGGCCGGGTGCGAGCCAGTCGTCGCCGTCCAGGAAGGCGATGTACTCGCCACGGGCGGCGTCCAGACCGGTGTTGCGGGCCGTGGCCAGACCGGCGTTGCGCTCGTGTGTGTGGACGACCACCCCCTCGATGTCCTCCTGGGCCCGGCGCAGGAGATCCGCCGTCCCGTCGGTCGAACAGTCGTCGACGAGGACGAACTCGAAGTCCTCACGGGTATTGGCCCGCAGGCTTCTGAGCGTGTCGGACGCGTATGCCCGGACGTTGTAGAACGGCACGATGACGGAGAGCTTGACCACCCGCGTCACGCTAGGGGCGGCCCCGGCATTTGCCTTGACCCCTGCCCGTACGGAAAGTGAACGGCGGGCGGCGGAAAAGTGAACCCGCCCGTATTCGAAGTCGATTTCCCCTTCTGCCGGGCCGAATCCCCAACCGTCGACCGGCTGTTAACCATCTGTTGCCACCGCGTTGGGCCGCGGCTCGAAATGGCTTCCTAGCTTTACGGCGTGCCCCCTCGTACCGATGACGCGGCCGTTCCGGCCGCCACCCCCGCAGCCGACCGTGCGGCGCTCCGCATAGCCGTGCTCGCCGACTCCGACACCCGGTGGAAATGGGGCGCGCTCACCGCGCGCCGCCTCTCCGGAACCTCGGAGGCCGGCGCGACGGAGCGCCCCGTCGAGATCAGCGGGCTGCTGCTGCGCGGCCGGGCCACCCCGACACCCCGCCAGCTCGCCGAAGTGGGCGAGGTGGGGGTCGACACCGGCCGGGTGCGCGAGGTGACCACCGTCGAGTTCCTGCACACGGTGCGGGACGAGGGCTACGACATCGTGGTGCTCGCCCTGGTCGGCGGCGCCGTCCAGGCGATGATCCACGGCCTGGCCGCACTGGACCTGCCCCGCAGGCCCGTCGTCGTCACCGGCTATGTCGGGGTCGTCTACGAGAAGCTCGCCGACGGCCTCCTGCTGCGCCACGGCGCGGACGTCGTCCTCGCCAACTCCCGCCACGACGGGGAGCGTTTCCGCGCGGTCTACGAAGGCGTCGGCGCCGACGCGTCCTCCGTCACGGAGGCCGCCCTGCCGTTCCTCGGCGGGGAACCGCACCGGGCCCAGGAGGGCCGCGACACCGTCGTGTTCGCCGCCCAGCCCTCCGTGCCGGCCTCCCGCGCCGACCGTATGTACCTGTTGCGCCGGCTCGTCGAGCACGCCAGGCTGCACCCCCACCGCGAGGTGCTGCTGAAGCTGCGCTCCAAGCCGGGCGAGCACACCACGCACATCGAGGAACTGCCCTACCAGCGTCTCGCGGAGCGGATCCCCGGGGGCCTGCCGCCCAACTTCCGCCTCGTCTACGGGCACATGGGCGAGGTCCTGGACCGCACCGACCTGCTGGTCACCGTGTCCTCGACCGCCGCGCTGGAGTCCCTGCACCGGCGGATACCGACCGCGATCCTCTCCGACCTCGGCGTCCGCGAGGCCCTCGGCAACCACCACTTCATCGGCTCCGGACTCATCACGTCCTGGGACCACCTCGACGGCGGGCTGCGCCCCGAGCCCGACGAGGAGTGGCTCGCAGGCCAGGGCGTCGCCGCCGACGGCACCTACGGGACGGCCTACGACACCGCCCGCGCCCGGGTCGCGGCGCTGCTCGCCGCCGGACCGCTTCCCCGCCCCGCCCCCTACTACACGCCCGCCACCGCGCCCGGGTACCTCCCCGGCATCCTCGCCCGCTACCACCTGGCCCCCGACGGCCACCCGCTGCCGGGCGCCGTCACCCCCAAGGAGCCGGGCCGGGTGCGGGGCGCGGTCCGCGAAACCGTACGCAACGCGGCGCGCGGCGCCTACCGCCACGGCGTCCAGCGGGTCGCCCCCGTGATCCGCCGGATGGGCGAGCTGTGACCACCGATCCAGGAGCAACCATGACCCCGCCCCCCACCGTGCTCGCCGTGATCCCCGCCCGCGGTGGATCCAAGGGCGTGCCCGCGAAGAACCTCGCCCGCGTCGGCGGCGTACCGCTCGTCGCCCGTGCCGTCCGCGCCTGTCTCGCCTCGCCCGAGGTCACGGACGTGGTCGTCACCACCGACGACCCGGCCATCGCCGGCGCGGCCAGGGCCGCGGCGGAGGCACTGGGGGAGGACAACCGGCTGCTCTGCGTGCAGCGCCCCGCCGCCATCGCCGGTGACACCGCGACCAGTGAGGACGCGGTCCTGCACGCGCTGCACTCCTACGAGGCGACGGCGCACGGCCGGAAGGCCGACGTGGTGCTCCTGGTCCAGTGCACGAGCCCCTTCATCACCCGCGAGGACATCGACGGCGTCGCCGCCGCGGTCGCCCGCGACGGTGCCGACACCGCCGTCACCGTGGCGCCCTTCCACGGCTTCGTGTGGCGCGACGGCAGCGCCGTCGAGGACGACACCTACGGCGTCAACCACGACAAGGCCGTACGGCCCCGCCGCCAGGACCGGCCCCAGGACTACCTGGAGACCGGCGCCGCGTACGCCATGGACGTCGAGGGCTTCCGCACCCACCGCCACCGCTTCTTCGGCCACACGGCGCTCGTACCGACCGACCCCGCCCGGGTCCTGGAGGTCGACGACCCGCACGACCTGGCCCGTGCCCGCGCCCTCGCACCGCTCCTGGATCCGTCCCCGCTGCCCACCCGCGCGGAGATCGACGCCGTCGTCCTCGACTTCGACGGCACGCAGACCGACGACCGCGTCCTCATCGACTCCGACGGCCGCGAGATCGTCGCCGTGCACCGCGGTGACGGCCTCGGTGTGGCCGCCCTGCGCCGGGCCGGCGTACCGGTCCTGATCCTCTCCACGGAGCAGAACCCGGTCGTCGCCGCCCGTGCCCGCAAGCTCCAGGTCCCCGTCCTGCACGGCATCGACCGCAAGGACCTGGCCCTCAAGCAGTGGTGCGAGGAGCAGTCCATCGCTCCCGACCGCGTGCTCTACGTCGGCAACGACGTCAACGACCTGGCCTGCTTCGGCCTGGCGGGCTGGCCCGTCGCCGTCGCGAGCGCCCACGACTCGGTACGCGCCGCCGCGCGGGCCGTGACCACACAACCCGGCGGTTTCGGAGCCATCCGTGAGATCGCGGCCTGGCTGCTGGGCCCCACCCTCACTCCTCCCACCGGAACCCCCGACACCCCTGACGTCCCCGACACCCCTGACGCCCCCGTCACCCCCACCAAGTAAGGAAGCACCACCATGAGCAACACCTCCCGCCTGCGCACCTTCGGCACCCGCACCGCCGGCCCCGGCCACCCCGTCTACATCACCGGTGAGATCGGCATCAACCACAACGGCGACCTCGACAATGCCCTCGCGCTGATCGACGTGGCCGCCGAAGCCGGCTGCGACGCGGTCAAGTTCCAGAAGCGCACCCCGGAGATCTGCACCCCGCGCGACCAGTGGGACATCGAGCGCGACACCCCCTGGGGCCGGATGACGTACATCGACTACCGCCACCGCGTCGAGTTCGGCGAGGACGAGTACACCGCCATCGCCGAGCACTGCGCCAAGCGCGGCATCGACTGGTTCGCCTCCCCGTGGGACACCGAGGCCGTCGCCTTCCTGGAGAAGTTCGACGTCCCCGCGCACAAGGTCGCCTCCGCCTCGCTCACGGACGACGAGCTGCTCCGCGCGCTGCGCGCCACCGGCCGCACCGTCATCCTCTCCACCGGTATGTCGACCCCGAAGCAGATCCGGCACGCGGTCGAGGTCCTCGGCAGCGACAACATCCTGCTCTGCCACGCCACTTCGACGTACCCGGCGAAGGCCGAGGAGCTCAACCTGCGGGTCATCAACACCCTGCAGCAGGAGTACCCGAACGTCCCGATCGGCTACAGCGGCCACGAGACCGGCCTGCAGACGACCCTCGCCGCCGTCGCGCTGGGCGCCACGTTCGTCGAGCGCCACATCACCCTGGACCGCGCCATGTGGGGCTCCGACCAGGCCGCCTCCGTCGAGCCGCAGGGCCTCACCCGCCTCGTCCGTGACATCCGCACCATCGAGGCGTCGCTCGGCGACGGAGTCAAGAAGGTGTACGAGTCGGAGCTCGGCCCGATGAAGAAGCTCCGCCGGGTCGCGGGCGTCGTCGCCGAGAGCGAGAACGCACCGGCCGCCGAGCCGGTCGCGGTCTGACGGGCCGACCGGTGAACCTCGCCTTCGTCGAGAGCCCGGTCCAGCTCCTGAACGTCCTGGAGTGGACCCACACCCGGGGAGGACCCGACACCACGATCGTCGTCCTCCCCCCGGTCGACCCGATGTCGCGCGGACAGCTGCGCAGGATGGCGGATCTGGCCCGCGACGAGGGCATCACCGTTCGCTGGCAGGAGGCGCGCGGGGGGACCGGCGCGCCCCTGAAGGCCCTGCGTGCGCTGACGGGCCTGATCCGCAAGGCCGACAGGATCGTCATCGGGGACCCGTTCTCCCGGTACGTGCAACTGCTCCTCAGCCTGGTCCGCACACGCCGGATCACGGTCGTCGACGACGGCACCGCCACGATGGAGTTCGTCGCCCAGCTCGCACGCGGAGAACGCCTGGTGCGCTGGCACCGCCGGGGGAGCGGGGGCCCGCGCGAGCTGCTGCTGGCCCCGGTCACCTCCGCGGCCCGCCGCAGCTTCACCCCGTCGGCGTCCCGCACGGTCGAGGTGTTCACCGCGATGCCGGTGGAGGCTCCCGCCGGCATAGAGGTCACGGCGAACACCTTCGCCTGGACCCGGAAGCGCTTCGGCCCGCCCCTCATCACCAAGGGGGCCGACCTGGTGGGGACCTCCCTGGTGGAGACGGGCGTGGTCGACCCCGTCCCGTACGAGGAGGCGGTCACCTCGCTGGCCCGCACCCACGGCGCGACCCGTTATTTCGCCCACCGCCGTGAATCCGCGGACAAGCTCCACGCCCTGGAAGCCGCCACCGGCCTGGAGATCGTCCGTCCCGACCTCCCGCTGGAACTCGTCGCCCGCAGAGGTCCCATCGGCCACACGGTCCTCAGCTTCCCGTCCACGGTGGTCCACACCCTCCCGCTGGCCCTGGCAGGCACGGGCGTGAAGGTCGCGGTGTGCGACATAGCGCCGGAATGGCTCCGCGACACGGCGTCCCCGCGCGCCGAGGGTTTCCTGAGCGGGGTCACGGAGACGGCCAAGGACGTGCAGCGACTGGCACCGTGGCGGGCCACGGCGGTCGCGAAGGGGTGAGGCGGCGGGCGCCGGCGGCTCCCGCAGCCGGCCACGGCGGTGCGCCACCCGCGTCGGCGTCGGTGTCACCCGGCCTGCGGGGGGTGCGCCATCGCCACCGTGACGTGTTTCTGCGTTGCCAACCAGGCACGTACTGAGCAGAGTTGGGGCTTGTACGCAACGCGTTGCACGGGGAGGGCACCAGGGATGAGAGTGACGCTGGCCGTTGACGCCGGGGGCGAAGACGCGGCCGGGGCCTCGGACGACCTCTACGCATGGCTTCGCCAGGACCCTGATCTGCGGATGTTCGTCCGCAGAGAGGTCCCCGCCACGCCGCCGGCCGGAGCCATGGGCGCCCTGGGGGAGCTGATCTCCCTGCTGCTGGCTCCCGGCGGTCCGACGGCAGCCCTGGGGGCGGCGGTCGTGGTGTGGCTGCAGGGCCGCCGGGGCAATCAGACGGTCACCCTCACCCTGCCGGACGGTACCCAGGCCGTGGTCTCCTCGGAGAAGGTGCGAGGTCTGACCGCCGAGGGAACCGGTGAGCTCGCCGAACGGGTCGCCGCAGCGCTCCGGCAGGAGCGGCCCCCACGGACGGCGCCGAGGACGCAAGGGCCCCAGGAAGCACAGGGAAACCAGGAAGCACAGGGAGACCAGGGAGACCAGGAAGCACAGGGAGATCAGGAGACACGAGGCACCGCACAGGACGGCGGCCGCGTCGGCCCGTCACCGGAAACGGGCTGACCATGGCTCAGGGGGCACGCCGGATCCACCCGCGAGAGCAGATCTGGCGGCAGACGGCTGTCACGCACTGGTGATCGGAACGGCCACCCACCCGGGACCGCTACTGCCCGCTCTGCCGTCCGCGCTCCGGTCGGCGCAGGACGTGGCCGAGACCCTCAGCACGGTGTGCGGTATGGGCGACCGGGTCACCCTGCTCACCGATCCGGCGTCGCCGAGCGATGTGCTGGAGGCACTGGCGACGGCCATCGACCGGGCCGCGCCCACCGAGGAGCGGTACGAGCGCGGAACCGTCCTCCTCTACTTCGCCGGGCACGGGCTGCGCGGACCCGGTCAGCAGCTCTACCTGGCGACAGCGACGACCAAGTCGCAGACGGACATGGCGCACTCCGTCCCCTACACGGAGATCGAGCGCTACCTGAGCGACGCCGCCGCCGACCCGGTCGTGATCCTCGACTGCTGTTTCGCGGGGAACGCCCAGGAGCCCGGCCGGCCGGCGGCAGCGGACCCGTATGCCGGTGCCCGGCCCACCGGCAGCTACCTGCTCGCGTCGGCGACGCGCAACACACTGGCGTACGCCCCGCCGGACGCGGAGCACACCCTGTTCAGCGGTCAGGTGCTCAGCCTGCTGCGGGAGGGTGACGCGGGTGGCCCGAAGTGGCTGACCCTGGGCGGCCTCTACCGGCTGCTCGACCAGCGGCTCCAGGGCAGCGCCGCCCGCCCGTACGGCGGCGGCACCGCGCGCATGAGCGAGCTGACCCTCGCCGTCAACCGACGGTACGACCCGGATCCGGATCCGGACACCGGACAGCAGGCGGCCGGCGTCCCCGGTGCGGACGCCGCCTGCCCCTACCCCGGCATCCTCCCCTTCCTCCCCGAACAGCACCGGCTCTTCTTCGGCCGGGAGGAACTGACCCAGGAGCTGCTGCGGCGCGTCGAAGAGGCGCGGCCCGGTGAACCGGTGGTCCTGGTGGGGCCGTCGGGGGTCGGCAAGTCCTCGCTGCTGCGGGCGGGTCTCGGCGTGGTCGCCGAGCAGGCGGGGCTCGGTCCCGTACGGCTCGTGCCCGCGCCCGGCGAGCGGCCCTTCCGGACGCTCGCCGAGGCATGGGGCGCGGCAGTGGGCAGAGCCCCCTCCGACGTGGCGAGGGACCTGGAGCGCGGGCGCTTCAGCCGGCCGGCCGCGCCCGGTGCCGGGCAGGCTCCGCGTCTCCTCGTCATCGACCAGCTGGAGGAGTACTTCACGCTCTGCTCGGACGAGGCCGAGCGGGAGCGGTTCGCCACCGCTCTCACCGCGGGAGCGGACGAGGGGGAGACCGGGGGCGCGACGCCGGGCCCACGTCTCGTCCTGGCCCTGCGCGCCGACTACTACGGCGACGCCCTGAGCGACCCCCGGCTGGCACCCCTCGTACGGCCGGGCCACTTCGCCGTGCCCGCGCTGACGGACGAGGAGGTCGAGGCCGCGATCGTGCGCCCCGCGACGTACGCCGGCCTGCGGTGGGAGGCGGGCGTACCGCAGCTCCTGCGGCGTGATGTGAACGAGGAGCGGCACTCCACGGGCGACGCCGCGGCGCTGCCCTTCCTGGCCTACGCCCTCCCCGAGATCTGGCTGCGGCGCCGGGGGAACACGCTTACGTACGCCGGGTACGCCGCCGCGGGAGGCATACGGGGAGCGGTGGCCACAGCCGCCGACAGGATCCACGACTCCCTCGACGACGCCGGCCGCACGGCCCTGCGGAGCCTCCTGCTGGCGATGGTCCACGTCGCCGACGGCGAGGGGCGGCTGGTCCGCCGCCGGGCGCTCCCGGCGGAGCTCGCCGGGAGCGAGGACCTTCTGCGCCGGCTCGCCGACGCCCGCCTGGTCGTCGTCGACGAGGAAGGCGGCGCGCAGCTCGGCCATGACTCGCTGCTGCACGCGTGGGCGCGGCTGAGCGGCTGGATCGACGAGGTGCGGGACGACCTGCTGCGGCTCCGCAGGCTGACGGCGGCGGCGGAAGGCTGGGCGGAGGCGGGACGGAAGCCGAGCGGTCTCTATGAGGGCGAAGCCCTGGAGGAGGCGAAGAAACTCACCACGGAGCGCACGGAGGCCACGGAGCGCACGGAGGCCACGGGCAGCACCGGGACGGGCCGGAGGGCCCGGCTCCCGCGGAACCGACGGCCGTCCGCGGAAGCCCGCCGGACGGCCGCCGTCGGCGCGGCCGTCGCAGCCGCACCGGCGGTCGTCCGCGTGCCCGTCCCGCACGTGGTGGGGGAATTCGTCGCCGCGAGCGCCCACGCACAGCGCCGGCGACGCCTCGTCACACGGGCATGGCTCGCGTCCCTCTCGGCCCTGGCCCTGGTGGCGGCCTCGCTCTTCGGATGGGCGTTCCACGAGAACGGGCAGGCGGCGGACCGCGAGAGGAGCCTGATCGCCAGGGAACTGGCCACCCAGGCCGACGCCATACGCGAACGCGACCCGCGGACCGCGCTCCGCCTGAGCCTGGCCGCGTACCGCACGGCGGTGACCCCGGAGACCCGGTCCAGCCTGTACTCGGCGTCGATGACCGTCACACCGGCCCATCTCGTGCCCGAGGAGCCGCACCGTGAGCCCGTTCTCAACATCGCCTACAGCCCGGACGGCAAGGTCCTGGCCGCGAGTCACCGGGACGACGGGGCCGGGGGCGGCCGTGTCCAGTTGTGGGACGTGTCCACGCCGACCGAACCCGTGGAAGCGGGCCGCTTCGAGCTGGAGAGCAGCCCGGTCATCGCCTACCACCCGCGCTCGCGGATCCTTGCCGCACAGTCGGCGGACGAACTGACCCTGTGGGACACCGCTGATCCGCAGAAGCCGAGGCGGATCGCCCTGGTACCGCTCGCCCACCAGGTGACGTACACGCTGGCCTTCAGCAAGGACGGCCGGACCCTCGCGGCGGGCAGTCAGAAGGGCCTGCTGCGGCTGTGGAACGTCGACGACCCCGCCCGGCCCACGCTCCGCGCGCAGCGGACCGTCGCCGGGACGGAACTGATCTCCTTGGCCTTCACCCGTGACGGAAGGCATCTGATCACGGGCAACGGGAGCGGCGAGGCGGGCAGCGAACAGCCCGCGCAGGTACGGCTGTGGGACGTCACCGACCCGGGCCGGCCCGTGCTGCGGGACACGGAACGGGCCGAGACGGTCATGGCGGTGGCCGCCGAACCCCGCCGTGACCGGGTGGTCGCCACCGGCGGAGAGGGAAAGATCGCCTGGTGGGAGGTGGTGGACGGACGGGACCTGCGACGTGTGGAGGCGGAGGAGTACAGGGACACCTGGGGCACCGGCAACAACGGCGTTCCCTCACTGGCCTTCAGCAAGGACGGCAGGTTCCTGGCAGGAGCGGACCGCGACAACGGCGTCCTTCGGTCCGAGGTGGCCGGGAAGGCGGCGGACCTGGTGGACGGTCTGACCGGGGTGACCCTGCCGACGGGTGAACCGTCCCAGTCGGTCGCCTTCAGCCCGGACAGCAGGTATCTGGCGGTCGGTGAGGTGGGCGGGGAGATAAGGGTGTGGCCCGACCGGCCCTGGGCGCCGGGGTTCACGGGCGGCATCCACGTCATGCCCCAGACGGGCACGAGTCCGTTCAGCGCCGACGGGAAGCTGGTCATCGCGGCGACGGACGCGGGCGATGCCACGCACACGGCGAAGGTGTGGGATCTCAGCGACCTGAAGAAGCCGAAGGTCCGGTACACCCTGCCGGGCGGATGGGAGGCGAAGTTCTTCCTGACCCGGCGCAAGGCGCCGCTCTTCCTGGCCCACCACTGGGCCGGAGGGCTGGACCACACCCTCCAGGTCTGGCAGCTCCGGCCCGACGGGGCCGTGAGGAAGAGCTCCAGCATCCGGTTCACCGCCGACATCCCGAACATCGCCGTCAGTCCCGACGGCATGCTCCTCGCGGTGGGCTCGCAGGAGGAACCGGACACCGTGCTGTGGGACATCCGTGACCCGGCGAAACCCGTGCGCCGGGGCACGATCGGAGTGAGGGCGGGCAGCTCGCTCGCGCGCTCGGGCGACCTGTGGTTCGCCGGGCAGCAGTCGCTGGCCACGGTGGAGGAAGGCCGGCACATCAGGTTCTGGGACGTCTCCGACCCCGGCCACCCCCGCAAGGGCGGCCGCATCGACGGAGCGGCGTCGATGGAGGGCGCGATGTACTACGGAGCGTCCCAGCTGATCGTCACCGAGGCGGTGGGTGACGAGATCCAGCTGTGGGACCTCTCCCGGCCCGCGCACCCCGTCGAGGGCGGTCTTCTCCCGGCCGCGCCGGGCGGCTACTTCCCCGTGGGCAAGGACCGGTTGGCGCTGGCGCTGGCCGACGGAAGCCTGGAGTTCTGGGACGTCTCCGACCCGGCGGACCCCCGAAGGCGCGGCCACGACCTCGTGTTCGACCGTAAGGTCACATCGATCAGCATGACCTCCGACGGCCGGCACGCGATGACGAGCGAGCCCTACCGCATCTGGTCGATCGGGAAGGACGGGCGGTGGAACACCCCCGAGCTCTTCACCTTGGAGCACGCGGGCGACGTACACCTGCCGCCGGCGAAGGGGTCGCAGGCACCCCGATGGCTGGCCGTCGCCGATTCCGGTGATTCCGGGATGTCACCGGGAAGGACCTATGTGCTCGACTTCGCCACCGACGGCCTCTACGAGGATCTGTGCGCGGCCTACCCGTCGAGCGTTCCCGAGGACCGGTGGAAACAGATGTTCCCGCACCTGACCCACCGCCCGTCCTGCGGCTGACTCCCGCCCGGGCGGTGGACATCCGCCCTCGTGCCGCCTTCACGGGCGAGGAGGAGTTCGTCCTCACGCCGGGCCGTCGCCTCCGCGACGAACTCCCGCCTCCGCTGCCCGCCGCCACTGCCCCCGCGCCCGGCATGCCCGAGCGCCGCCCGATGGCCGAGTGCGCCCGGTGCGGCGCACCAGGCCGCCCCGGAGCCCT
>Ga0196960_10000172_pt1 | contig 26104 bp, 22 predicted proteins | sample S3v_5metaG_FD_183187 | JGI IMG/M metagenome (GOLD analysis project Ga0196960, IMG submission 183187) | Soil microbial communities from Anza Borrego desert, Southern California, United States - S3+v_5 | ecosystem: Environmental > Terrestrial > Soil > Desert | place: USA: California | collected...
GAAGGGCGACACCGGCGCGCGCGGCGCGACGGGCGCCAAGGGCGACGCCGGGGCGAAGGGCGACGCCGGGGCGAAGGGCGAGGCCGGTGCGAAGGGCGACACGGGCCCCGCGGGTCCGGCCGGTCCCGCCGGCGAGGGCGACTTCGCCTACGCCCACACCGCGTTCCCGATCGCCGTCACGGCGACCCCGGCCGGCACGGCGGTCCCGCTCGTGGACGACCGCCAGAACGCCGGCGTCACGTTCGACGGCTCCAACGCGATGGCCATCGCGAAGGCCGGGACGTACCGCGTCGCCTGGCGGCTGCGCAAGAACGCCGCGGACACGGGCCAGGCGACGGTCTTCCGCAACGGGGTGGAGGTGCCGGCGCTGACCGATCAGCCGACGGTCGCCACCGACGACCTGGCGGCCGAGGCGCTCCTCGTGCTCGCGCCGGGCGACGTCCTGCGGCTCACGGTGCTCGGTGCGGGCGAGTCGCCGTCGGTCGTCGGCCACCTCACCGTCCAGCAGGTCGGCTAGCTAGAGCTCGCGGCGCGCGAGCTTGAGCGCCCGCTCCTGCGCCCGGTGCGGGAGCGAGCGCTCGCCGAACCGCTCCGGGTCCATCCGGTCGCTGACGGCGAGGTCGCGCTCGAACTGCGCGTGCAGCCGCCCCGCGAACCTCTCGGACTGCACGCAGAGCGTCGCCTCGTCGTGGAGCTGGAACGAGCGGTTGTCGAAGTTGACCGACCCGACCGACGACCACACGCCGTCGACGACCATCGTCTTCGCGTGGAGCATCGTCGGGCCGTACTCGAAGATCTGCGCGCCGCACGCGAGCAGCTCCTCGTACTCCGCCCGGCCCGCCATCCGCACGAACGACTTGTCGATGTGCGCGCCCGGCACGAGGATCCGCAGGTCCACGCCCCGGTCGGCCGCCTCGCACAGCGCGTCCACGAACGCGGGGCGCGGCGCGAAGTAGGCCGCGGTCAGCTCGATCGAGCGCTTCGCCGACGCGATCGCGAGGAAGTACAGCGCCTCCATGTCGGTGTCGCCGACGGTCGCGGACGAGCGCACGACCTGCATCGGCCCGCCGCTGTCGACCTCCTCCAGCTCCGGCAGGTGCGCCGGCCCGACGAGCACCTCGCCGGTCGCCTCGAGCCAGTTCTCGGCGAACGCGCCCTGGAGCCCGCGCACGATCGGCCCGCGGACGAGCACGTGGGTGTCGCGCCAGTGGTCGGGGTCCTCGGCGTTCCCCGTCCACTCCTCGGCGATCCCGACGCCGCCGATCATCCCGACCTTCCCGTCGGCGATCAGCAGCTTGCGGTGCGTGCGGTTGTTCAGCCGGCGCCACGCGTAGGGCTTGGGCGGGCGGAAGCGGGAGACGCGCACGCCGGCGTCGCGCAGCTCGCGCAGCAGCGGCAGCTCCATCTTCACGGTGCCCATCGCGTCGAGGATCAGGTTCACCTCGACCCCCTCGCGCGCCTTCTTGGCCAGCGCCTTCGCCACGTCGGTCGCGATGTCGCCGCGCCAGTAGACGTAGGTGACGAGGTTGATCGAGCGCTCCGCGTTCTCGATCGTCTCGAGGAAGACGGGGAAGATCTCGTCGCCGTTGATCAGCAGCTCGACCTCGTCGCCGGTGGAGATCGGCGCGCCGGTGAGCGTCTCGGCCGCGCGCATGAACTCGACGCTGCCGACGTCCAGCCCCTCGTTGCCGTGGAGCTTGTAGCCGGCGTCGCCGTGCTCGCGGCGGTGGCGGAGCGAGTCGGACGCGTACCAGGCGCCGAGCACGGCGGCGATCCCGACCGGCCAGGCGGCCTCGCGGCGGCGCATCAGGCGGTCACCAGGTCGACGGTGCCGAGGACGGAGAAGCGGGCGCGGTCGAGCGTCAGCACCTCGCCGTCGACGTTGTACTCGGGGTGCCCGTCGACCTGCAGCTCGACCTCCGCGCCGCGCACGTGGACGACCTCGTCCTCGTGGACGAGCCGCCCGCGCCGCATCGCGAACGCGCGCTGGAGGAGCTTGATCCGCGCGCCGGCGGGGACGATCGCGACGTCGAGCCGGTGGTCGGCGGTGTCGACGCCGCCGGTGGAGCTGTCGCCGCCGAACGCGCCGGTGGCGGCGACGAGGACCTGCCAGGCGTCGCCCTTCCACGCCTCGGCGCCGTCGGTGCGGACCGTGACGTGGAGCGGCTTGCCGGTCACCGCCGCGCGGCCCGCGCCGACCGCGTAGGCCAGCGGGCCGAGCCGCCGCTTGAACGGGCGCGCCTTGTGGGCGGCGAGGACGCTCAGCCCGGTGGCGGCGACGTTGACGAACGGGCGGCCGTCGGCGTCGGCGACCTCGGCGGAGCGGGTGCTGCCGTCGGTGCCGGCCGCGATCCGGGCCGCTTCCGCCGGGTCGAGCGGGAGGTCCATCCAGCGCGCGAAGGAGTTGGCGGTGCCGATCGGGACGACGGCGAGGGGCCGCTCCGCCTGGAGCGCGAGCCGCGCGGCGGGGCCGAGCGAGCCGTCGCCGCCCGCCGCCACGATGCGGTCGATCCCGTCGAGCGTAGGCGCCACGTCGCCGGGGCTGTCGCACACCTGGTCGAAGGGGAGCAGACGCACGTCCGCGCCCGCCTCCGTCAGGAGCCGCCGCACCTCCTCGGCGCGGTCGGCAGCGCCGGACTTCGTGTTCGCGACGAGCCCGAGCCGCACCGCGTTCATCTTCCTCCTATCGTCAAGGCCGTGTCTGCACGTCCCGCTCCGGAGCCCGGTGCGACGCGATCACTCCGTGCCCGGCTTGCCGCCGGTCCACTCGTCCGTCGCATCGCCCTGGCCGATCTTCGTATCTCCACGTTCGTCCGGACGCGGCTGGACCTGCCGCACGCGCACGGCCCGATCAAGGCGTACACCACCGCCGGCGAGCACGCCGCGCTCTGGTACGCGATCGGCACCGTCGCCATGCTCCGCGCGGATCCGGCGACCGCCGCCCGCTGGCGGCGCGCCATGCTGTCCGTCTTCGTCACCCAGCTCGTCAACACCGCGGTCAAGACCGTCTTCCGCCGCCGGCGTCCGCTGGTGGAGGACCTGCCCGCCCTCGTCAAGGTGCCCACCTCGCTCTCCTTCCCCTCCGCCCACAGCTCGACCTCCTTCTGCGCGGCGCGGACGTACTCCGCCCTGGCGCCGGGTCGGGCTCCGCTGCTCTACGGCGCCGCCGCCGCCATGGCGGCCTCGCGCGTGTACGTCGGCGTCCACTACCCCACCGACATCGCCGTGGGCGCTGCGCTGGGCACGGCGATCGGGAGCGTGGCGCGATGAAGGTCGGCATCGTCGGCATGCCCAACGCGGGCAAGTCCTCCCTCTTCAACGCGCTGACCAAGGCCGGCGCCGAGGCGGCGAACTACCCGTTCACCACCATCGAGCCGAACGTGGCGGTCGTGCCGGTGCGCGACAAGCGGCTGGAGGCGGTGGCGGAGACCGTCCGCGCGTCCAACCTCGTGCCGGACACGATCGCCTTCCACGACATCGCCGGCCTGGTCCGCGGCGCCCACGAGGGCGAGGGGCTGGGGAACCAGTTCCTCGGCAACATCCGCGAGACCGACGCGATCGTGCACGTCGTCCGCGCGCACACGGACGAGAACGTGATCCACTCCGAGGGGTCGGTCGACCCCGTGCGGGACGCGGAGACGATCGAGACCGAGCTGATCTTCGCCGACCTCGAGCAGGCCGAGAAGCGCCACTCGCGGATCGTGCGCCAGGCGCGCGGCGGGGACAAGCTCGCGATCGCCGAGGAGAAGTGGCTCGCCGCGGTCATCGAGGCGCTGCAGTCCGGGCGGCCGGTCCGCGACGTGCCGGTGCCCGAGGAGGCCCCGCACGCCGCGCGCGACCTCGGCGCCCTGACCGCCAAGCCCGTCCTGTTCGTCGCGAACGTCAACGAGGACACGGAGGAGATCCCGCCCGCGCTGGTCGCCCACGCCGAGAAGGCGGGCGCGAAGATCGTCGCGGTCTCGTCCCGGCTCGAGGCGGAGCTGTCCGAGCTGGACGAGGAGGAGGCCGCGCAGATGCGCGAGGACTACGGCCTCGCCTCCTCCGGCCTGGACCGCGTCGTCGCCGGCGCCTTCGACCTCTTGGGGCTCCAGACGTTCATCACCGCCGGCGAGGACAAGCCCGCGCAGTCCTGGCACCTCAAGAAGGGCCTCACCGCCTGGCACGCCGCGGGCGAGATCCACACCGACATCCAGAAGGGCTTCGTCCGCGCCGAGGTCATCGGCTGGGACGCCCTCGTCGAGGCCGGCGGCTACGCCGGCGCCCGCGACAAGGGCACGCTGCGCCTCGAAGGCCGCGACTACGTCATGCAAGACGGCGACGTGATCACGGTCAAGTTCACCCCTTAGCCCGTCCGGGCTTCCGGTCCGACCTCAAAGCGCGGCTGGTGCGACTCCGCCAGCCGCGCCAGACGGGGCCCAGATCTGGTGTGCGGGTCAGAGAGCTGAGAGCTCGTCGAGGAACGGCGCCAGACTTCGAGGGCATCGAGCCCGAGCGACGTCGAGATCCATCACGGAAGAGATCGCACGTTGCTCTCGATGGCTTGCGGCGCGGCCAAGAACTCGTTCGAGCAGCATCTTCGGATGATTCGACGACGGATCGTGCGGCTTTCCCCATAGCGTCTCTGGAAGACGATCCAGGTCACTCGCATGCGCTGAGGCGCTGCTCCGCGCGCGCACGGCGTCAGGGTCTGCCAAGGCCCACGCCTCGGTTGTCGCGATCGGTAGCGCGAACACGGCTGGCGGTCGAGCGGCGCCTGCCGCCGCGACGCCTGCGGCGAGCTGATCTCGACGTCGCTTGTAGCCGTCCGGCGGCGCGTCTGTGGTGGCTCGCTCGTCGACGTCTGTGTGGATGACGACCGCGTCGCATTCGAGCGCGTCGGCCAAGGCAACGGCCTGGTGCGCCCGTTGCGCGAGTTTGCTCTTCACCGTCTTCGGGGGCTTCTGCCCGAGGGAGAGGGTCGTCGCGGCGCGGAATTCGGTGCTCGGCCCGACGACGCGTCGGATCAGCGGCTGGAAGAAGCCCTCGTCGGCGGGGTCTCCCCAGAGGGGGTCCGCCAGCCCGCCGACGTCGCGCTTGCCCTCGGCGCTCAGGAAGACCAGCACGTCACTTGTTGATCGCGTTCAAGAACTCGCGTTCTCCCAGCGCGTACCATGCTTCGCCGGGCGCGAAGGCATCGGCGAGTTTCGCCCATTTCGCGGACGCTCCCATCTGGCCGACGCGCAGCTGGCCGTCCGGCTCGCGTCCGACGATGAGCACCTCGGCCGCATCACCGACGAAGCTCGCGGCCACTGGGGAATGCGTCGTCGCGATCACTTGAATTCCCGCGTCGGCCAACGATCGAAGCATCTCGATGATCGCTCCGAGCAGGTACGGATGGACGCCGTTCTCGATCTCGTCGAACATCAGGATCGTGGGGGGCTCTTCGAGCTCATGGAGAGCCGACAGAGCGAGCAGTCGAAGGAGACCATCGCTCACCTGTCGCGCGCTCAGTGAGAGCTCAGCATCGCCCCAGACCTCGGCGACCTCGAGGCGGGTCGCTCCTGATTCGCCTGAGCGAATCGCACGCACATCGCGCAACGAGCTGAAGTGCTTCCTGGCCCGCTGGATCGCTGAGTCGCGCTGTGCCGGCGACAGAGCACGAAGAAGCGCCGGCAGGCCCTCTCCGTGGATCCCGAGTCCGTCAGGGTGAGATCGCCCCGGCTCCCGAAGCACCAGGGGGTCGAGCACGACGTAGGGCCTGATGCCGCGCGCCCACTGCGCGAGACGCGTCAGCGTCGGAAAGCGCTCGCGATCTTCTTCCGCGAACGCATAGAGCCAGGAGCTGACGAGCGTCTGCTCCACCCGATCGACCATCTCGCCCGTGTTCTCGTCGCGGCGCGCCATCGTGCGGCCGGTCCGCTCGAGAAGGACCGTCCCGCTCGTGGTCTCGATGCGCTCGGACGCGATTCCAGCTCGACGGCGGTTGCCAAGCTCCAGCGACCACACGAGCTCGTCGCCGCCCTCGAGCAGCACGTGGGTTCTGAAGCCGATGACTGCGGTGTTCGACTTGAGGTGGACGAGGTCTCCGTACTCCCAGCCGCGTTGTGAAAGCGCCTCCGTCAGCGTTCCTCGCGAGAGCATGCCGACCATCTCGATCGCCTGGAGGATGCTTGTCTTGCCCGCCCCGTTCGCTCCGACGACAAGCGTGAAAGGAGCCAGCGGAACATGCGTCCCCGGGTCACCGAAAGCCTTGAAGGCCCGGATGTCGATAGCCGTCAGCACGGGTGCTGCAGGCTATTCGCTTGCCATCGAGAAGAAGAACGCCGCGACCACTGCGTCGTTCTTCGACAAGCGGCGGAACCCTCCTGTCCTACGTGGGCGCCCCGCGGGAGGCAGCCGGACGCGTGCCGGTCTAGGCGAGCAGGCCGCGGAGGGCCTGGTCGGTCCAGCGGATGGTGGCGTCGAGGCGGGGGAAGCGGTCGGCGTCGGCGCCGGCGCGGCCGCGTTCGATGCGGATGGCGAGGTCGAGGGCCTGGCCGACCGGCCCGACGTGGCCGACGATCGCCCAGCGGAGCTCCTCGGTGATCGGGAGGCCCTTGAGGACGTCCACGAGCTTGCGCTCGAGCAGGGCGTCGACGATCGACAACACGCCCGCGGTGAAGGCGGTGTCCGGGTCGCCGAGCTGGAGGTCGCGGGCGATCTGCTCGGCGAGGCGGCCGCGGAGCACGGCCGCGGAGACCAAGGCCGGGCGGCCCTTGCCGAGGTTCGACAGCAGGACGACGAGCAGGAACTGGCGGACGCGCTCGCTCCCCAGCAGCACCATCGCCTCGCGGACGGAGGCGAAGCGGCGGCGCGAGCCGACGGCGGCGGAGTTGGCGAAGCGGAGCAGGCGGACGGTGAGGCCGGGATCGCCGGAGACGACGTCCTCGATCTCCTCGAACGACGGCTGCGCGCCGAGCGCCATCAGCGAGCGGAGGCGATCGACCTCGGCCTCGCCGACCGGCACCGGCTGGTCCTCGATCCGCTCCGGCAGCTCGAAGAAGAAGCCCTGCACCAGGTCGACGCCGCGGCGCAGCAGCGTGTCCCGCTGCTTGGGCGACGCGACGTTGTAGACGACGACGTGCGGCCGCTTCTCGCCCAGCCGCTCCATGACGGCGGACACGCCCGCCGGCCCGTAGGCGCCGAAGTCGAGCTTGACGTGATCGGCCATGCCGACCAGCGGCTCGCGGCCGCCGACCGGGATGAAGTCGTCGAGCGCCAGGATGTGCCCCTCGGCGCGCAGGCCGACGAGCCGGTCGATCAGCTCGTCGTCCACGATCGCGTACGGGTCGAGCTCCAGCACGACCGCGCCCGGCGCGACCGGGAACGGGTCGAAGGTCAGGAGGAACTCGCGCGAGACCTTGATCCAGGCCGGCAGCCCTCCGCTCAAAGCCCCGAGCGCCGTCGCCGTCGCGCGCTCGGCCGGGGAGGCGGCGTCGCGGAACAGGAGCTCGTGGCCGCGCACGCGGCCGTCGCGGTCGATGATCGGCTGGCGGGCCAGCAGTGCGGAGTTCGTGTCGTGGGGGAGGGTCGTCATCGGGGGCACTGCTCGGACTGGTCGACCTACGGTGCCCCGACCTTGACTCCTGCCCGGGGCAACGGACGCTTCACGTAACCCTTGGCGCTCAGACAGTCGCCCGGACGCGGCGGCGCCGGGCCTCCAGCTCGTCCAGCGGGTCTGGACGCCCCGGCCCGGACGGCGGCCCACCGCCGGCGCCGGCGCGCCAGCTTCCGTGCGCGAGCCAGACCAGCCACGCGGCCAGCGCCAGCAGCAACGTCAGCGCGATCGACGCCAGCACGAGCGTCCCCGTGGACGGGTCCCGCACCGCCGGCGGCGTCGCGAGCGACGGCGCGGTCGCCCGCGGCATCGGCGACCGGTAGAGCGGCGTGGCCGCGAACGCCCGCTCGGCCACCGCCCACGCCGGCTTGCGCGCGCCGCTGACGTACTCCATCAGCCCCTTGTCGTGGATGCCGTCGCGCGTGACGCCCTCGCGCTGCGCCCCGCCGTCCCAGTCCGGCTTGACCGCGAACTCGCGCAGCGTCCAGTACAGCGCGCCGCTCATGAACGGGTTCCGCGCGACGACGTCCAGGTAGGCGCGGACGAACGCGGCCTGGTAGGCGAACGTCTCCTTCACGTTCGCCGGCCCGCCCATCGTCGACTCCGCGCCGAACTCCGTCATCACGAGGCCGGCGCCCGGATACGCGTCGTGGAGCGAGCGCAGGAACGGCTCCAGGTCGGCCAGGTTCGCGGTGGAGCGCGACGCCGCGCCGGTGTACCAGCCGAAGTAGGCGTTGACGCCGAGCAGGCGGAACCGCGCGTACGCGCTCTGGCGCGGGAAGCCCGGCCACGCCATCAGGTCGACGGAGATCGGGACGGTCGGGTCGAGGTCCGCCGCCATCGTGCGCGCGGACTCGAGCCACTGCGCGGTCGTCGGGTTGACGTCCGGCTGCGGCGAGAGCTCGTTGGCCACCGAGTGGGTGATGACCGACGGGTGGCGACGCGCCTCGATCACCGTCCGGCGCAGCGTGCCCAGCTCGTACGCGCGCCCCTCCGCCGTGCGCAGCTGGACGTCGCGGTGGTAGACCGGCGCCTGGTTCCAGACGAGGATCCCCTCCTCGTCGAACCGGTCGAGGAGCCGCTCGTCGAGCAGGTAGTGCGCGCGGGTGACGTTCGCGCCGAGCGCCTCGAGGTCGCGGACGATGCCCTCGATGTCGGCGTCGGTGAGCGCCGGGCCGCGGCCGGGGACGTCCTCCTGGATCGACGCGCCGCGCAGCGCGAGCCGCCGGCCGTTGAGCTCCAGCCGCCCGCCGCGCACCGCGACGGAGCGCAGCCCGAGCCGCTCCTGCACCCGCTCCACCACGCGCCCCCCGAGCGACGCCTCGACGGTCGCCCCGTAGAGCTGCGGCTTCTCGGGCGCCCACAGCTGCGGGTCGCCCGCGACGGGGATCTCCAGCCGCACGCGCGCCGTCTCGCCGGGCGTGACCGTCCGCAGCCGCACGGTCAGCTTCGTCTCCGGTCCGCGCCCGCCCGGGGGCCGTAGCCGCACGGTCACCGACGGCCGCACCGGCCCGGCCGCGCGCGAGGTCATCCAGCCGTCGACGAGCGCCGTGGCGCGGCAGGGCGTGACGGAGCAGTCGACCTGCCCCATCACCGCGACACCCCGCATCGAGACCTTCCCGCGCGGGATCAGCGAGACCGCGCGCGTGATCCCGCCCCAGTTCCACCAGCCCTCGCGCCACCCGGGCTTGCGGCGGTTGTCGACCTCGACGCGCAGCTCGTTCATCGCGCCGGCGCGCAGCCCCCAGGCGGGGAGGGTGAAGGGCGTGTACGGGTCGTCGTTGACGCCGACCTCACGGCCGTTGAGGAGCACGCGGGCCTTGCGCCGCACCCCCTCGAAGTGCAGCGCCCACGCACCGCCGTCGCTCGTGGCCGGCCCGCGGAAGCGCAGGCGGTAGACGCCGGTCGTCCCCTGGAAGAGCTCGGCCGCGGGGCGGCCGTCGAAGACGTGGGGAACCGTCACCCGCTTCCACGGGCCGGTCGCGGACGGCGCGAACTCCCACCCGCGCGCGAGCGGCACCGGGGACGGGAGGTCGGCGGCACGCGCCGCGGGCGCGGCGAGACCCGTCACGGCCGCGGCGACCGCGATGCACAGCAGGAGAGAGCGACGCACGACTGCGGTCATTGTGCCGTGCGCGCGCGAGGCGCTACGCCGCTGCGAGCTTCTCGAGCCGCTCGGCCAGCCGCCCCATGCCGCGCTCGCGCGCCGCGTCGGCCGCCGCCGCGAAGTCCGTGGGCCGGTCCGCGGGCAGCTCCACCGGCACCCGCACGAGCGTCGCGATCTCGCGGAACGCCCGCAGCTGCTCGGCGTCGTCGCGCAGCGCCGCGCCCATCCGCGGGCGCATCCGCACCGACGCGGCGATGCACGCCTCCAGCGTCCCGTGCTCGCGCAGCAGGTCCTTGGCGGTCTTCTCGCCGATCCCCTTCGCGCCCGGCAGCCCGTCGCTCGGGTCGCCGCGCAGCGCGATGAAGTCCGGCACCTGCTCGGGCTCGATCCCGTACCGCTTGCGCACGCCTTCGACGTCGATCAGCTCCGGCCCGTCCTTGCCGCCGCGCGGGTACAGCACGGTCACGCGCTCGTTGACGCACTGGAACATGTCGCGGTCGCCGGTGAAGAGGAGCGCGGTGCCGCCGGCCTCGGCCTCCTCCAGCGCCAGCGAGCCGAGCAGGTCGTCGGCCTCCAGCGTGTCGTGCTCGAGCACCGTCCAGCCGAACGCCTCGAACCACTCGCGCGCGCGGTGCCACTGGTACGCGAGCTCCTCGGGCATCGGCGGCCGGTCGCCGTGGTACGGCTCGTACAGCTCCTTGCGGTAGACCGCGTCCTCGGCCCCGAAGCACATCGCGACCGCCCGCGGCGCGTGCTCCTCCACCGCCGCCAGCACGAGGTTCGCGCAGCCCAGCAGCGCGTTCACCGGGTGGCCGTCGGTGCCGGTGATGGACTTGGGCAGCGCGAAGAACGCCCGGTAGAGCAGCGACGGCGCGTCGACGGCGAGCAGCGGCGCGGAGGACATGGACGCGCAGGCTAGGCGGTTCGCCCGACGGCCAGCAGGCAGACGTCGTCGGCGTTCTTCGCCTCGGCGGTCAGCGCGTTGACCAGCACGCTCGGCAGCGTCGCCGGCACGTCGGCCCGGTGGCGCTCGACCTCCGCGCGCAGCCGCTCCATCCCCGCCTGCAGCGGCCGGTCGCTCCGCTCGATCAGCCCGTCCGTGTAGAGGAGGAGCACCGCACCCGGCGGCAGCGACGCCACGGCGCCGGCGCGGGCGGTGGGCGCGGCGAGCGCGTCGAGCGGGAGCGAGCGGCCCTCCGGCAGGTAGCGCGCCGGCTCGCCGGCCTCCAGCAGCAGCGGCGGCGGGTGGCCGGCGCACGCGTACCGCAGCCGCCCGCTCTCCAGGTCCAGGTCGGCGTAGACCACGGTCGCCATCTGGCCGACCTCGTGGCGCCGCGCGTACCGGTCGAGCGCGTGGAGCAGCTCCCCCGGCGCCAGCCCCGTCGACGCCAGCGCGCGCACGGCGCTCCGCAGCTGGCCCATCGTGGCCGCCGCCTCCAGCCCGCGCCCGACGACGTCGCCGACGACCAGGCCGATCGTCCGCGGCGGATCGAGCCAGAACGCGTCGTACCAGTCGCCGCCGACCTCGAGCCCCTCGACGGCGGGCCGGTAGGCGACCTCGATCGTCAGCCCCGGCGCCTCGGGCGCCGCGCCCGCCAGCAGCGAGCGCTGGAGATCCTGCGCGATCTGGTGCTCGCGCTTGCGTGCCGCCACCAGCTCACGCTCGTACCGCCGCCGGTCGCGCGCGTCGAACACCGTCGTGCGGACCACCCGCGGGCGCCCCTCGTCGTCGGCGCGCAGCGCCGCGTTGACCAGCACCGGCACGCGCGAGCCGTCGGCGCGCACCACCTCCAGCGCGATCTCCCGCACCTCGCCCTGCATCCGCAGCAGCGGCGCGAAGTGCGTCTCGTGGTAGATCCGGCCGCCGGCGCTGAGCAGCTGCTGGAACGTCCGCTGCCCGACCAGGTGCGTGCGGTCGTGGCCGGTGAGCGTCTCGAACGTGCGGTTGACGCGGAGGATCGTGCCGTCGAGCGCGGTCGTGAGGTAGCCGCACGGCGCCTCCTCGAAGAGCTCCTCCGCCGTCTCCTCGAGCAGGTCGCCCGCGTCGCTCACCCGGCAACGAACTCCCGGATCGCGGCGATCGTCTCCTCCGGCGCGCTGAGGTTCGGGCAGTGGCCGGTCGCCTCCAGCAGCACGTACCGGCTGTCCGGCATCCGCGCGGCCACGTACTCGCCCACCGCCTGCGGCGCGATCACGTCGCTCGAGCACTGCAGGACGAGCGACGGCGTCCGCACGCGCCCCAGGTCCGCGCGGTTGTCGGAGAGGAACGTCGCGCGTGCGAACCGCGCCTGGATCTCCGGGTCGGCGCGGCAGAAGCTGTTCGTCAGCTCCTCGCCCAGCTCCGGCCGGTCCGGCACGCCCATGATCGCCGGCGCCATCGCGCTCGACCAGCCGAGGTAGTTGTCCTCCAGCGACTCGAGCAGCTCCTCGATGTCCGCCTGCGTGAAGCCGCCGACGTACCCGTCGTCGTCGAGGTAGCGGGGCGACGGGCCGACGAGCACGAGCCGCGCGAACCGCTCCGGCTCGCGCGCGGCGGCAAGCACGCCGATCATCGCGCTGACCGAGTGCCCGACGAACGTGATGCCCCGCAGCTCCAGCTCGGCGCAGATGGCGAGCACGTCGTCGGCGTAGCCGTCGAGCGCCGCGTGGCGCTCCGGGTCGTACGCCGAGCGCTCCGCGCCGCCCGCGCCCGCGTGGTCGAAGAGCACGATGCGGAAGTCGTCGGCGAACGCCGGCCAGACGAGGCGCCACATGTTCTGGTCGCACCCGAAGCCGTGGGCGAAGAGCATCGGCGGCGCGTCGGGCGGGCCGTGCACGACGACGTTGTGGCGGGCGGCGGCGTTCAAGGGCGGTCCTCCATCGGCAGCACCGCGAGCATCCCGGTCATCTCCAGGATCTGCCGCACCGCGTCGGTCAGCCGCGGGCGCACGCGCAGCTCCAGCCCTTCGTCGTGGCACGCGCGCAGGGCGTGGCTGAGGACGCGCACGCCGGACGAGTCGAGGAAGTCCAGACCGGCGAGGTCGAGCACGACCGGGCCGGCGCGCAGGTGCTGGAAGAGCTCGTCGCGCAGCCGCGGCGCGGTCGCGACGTCGACCTCGCCGAAGACGGCCAGCACCGTCCGGCCGTCGTCCGCGACGGCCGATGTCGAGAACCCCGGTCTCCCCACCGTCTCCCGCACCGCACCCGGAACGCTACTCCTGTTCGCAAGCCGGTGAGCCAGGTTCCGCGGGCGGCCGTACCTTGGAGCAGTGCCACGCGTTCCCACAGGTCGCATCGCGCGCACGGCGCGCTTCGGGTCGATGGTGGCCGGCGCCGCGCTCAAGCGGGACGACCCCGTCGCGGTCGCCGACCAGCTCGTCCGCCAGCTCGGCCAGATGAAGGGCGCGGCGATGAAGATCGGCCAGGTGCTCTCCACCGTCGACTTCGACCTCGTGCCGGAGGACCAGCGCGAGGAGTTCAAGGAGCGGCTCGCCGCCCTGCGCGACCAGGCGCCGCCCGTGCCGCGCAAGGACCTCGACAAGCTGCTGCGCCAGGATCTCGGCGCGCCGGTCGAGCGGGTCTTCGCCGAGTTCTCCGACGAGCCCGTCGCGGCCGCGTCGATCGGCCAGGTCCACCGCGCGCGCACGCGCGACGGGCGCGACGTGGCGGTCAAGGTGCAGTACCCGGGCGTCGCGGAGGCGGTCGACACCGACCTGCGCAACATGTCGATGCTCTTCCCGCTGGTGAAGCGGCTGGCGCCGGGCCTGGACGTGCGGGCGCTCGGCGACGAGCTGCGCGAGCGGATCGGCGAGGAGCTCGACTACGAGGTCGAGGCGCAGCACCAGCGGCTCGTCGCGCGCCTGTACCGCGGGCACCCGTACGTGAAGGTCCCCGCCGTCGACACCGAGCTGTCGACGCGGCGCGTGCTCGTCAGCGAGTTCGTCGAGGGCGTCGGGTTCGGTGACGTCAAGGCGCGGCCCGAGGCCGAGCGCGACCGGTTCGCCGAGATCGTCTTCCGCTTCTTCTGGGGCCTGCTCTCGCACGAGCGGCTCGTCGCCGGCGACCCGCACCCCGGCAACTACCTCCTCTGCCCGGACGGGCGCGTCTGCTTCCTCGACTACGGGTTGATGCGGCGGATCGACGCCGTCTACCAGGAGGAGGAGCGCGAGCTCGCGCGGGCCGTGATCGACGGCGACGCCGCGCGCGTGCACGCGATGCTCGCGCGGACCGGCTACCTGCCCGACCCGGACGCGTTCACCCACGATCAGGTCTTCGAGCAGATCTCCGCCGCGGGCGCGTGGTTCTTCGTCGAGGGCTTCCGCCGGCTGGATCCCGAGTTCGTGCGGGTGCACATGGAGGAGACCGGCTCCCCGCGCTCACCCCACTTCGACCAGATGCGCCGTCAGACGATCCCCGCCCAGGCGCTGCTGCTGCGCCGGATGGAGGGGCTGCTGTTCAGCGTGCTGGGCGAGCTGCGCGCGGGCGCCGACTGGGGCGCGCTGATGCGCGAGTACGCGCTGCCGGACGCCGCGCCGACGACGCCGATGGGCGTCGAGGACGCGGCGTTCTGGGCCGCGCGCCGCTAGCGTCCGCCGCATGGCAGATCAGGTGGTCATCAACGGCGTCGACGAGCTGCGCGCGAAGGTCGGCGAGGAGATCGGCGTCAGCGACTGGCGCGAGGTCACGCAGGAGGACGTCGACACGTTCGCGCGCGTGACGGGCGACGACCAGTGGATCCACGTCGATCCCGAGCGGGCGAAGGACACGCCGTTCGGCGGGACGATCGTGCACGGGTACTTCACGCTCGCGCTGATCCCGCGCTTCTCCTACGACCTCTACACGATGACCGGGGTCGCGTTCGCGCTGAACTACGGCCTCGACAAGGTCCGCTTCCCCGCGCCGCTGCCGACCGGCTCCAAGGTCCGCATGCGCCTCACCGTCGGCGGCGTCGACGACATCCCGGGTGGCGCGCAGGTGAAGATGATCGCCACCCTCGAGCGCGAGGGCGGCGACAAGCCGGTCTGCGTCGCGGAAACGTTGGCCCGCGTCTACACGGGTTAGCGGAGCTTCGCGACCGGGCCGACGATGGAGCCCGCGCGGACGCGGTAGGCGCCCGTGCGGGCGACGGTCGCGCGGTAGCGGCCGTTCTTGCGCAGCTTGACCGTCGTCTCGACCGACCAGACGCCGGCGGCGGTGCGGCGCTCGACCTTCAGCACCGTCCCGCGCTTCATCCCGATGATCCGGCCGTGGACGACGCCGTTGCGGCGCGTCGCTGCGGCCGTGGCCAGGCGCGCGACGGTGCCGCCGCTGCCCGGATCGGTCTCGTCCGTGCTCGTCCGCGACTCGTCGACCTCGGTGCCGACCGTCGTGAAGTACGCCCACGAGTCGTTGAGGCCGAACCGCGCGCGCAGCGTCGCGCCGTTGACGGTCGTGCGGCCGCGGGTGCCGACGATCTCCGCCGAGACGATCCGCGGGGACGCGCCGCGCTTGACGACCTCGATCCCCTTGAACGAGCCCTTGACGAGCCCGCGGAGCTTCGCGCCGGCCTGCCCGGTGGTGAGCCGGATCGGCCCCCAGCGGTGCTTGGGCGAGACGTTGTCGTAGGGATCCTCGACGCTGCGCAGCCACGGCTGGGGCGAGCCGCCCAGCGCGCTCGTCTCGTTGTTCTCCGTCTTGCCGCCGGAGGTCGAGAAGAAGTAGGTGGTGACCGGCTTGCCGTCGTAGATGACGACCTCGTGCGCGGTCGCGGCGACCGCGGCGTCGGTGGCCGGCGTCTCGGCCGCGACGCCCGCGTAGACCTGCGAGCGCGTGTCGGCGTAATGGTCGAAGCCGGTGCCCGGCTTGTTCGTCGTGATCGCGTACGTGCGCGCGGCGAGCGCCTGCGCCTTGAGCGCCTCGGCCGGCCAGGAGGCCGGCGACTCGCGCGAGATGACGCCGCGGACGTAGCTCTCCAGCGTCACCGCGTTGATCGCGGCCAGGCCGCTCGAGGAGATGCCCGCGCGCAGCTCGAGCGCGCCGCGGTAGGTCCCCGAGTTCTGGCCGCCGACCAGGCGCCACGGGTTCCCGCCCGGGCCGACGATCCGCAGCGGCGAGGTGAAGGTCTTCACGCGCTTGCCGGCGCTCGTCTTCACGACGACGCCCGCGCCGCCGAACGACGACGCGGTGTACGTCTTCGACGGATCCAGGCGCTTGTCGCCCGCCTGCGCGGCGCCGGTGAACGCGACCGTGCCGCGGCTCTGGAGGAGGACGCGGACGATGGGGTCGGCGTCGAGCTTGCCGATCTGCGTGCCCGAGTAGTAATGGGCGAGGATCTCGCGGTAGGTCTTGCCCTGCTTGGCGAAGCCCATGGCGCCGTACTGACTCATCCCGACGCCGTGGCCGAAGCCGGCGCCGCGGATCACGAACCGGTCCGCCGCGGCGGCGGGTCCGGCGGCCGCTGCGCCGCTCGCGAGGGCGACGGCGACGGTGATCGGGACGGCGTGCTGGCGGAAGCGGGACATCAGGCGGTTGGGACCCGTGAGGGAGGGAAGAGTTGCGGTGCCGGGAACTGTCACGGTAATCGGATCATCGGATCGAGGGGGTAGGCAGCTTGAGCGCTCGCCGCGCGTCGGACGTCTTCGTGGAGTGCCTGGAGGCGGAGGGCGTCCGCTACGTCTTCGGCATCCCGGGTGAGGAGACCCTCGACCTCAACGAGTCCCTGGCGGACTCGTCCGTCTCGTTCATCCCGGTCCGCCACGAGCAGGGCGGGGCGTTCATGGCCGACATGTACGGCCGCCTGACCGGGCGCGCCGGCGTCTGCCTCGGCACGCTCGGGCCGGGCGCGACGAACCTCGTCACCGCCGTCGCCGACGCGTTCCTGGACCGTGCGCCGCTGGTCGCCCTGACCGGCCAGGCCGACGTCGAGCGCATGCACAAGGAGTCGCACCAGTACATCGACCTGGTCGACATCATGCGGCCGATCACCAAGTGGAACACGCGGGTGAACTCGCCCGAGGTGATCCCGGAGGTCGTGCGCAAGGCGTTCAAGGTCGCCGAGTCCGAGAAGCCGGGCGCGACGCACCTCGAGCTGCCCGAGGACGTCATGGCCGGCGAGGTCGACGCGACCCCGCTCCCCCGCCGCAAGCTCGTGGCGCCCGAGCCCAACGCGCGCGACCTGCTCAAGGCCGCCGACCTGATCCGCAACGCGATCAACCCTGTTGCTTTGGCCGGCAACGGCGTGATCCGCACCGGCGCGGCCGCGGCGTTGCGGGAGTTCTCGCGCGCGACGGGGATCGCGGTGGCGGAGACGTTCATGGGCAAGGGCGCGATCGACTACGAGGACCCGCGTGCGCTGGGCACGGTCGGGATGCAGTCGCGCGACTACGCGATGGCGGGCTTCGAGGACGCGGACGTCGTGATCGCGATCGGCTACGACCTCGTCGAGCACGCGCCGAAGCACTGGAACCCGAAGAAGGACAAGAAGATCATCGTCATCGACTCGGTGCCCGCCGAGATCGACGAGTTCTTCCAGCCCGAGGTCGAGCTCGTCGGCGACCTGTACCACGTGCTCTCGCGGCTGGCCGAGGAGGGGCGCGACGTGCCGCACTCCGGGGGCTCCGCGCGTCTGCGCGACGTGGTGCTCGGGCGGTTCGAGGCGGCGAAGGACGACGACCAGTTCCCGATGCAGCCGCCGCGGGCGCTGTGGGAGATCCGCAAGGTGCTGGGGCGCAGCGACATCCTGGTGTCGGACGTCGGCCTCCACAAGCTGTGGATCGCGCGGATGTTCCCGGCGCACGAGCCGAACACGGTGATCATCGCCAACGGCCTGGCGGGGATGGGCTTCGCGGTGCCGTGCGGGATCGCGGCCAAGCTCGTCCACCCGGAGCGCAAGGTGGTGACGGTCAACGGCGACGGCGGGTTCATGATGAACGTGCAGGAGCTCGAGACCGCGATGCGTTTGAAGACCCCGGTCGTCAACGTGATCTGGGAGAACCGCCAGTTCGGCTCGATCGTCTGGAAGCAGGACAAGAAGTTCGGCCGCCACTTCGGCGTCGACTTCACGAACCCCGACTTCGTCAAGCTCGCCGAGTCCTTCGGGATGCCGGCGCGGCGGTGCGACTCCGTGGCGTCGGTGGGGGAGAACCTGAAGTGGGCGCTGGGGCTCGACTCCCCCTCCGTGATCGTGGTGCCGATCGACTACTCGCTCGACGTCGCGATCTCCGAGGAGCTGGGGACGGAGACGGTGGCGACGTAGGTCGCTGTGGCTTGTGCGCGGTGCGGGCGGGGACGTTCTCGCCGCCGCCCGCGCCCCGCTTTGCGACGGGAGTGCGGCGAGGAGGTCGGTCTTCGTCGCGGCTTCGTTCCGGTTGTGCCGTGGTCGCTTGCGCCGGGGCCGGATCGGCGCTTGTGTGGGTCCCATGCCGCCCCACCGCCCGGAGAAAGCGTCCCATCGTGCGCCCCTTGGTGACGGTGGGTCGGTTCTTCCGGCAGGAGCGGAAGAACTGTCCCACCCTCCTCTCGGACTCGACGGTGGGACGGTTTCTCCGGTCGACGTCCGGGTCGCCGAACTCGCCAGTCGGCAGCGCGGGATCGTCACGACCGCGCAGCTGCTCGCGCTCGGCCTGACCCGGCACGCGATCGACTCGCGCGTGCGGCGCGGGTGGCTCCACCGCCGCCACCAAGGGATTTATGCGGTCGGGCATCTCGCGGAGATCCCCTTCGCCGCCGAGACGGCCGCGCTGTTCGTGTGCGGTCCACAGACGGTCGCGAGCGATCACTCGGCGGCGGCGGTGCTGAAGCTGCTGCCCGCGCCGGAGCTCCCGCACGTGACGGTGCCGCGGGCACGGAGGGCGAGGCACGAGGGGATCGTCATTCGCCGCCGCGACACCCTCACCCGCCAAGACGTCTGGATCCGCGAGGGGCTCCGCATCACCAACCCCACGAGAACGCTCGCCGACCTGGCCACCACCGCGACGCCGGACGAGCTCCACCAGGCGATCAACGAGGCGCACGCGCTCCGGCTCATCGCCCCCGGCCACATGCCCATCACCCCCAACCGCCCCGGCGCGGCGCGGCTCAGAGCGGCAGCGCGGCAGACCGCGAACGGCTACACGCGCTCCGAGGCGGAGCGCCGGCTGCGCGCCCTCGTCAAGCGCGCCGGGCTGCCGGAGCCGAAGACCAACGTCAAAGTCGCCGGTGTCCGGGTGGACGCGGTGTGGGAGCGGCACGGGCTCGTCGTCGAGTTCGACGGCGCCGCCACCCACGCCCACCAGCTCGACCGCGACCACCGCAACGCGGCCAGACTCCGAGCCGCCGGCTACGAGGTCATCCGCATCAGCTGGAGCATGCTCACCGACACGCCCGAGCTCGTTCTCGCCCAGATCGCCCTCCGGCTCGGAGCGCGCGCCGCGGCCTGATCCGCCGCAATGGCGTTCGGCGAACGACCCCGCTGGATACGTTGGCTAGGCAGGGTTCCAACCAGCGCGAGTGAGGTCTGAGCATGCCGGTGGCGTCCAAGGAGCAGGCGGTCGTCGACGCGGTCCCGAAGGGGCTGTACATCGGCGGCGAGTGGCGGGAGACCGAGAGCACGGTCCCGGTCGAGGATCCGTCGACCGGCGAGGTGATCGCACAGGTTGCCGACGCGACCGTCGACGACGCGCTCGCGGCCCTCACCGCGGCGGCCGACGCGCAGAAGATGTGGGCGAACACGCCCTCGCGCGAGCGCGGCGAGGTGCTCCGCAAGGCGTACGACCTGATCATGGAGCGCGTCGACGACCTCGCGCTGATCATGACCCTCGAGATGGGCAAGCCGCTGGCGGAGTCCAAGGCCGAGGTCACGTACGCCGCCGACTTCTTCTACTGGTTCGCCGGCGAGGCGACCCGCATCGAGGGCGGCTACAAGCCCGCCGAGAAGGGCGGCTTCCGCGTCCTGACGATGCGCCAGCCGGTCGGCCCGTGCATCTTCATCACCCCCTGGAACTTCCCGCTCGCGATGGGCACCCGCAAGCTCGGGCCGCAGATCGCCGCGGGCTGCACGTCGGTCATCAAGCCGGCCAAGCAGACACCGCTGTCGATGCTCGCGCTCGTCGGGATCCTCGAGGAGGCCGGCCTCCCGGGCGGCGTCGTCAACGTCATCACCGCGAAGTCGTCCGGCTCGATCATGGAGCCGCTGATCAAGGACCCGCGCGCCCGCAAGCTCTCCTTCACCGGCTCGACGCCGGTCGGCAAGAAGCTCATCGAGCAGTCCGCCGAGCAGGTGCTCAAGGTCTCGATGGAGCTGGGTGGCAACGCGCCGTTCGTCGTCTTCGAGGACGCCGACATCGACGAGGCGATCGAGGGCGCGATGCTCGCCAAGATGCGCAACATCGGCGAGGCCTGCACCGCGGCCAACCGCTTCCACGTGCACGAGTCGATCGCCGACGAGTTCGCGCAGAAGCTCGCCGAGCGGATGGGCGGCCTCAAGATCGCGCGTGGGACCGAGGAGGACTCCAAGGTCGGCCCGCTGATCGACGACGACCAGCGCGGCACGGTCGCCGAGCTCGTCGACGACGCGACGTCCAAGGGCGCGAAGGTGCTCACCGGCGGCGAGCGCGTCGACGGCCCCGGCTACTTCTACAAGCCGACCGTCCTGGCCGACGTCCCCGCCGACGCCCGTCTGCTCAAGGAGGAGATCTTCGGCCCGGTCGCCCCGATCGCGACGTTCTCCACCGAGGAGGAGGCGATCGCCGCCGCCAACGACACCGAGTACGGGCTCGTCGCCTACCTCTACACGAAGGACCTCGCCCGGGCGCTCCGCGTCTCCGAGGCCCTCGAGACCGGCATGATCGGCCTCAACCAGGGCGTCGTCTCCAACGCCGGCGCGCCGTTCGGCGGCGTCAAGCAGTCCGGCTTCGGCCGCGAGGGCGGCAAGGTCGGCATCGACGAGTACCTGGAGTGGAAGTACGTGGCGGTCGCGCTCTAGCGCACGTTCCGGACCCGCGGAGGGCGGCGGGCGCGAGACGACGCGCGCGCCTGCCATCCTCTGCGGCTCGTCATGCCGCCGTCTTCGCCGTCCTCGCAGCGCTCGCTCTCGGCGCCGCAGCTGATTGCCGCTGCCGCTCTCCTCGTGGCCCTCGCCGTCGCCGCCGTCGTCCTCCTGACCGGAGGCTCGGACGGCTCCGACGCGCCCTCCCTCCGCGACCAGTACGGCGGCCACGGGGGCGCGCCGATGGTCAAGACCGGCGCCGTGGGGCGCGTGGCGCTCGACGGGCGCTGGCGCGTCGCGCTCGACCCGCAGGCCACCGGCGAGCGGCGCGGCTTCGCGTCCGGCCGGTTCGGCGGCCGCGCGGTGACGCTCCCCTACGTCCCGAACGCCTCGCAGATCACCGGCAAGGCGGGCGAGCGGTCGTTCGAGGGGAACGTCGCCTGGTACCGGACGACGCTGAGGGTGCCGAAGACGGGCCGCTACGCGCTGCGCTTCGAGTCGATCAACCACGAGGCCGAGGTGTGGCTGGACGGCGAGCGGATCGGCGGCCACGTCGGCACGTACCTGCCGTTCGAGCTGCGGCCGGCGCTGGACGCGGGGCGCGAGCACACGCTCGTCGTGCGCGCGGACTGGCGGGACCCGGACGAGATGAAGGCGACCGGCTGGCACCGCGCGTGGTTCAACTACGGCGGCATCAACCGCGAGGTGACGATCCGCCCGTTCGACGGGCCGGAGGTGTCGTCCGCGGCGGTGCAGACGCAGGTGAACGCGGGGATCGCGACCGTGCAGGTGACCGCGCGGCTGCGCGGCGAGGGCGCCGTCACCGGCCGCCTGCGCCGCGGCGACCAGACCGTCGACCTGCGCTTCACCGGTGGGCGCTCCGCGCCGACCGCGACCGCGACGATCCGCGAGGCCGCCCTGTGGGCGCCCGGGTCGCCGAACCTCTACACGCTCGAGCTCGACGTCGCCGGCAAGCCCGCGTGGCGCGGGAAGGTCGGCCTGCGCGAGATCCGCCGCGACGGGGCGAAGCTGCTGCTCAACGACGAGCCGATCAAGCTCCGCGGCGCGTCGCTGCACGAGGACGTCAAGGGGCGCGGCGACGGGCTCCACCCGGCCGACGAGGCGGAGATCGTCCGCGACCTGACCGAGCTGGGCGCCAACGCCACGCGCGCGCAGCACCCGCTCAGCCCGTCGCTGGTCGAGCAGCTCGACGCGAAGGGGATCCTGATCTGGATGGGCGTCGGCCCGGTCGACGCGCCGGGCGCGTGGACGTCGCGCGGGCGCAAGCTCGTCGCGCAGGCCAAGGCCCGCGTGCGCGCGTCGCTGTCGCAGCTCCAGACGCACCCGTCGGTCTTCGCGTGGAACCTCGCCAACGAGGTCGCCGGCCAGGGCCACCCGGCCGGCCAGGCCGCGTACATCGACGACATGGCCGAGGAGCTCCACCGCCGCGACCCGGGCCGGCTCGTCGCGCTCGACGTGTGGGGCTCGCACGCGCCGCGCGAGGACGGGCCGATGTACCAGCACGTCGACGCGATCGGGTGGACGAACTACCTCGGCTGGTACGAGGCGCCCGACGCGACGCCCGCCGAGCTGCGGCAGCTGATCGTGTCGAAGCTCGGCGCGCTCCAGGAGGTCTTCCCGGACAAGGTCATGCTCGTGACCGAGTTCGGCGCCGAGGGCTCGGCCAAGAACCCGTCCGCCAAGCCCGGCGGCTTCGGCTTCCAGCAGCGCGTCCTCCAGACCCACATCCGCACGTACGCGCAGCAGCCCGGCGTCAGCGGCATGCTCATCTGGAACCTGCGCGACTTCGGCGTCATCCCCACCTTCGGCGGCGGCTCCATCCGCGAGGTCGTCGACGAGATCACCCTCGTCCCCGGCCTCAACGAGAAGGGCCTGTGGGACTACGACGGGCGGCCCAAGCCGGCCGTCGCCGCCGTGCAGGCCGAGTTCGCCAAGGCCGCGAGCCGCTAGGCCAGGCCGACGGAGACGTCGCGCGCGTCGGGCTCGAGCCAGCGCGCGACGCGCTCGGCCTCGTCGAGGAGCGGGCGCTTCGCGCGGATCCGGACGCCGGGGAAGGGGTCGAGCTGGAGCGTGGCGGCGGCGCGCTTGGTCGTCAGCGTCCAGGTGCCGGCGGCGGTGCCGTCGACCAGGAAGACGGCCTTGACGCGCAGGTTCTTCGTGACGACGAGCGGGCGGTGCTCGTCGGCGATGGTGCGGGAACGGTCGTCGTGGGCGAGGAGGAGCTGGTCGAACTCGCCGAGGAGCCGGGGCGGGGCCGGAGTGTCCGCCGGCGGGCGTGGGGCGTCGGGGAGATCGAAGAGCTCGCGGCGCGGGGCGTGCTCGGCGCGGAACGTGACGAGGCGGTCGCGGAGGGCGTCGAACGTGGGCTTGAGGCCCTTGAGGCCCGACCACGCCTGCGCGTCGGCGACCGACGCGGGGCCGAACGCGGCGAGGTAGCGGAGGACGAGCGCCTCGCGGGCGGCGTCGGCTCCCGCCGCGGGCTCGACCGGCGCGACCGCGAACGCGGCGTCGCGTGGGAACCCGAACGGGTCGGCGGACGGCACCATCGTGAGCGGCAGGAGCATCCGCGCGCAGAACCCGAGCGCGCGCTCGTGGACGTCCGGGAACCGCTCGACCAGCGCGGCGCGCAGGGCGGTGAAGGTGCGGGGCTCCTCAGCGAGGAGCGCGCGGGCGACCGGCAGGACGCCGGCGGCGTCGAGCCCCTCCGCGCGGGCGCCGAGCACCTTCCGGACGGCGGCCTCGTCGCTCGACACCAGCGTGCGCCACGCGGCGAAGTCGGCCGCGGTGACGAGGTGGAGGGTGCCCCGCATCAACGTTCCGCGCAGCAGGGCGCCGGAGCGGATGGGCGCGAGGAGGTCGTCGCGCGCGAAGCCGTCGAGGCGGGCGTGCAGCGCGAGGAACGGCGGCTTGGGCTCCTGCGCGTGGAGCCCCGCGAGGCGGTCGACCGCCTCCACCGCCCCGAGCGGCTCGCGCGCCAGCAGCAGCTGGCGCGCGAGCGTCGCCCGGTTGAGCGCGCGGAGCGTGAGCGTCTCGGCCACGCCCCGCGACCGGCCTACGCCTTCGAGCCCGCCGCGATCTTGCGGAGGTCGAGCGCCTTGTCCAGCGTCTCCTCGTCCACGCCCTTCGCCCGCGCGACCTCGCGGAGCGTGCCGCCGGACGCCGCGGCCTCCTTCACGATCTCCGACGCCTTGTCGTAGCCGATGAACGGGTTGAGCGCGGTGGCGACGGCGAGCGTGCCCTCCGCCGACGCCTCGCAGCCCGGGTAGTTCGGCTCGATGCCGTCGACGCACTTGGTGCGCAGCGCGTCGGACGTCGTCGTCAGCAGGTGGATCGACTGGAGCAGGTTGCGCGCGATCAGCGGGATGCGCACGTTGAGCTCGAACTGGCCCTGCGAGCCGGCCATCGTGATCGCCGCGTCGTTGCCGACGACCTGGCAGCCCACCTGGAGGACGACCTCGGGGATGACCGGGTTGACCTTGCCCGGCATGATCGACGAGCCCTTCTGCAGCTCGGGCAGGTACAGCTCGCCGATGCCCGAGCGCGGGCCCGAGCCCATCAGCGCGAGGTCGTTGGCGATCTTGGTCAGCGAGACCGCGATGACCTTCAGCGCGCCCGACAGCTCGACCAGCGCGTCGCGGTTGGCCTGCGCCTCGAACGGATCCTCCGGGGCGGAGATCGTCAGGCCGGTGGCCTCGCTCAGCTTCGCGCGGACGCCCTCGGCGAACTGCGGGTGCGTGTTGAGGCCGGTGCCGGTGGCGGTGCCGCCGAGCGGGATCTGGCCGACCTGCGGAAGCGCGTTCGAGACCCGGCGCTGCGCGAGGCGGATCTGCGCGGCGTAGCCGGCGAACTCCTGGCCGAGCGTGACCGGCACGGCGTCCATCAGGTGCGTGCGGCCGGACTTGACGACGTCCTTGAACGCCTCGGCCTTCGCGGTGAACGACTGCTCGAGCGCGGCGAGCGCGGGGAGCAGGCGGTTCGTGGCCTCATCGAGCGCGGCGAGGTGGACGGCGGACGGGAAGACGTCGTTCGACGACTGGCCCATGTTGACGTCGTCGTTCGGATGCGCGCCGGCGAGGTTCGCGATGACCTCGTTGGTGTTCATGTTCGACGACGTGCCCGAGCCGGTCTGGAAGACGTCGATCGGGAACTGGTCGTCGTGCTCGCCGCTCGCGATCGCGTCGCCCGCGGCGCCGATCTTCTCCGCCAGCTCCTTGTCGAGCAGCCCCAGGTCCGCGTTCACGCGCGCCGCGGCGCCCTTGATGCGGCCGAGCCACCGGACCACTTGCACCGGGACCCGCTCCCCCGAGATGGGGAAGTTGTCGATCGCCTTCGTGGTCTCGCCGCCCCAGAGCTGCTCAGCCGTCGCCATGGACCATCACCTCGGATGTTCTGAAAGAAGAAACGCGTTCGGTACTGCGTTCCGTCACGATAGGCGCTTGTCTGCCCGCGCCGTCGTCTTCGACCTCCTGACCGGCCTGCTCGACTCGTGGTCGCTGTGGGACGACGTGGCGGGCGACGCGGAGACGGGGCGCCGCTGGCGGCGCGGCTACCTGGAGCTGACGTACGGGATCGGGCGGTACGAGCCGTACGAGGAGCTGGTCGCGCGCGCCACGGAGAAGGCGGGCCTGGAGCCGGAACGCGCGCGGGAGCTGATCGCCCGGTGGGACGAGCTGAAGCCGTGGCCGGAGGGGCCGGACGCGCTGCGCGAGCTGCAGGCGCGCGGCGTCAAGCTCGCCGTCGCGACGAACTGCTCGGTGGAGCTGGGCCGGCGCGCCGCCGCGCGCGTAGGCGTCGACTTCGACGCGGTGGTGATCGCGGAGGAGGTCGGCTGGCTCAAGCCGCGGCCGGAGATGTACCGCGCGGCGCTGGAGGCGGTCCGCGCCGAAGCCCACGAGGCGCTCTTCCTCGCCGGCTCCCCCGGCGATGTCGGCGGCGCGAGCGCGGTCGGGCTCCCGGTCGTCTGGCACAACCGCGCCGGTCTCCCGCCGCGCCCCGGCGGTCCAGAGCCATTGGCGGAGATCCGCACGCTCGCGGATCTCCCCCGGTACGGCTAGCCGCAGAACGCGTTGAGCTCGCGCGCGAGCCCGACCGGGTCGTCGTATGCGGGCAGGAACCCGCACCCGTCGAGCACCCGGAGCTGCGCGTCCGGGAAGAGGTCCAGCGCCTCCTCCGCCGCCCGCAGCGGATGCAGCGCGTCCGCGTCGGCCCACAGCAGCAGCACCGGCAGGTCGATGTCGGCGTACGCGTCGAGCAGCCATCGCTGCGCGTCGCGCGGCCACGCCCGGGCCAGCTTCCCCCACGACCGCACGAGGTTCGGGTTCCCCGCCACGTCCGCGAACGCGTGGCGCACGAGATCCCGCGTGGCGGCGTCCCCCGACGCGCTCAGCTCCGGCCCGAGCGACTCGCGCACCACGTGCCGCGCCGCCCGCGCCAGCGGCCGCTGCGTTCCCGGCAGCAGACCCGCCCGCGCCAGCCACAG
>Ga0196960_10000173_pt1 | contig 25982 bp, 20 predicted proteins | sample S3v_5metaG_FD_183187 | JGI IMG/M metagenome (GOLD analysis project Ga0196960, IMG submission 183187) | Soil microbial communities from Anza Borrego desert, Southern California, United States - S3+v_5 | ecosystem: Environmental > Terrestrial > Soil > Desert | place: USA: California | collected...
GGCGCAGGTGGCGCGGGGTGGAGCTGCCCGCGGCGCGCGCGACGGCGCTGCCGAGCGGGCCGAGGAGCGTCGCGGCCCCGGCGACCACGCCGGCACCCAGCAGCTGCCGGCGAGTGAGGTGGGAGGCCACGATGCCCCCGTCATCGGCGGCGCGGCGCACCGCGCGGATAGTCCATCCGTCCAGCGGCCGTCACGCGGCGGCCGCGTAAGATCGCGCGCCATGAGCGAGCTGACCGTCGAGGAGTTCCGCACCGCCGTCGAGGAGCCGTTCGCGGTGGAGGCGGCGGACGGTCCCGTGCCCGGCGACCCGCGCCTCGTCCTCTCCGAGGCGCGCGGCCTGGGCCGGGCGTTCGGCGACCGCGAGGCGTACGTCCTCACCTTCCAGGGCCCGGCCGCGCCCTACCTGCCGCAGGGCACGTACCGGCTGGTCCACGACCGGCTCGGGCCGCAGGAGATCTTCATCGTCCCGGTCGCCCAGTCGGACGCGGGCTACGAGTACGAGGCGAACTTCACGTGAGCGGCGCGCGGTCGTCCGCGCGCCACTCCATCCGCACGTAGACGCCCTCGTCGGCGACCGGCGCGAACCCGAGCCGCTCGTACAGCCGCAGCGCCGGGTTCATCCGCTCGACGTGGATCGAGAGCGCCTTGTCCGCGGTGCGCGCCTCGTCCATCAGCCCGCGCAGCAGCTCGGTGCCCGCGCCGCCGCCGCGGTGCTCGGGGAGCAGCGCGATGTCGACGATCCGGATCTCGCGCTCCCACCGGTCGACGAGCAGCTGCCCGGCGTCGGCGCCGTCCACGACGATCACGTGGCGGGTCATGCCGGGGTAGTGCTGCCCGTAGTGGGCGGCACGCGCCGCGTACTGCTGGGCGACGAACGCCGCCTTCTGCTCGGCCGTCCACGGGACGGCCGCCAGCTCCTCCGCGCGCGTGGAGGCGTACACGCGCTGGAGGAGCGGGTCGTCGGCGTCCGTGACCGGCCGCAGCTGGACGTCGGCCACTACGGGCGGGGCGGGAAGACGCCCTGCAGCGCGATGTTGAAGTAGAACGTCAGGTACGGCTGCATGTTGTTGTGCGGGGTGCTGCCGCCCTGCGGGGCCACCGCCTGCGCCGCGAGCGGCGTCATCTGCTGCGTCGTCGGCGCCTGGACGTAGCCGGGCGCGCCGACCGTCCGCGCGAACGTCACGTTCGGCGCCGGGAACTGGGCGTTCGCCGGGGCGTTCGCCGCCTGCAGCTGGTGCGTGTGCACCGGCATCTCGCTCTGCAGCAGCGTGACGGTCTCGCTGCCGCCGATCTCGCCCAGGTCGTGGTTGGAGAGGCCGGGGCCCTGGCCCGGGTGCATGGGCGCGGAGCCCTGCAGGTTCGGCAGGCCGAAGATCGACTTGCCGTCGCCGCCGTACGTCGTCCCCAGGAGGGCGAAGAGGGCGGTGTTCTGGGAGATCGGCATGAGCTGCCCGTTGCACCACGCCCAGCCCTTGGGCGCGAAGTTGAACGGGAAGATCCGGATCTCCGCCACGAAGGGGTCAGCCATGTCAGATGCTCCGGATCAGGTGGGGGTCGGGAAGATGCCGAACATCGAGATGATGAAGTTCACGCACAGGTAGGGCTGGAAGTTGGTGTGCGGCTGCGAGCCGCCCACCGGGCCCATCGCGAGCGGCGTCAGCGCGACGCCCGGGGCCGCCTCGCGGAAGAAGTTGATGTTCGGGCTGCCGGCCAGGACCGCGCCGGTCGGCGTGGCGTCCTGCCCCGCGGTGCTGTTCGCCACGAACGGGTGGGTGTGCACCGGGACCTGCTGGCTGGTCAGCGTGACCGACTCCGCCCCGGCCGACTCGGCGAGGTTGACGCCGTTGCCCCAGTGGATGGGGACGCGGCCGCGGAGGTCCGGCAGGTTGAACGAGCTCTCGCCGTCCCCGCCGTAGGTCGTGCCGATCAGCTGGAAGAGCGCCTCGTTCTCCTCGATCGGGACCTGCTGGCCCGCGCAGAACTCCCACCCGACGGGGGCGAAGTTGCCCGCGAACATGCGGACCTCGCCGATGTACGGCTGTGCCATCTCGTGCGCCTCTCTCTCAGTTCGGGCTGGGGAAGATGCCCTGGAGGGCGATGGCGAACGTCAGCGCCAGGTACGGCTGCATGTTCGTGTGGACCTGGCTGCCGCCGTAGTTCGTGACGGTGGCGGGCGCGAGCGACGTGACCGCCCCCGGCGCCGCGTACGCGTTCGCGACCGTGCCCGGGATGTTGCCCGTGGGGATCAGCTGGACCGGGTCGGCGCCCGAGAACGACGCCTGGTGCGTGTGCTGGGGCATCTCGGACATCGTCAGCGTGTGCGCCGTCTCGCCGGCGGTCTCGCCCAGCTGGTGCGAGCCCCCGACGTGGATCGGCACCTTGCCCTGGAGGTTGGGCAGGCCGAAGTTGGTCTGCCCGTTTCCGCCGAACCGCGTCCCCAGGAGCGCGAAGAGCGCCTGGTTCTGGTTGATGGGGAGCAGCTGCCCGTTGCACAGAGCCCACCCCTTCGGGGCGAAGTTGAAGCTCATGAGCCGGATCTCGGACAGGAACGGTTCAGCCAATGGTCCTCCCTCTCAGTCGTCGTCGCCCACCCACTAGGGCGCCGGAGGCAGGGTGGGAGTCTGGCAGGCCGGGCCGTTCGTCGGCTCCTGGGGACCCCAGCTGAACACATCCGGGTTCCCCGTGTTCCGGCTCCGGATGTACGCGGACGGGTCGCCGGTGAAGCCGGGGAGGATCAGCGTGTTGTTCGTGTAGCGGGCGAAGGCGACGTCGTCGAAGAAGCCGCCGTTGCCGTCGGGGCCGCCGGCGCTGCCGAGCGCGTTGGCGAGCGCGCCCGCGCCGCCGATGTCCGCGCAGACGGTCTCCACGTCGGCGCCCGAGCTCGTGGTGCCGGACTCCACGAACATGCCCTCCTGGCCGACGGACGAGCTGACGGTGTTGCCCTGGACGATGAAGTCCGCGCGGCCGCCGGCGCCCTCGCCGTGGCGCAGGTACATGCCCTGGCCCTTGTAGTTCGTGATCGTGTTGTTCGCGATCCGCATGCGGCTCTGGGCCCCCTGCGCGGGCTTGCCCCAGACGCCGACGCCGCCGGAGTTCTGGAGGGTGTTGCCTGTCACGGTCGCGTCGAACTGGGCGCTGCCGGCCGGGTTGAGGATCAGCATCGGGCCCTTGGAGGTGTCGAGCGTGTTGCCCGCCATCGCGACCTTCGTCGTCGAGGTGGTGCCCGGGGTGAGCGTGACGAGCGCACCCGCCGAGACCTGCCCGGCGTTCGCCGAGACCTGGTTCGTGTTGAAGTTCAGGTTCATCGCCGGCGAGCCGGTCGCGGTGGCGAGCTGGAAGGCGTCGTCGAAGTTCGTCGAGAACGTGCTGCCGGTGACGTCCGCCTTCATCGACGCGGTCGCGTCGCCCAGGAACTGGACGCCGTCGCCCTTCTGCGAGCCGGCGATCGTGCCGTTGGTCAGGTCGAAGTCGACGCTGCCGTTGTCGTTGTCGAAGCGGATGTTGTCGTAGTAGCTGCCGCTGACCTGGCTCGAGGTGACGGCCACGCTGCCCTTGCCGTTCTCGATGTCGATGCCGCGGTCGCGGTCGGCCGACGTCGCGTCGGCGCCGCCGTCGTCGGTGCCGTTGGCGGTGACGAGCGAGCTGTCCACCGACAGGTTGGTCGACTCCGCGAAGCGGATGCCGTCGTCGCTGCCGTTCGTCACCCGCACGCGGGAGAGGGCCACGCCGCCGCCGACGCTGTCGGCGCGGATGCCTGCGCCGCTCGACGTCTGGATCGTGCCGCCCGTGCAGGTCGGGCTGCCGACCGTGCAGGTGCCGCCGTTGCCGGTGACGTTCAGGCCGCCGGCGTTGCCGGTGGCGTTGAGCACGATGCCGTTCACCGCGCCGGTCGAGCTGACGCTCTCGAACGTCAGGTCGTCGGCGTGGATGCTCGTGTTCGTGACGTTGAGCGCGGTGCCGCTCGTGGTGGCGAGGACGTTGCTGTCGGACGCCGGGTCGGTCACCGCGACGGTGCCGCCGCCGGTGGCCGAGAACGCCGGGGTCGGGCCCGTCGACAGCTTCACGCCGCCGTCGAACCGGACCGTCGCGCCCGTGTTGCTGGCGAGCGCGATGCCGCCGCCGTTGCCGTTGAACGGGGTGTCGGTCACGAGGCCGTTGAAGTCCTTCGTGCCGCCGCTCGTGTTCTGGATCGACACGAGCTGGCCCGCGTCGTCGGTGATGCCGGCGCCGAGGGTCACGTCGGCCGAGCCGCCGTTCATCGACACGTCGGTGCCGCTCGCGTTCGAGATCGTGCCCGTGGGCGCGGTGAAGGTGCCCGAGGCGTTGTTGAGGATCAGGCCGCTGGCGCCGCCGGTGGAGGTCAGCTCGGTCAGCGCCACGTTGACCGCGTTGCCGGTGCCGGTGATCGACACGCCGCCGCCGGACGGGTTGTTCACGCCGCCGCTGGTGACCGTGTTGACCGTCAGCGAGCCGACGGACGTGCCGGAGAGCGCGTAGGCGCCCGCGGCCGTGCCGAAGTCGACGCCCTGGATGGTGTTGGCCGTGCCGAGCGTCGTGCCGCCGTCGACCTGCGAGCGGCCGGCGCCCGCGTCCGCGGCGTGGAGGGTGGTGGTGCCGCCGTCGCCGCGCGGGACCGCGAGGCCGTGGCGCTCGGAGAGCAGCTGCTGGCTGTTCTCCAGCGGCAGGCCGCCGGCGTAGGTGCCGTCGTAGAGGAAGATCCGGTCGCTCGAGGCGTCCTCGTCACCCGCGCCGCCCGCGCCGTTGAGCGCGGCCAGCGTCTTGAACGGGGACTGCGAGGTGCCGCCCGTCGCCGCCGCCGGCTGCGAGGCGATCGACCCGTCGACGTACCAGATGCAGTCGGCGATGGAGATCGTCAGCGTGCCGGTGTCGGTCCGGTTCCCGGAGGCCTCGTTGTCGTTGACGGTGTAGTCGTAGGTGTCCGTCGTGTCGCCGCAGCCCTGCTCCGGCAGGTAGGTGAAGTCGCCGTCGGCCTCGATCGTGATCCGGCCGCCGCCCGTCGTGGCCGCGTTGGTCACGGGGGTGACGGTGAGCGCGTTGGCCGGGCTGTCCGGGTCGGTGTCGCCGTCGAGGATGTCGCCGGTGACCGTCTTCTGCGGGCCGGCCGGGTCGGGCGCGCCGTCGGTCGGGTCGTCGACCACGAGCGAGGTGTTGCCGATCGCGCGGCTGGCGCCCGAGAACGCCTCGTCGTCGGCGACCGGCGCGTCGTTGGTCCGGACGACGTCGATCGACCGCGTGACCTGGTTGGACAGGTTGTCGCTCGAGTGGCCGTCGTTGACGCGGAACGTCACCGTCCGCTGGGTCGTGTCCGGGTTCTCGGACGTCGTGCGGTAGCGCACGCTGCGTAGCGCCGTCTCGTAGTTGGCCTTCGAGGAGGTGCCGGTCAGCGTGAGCGTCCCGGTGCCCGCGTTGTACGTGCCGGTGATGCCGTTCTGGTTGCTGTAGACGAGGTCGTCGCCGGTCGCCAGGGCGGTGAGGGTGACGGTGGCGCTCGCGATGTTCGTGTCGTCGATGTCGGCCACCGTGAGGTTCGGCGCGATGACGTCGGCGTGATCCTCGGACGGGACGTCCTCGGTGTAGGTCAGCGCGGCCGCGTCGGGCTGCGTGAGCACCGGCGCGTCGTTGACCGGGCTGACCGTCACGGTGACCGTGTCCTGGTCCTGCAGGGCGCCGCCGCTGCCGGTCGCCCCCTCGTCGTTGGCCGTGAGGCCGATGGCCGCGGCGCCGTTGAAGTTCGCCGTCGGCGTGAAGGTCAGGCCGTCGAGCGCGGTGTTGATCGCGGCCTTCGTGCCGGTGAACGTCATCGTCGTGTCGGCGGTGCCGTCACCGGTGGTGAAGGTGAGGCCGGCCGTGCCGGAGAGCGTGATCGTCCCCTGCGACGCCTGGACGGTGACGCGGAGGGCGGAGGCGTCGACGTCGGCGACCGCGAGGGCGCTGGAGCCGCTCAGCGTGAGCGTCGTGTCCTCGTCGATCGTCTGCGTGCCGGGCTTCGTGTTGACCGGCGCGTCGTTGACCGCGGCGACCGTGACCGGCACGTCCTCCGCGTCCGTCTTGACGCCGCCCGCGCCGGTGAGGCCCAGGTCGCTGACGTCGAGGTCGAGCGTGTCGGCGCCGTTGACGTTCGACGCGGAGGTGTACGAGAGCGTCGCGAGCGCCGTGTTGAACTCGGAGACGGTGCCCTCCGCCACGATCTCCGCGTCGTCGGTGCCGTCGCCGGTCGGGAAGGAGAGGCCGGTCTTCGTGCCGAGCGTCAGCGTGCCGTTCGTGACGGCGAGCCGCACCCGGATGTCGCCGGAGCCCGCGTCGACGTCCGCCACGGAGATGCCCGTGACGTTCTTCGTCACGTCCTCGTCGGCGGCGATGGACGCGGGGGCGGTGAGCACCGGCGCGTCGTTCTGCGCGGTGACCGTGATCGCGACCGTGTCGGTGTCGGTGAGCGCCCCGGGAGGCCCGGACTCGCCGAGGTCGTCGGTCTCGATGGTCAGCGTGTCGCTGCCGCCGTAGTTGGCGTCGGGCGTGTAGACGAGCCCGTCGAGCGCGGCGTTGATGTTCGCGGGCGAGCCCTTGAACGTCATCGCCGTGTCGTTCGTGCCGTCGCCCGTGCTGAAGGTCAGGCCGGTGGTGCCGTCGAGGGTGAGCGTGCCGTGGTCGACGTCGAGGTCGACCTCGAGCTCGCCGGTGGCGTCGTCGACGTTGTCGTCGGTCACCGCGAGCTTCGTCGCGCCGGTGAACGTCACCGCCGTGTCCTCGTTCGTGGTCCGGGCGCCCGGCACGGTGTTGACCGGCGCGCTGTTGGCCGCGTTGACCGTCAGCGCCACGGTGGCGGAGCCGGTCTTGGCCCCGCCGGTGCCGGAGTTGCCGAGGTCGTCGGCGTCGAGGTCGAGCTGGTCGGCGCCGGCGTAGCCGTTGGCGGGCCGGTAGACGAGGCCGTTGAGCGCGGCGTTGACATCGCTGAGCGTGCCCGTGACGTCGAGCGCCGCATCGGCGGTGCCGTCGCCGGTGGTGAAGGTGAGGCCGGTGGTGCCTGAGAGCGTCAGCGTGCCCTGCGCGACCGCGAGCTGCACGCGGACGTTCCCGCTGCCGGCGTCGACGTCCGTGATGGAGATCGCGTTGCCGTTGCCGGTGCTGAAGGTGCGCTGGCTGTTCTGGCTGACCGTGGCGTTCGCGGGGGCCGTGAAGACCGGGGCGTCGTTGACGCCGGTGACGGTGATCGCGATGGTCTCGGTGTCGGTCTTCGCGCCGCCCGAGCCGGTGTTGCCCAGGTCGGTGACGTCGACCTTCAGCTGCGCCGCGCCGTCGAAGTCGGCCGCGCCGGTGAAGGTCGTGCCCTCGAGCGCCGCGTTGACCGCGCCGCGCGTGCCGGTGACCTGGACGGCCGCCGTGCCGTTGCCGGTGACGGCGACGCCCGCGGTGGAGCCGAGCGTGGCGGTGCCGTGCGTCGCGGTGAGGTCGACCGTGATGGTCCCGGCGCCGCTGTCGACGTCGGCGACCGAGATCGGGTTGACGTTGCCGGCGGAGAAGGTGACGGTGCCCTCCTCGGCGACCGTCGCGGCGGCCGGGGCGGTGAGCGCCGGCGCGTCGTTGACGGGGGAGACGGTGATCGCCAGCGTGTCGCTGTCGGTCTTCGCGCCGCCCTGGCCGATGTTGCCGAGGTCGTCGGTGTCGACGGAGAGCGTCGCGCTCCCGCTGTACTGGCCGGTCGGCGTGTAGCGCAGGCCGTCGAGCGCGGCGTTGATCGCCGTGAGCGAGCCGCGGACGGTGACGGCGGCGGTGCCGTCGGCGCCCGCGGTGACCGTCAGGCCGGTCGTCTGCTTCAGGGTCAGCGTGCCGTTCGTGACGGCGAGCGCGACCCGGACGTCCTCGCTGCCCGCGTCGGGATCGGTGATCGTCAGCGCGTTGCCGCCCGAGGCGGAGAGGACGAGGGCGGTGTCCTCGTCGGTCGTCTGCGCGCCGGGCAGCTGGTTGACCGGGGCCTTGTTGAGGCCGAGGACGTTCACCGTGACGGTGTCCGTGTCGGTCTCCGCCGGGCCGCCGGAGTGGCCGAGGTCGTTCGTGGCGATCTCGACCGAGGCCGCGCCGCTGTACCCGTTCGTGGGGGCGTACGTCGTGCCGGCGAGCGCCGTGTTGACGGCGGCGACGGTGCCCTCGAAGGTCATCGTCGCGTCGGCGGAGCCGTCGCCGGTGGTGAAGGTCAGGCCGGCGGTGCCGCCCAGGCTGAGCGTGCCGTGCGTGGCGGTGAGCGTCACGCGCACGTCGCCCGAGCCCGCGTCCACGTCGGCGATCGAGATCGCGTTGCCCGCGCCGAACGTGAGCGTGGCGTTCTCGTTGACCGACTGCGTGCCGGGCACGGTGTTGACCGGCGTGTCGTTGACGGGCTGGGCCGCGACGGACTTGCCGGCGCTGGTCGCGCTCGCGTCGCCGTCGCTGACCGTGAAGCGCACGGTCCGCGTCGCCGTCGTCGGGTTCTGCCCGCCGACGACGAAGCGCACGGAGCGCAGCGCGTCGCGGTACTGGGCGACGGTCGCCGTGCCGGTGAGGGCGAGGGTGCCGGTGGCCGCGTCGTACGCGCCGCCGGTGATGCCGTTCTGGTTGGTGAAGGTCAGCGCGTCGCCGGTCTCGCGGTTCGCGGTGATCGCGACCGTCGCGCCGGTGAGCTGCGTGTCGTCCGGGTCGGTGAGGGTGAGGCCGGTGTCGACGACCTCGCCGTCCGCGTCGTTCTCGGTCACCGTGACCGTGCCGCCCGAGTTGGCGATCTGCGGCGCGTCGTTGGCCGGGGTGATCGTCACCGTGCGGGTGGCGGCGGCGGACTCGTCGTCGCCGTCGTCGGCGGTCAGCGTGATCGTGCGGCTCGCCGACGGGTCGTCGTTCGTGGTCGAGAAGGTGACCGTGCGCAGCGCGGCCTGGTACTGGGCGAGCGTCGCCGAGGCGCCGGTCGGCACCAGGGTCAGCGTGCCGGTGGCCGCGTCGTACGTGCCGTCGATCGCGGCGGTGTCGACGAAGCCGAGCACGTCGCCGCTCTGGCGGCCCGCGGAGATGCGGACGGTGGCGCTCGCGAGCGTCGTGTCGTCCACGTCGGCGACGGTCAGCGTGCCCGCGACCGCAGCGGCGGCGCCGTCCTCGGTGTACGCGACCGCGCCGGAGGCGGGGGCGAGGACCGGGGCGTCGTTCTCCGCCGCGATGCTCAGGTTGACGGTGGCGGAGTCGCTCTTCGCGCCGCCGGCGCCCGTGCTGCCCTGGTCGTCGACCGCGACGGTCAGCGTGGCCGGGCCGCTCGCATCCTGCGCGGGCGTGTAGACGAGGCCGTCGAGCGCGTCGTTGACCTCGGCGACCGTGCCGGTGAGCGTCAGCGTGCCGGTGCCGCCGCCGGTGACGGCGAGGCCGGGCTGGACCGCGCCGACCGCGAGCGTGCCCGCGGAGCCGGTGACCGTCGCCTGGACGTCGCCGCCCGCGGCGTCGACGTCGGCGACCGAGATCTCGGAGGCGCCGCCGGCGGCGAACGTCTCCGGCGTGTCCTCGTCGACGTTCACCGTGCCCGCCGGGCTCGCGAGCACCGGCGCGTCGTTGACGGCGGTGACGGTCACCGCGACGGTGTCCGTGTCGGTCTTGGCCGGGGCCGGGGTGTGCCCCAGGTCGTCGGTCGTGACGGTGATCGTGTCCGCGCCGGCGAAGTTCGCGTCGGGCGCGTACGTGACGGTGTCGATCGCGTCCGACACCTCGAGCGGCGTGCCGGTGACCTTCACGCTGCTCGTCCCGTCGCCGGTGACGACCGCGTTGGAGGTGCCGACGTCCAGCGTGCCGTGGGCGGCGCCGAGCGTCGTCTCGACGTCCTGCGAGCCGGCGTCGCCGTCGGCGACCGAGAACGCGCCGTTGAGCGGCAGGCTGCCGTCCTCGGCGACGGTCTGCGCGCCGGGCACGGTGTTGACCGGGGCGTCGTTGGCGGGCTCGACGGTGATGGCGACCGAGTCGTCGTCGGTCTTCGTGCCGCCGGTGCCGTTGCGGCCCAGGTCGCTCGTCGCGACGGTGAGCGTCTCGGCGCCGCTGAAGTCGGCGTCGGGCGTGTACGTCAGGCCGTCGAGCGCGGCGTTGAGCTGCGCCTGCGGCCCGCGGAGCGTCAGCGCGCCGGTGCCGGCGCCGGTGACGGTGAGGCCGGTGGTCGTCGCCGGGGCGAGCTTGCCGTGCGCGACGCCCAGCGCGACCTCGATCGCGTCGGTGCGCGCGTCGGCGTCGGCGACGGAGAGCTTCGTGGCGCCCGAGAGCGTGAGCGTGCCGTCCTCGGCGACCGTGCGGGCGCCCGGGACGGTGTTGACCGGCGCGTCGTTGACCGGGACGACCGTGACGTCGCGGTTGGCCGGCAGGCCGAGCTCGTCGCCGTCGTCGATGGAGAAGCGGACGGTGCGGGCGGTGCCCGGGTCGTCGCTGGTGGAGCGGAAGGTGACCGAGCGCAGCGCGGCCTGGTAGTCGGCGCGACTGGCGTCGCCCGTGAGGGTGAGCACGCCGGTGCTCGCGTCGTACGCGGCCGTGATCCCGGCGGGCGGGGTGGCGGCGAGGACGTCGCCCGCGACGCGGCCGGTGACGATCTCGATCCTGGCGCCCTCGAGCGTCGGCGAGTCCGGATCGGTGACCGTGAGCGCGTTGTCGACGACGACGGCGTTCGGGCTCGTCTGCTGCTCGGTGTACGTGGGCGGGGTGCCGGACGGGCCGCCGACGACGCCGGGCGCGTCGTTGTCGGAGAGGACGGTGATCGGCACGGTCTGCTGGACGGTGCCGCCGCGGCCGTCGGAGGCGCGATAGGTCAGCGCGTCGAAGCCGTGGAAGTCGCGGTCCGGCGTGTAGGTCAGCTGCGGCGCGTCGCCGGTCAGCGTGCCGTGCGTCGGCGGGACCGTGACCGTGAAGGTGACGGGGTCGAGATCGGGGTCGATCGCGACGAGGGTGACGCGCTCGGCGACGTCCTCGCGCGTGAACTGCGGCGGCGTGAGGGCGATCGGCGCGCGGTTGAGCGGCGGGCGGACGCGCGAGGCGCCGGTGGTCACCGGCACGCGCTGCGTCGTGGGCACGCCGAGGAGCTGCGTCGTGAAGAGGCTCGGGCTGAGGTCGAGGGCGCGCGCGAGCATCCAGCCCATGAGCGAGTCCGAGCGGCCGGCGGCACGCTCGGCGATGGCGTGGTCGATCTCCTCCGGGGAGGCGGAGAAGCGCTCGATGCCGACGACGACGTTGTTCGTGAACTCGAGCAGGCCCATCGGGTTGCTCGTGTTCTGGATGACGCCCTGCGTGCCGAGGATCTGCGGCAGGAAGGTGAAGCTCGGGTCGCTCACGCCGCCCGCGGTGAGCAGGACGGTGACGTTCCGCTCGTCGGCCAGCTGCTGCGCGATGCGGCCGGAGTAGGGGGCGTCGAGGACGAACTTGAAGGTGACGTTGCGGTTGTCCTTGACCAGCGTCTCGAGCGCCGCGGAGGTGATCGAGTGCCACTGGATGCCGCCGCCGCGCGGGCGCAGGCCGACGACGATGCCGGGCGTGCCGGTCCGCGTGCCGCTGCCCGCGACGTAGAGGGTCAGGTCGCCGCAGCCGCGCGAGATGAGCTGCTGCGCGGCCTGCGTGGGGGTGAGGCCGCCGCGGGCGGTGTAGCGCCGCGTGACGAACCCGCCGTTGAGGCGCGCGAGCCGGTTGAGCGCGCGGCCGAGGGCGGCGCGGGTGCGGTCGACGCTGCCGAAGTCGTAGAAGTCGCCCAGGGTGTCCGAGACGCGCAGCGCGCACGACTTGTCGTTGGCGATCGCGTCGGCGAGGCGCTTCTGCGCGTCGGCCGTGGTCTGCGAGCCGGCGGCGGCGCGCGGGCTGGCGCTCGCGGCGGCCGCCTTCTGCTTCCACGGGCGGTCGAAGACGCGGAGCTCCTTCGAGCGGTACGCGGCGGCGCTGCGGAAGAACTCCGGCAGCTTGCCGTCGACCAGCGGGACCCAGCGGAGCGTCTCCGAGATCGTCACCTTGCCGGTGCGCGCGCCGACGAGGACGACCTTGCCGGGATGCTCGAAGGCCTGGCTCGGACCCTGGTCGGCGTAGAGCAGCCACGACGGCTCGCGGGCCTCGAGCACGGCGGCCGAGGTGAAGGCCTTCACGCCCGCGCGCGCGAGGCGCGCCGACACACCGGGCGCCTGGGCGCTCTTCGCGGCGGCCACCGCCGACTCCGGACCGGCCTGCGAGATCTCCGTGCCCGTGGGCACGGTGCGCTCGAGCGCGAAGACGGTGAGCGCGTTCTCGCTCTTCTGCGCCTCGAGGGCGGTGAGCGCCGTGCGGACGGCGTCGGCACGGTCGGTGGGAGCTGCGGCCTGGGCGCTCGGGGCCGCGGCGAAGGCGGAGACGAGTGACGCGAGGGCGAACGCCGCTCCCCAGCGACGGGAGACTGGGGCGACCTTCATGATCGCTGACGCTAGACCCTTTCGGCGACCGAACGCAAGCGTGTTTCCAGGTACGGGCTGGTGTTCGGCGCGCATATGGGGGCATAGATCGGCTTTTGGCGGGTAAGACTTGATGCCTTTGCGTAAAGTGGACCTCTTCCGCCCCGCTGTCCCTTCAGGAGAGACCGCTGTGAAGAAGCTCGCTGCCGGCTGCGCCACCGCGGTCGCCGCCGCCGCCCTCGCCGTCCCCGCGTTCGCCGCCACCAAGACGATCAAGGTCGACGACAACGTCTTCGCGCCGCGTTCGGCCACCGCGAAGAAGGGCGACACCCTGAACTTCCGCTGGGTCGGCGAGGCGCCGCACAACGTGAAGGTCCAGAAGGGCCCGCAGATGTTCGGCTCGAAGGTCCAGCGCTCCGGCTCGTACAAGGTGAAGGTGCGCAAGGCCGGCGCCTACACCATCGTCTGCACCATCCACCCGGGCATGACCCTCAAGTTGAGGGTGAAGTAGGGCGAGCTTCCGCTCCCGCCCCGCCGCCCGCACCGGTCGCGGGCGGCAGGGTGCCACCGTTCCGTGTGACGGTTTCGTAGACTCCCGCGCGCTCTGCCGCCGAGGTCCGGCCCAGAGCAAGCGACCATGCCTGCTGTCCCTACCGGCAAGAAGATCCGCGTCGTCGTCGCCAAGCCCGGCTTGGACGGCCACGACCGTGGGGCCAAGATCATCGCTCGCGCGCTGCGCGACGCGGGGATGGAGGTCATCTACACCGGCCTGCACCAGACGCCGGAGCAGATCGTCGAGACGGTGCTGCAGGAGGACGCCGACGCCGTCGGCCTCTCGATCCTCAGCGGGGCGCACATGACGCTGGTGCCGAAGGTCGTCGAGCTGCTGCGCGAGCAGCAGGCGGGCGACGTGCTCGTGACCGTCGGTGGCACCATCCCCGCCGACGACATCCCCGAGCTCGAGAAGCTCGGCGTGGCCGCCGTGTTCACGCCGGGCGCACCGACGCAGGACATCGTCGACTTCATCCGCAGTTCCGTAACCGATCAGTAGCGCGCGCACCTGAGTTGACTGACGAGTCAATCGACTCCGGTACGATCCGAACGTCCGTTTGCCCCAGAGGAGGCCTGAAGTGAAGATTTGCGTCCTGGTGAAGGAGGTGCCGGACGCCGCCGTCGACAAGCGGATCAACCCGTCGACGGGGCGCCTGGACCGCGGCGGGGAGAAGAACCTCAACCCGTATGACACCCATGCGATCGAGGCCGCGATGCAGCTCAAGGAGGGCGGCGCGGTGCAGGTCGACGAGATCGTCGCCGTGACGATGGGCCCGGAGAGCGCCACCCGCGCGCTCCACAAGGCCGTCTCCCTGGGTGCCGATCGCTCGATCCAGCTCACCGACGACGCGCTGGCCGGCTCCGACGTCCAGGCGACGGGCTACGCCCTCGCCGAGACCCTCCGCAAGGAGGCGCCGGACCTGGTCCTCCTCGGCCAGCAGTCCGACGACGGCGAGTGCTACACGATCGGCGCGATCGTGGCCGACAACCTGCAGATGCCGTCGCTGACGCAGGTCATCAAGATGGACGTCGCCGACGGCGGCCTGCGCTGCGAGCGCCAGGCCGAGTACGGCTACGACACCGTGCAGGTGGAGCTCCCGGCCGTGATCTCGGTCGGCGACGCGATCAACGAGCCGCGCTACCCGTCGCTGAAGGCGATCATGGGCGCGAAGAAGAAGTCGCTCGAGAAGGTCGGCGCGGGCGACGTGGGCATCGACACCGGTCGTGTCGGCGCCGACGGCTCGCAGGTCCAGTGCGGCGACTTCAAGGCGCCGCCGAGCAAGTCGGCAGGCACCATCATCGAGGACGAGGACACCAACGAGACGGTCGAGAAGATCGTCGCGTGGCTGGACGAGAGGAAGCTGATCTGATGGCCGGGATCCTGGTCTACGCCCTCCACTACGAGGGCGCGTTCAACAAGAACTCGCTGGGCGCGGTGTCGCAGGCCGCCAAGCTGGCGGGCGAGCTCGGCACCGAGGCGCACGCGCTGGTGCTCGGCGGCGACGACCTGAGCGACGACCTCGTCTCGCAGCTCGGCGCGTACGGCGCGTCGAAGGTCTTCCGCGTCAAGGGCGAGGAGGGCCTGGCCCAGCCGGTCGTCGACGCGATGGCGAAGGTCATGACCGACAACGGCCACGACTACGCCATCTTCGGCGGCGGCCTGCTCGGCTTCGAGATCGGCGCCGGCCTGGCCGCCCGCCTCAACGCGGGCGTGACCATGGAGGTCACCGCGGTCAACGTCGAGGGCGGCAAGCTCGTCGCCGAGCGCCCGATCCTGGGCGACTCGTCGATCTCGACCTCCCGCTACAAGGACAAGGGCATCATCATCGGCCGCCTCAACGCGTTCGAGATCGCCCAGTCCGGCGGCACCGCCACGGTCGAGGACGTCCAGGTCGAGTTCTCGGCGTGGTCGAACAAGGCCAAGATGGTCCAGCGCGGCGAGCAGCGCGGCGCGGACGTCGACATCGAGGGCGCCGACATCCTCATCGCCGGCGGCCGCGGCCTCGGCAAGGCCGAGGGCTTCGAGCAGCTCGAGACCCTCGCGAGCGCGTTCGGCGGCAACTCCGCCGTCGCCGCGACCCGCGCGGTGGTCGACGCCGGCTGGTTCCCGTACGCGGGCCAGATCGGCCAGACCGGCAAGACGGTCGCCCCGAAGCTGTACCTCGCGGCCGGCATCTCGGGCGCGATCCAGCACAAGGTCGGCATGCAGGCCTCCGAGAACATCGTGGCCATCAACAAGGACTCGAACGCTCCCATCTTCGAGTTCGCCGACCTCGGCATCGTGGGCGACCTGAACAAGATCGTCCCCAAGCTGATCGAGGCCGTGAAGGCCAAGAAGGGCTGAGCACCATGGCTGGAGCGAACGGTCGCGGCCCGGTGGCCCCGGCGGCATTCCCGCCGCCGGTCGAGCCGCAGAAGGAGTTCATCAAGCGCGGCCTCGATCCCGAGGACGAGCTGATCGAGGTCGGGGTCGCGATCGTCGGCGGCGGCACGGCGGGGTTGGCGTGCGCCAACCGCCTGCTCCAGCTGCTGGGCGATGACCCCGAGATGATGGAGCGCCTCGGCGAGGTGCCCGTGGCGGTCATCGAGAAGGCGAAGGTCTGCGGCGGCCACAACCTCTCGGGCGCGGTCATGCGCCCGGGGCCGCTGCAGGAGCTGTTCCCCGAGATGAGCCGCGAGGACTGGCGCGCCCAGGGCTTCGCGTTCGGCGAGGTGACCAAGGAGGCCGTCTACATGACGCCGACCTCCAAGATCGCCATCAAGATCCCGCCGCCGCCCCCGTTCAAGAACCACGGCAACGAGGTCGTCTCGGTCTCGGCCCTCGCCCGCTTCCAGCAGGAGAAGGCCGAGGAGGGCGGCGCGTACGTCCTCACCGAGACCTCCGCGACGCAGCTCATCGTCGAGAACGGGCGCGTCGTCGGCGTCCGCTCGGGCGACAAGGGCCGCGGCAAGGAGGGCCAGGAGCTCGGCAACTTCGAGCCCGGCACCGACATCAAGGCGCAGGCCACGGTGCTCGCCGAGGGCTGCTGGGGCCACCTCACCGGCCCGGCGATCCGCGAGTTCGACCTCGGGGAGAACCGCGAGCCGCAGACGTGGGAGCTCGGCGTCAAGGAGCTCTGGAAGGTCCCCAAGCCGCTCGACCGCCTGATCCACACGATCGGCCCGTGGCCGGTGAAGCTGCCGGCCAAGTACGGCCAGATCGGCGGCACCTGGCTGTACCCGATGAAGAACGAGAAGACCGGCGAGGACCTGGTCTCGATCGGCTTCGTCGTGGACCTCGAGTACGCGGACGCCACCACGTCCGCCCACGACCTGCTGCAGACGTTCAAGCTGCACCCGCTGGTCAAGAAGATCCTCGAGGGCGGCGAGCGCGTCGGCTGGGGCGCCAAGGCGCTGCCGGGCGGCGGCTACTGGTCGATGCCGAAGGTCGCGATGCCCGGTGCGGTCATCGTCGGCGACGGCGCCGGCATGGTCGACACGGTGGCGCTGAAGGGCGTCCACCACGCGATCAAGTCGGGCATGCTCGCGGCGGAGGCGATCTACAAGGGCCTCAAGCGCGGCGAGACGACGTTCGACTCGTACGCCACGGCCGTCGAGGAGTCCTCGATCGGCAAGGAGCTGTGGCAGGTGCGCAACACGCGCCAGCCGTTCTCCAAGGGCTTCATCCTCGGCGCGCCGCTCGTCAACCTCGGCATCGCGACCAAGGGCAAGCTCCCCGGCGGCCGACTCTCCTGGCACAAGCAGGACAAGAAGCCGATGTTCATCGGCGACACGAAGGACCGCTATCCCAAGCCGGACGGCAAGTACACGTTCGACAAGCTGTCCTCGGTCTTCATCTCGGGCAACCAGACCCGCGACGACGCGCCGAACCACATCCGCGTGCAGAAGCACGTCCCGCGCCAGGTGGCCGAGACGTGGGCGTGGATGTGCCCGGCGGGCGTGTACGAGATCCCGGAGGACGCGCCGGAGACCGGCAAGGTCGACGTGATCGTCAACTACACGAACTGCGTGCAGTGCGGGGCGATCACCGCCAAGGGCGGCCGGTTGACGACGCCTGAGGGCGGCGACGGTCCCCTCTACCAGCTGACCTGAGCGGCCCTCCCGGGGCCTGACACGACGGGACGACGCCTACCGGCCTGGCGGCCTACTGGCGCTCGTCCCGCCGCGCCAGGCATCCGGGATGGCTCGCTCAGCTGCGATTCTGCGCAACAAAGGGGGCGTGGCGCTGTTTGGGACTCCCGAACATGCGTCGCGCCCCCTTCGTCTTCCTGCTGTCGCTCCTGGTCGCCGGTCCCGCTCTCGCGCAGACCCCGACGCCGACCGTCGACCCGCCGCCGCTGAAGGCCACCCTCGCCGCGTGCGCGAGCGGGCCGACCGCCGCGGAGCGGTTCGCGCTCTTCACCGGCTCGATGCCCGCCGCGGTCGGCACCACCCGCATGGCGATGCGCTTCGACCTCCACGTCCGCCCGATCGGCGGCGGCGCCGCGTGGAAGCCGGTCAAGTCGAAGGGGTTCGGCCGCTGGGAGCGCTCGCTCGCCGGCAAGAGCGGCTTCGTCTACACCAAGCGCGTCGAGCGGATGCTCCCCGCGGCCGAGTACCGCACGAGCGTGCGCTTCCGCTGGTACGGCGCCAAGGGCGTCCAGCGCGAGAGCGTCCGCCGCTCGCCGGTCTGCGCGCAGCCCGACCAGCGCCCGAACCTCACCCTCGCGCTCGTGGAGGTCGTGACGGCCGATGCGCCGACGGTGCGGTACGTCCTCGAGGTCACGAACGACGGAGCGACCGCGGCGGGCACGTTCGACGTCGCCCTCAGCGGCGAGCTCGAGCCGGTGCGCCGCACGGTGCCGGGGCTGCCGGCGGGGGAGAGCGCCACCGTCGAGCTCGTCGGGCAGCGGCGCTGCACGCCGGATGCGCCGGTCTCGTTCCGCGTCGATCCCGACGACGTCGTCGAGGAGTCCAGCGAGCGCGACAACCGCTCCAGGTGGTTGTGCGGCGGACGATAGACTCATGTGTCATGAAGACCGGAATCCACCCCGACTACGTCGAGTCCCGCGTCAGCTGCACGTGCGGCAACACCTTCGTGACCCGGTCGACCGAGCCCGAGATCAGCGTCGAGATCTGCTCCAACTGCCACCCGTTCTACACGGGCCGCCAGAAGCTCGTCGACACCGGTGGCCGCGTCGAGCGGTTCAAGCGCCGCGCCGCCAAGCGCGTCGGCGAGAAGTAAGCAGCACCCGCCTCTCGGTGACCGAGCGGGCCGTCAGGCAGCACGCCGACGGCACGCTCGGCGCCCAGACCGACGCCCCGATCGGCGGGCAGGCGGTCCTCGAGGGCGTGATGATGCGCGGCGTCTCCACGTGGGCCGTCGCCGTCCGCAGACCCGACGACACCGTCGGCGTCCAGTCGTTCCCGCTCGTGTCGGTGCTGCGCAGGCACCGGCTCCTGCGGCTGCCGATCGTCCGTGGGTCCGTCGCGCTGGTCGAGTCGATGGCGATCGGCATGCGCGCGCTCGGCATCAGCGCCAACGCGCAGGTGCCCGACGGCGGCAAGGAGCTGTCCGGCAAGGGCTGGGCGGCGACGATCGCCTTCGCGCTCTCGATGAGCGTCGGCCTCTTCTTCCTCCTGCCCGCGACGCTCGCGTCGGTGTCGGGCGCCGGCGACGACAACGGGCTCGTGTTCGTGGTCGTCGAGAAGGCGATCCGGATCTCGATCTTCCTCGGCTACCTGTGGCTCGTCTCGCGGATGCGCGACCTGCAGCGGGTCTTCGAGTACCACGGCGCCGAGCACAAGACGATCTCCTGCTACGAGGCCGGCCTGCCGCTGACGCCCGAGAACGCCCAGCGCTTCTCGCGGCTGCACCCGCGCTGCGGCACGAGCTTCCTCCTGATCGTCATGATCGTGGCGATCTTCGTCTTCGCGCCGTTCGGCAAGCTCGACCTCCACTGGCTCCTGCTCTCGCGCGTCGTCGGCATCCCGATCGTCGCCGGCCTGGCCTTCGAGGCGATCAAGTGGTTCGGCCGCAACCGGGCGCACCGCTGGGCCCGCGTCCTCATGTGGCCCGGCCTCCAGCTCCAGCGCCTCACCACCCGCGAGCCCGACCTCGCCCAGCTCGCCGTCGCCATCGCCGCCCTCGAGGCCGTCCTCGCCGTCGAGTCCGCGGACGACGTCTCCGACGCCGACCGCCTCGGCATCGAAGTCGCCGCGTAGCGCGCTACTCGAAAGCTCTAAACGGCTACTCGAAAGCGCACTTTCGAGTAGGACTTTCAAGTAGCGCCGCCGCGCCTACGGCTTCGGGCCGCGCGACAGCGTCCAGTACGCCCGTGGGTCCCGCGCCGACTTGCCGACCCACTCGATCAGCCCGGCGTCGCGCATCCGGTTCAGCCGCTTGAGCGCCGCCGGCCGCGTCAGGCCGATCCGCTCCGCGAGCTCGCCGGTGCTGAGCCGCTGCGCCTCCCGCAGCGCCGTCACCACGTCCCGGTGGTCGAACGGCAGCAGCGCGTCGAGCTTCCGGTCCGCCGGGAGGCCGGAGAGGACGAGATGGACCGCGCCCGAGCTCTGGTGGTAGAGCGGGTCGCTCAGGCCGGCGAGGCGCATCTCCTCGTAGATGCGCTTGATGCCCTCGCCCAGCTCCTGGCCGAAGTTGAGGTCCGCGAGCACGCGGGCGATGCGCGGGTTGCGGGCGAACCGCGGAGCGTTCTGCGGGTCGGCGAGCGCGACCACGCCGGGGAACCGGCCCGGGCTCGTGATCTCGATGCGGTCGTCGAAGATCTCGATCCGCGTGTGGTCGCCGGCCATGCTGTACGAGCGGTGGATAACGGCGTTGACGATGCCCTCCAGCCACGCGTCCTCCGGCACGAGCGGCATGGTGGAGAAGAGCCCGTCCGCGTCGAGCGCCCGGCGGGTCGGCTGATGGTCGTGGACCTGCTGCCGCGCTTCGAGGATCTGCCGGGGGAGCGGTCCTTCGATCCGGACGTCGGCGAGCAGCTGCTGCCGTGACCCGGTGCCCCGCTCGCTGCCGCGGTAGCGGAGGACGCGCAGGTGCGCCTCCGGGAAGCTCGCCGCCGGGTTCTCGGCGAAGAGCAGCGCACCGGCGACGGTGAGCTCGCCGTCGCGCGACAGGCCGCGGGCCTCGAGCAGCCGGCGCGGGTCGGGCGCTCGCACGGCCGTTGCGTACTGCTGGAGGAGCACTTCGTCGAGGCGGCACGGCGTCCCGTCGCCGAGCAGCCGCGTCTCGTAGGTCCCCTGCCCCTTGTCGTAGGTCAGCTCCTGCCGCTGCGCGAACGTGAGCTTGCGGTTCTCGTCGCCGACGCGGAGGAACGCCGTGTCCTTGCGGTTGGCGTGGACCACGCCGTCGCCGGGCTCGACGTCGATGATCAGCAGGTGATCCGCCGTCCCGTCCGGGTGCTCACACGGCAGCAGTCGGCTGCGGGCGCGCACCGGCGGGACGGTGAGGTCGACCGCCGCCTGCATCTGCGCGTTGCGCAGGCGCTGGTTCGCGTCCGTCCCTTCGAGCTTGCCGTCCCACAGGCCGACGACGATCGTGCCGCCCTCCGCGTTGCCGAAGCCGACCAGCGCGTCGGCGAGATCCTTCGGCTGGAGCCGGGCCGACTTGCGCTCGAACCACTGGTCCTCGGTCAGCGCGATCAGCGCGGCCGCGAGCGCGTGCGGCGGCTGGAGCAGGGCCTGCTCGGCGTGGACGGTGGTCATCCCGATCTACTCTAAAGACTTTAGAGTAGGTTGCAACTAGATCGCGAGGAGGATCGTGCCGGCGATGGCGCAGGCGACGCCGGTGCGCTGGAGTGGGGCGAGGCGTTCGCCGAGGACGAGGAAGGCGAGGGCGACGGTGACGACGGTGGCGAGGGAGGAGAGGACGGCGACGACGGAGATCTGGCCGCGGGCGGTGGCCTCGGCGTAGGCGAGCGTGCCGAGGAGGAGCAGGACGCCCGGGGCGGCGAGGAGGGGTGCGCTGGGAGCGTGGAAGGTGGCGGGGGTGCGGAGGACGAGGATCCCGCTGACGAGGAGCACGACGACGGCCAGGCGGGCGTCCAGGAGCGCCCATGCGGTCCCCTCCGCCGCCGCCTCGGGCAGCGCGATGAGGAAGCCGCCGAAGCCGCACGCGCCGAGCAGCGACCAGCCGATGAAGGCGGGCGTCGCGCCCGGGCCCTCGGCCGGCTTCTGCGCGGCCAGCACGGCACCGGCGACGGCGAGGAGCACGCCGGCGATCTGGTGGTGCGCGAGCGACTCGCCGTTCGCCAGCCCGTAGAGCACCGGGAACGTCGTGCCGAGCGCGCCCATCGCGGCGGCGATCGAGACCGGCCCGAGCTGCGCGGCGCGGTAGAAGCAGGCGAGGCCGAGGATGTTCCCGCACCCCGCGCCGACGCCGATCAGCGCCTCGCGGGTGGGCGGTGCGTCCTCGCCCGACGCGACGACGAGGGCGACCGCGCCGGCGAGGGCGGCGAGCTGTCCGATGAGCAGGACGGCGGCGACGTGGTGGCGGCGTCCGAGGAGCGGCCCGAGGAAGTTCGAGGTCCCGTACGCCACGGAGGTCCCTAGCGCGAGGACGATGGCGAGCACCCCGCCTAGACTGACACGCGCATGATCGAGCAGCTCGTCGACCAGATCGAGGTGCGCTACGCCGAGGCGGAGCGCGAGATGAGCGATCCGGACGTGATCGCCGACCGCGAGCGCTACGCCGCGGTGGGGCGGACGTACCGGCAGCTCGAACCCGCGGCCAAGCTCGCCACGGAGTGGCGGCGTGCGAAGAGCGACGTCGAGGGCGCGCTGGAGATGCTCGCCGAGGACGAGGACTCCGACCTGCGCGACGAACTCGCCGCGTCGCGCCGCCGCGTGGAGGAGCTCGAGGACGAGATCCGCCTCGCGATGGTCGAGCGCGACCCCAACGACGACAAGAACGTCATCGTCGAGATCCAGGGCGGCGCCGGCGGCGAGGAGGCCGGCCTGTGGGCCGGCGACCTCTTCAAGATGCTGAGCAAGTACGCCGAGCGGCGTGGGTTCTCCGCCGAGGCGCTCGAGGCCGGCGACGGCAAGTACACGCTCGAGGTCCGCGGCGACGGCGCGTTCAGCGTCTTCAAGTGGGAGGGCGGCACGCACCGCGTCCAGCGCGTGCCGGCGACCGAGTCGCAGGGCCGCATCCACACGTCCACCGCGACGGTCTCCGTGCTGCCCGAGGCGGAGGAGGTCGACGTCCACATCGACCCCAACGACCTCCAGATCGACGTCTACCGCTCGTCCGGCCCCGGCGGCCAGTCGGTCAACACGACCGACTCGGCGGTGCGGATCACGCACAAGCCGTCCGGCGTCGTCGTCTCGATGCAGGACGAGAAGTCGCAGCTGCAGAACCGCGAGCGCGCGATGAAGGTGCTCCGCGCCCGGCTGTACGAGGCGGCGATCGCCGAGCAGCAGGCGGCGCTCAGCGCCGACCGCAAGTCGCAGATCGGCGGCGGCTCGCGCGCGGAGAAGATCCGCACGTACAACTACGGCGAGCGGCGCGTCACCGACCACCGCATCAAGCTCACCCAGCACAACCTCGAGCAGGTGCTCGAAGGGGAGCTGGAGGGCTTCACCAACGCGCTGCAGAACGACGAGAAGCGGCGCAAGCTCGAGCAGCAGACCGCGGGCGACGCGGCCGGCGCGTCGGCCTGAGCGGCTGATGGGGCCGTTCGCCGGGACGCCGGTGCGCGAGGCGCTCGACTCGGCGCTCGTCGCGCTGCAGGGCGCCCGCATCGACACGCCGCGCCTGGATGCCGAGGTGCTTCTCGCCCATGCCATGGGCGTCTCCCGCACCAAGCTCTACACCGACCCTGACGCTCAGGTCGAGGGTGAGGCAGCGACGAAGTTCCGCGATTTCGTGCGCCGACGCACGGTCGAGCGCGAGCCGGTCGCCTACATCGTCGGCCGCAAGGGGTTCCGCCGCATCGAGCTCGACGTGGACCAGCGCGTCCTCGTCCCGCGGCCGGAGACCGAGCTGCTGGTCGAGGCCGGGCTCGAGCTGCCGCAGGGCTCGTCCGTCGTCGACGTCGGCACCGGCAGCGGCGCGATCGCGCTGGCGCTCAAGGAGGAGCGGCCGTCGCTGAACGTCACCGGCACCGACATCTCCGAGGACGCGCTCGCGGTCGCGCGCGGCAACGCACGGCGGCTCGGGCTCGACGTGACGTTCGTGCAGGCCGACCTCTTCGACGGCGACTTCGACGCCGTCATCTCGAACCCGCCGTACGTGGCGGCCGACGAGCGGCTCCCGCCCGAGGTGGGCCACGAGCCGCGCGGCGCGCTCTTCGGCGGCGACGACGGGCTCGACGTCGTGCGGCGGCTCGTCGCGCGCTGCGGCGAGGGCACGAGCATCCGGTTCGTGGCGCTGGAGATCGGCGAGGGCCAGGCGGACGCGACGGCGGCGCTGCTGAGCCAGGCGGCGTTCGCGCGCGTCGAGATCGTCAAGGACCTCGCCCGGATCGAACGGGTGGTGATCGCGCGGCGATGATCACCGCCGAGGAGGCCGCGACCTTCGGGCGGTGCATCGCCGTGGGCGGCGTGGCGGTCTTCCCCGCCGACACGGTCTACGGGCTGGCGTGCGAGCCTGATCTCGACGACGCGGTCGCGCGGCTGTACGAGCTGAAGGGGCGCCGCCCCGAGAAGCCGTCCGCGCTGATGTTCTTCGACCCGCAGCTCGCGCTCGCGGCGTTCCCCGAGCTGGGCGAGCGGACGCGCGCGGCGGTCGAGGCGCTCCTCCCCGGCGGCGTGACGCTCCTGCTCCCGAACCCGGCGCACCGCTTCCCGCTCGCGGCGGGGCCGGACCCGGACTCGATCGGCCTCCGCGTCCCCGCCCTCCCACCGGAGGCCGCGGCGCTCCACGCGGTCCGCTGGCCGGTGCTGCAGTCGAGCGCCAACCACGCCGGCGGGCCGGACGCGCGGCGCCTGGCCGACGTCCCCGAGGACATCCGCCGCGAGGCCGACATGCTCCTCGACGGCGGCGAGCTGCCCGGCACCCCGTCGACGGTGGTGGATCTGCGGCAGTTCGAGGCGACGCGCGACTGGCACGTCGTCCGCGAGGGCGCCCTCGCCCGCGACGAGCTGCGCGAGCGCATCAGCCACCTCTAGGTGCCGGTGGCGTCCCTGGCGCACCCGCAGTAGGGGCGCGCCATGGCTCCGCTCGAGGTCACGGAGCAGGAACCGCGCCCCGGCACGATCCGCGTCGCGCTCGCCGGCGAGCTGGATCTCGCCACGGCCTACGCGTTCGACCGCCGCATGCTCTCGGTCGAGCTGCGCCGCCCCCAGCTGATCCTCGTCGACCTCCGCGGCCTGGCGATGCTCGACTCCACCGGCCTCGGCCGGCTCATCTCCGCCCAGCGCCGCGCCCGCCGCGGCGGGTGGAAGCTCGTCCTCGTCCGCGGCGGGCGGGTCGTCCAGCGCATCCTCCAGACGACGCGGGTCGACGAGCTGATCGAAGTCACCAGCGACCCCGACTACGACCTCCGATAGCCTGGAAGGCGCTCGCCGCGACTGGCGCCACGGGTGGAACCGACCACCGGGAAGCGACGAGCGCAGCCGCCGCGCGCCTGGGCACCCCGCCGCCACATCTTCGGAGGATCGCCGTGACCGACCTGCCCCAGGACTTCTTCAACCGCCCCGTCGCCGACGTGGACCCCGAGATCGCTGAGATGCTCGATCTCGAGCTCGGCCGTCAGCAGCGCACGCTCGAGATGATCGCGTCCGAGAACTTCGTGCCCCAGGCGGTGCTCGAGGCGCAGGGCTCCGTCCTCACCAACAAGTACGCCGAGGGCTACCCGGGCCGCCGCTACTACGGCGGCTGCGAGCACGTCGACGTCGTCGAGCAGCTCGCGATCGACCGGGCCAAGGCGCTGTTCGGCGCCGACCACGCCAACGTGCAGCCGCACGCCGGCGCGCAGGCCAACACGGCCGTCTACCACGCGCTGCTGCAGCCGGGCGACACGATCATGGGCCTCGCGCTCCCGCACGGCGGCCACCTGTCGCACGGCATGAAGATCAACGTGTCGGGCCGCCTGTACGACATCGCGCCGTACCACGTGCGCGAGGAAGACTCGCTCATCGACATGGACGAGGTCGAGCGGATCGCCAAGGAGCGCAAGCCCAAGCTCCTGCTCGCCGGCTGGTCCGCGTACCCGCGCATCATCGACTTCGAGCGCTTCCGCGCGATCGCCGACGAGGTCGGCGCGCTGCTGATGGTCGACATGGCGCACTTCGCCGGCCTGGTCGCCGCGGGCATCCACCCCAACCCGGTGCCGTACGCGGACGTCGTCACGACGACGATCCACAAGACGCTGGGCGGCGCGCGCGGCGGCATGATCCTGTGCCGCGAGGAGTTCCAGAAGAAGATCGACTCGGCGGTCTTCCCCGGCCAGCAGGGTGGCGGGCTCATGCACGTCATCGCGGGCAAGGCCGTCGCGCTGAAGATCGCCGCGACGCCCGAGTTCCGCGAGCGGCAGGAGCGCACGGTCGCCGGCGCGCAGGCCGTGGCGGAGAAGCTGATGGGCGCCGGCAACGGCGTCAACGTCCTCACCGGCGGCACCGATGTCCACCTCGTGCTCGCCGACCTACGCCAGTCCGAGCTGGACGGCCAGCAGGCTGAGGACCGCCTGCACGAGATCGGCATCACGGTCAACCGCAACGCCGTCCCGTTCGACCCGCGTCCGCCGGCGATCTCGTCGGGCCTGCGCGTCGGCACGTCGGCGCTGGCGACCCGCGGCGTCCAGGCAGAGGACTTCGCCGAGGTCGGCGCGATCATCGCCGCCGCGCTCGGGACGGAGTTCGATGCGCGCAAGGCCGAGCTGGCCGAGCGCGTGACGGCGATCGCCGACCGCTACCCGCTCTACGAGCACCTGAGCAAGGCCGCCGCGACGGCCTGAGCCGCGTCTTGTCGCCCGCCGCGTCGCCCGGAGGTCCCGAGGCGGCGCGGGGCAGCGGGCGCCCGCGCGCGATGGAGACGACGAGCCGCCGCGGGATCGCGGCGATGCTGGCCGAGCCTTAGCGCTCGCG
>Ga0196960_10000174_pt1 | contig 25951 bp, 26 predicted proteins | sample S3v_5metaG_FD_183187 | JGI IMG/M metagenome (GOLD analysis project Ga0196960, IMG submission 183187) | Soil microbial communities from Anza Borrego desert, Southern California, United States - S3+v_5 | ecosystem: Environmental > Terrestrial > Soil > Desert | place: USA: California | collected...
GACCGAGGAGTTGTCCCCCCGACATGGACGTGTCCTTCCTGGAGCCGGTCTTCACGGCCCCCGGGCCCTTCGCCACGGTGTGCGCCGACGTGACGCACACGACCGAGAACGCCGACACCGAGCTCGAGCTGAAGGTGCGCGGACTCAGCGAGCGCCTGACGGAGGCCGGTGCGCCGGAGTCCGTCATCGATGTCGTCCGCGGCCGGCTGCTCGAGGGCAACGAGGGCGGCGAAGCGGGCACCCTGAAGGGCCGCGCGGTCGTCGTCGCCTCCGACGGCACGGTCGTGCTCGACCAGCCGCTGATCGACACCCCTCTGCGGGAGATCGCCGAGTGGTCGCCGCAGCCGGACCTGGTCCCGGTGCTCCGCCAGCTGCCCGGTCGGATTCCGCACATCGTGGTCCTGATCGACCGCGTCGGCGCCGACATCACCTTCGTCAACCTGCCCGAGCAGGCCGACGAGGAGAAGACCGTCGAGGGGGACAGCTTCCAGATCCGCAAGTTCCAGGGTGGCGGCTGGGCGCACCACCGCTACCAGCACAACGCCGAGAACAAGTGGATCCACAACGCCGAGGAGGTCGCGCAGAACATCGCCTCGATGGTCCGCCGGCACGACGTCCGCTTCGTCCTGGTGGCCGGCGACATCCGGGCGCGGCAGATCCTGACCGACCGCGCCAGCGACATGTGGTCCCACCTGATCGTGTCCATGGACGAGGGCGGCCGGGCCGCCGGAGCCGACCGCGAGCCGGTCGACCAGCGCGAGGCCGAGCTGGTGGCCGAGCACGAGGCCCGCGAGATCGCCGAGACCGCGGAGAAGATCCAGGCCGCCGCGGCCCACGGGCTCGCGGTCACGGGCACGGACACCGTCGTCGAGGCGCTCCGCAAGGGCCAGGTGGAGACGCTCGTGCTCGCCGAGGACCCCGACGACGAGAAGCTCCTGGTCGGCGGATCACCGCTGGAGCTGGGCGTGGACCAGGCCGACATGGAGGCCCTCGGCTCCCAGGAGGTCCACTCCGTGCCCGGTGACCGCGCCCTGCTGGCCGCCGCGTTCGCGAACAGCGCCGGTGTCGTCGTCCTGCCGCGGGCGGCCATGCCCGGCGACGACGCGGTCGCGGCGATCCTGCGCTACACCGACGCCTCGACGGCGTCGGCCCAGTAGACCCCCGACCTGCACGAACGACCGGAGGACATCCCGTGACCGACCCGCACCAGCCCGCCACCTCACCCGGCACCAACGAGGGCGACATCGAGCGCCGCGCCGCCATCGCCGAAGCCCTCGGCAAGGAGGTGTGGCCGGCCGACCGCGACCAGCTGATCGCCAAGGCGCAGGACGCCACCGCTCCTGACCGCGTGCTCTCGGACCTGCAGCGCCTTCCCGCCGGCCGGGAGTTCGAGAACGTGCAGGAGGTCGCGCAGGCCCTGGGCCTGGGCACCGAGCAGCAGCGGTTCTGACGTGACCACCCAGAAGAAGCCGAGCCCCGAGGCGCTGGCCAACGTCACCGAGGACAACATCGCGACGCGGTCGCAGCTCCTTCCGGAGGAAGCGGGCCTGCAGGGCAGCGGCATGGAGGAGGTCGCCGCGGAGATCATCCTGGCCGAGTCGGAGGAGCGGACGGTCAACACCGACCCCGACGACGCCCAGGGTGCCCACCGCCAGTCGGCCGAGACCGCCGATCTGCCCTGACGTGCGGCACGAGCACCGGGTCCAGCTGCGCTGGTCCGACCCCGACATGCTCGGGCACGTCAACCACGCCCGGGCACTGAGTCTCCTGGAGGACGCCCGGCTGGCCATGACCGACGGCCGGCCGGGCGGGGGTCTCATCCTGGCGCGGCTGGAGGCCGACTACCTGCGGCAGCTGTACTACCGGGGGAACGAGCCGCTGTCCGTCACCAGCTGGGTCACGCGGCTGGGCACGAAGTCGTTCACGCTGCGCCAGGAGCTGGTGCAGGACGGCGAGGTCGCTCTCCGCGCGGACGTCGTCCTCGTCGTCTTCGACTTCGCCACGAACGCGAGCCGGGCGATGACCGACGACGAGCGCGAGCAGTGGGGCGCGTACCTGGACAGGTGAGATCGGCCGGGCCGCGCCGTCCGACCGGGTGCCCCGAGGTGGTCATCCCCGTCCCCGCGGGTAGCCCGCTCGGACGAGGAGAGGAGCTGTGATGCCCAAGACGGCGAAGAACGGCGCGGCCGAGCAGACCGAGCTGCCCAGCACCCTGCAGCGATCGCAGAAGAAGGCGCAGCGGACGTTCGCGAAGGCCTACGACTCCGCGCTGGACGAGTACGACGACGAGGAGCGCGCCGCCCGGACGGCGTGGGCGGCGGTGAAGCATTCCTTCGAGAAGGTGGGCGACCACTGGGAACCGAAGGAGAACGGCAGGAAGGGCCCGTCCGACGAGCGCGCGAAGGGCGGGCGGAACACCGACAGGAAGACCAAGGGCGGCGTCGATGCCAACGCGTCGAAGGACCACCTGCTGGAGCTGGCCAAGAAGCTCGACGTCCCTGGACGCTCGACGATGAAGAAGAAGGAACTGGTCGACGCCATCCAGAAGGCGAACGACAAGAAGACCGCGGCCGCCCGCACGAAGAAGGGCACGAAGAAGAAGTAGACGAGGAGTGATCCGGCCCCCGCCCGGCCCGCGCGAGGTCAGCCGGGCGGGATCAGGACCAGGTCGGTCTGCCGGTCGGCCAGGTACTCGACGCCGTCATCGGTGAGCACGATGCCCTGCTCGAGGCCCAGCCGCACGCACTGGCCACCCCACTCGGGCACCGGCCGGCGCACCGCCAGCTCCAGCGCGTAGACCGTGTCGGGGTGCAGGCGGTAGTTCCCGGCGCCCGGAACGCCGTTCTGCGCGTCCCACTGGCCGATCGCCGGGCCCGCCCCGTGCCCGTGCACGCCCACGGGGTGGGAGTACACGTCGGCCTCGATGCCGGCGCGGGCCGCGGCCGACCGTGCGGCTGCCAGCACCTCGTTGCCGGTGCGGCCCGGTACCAGCACCGCCGTCGTGAGGTCCTGCATCCGGTTGCCGGTGGCCATCAGCGACCGCAGCCCGTCGGGCGCCGCGGTCTCACCGGGCCGGAGCACGTAGGCGTTGCGCTGGGTGTCGCTGCGCAGCCCCAGGCTGCTCGCCCCCACGTCGCAGTGCACCAGGTCGCCGGGCTCGATCACGGCGTCCCAGGGCACGGCCGGCAGCATCGCGCCGCGCTCGGCGACCAGTGGAACGCCCGCCCGCTGCAGGGTCACCGACGGGTGGAACCACGGCTCCACGCCCAGGTCGGTCAGCCGCTGCCGCAGCCACCAGGCGAGGTCCAGCGCGGTGGTCCGCCCGGGCGTGACGACGGCGGAGGAGAATGCCTCGTCGACCACCCGGTGCACCAGGGCGTTCAGGGCGTGGAGCGCGTCGACCTCCTCGGGCAGCCGCGTCTCCAGCCAGCTCACCGCCAGCTCCTCGGCCGGCACCACGCGGCCGGCGTAGGGGCCGAGGGCCGCGGTGAGCGCCCGGTGCTCGGTGGACGACAACCCGTCGGCAGCCGCGAAGGTCTCCGACACGTCGACGCCGATGCGCCGGGGATCGGCCTGCTCGACGAAGCGGCGCACCGCCTGCCACTCGTCAGCGGCCTCGTCGTCGGCGGCCTCGTCGTCGGCCGTCCAGGCCGGGAGGAACTGCCCGACCGGGTAGCGCGAGACCGCGGCGGGGGTCACGCCGTCGTCGCTGCGGTGCAGCAGCAGGACGGTGCGCCGCCGGGCCGAGAGCCAGATGGCAGGCAGCAGCGTGGCCAGCACGGGGTCCTCGTTGTTCTCGCGGCCGGTCACGATCCACAGGTCGATGCCGGCGCGGTCCATGAGCCCGGGGAGCACGTCGAGCAGCCGCTGCGTGAGCCATCGGTCGCGAACGTCGGCCTGGTCCCGCAACGGCAGGGGCACTGTCCGCGTCGGATCGGGCGCGACGAGCCTCATGGGCCAAGGGAAGCAGAGAACCGGCCGGCGCACCGGTCGAGACGGGAGTTCACGGCGAGCGGCCGGCGCGGGCCCCGCTGGCACGACGTCCCATTCCGAAGGCGACCGGTGCCGTTCCGTCCGCGGCGGACGCGGCTACGAGCGGCGACGGCGTCCTCGGGGTGCGAGGCTGAGCACGACGACGAGCGAAGGAGGCTTTCCATGGCCGGAGGGCCCTGGTTCTTCTGTCTCAAGCACAACACGGTGGAGCCGCGGGACGGGTGCGCCGAGCGCCACCGGCTGGGCCCCTACGACACCCGCGAGGAGGCCGAGCACGCGCTCCAGTCGGTCGCCGAGCGGAACGAGAAGCTGGAGGCCGAGGACCGCAAGTGGGAGGGCGACTGACCGGCTCCCCGCTCCGCGCCCGGCACGGTCCACGGTGCACGACGGCCTCCGGAGCACCGACGTCCGGGGAAGGACCCCGCAGGGGACCGGAGGTCCGATGCTCCTCGACGACCAGGGGCGGGCGTACGACGGCCCACCGCCGCGACGCGTCGTCTCGCTCGTCCCGTCGCTGACCGAGGCGGTCGCGGCCACCGACACCGGCCTGCTCGCCGGCGCCACGGACTGGTGCACCCATCCGGCCGGGCTCGACCTCCCCCGCGTGGGTGGCACGAAGTGGCCGGACGTCGCGCGGGTGGTCGAGCTGGCCCCGGACCTCGTCCTCGCCAACGCCGAGGAGAACCGGGACGAGGACGTCGCCGCCCTGCGCGCCGCGGGCCTCGCGGTGTGGGTGACCGCGCCGGCCACCGTGGACCAGGCGCTGGACTCGCTCACCCGCATGTGCGCGGTGCTGGACCGGCCCGACCCCGCCTGGCTGGCCGCGGCCCGCGACGCCTGGGCCGCCCCGCCGCGGCTGCCGGAGGTCTCCGCCGTCGTGCCGATCTGGCGGCGTCCCTGGATGGTGCTGGGCCGGGACACCTTCGCCGGGGACGTCCTGGCGCGGCTCGGTGTCCGCAACGTCTTCGCCCGGCACGCCGACCGGTACCCGAGGCTCGGGCCGCACGAGCTGCCCGCCGTTGCGGCGGAGCTGGTCGTGTTCCCCGACGAGCCCTACGCGTTCACCCCGGACGACGGGCCGGAGGCCTGGCCGCAGGCCCGACCGGTGTTCGTCAGCGGCCGGCACCTCACCTGGTACGGCCCCTCGCTGGCCGAGGCCCCGCGGGTGCTGCGCGCCCAGCTGGCCGGTTGAGAGGGGGACCGGTCAGTCGAAGGAGTGCTCCGGGCCGGGGAAGGCCCCGCCACGGACGTCGTCGGCGTACTCCTTCGCGGCGCGCAGCAGCTCGGCCCGCAGGTCGGCGTACTTCTTGACGAACTTCGGCACCCGGCCGCCGTTGAGCCCGGCCATGTCCGGCCACACCAGCACCTGGGCGTCGCAGTCGACGCCGGCGCCGATGCCGACCGTGGGGATCGACAGCTCCTGGGTCACCCGGCCGGCGATCCCGGCCGGGACCATCTCCAGGACGACGGCGAAGGCGCCGGCCTCCTGGACGGCGTGCGCGTCGGCGAGCAGCTGCTCGGCTCCGGCGCCGCGGCCCTGCACCCGGAAGCCGCCGAGGGCGTGCTCGCTCTGCGGTGTGAAGCCGATGTGCGCCATGACCGGGATGCCGGCGTCGTGCAGCAGCTTGATCTGCGGAGCCACCCGCACGCCGCCCTCCAGCTTGACCGCCTGCGCCCCGCCCTCCTTCATCATCCGGACGGCGGTGTCGAAGGCCTGCTGCGGGCCGGACTCGTAGGAACCGAACGGCATGTCCGCCACGATCAGCGCCCGCTTGGTGGAACGGGTGACGGCCTTGACCATCAGCAGCATGTCGTCGACCGTCACCGGCACGGTGCTGCTGTGCCCGAGGACGACGTTGGCCGCGGAGTCACCCACGAGCATCACCGGGATGCCGGCCTCCTCGAAGATGGCGGCGCTGTAGGTGTCGTAGGCGGTGAGCATCGCCCACTTCTCGCCCCGCGCCTTGGCCTGCTGCAGGTGGTGGATCCGCACCCGCGCCGTCGACTGCCCGCCGTAGAGAACCGACTCGGTCATGCCTTCGCTCCCTCGCGGACGGTGGGCGGCGTCTCCCGCCACCGGTTGGTGATGGGCAGCCGCCGGTCGCGGCCGAACGCCTTGAGGCTGATCTTCGTCCCGGGTGCGGACTGGCGGCGCTTGAACTCCGCGGTGTCGACCAGTCGGAGGACCCGCGCCACCACCTCGGCGTCGTGGCCGCGCTCGAGCAGCTGCGCCATGCCGAGGTCGCGGTCGACGTAGTCGGCGATGACCGCGTCGAGCTGGTCGTAGGAGGGCAGCGAGTCGCTGTCCTGCTGGCCGGGCGCCAGCTCGGCCGACGGCGGCTTGTCGATCGAGTTCTGCGGGATCGGCTCGGTCTCGCCGCGGTCGCGGGCGTAGGCGTTGCGCCAGCGGGCCAGGTCCCAGACCAGCGTCTTGGGCACGTCCTTGATCGGGGCGAAGCCGCCCGCCGCGTCGCCGTAGAGCGTCGAGTACCCGACCGCCACCTCGCTCTTGTTGCTGGTGGCCAGCAGCAGGTGCCCGTGCTGGTTGGACAGGCCCATCAGCAGCGTGCCCCGCACCCGCGCCTGGAGGTTCTCGGCGGCGACCCCGGACAGCTCGACGGAAGCCTCGTACGCGTCGACCATCGGCGCGATCGGAACCACCGTGTAGTGCATGCCCAGCCGCGTCGCCGAGTCCTGCGCGTCGGCGAGGGAGTGCTCGCTGGACCACTTCGAGGGCAGCCCGACCCCGTGCACGCGGTCGGCACCGAGGGCGTCCACGGCGATCGCGGCGACCAGGGCGGAGTCGATGCCACCGGACATGCCGAGCACCACCGACGGCATGCCGTTCTTGTCGATGAAGTCCTTCAGTCCCAGGACCAGCGCCCGCCAGACCTCCTCGCAGTCGCTGAGGGGGTCGACGACGGTGGCCGGCCGCGGCTCGTACGCCGGCACCGGGTCCTCCGACAGCACGTGCCGCGTCACGGTCATCGGCCCGATCCGCCCCTCGCGCCGGTCGGGCACCGACGCGGGATCGAGGACGAGGTCGACGGAGAGCAGGTGCTCGACGAACTGCGGCGCGCGGGCCAGCAGCTCGCCGGTGGGGGAGACCGCCATCGAGTCGCCGTCGAACACCAGCTCGTCCTGGCCGCCCACCTGGTTGCAGTAGAGGATCGCGGCCCGCGCCTCGGCGGCCCGGCGGCGCACCAGCGGCAGGCGGAGGTCGTCCTTGGCCCGCTCGTACGGGGAGGCGTTGGGGGAGACGACGAGGTCGACCCCGGCCTGGCCCGCGACGCCGCACGGCCCGCCCTCCACCCAGAGGTCCTCGCAGACGGTCAGGGCGACGTCGACCCCGTGCAGGCGGACGACGGGCAGCTCGGTACCGGGCACGAAGTACCGGGCCTCGTCGAAGACGCCGTAGTTGGGCAGGTGCCGCTTGTAGTAGCGGACGACGACCTCGCCTCCCGACAGCAGGGCGGCGGCGTTGCGCGGGGCGCCCCGCCGCGGGTTGGCGTCGCTGGGCCGGTCGTCGTCGGTGGGCGCGTGGTCCACCGGCGCCGGACCGCTGCCCTCGGTGTGCGCCAGGTACCCCACGACGACGGCGAGGTCGCCCAGCCCCTCTGCCGCGAGGCGCGCGGCCAGGTCGACCAGGGCGTGCTCGCTGGCGCGGGCGAAGGACTCCCGCAGCACGAGGTCCTCCGGCGGATAGCCGGTCAGCGTCATCTCGGGGAAGACGACCAGGTGCGCCCCCGCGCCGGCGGCCTTCGCCGCCCAGCGGAGGACCAGGTCGCTGTTGCCCGCGAGGTCCCCGACCCGGGTGTCGACCTGGGCCATGGCCACGCGCAACTGCACCGGCTGCTGATCTCTCACGCCGTCAGTCTGGTCGTTGTCCCCGGACAGAGGCCAGGTGGGGCGACCGCCCGCACGCCGGGCCGATCGGCCGGGTCGCGCCCGTTCCGCCACGACACGGACGGCGGCAGCGCCCAGGACGGTGTGCGAACGGCCTGGACGGGGCAGGCTGGCGGGGACGTCACACTCCCGAAACGAGCGGACTGGATCATGGCCGGCATGGACCGACAGCAGGAGTTCGTCCTGCGGACCCTGGAAGAGCGCGACATCCGATTCGTGCGGTTGTGGTTCACCGACGTCTCGGGCTACCTCAAGGCCGTCGCCGTCGCGCCGGCCGAGATCGAGGCGGCGTTCGCCGAGGGGATCGGCTTCGACGGCTCGGCGATCGAGGGGTTCGCCCGCGTCTACGAGTCGGACATGGTGGCCAAGCCCGACCCGGGCACCTTCCAGGTGATGCCCGCCCGCGAGGGCCGGGCCAGCGACACCGCCCGGATGTTCTGCGACATCACGCTGCCCGACGGTTCACCGGCGTGGGCCGACCCCCGGCACGTGCTGCGGCGGACTCTGGCCAAGGCCGCCGACATGGGGTTCACCTTCTACACGCACCCGGAGATCGAGTTCTTCCTCCTCAAGAACCTGCCGACCGACGGGAGCACCCCGGAGCCGGCCGACACCGGCGGCTACTTCGACCTGTCCACGCACAACGTGGCGCACGACTTCCGCCGCGAGGCGGTCTTCGCGCTGGAGGCGATGGGCATCTCGGTGGAGTTCAGCCACCACGAGGTCGCGCCGGGGCAGCAGGAGATCGACCTGCGCTACGCCGACGCCCTGTCGATGGCCGACAACGTCATGACCCTGCGGCACGTCGTCCGGGAGGTGGCGCTGGCCCAGGGCGTGCACGCCACGTTCATGCCCAAGCCGTTCACCGAGCTGGCCGGCTCGGCGATGCACACGCACGTCTCGCTGTTCGAGGGCGACCGCAACGCGTTCCACGACCCGGCGGACCCGATGCGGCTGTCGACCACCGGCAAACAGTTCATCGCCGGGCTGATGACGCATGCCCGGGAGATGACCGCCATCACGAACCAGACGGTGAACTCCTACCGGCGGCTGCTCGCCGGCACCGAAGCGCCGACGGCGGCGACGTGGGGCCGGGCCAACCGCTCGGCGCTGGTGCGGCTGCCCTCGTACAAGCCGAGCAAGGCGCAGTCCGCCCGGGTCGAGGTGCGCTCGCCGGACTCCGCCTGCAACCCGTACCTCACCTTCGCCGTCATCCTGGCCGCCGGCCTGCGCGGGATCGAGAAGGGCTACGAGCTGCCACCCGAGGCGGAGGACGACGTCTGGTCGCTCACCGACACCGAGCGCCGCGCCGCCGGGTACGAGGACCTGCCCGTGTCGCTCGGCGAGGCGCTGACGGCCATGCAGGGCAGCGAGCTGGTGGCCGAGACGCTGGGCGAGCACGTGTTCGAGTTCTTCCTCCGCAACAAGTGGGAGGAGTTCAACTCCTACCGGCAGAACGTCACGCCCTTCGAACTGCAGCGGTACCTCCCGGGCCTCTAGAAGGACCCCCTCGCCCCCCACGACGTGCTCCGCACGCCGCGGGTCCCTGCGAGGGGGCCGTTCCATAAGCTCACCTCCATGGCCCGCCTGCTCGTCGTCGTCCCCAGCGAGAGCGACCCGCCCGCGCGGCTGGGGGAGTGGCTGCGCGCGGCCGGGCTCGAGCTCGACGAGCGCCACCTGAGGCTCGGCGATCCGTTGCCGGACACCCTCGACGGCGTCGGCGGGCTCCTCGTCCTCGGCGGTCCGCAGTCGGCGGCGGACGACGACGCGACCAGCCCCGAGCTCGTCGGCGTGCGGCACCTGCTGCGCCAGGCCATCGACGCCGACCTGCCCACCCTCGCCATCTGCCTGGGCGCCCAGCTGCTGGCGCGGGTCGGCGGTGGCCGGACCCGTGTGGGTGTCGACGGGCCGGAGGTGGGGGCCACGCTGGTGGCCAAGCGGGACGTCGCGGACGCCGACCCGGTGTTCGGGCCGCTGCCCCTCTCGCCCGACGTGATCCAGTGGCACCACGACGAGATCTCCGAGCTGCCGGCCGGCGCGACCCTGCTGGCCGGCAACCCGCACTACCCGCACCAGGCATTCCGGATGGGTGCGCACGTCTACGGCCTGCAGTTCCACATCGAGACGACGCCGGAGATGGTGCGCGCCTGGGCCTCCCGCGACCGGGTGGGGGTGGCCGCCAGCCCGCTCGACGTCGAGACCCTCTGTGCCCGCGCCGAGGCCGCGCACGACGACGTCGCCGAGGCGTGGGAGCCCTTCGCGGGCCGGTTCGCCGCCCTGGTCCGCGACTCCGCGGGAGCCCGGCCGTGACCGCTGCCGTGCCGGAGATCCCGCGCCGGGCGGTCGTCCGGCTGGTCCGGTTCGGCTTCGGCGACGGCGAGCGGGCCGCCCGCCTGCTCTCGGACCCCTCGCTGGGCCTGTGGGACCTCGAGCGCAACGAGCCGGCCGACCCCGAGGCCGGGCCGGTCGTGGCCGCGCTCGCCCGAGCGGGCGATCCGGACCTGGCGATCCGGTCGCTGCACCGGCTCGTCGAGGCGCTGGACGCGGCCGATCCCGACGGTGCGGCCGCGGCGTCGCTGCTCGCCCGCCTCCGCGGCCCGGGGCACCTGCGCGCCCGGCTGGTGGCCGTCCTGGGGGCCAGCTCGGGTCTCGCCGACCACCTGGCGGCCAACCCGCTGGACTGGCAGGTCCTCGACGACGAGCGGCACGGACCGTCGCGTCCCACGCCCAACGCGCTGGAGCGCCAGATGCTGGCCGCGGTCGGCGCCGATCCGGACGACCCGCCGTGGGGTGTCCGGCTGGGCAAGGGCGCGCCCGATGCCGACCCGGAGCGGGTGTCCGCCCTCCGGCTGGCCTACCGGCGGTCCATCCTCTCCCTGGCCGGCCGCGACCTGGGCGACGGTCTGGCGGCTGAGGACGCGGCGGTCGAGCTCGCCGACATCGCCGGTGCGGTGCTGACCGCCGGGCTCGCGGTGGCGGTCGCCGAGCAGCCGGCCGACGCCGCCGCCTGCCGGCTCAGCGTCATCGCCCTGGGCAAGACCGGCGGCCGGGAGCTGAACTACGTCAGCGACGTCGACGTCGTGTTCGTCGCCGAGCCGGTCGACCCGACCGATGCCGAGGGGGCTGCGCTGACCAGCGCCACCCGGGTGGCCGCGGCGCTCATGCGGATCTGCAAGGACGCGGCGTGGGAGGTCGACGCGGCGCTGCGGCCCGAGGGCAAGGCGGGCGCGCTGGTGCGCACCGTGGCCGGGCACGCGGCCTACTACGAGCAGTGGGCCGACACGTGGGAGTTCCAGGCGCTGCTGAAGATGCGCCCGGTCGCCGGTGATCCCGACCTGGGCCGCGCCTACGTCGACGCGTTGTGGCCGCTGGTGTGGAAGGCCGGCGACCGGCCGGGCTTCGTCGGCGAGGTGCAGGCGATGCGCCGCCGGGTGGAGGCCAACATCCCGCCGGCCCAGGCCGAGCGCGAGCTCAAGCTGGGCCGTGGTGGCCTGCGCGACGTGGAGTTCGCCGTCCAGCTCCTGCAGATGGTGCACGGGCGGGCCGACGCCGGCCTGCGGGTGGGCGGCACGCTGCCGGCCCTCACGGCGCTGTCGTCCGGCGGGTACGTCGGCCGCGACGACGCCGCCACCCTCATCGCCTCCTACCGCTTCCTGCGCACGGTCGAGCACCGGCTGCAGCTCCTGCGGCTGCGCCGCACCCACCTGCTCCCCACCGACGAGCAGCAGCTGCGCTGGCTGGCCCGCTCGCTGGGCTACAAGCCCGACCACCGCGGCGACGCCGTCGCGGTGCTGCGCGCGGAGCTGACGCTGCACACCCGCGAGGTGCGGCGGTTGCACGAGAAGCTGTTCTACCGGCCGCTGCTGTCGGCCGTGGCCCGGGTGCCGGGGGAGCGCCTGCACCTGGGCTCCAAGGCCGCCGGCGACTGGCTGCGGGCTCTCGGCTTCGCCGATCCGGAGGGCGCCCTGCGTCACCTGTCGGCCCTGACGGGTGGGGTGTCGCGCTCGGCGTCGATGCAGAAGTACCTCCTGCCGGTGCTGCTGCAGGCGTTCGCCTCGTGTCCCGACCCCGATGCGGGCCTGCTGGCCTACCGGCAGGTGAGCGAGGCGCTCGGCGGCAACCAGTGGTACCTGCGGTTGCTGCGGGACGAGGGGCAGGTCGCCGAGCGGCTGGCCCAGCTGCTGGGGTCGAGCCAGTACGTCGCCTCGCTGCTCACGCGCACGCCCGAGGCGCTGCGCCTGCTGGCCGGTGACGCCGAGCTGGAGCCGCGTACCGCGGCCGCGCTGGCCAAGGCGTGGCGACAGGCCGCCGGCCGGGCACCGGACGCTGCGGCCGGCATCCGCGTGGTGCGGGGTCTGCGGCGGCAGGAGCTGCTCCGGGTGGCGGCGGCCACCCTGCTCGGCCGGCTCGACGTGCACCAGGTGGGCCGGGCGCTCACCGACGTCGCCGTCGCCACCCTGCAGGCCGGTCTGGACGTGGCCCTGCGGGCGTACGCCGCCGAGGCCCGCATCGACGTCGCGGACATGCCGATGGACATCGCGGTGATCGGCATGGGCCGGCTGGGCGGCGGTGAGATGGGGTTCGGCTCCGACGCCGACGTGCTCTTCGTGCACCGGCCCCGGCTCGGCACCGCCGACGAGGGCAGGGCCTCGGCGGCGGCGAACGCGGTCGCCCACACGCTGCGCCGGCTGCTCAGCGAGCCGGCGCCGGACCCGGCGTTCGAGGTCGATGCCGACCTGCGTCCGGAGGGCCGGCAGGGCGCGCTGGTACGCAGCCTCTCCGCGTTCCGGGAGTACTACCAGCGCTGGGTCTCGGTGTGGGAGGTGCAGGCGCTGCTGCGGGCGGTGCCCGTGGCCGGCGACGAGGACCTCGGCGCGGCGTTCATGGCGCTCGTGGACCCGGTCCGCTATCCGGCGGACGGGCTGACCCAGGAGCAGGTCGCCGAGATCCGCCGGATCAAGGCCCGCGTCGAGCGCGAGCGGCTGCCACGGGGGGCGGACCCGGCCACCCACACGAAGCTGGGCCGTGGCGGGCTGGCCGACGTCGAGTGGACCGTGCAGCTCCTGCAGCTGCAGCACGCCGCCCAGGCGGAGGCCCTGAGGACCACCTCGACGCCCCGGGCGCTGGAGGCGCTGACCTCGTCCGGGCACCTGGACGGCGACCAGGCGGCGTCCCTGTGCGAGGCGTGGGAGCTGGCGACCCGCGCCCGCAACGCCGTCTTCCTGGTTCGCGGACGCCCGAGCGACCAGCTGCCGCGTCCGGGCCTGGAGCTGGCCGGCGTCGCCCGGGCGTGCGGGTACGGGCCGGACCAGGATCCCGGCCAGTTCCTCGACGACTACCGTCGCACCACCCGGCACGCCCGGACGGTGGTCGAGCAGGTCTTCTACGGCGTCCCGGCCGGATGAGCGCGACCCGCATCCGGCGGTGGTGCACCCGGCCGGGGATGATGGTTGTGAATCACGGCGAGGACGCGGACGATCCAGGAGTGCGAGCAGACGGTGGCCGGTAGGCACAGGGCGCGCGAGTCGGCGCCCACAGACTTCGACGACGCAACGGTCGCCCTGGGCGACGTCACCGGCGACTACGCCGTGGACGTCGCCCACACCCGGATCGGCGTCCGGGCCCGGCACGCGATGGTGACCACCGTCCGCGGCGCCTTCAAGGACTTCGAGGGGAGCGCGCACCTCGACGTCGCCAACCCGGCGGCGAGCTCGGTCACGCTCCGCATCCGGTCGGCGAGCATCGACACCGGCCATCCCGACCGCGACGCCCACCTGCGGTCGCCGGACTTCCTCGACGTCGAGACCTACCCGGAGCTCGTGTTCGTCTCCACCTCCGTCGAGCAGATCGACGACGAGGTCTACCAGGTCGGCGGGGACCTCTCGATCCGCGACGTGACCCGGCCCGTCGTGGTGGACTTCACCCTCACCGGATCGGCCAAGGACCCGTTCGGCAACGTCCGCGTCGGGTTCGAGGGAGCGCTGGCCATCAAGCGCAGCGAGTGGGGCCTCACCTGGAACACGCCGCTGGACACCGGCGGCGTGCTGGTCAGCGACCGCATCCAGATCGAGTTCGACGTCTCCGCGATCCGCACCGGTTGATCGGCACCACCGTGCGCGGGGGAGATGTTCCCTCGCGGGGGTCGGCGCGTGTGCCGGGCGGGTGTCACGGGCAGAGGAGGACCGTGCCGCCTCCTCTGCCCGACGACGACTCCACCGACATGCGGCGCTCCGACGAGGACCTGCCCGCCGGTCCGGACGCCGAGCGGGGGAACGGGGCGACGATCACGCCCTACCGCGACGGCCCGCTCATCGTGCGCGGCGACTTCCGGTTGGTGGACCAGGACGGCGCGGACATCGATCCCGGCCGCACCACCATCGCGCTGTGCCGGTGCGGGAAATCCGCCATCAAGCCCTTCTGCGACGGCTCGCACAAGCGCGCCGGGTTCAGCGCACCGAGCGCACCGAGCCGCCCGCGGCCGGCCGCCCGGCTGCGCGAGGAGGCCTGAGCCCTGCGGCTCCGCGGGACGCCGACGATCCGCTCGTCGCCTCGAACGCCCGCGCCATCCTGATCTGCTCCTCGAGGATGTCGCCGATGCGGGCCTGCACCGCGTCGAGCTCGCCGATGACCTCGCTGGTGGCGTGGATGCCGCTGGACACCGACTCCGTACCGGCCTGGATGGCGGCGACCTGCTCGGACACCTTGTCGGTGGCCGCGGCCGTCTCGCGGGCCAGCTCCTTCACCTCGTTGGCCACGACGGCGAAGCCCTTGCCCGACTCACCGGCCCGCGCCGCCTCGATCGTGGCGTTGAGCGCCAGCAGGTTCGTCTGGTCGGCGATCGTGGAGATGATCCGGATGACGTCGCCGACCGCGGCGGACGCGCTGGCCAGCGCCTGGACCTCGGTGGTCATCGACGAGGCGCGACCGACGGCGCTGTCGGCCACGCGGCCGGCGTCGTCGGCCGCCTCGCGCAGCCGGGAGACCGTCTCCAGCAGCGCCCGGGAGTTCGACTCGTCGGCCTGCGCCCGCCGGAGGATGTCCAGCCGCTGGGAGACCAGCTGCTGCACGTTGCGCAGCGACGAGGCGCGCGACTCGCTGAGGTCGATGGTCTCGGTGACGAAGAAGTCCATGGTCCCGACCACCTGGCCGCCGGCGGTGATCGGGAAGCACACGCCCGACCGGACGCCGGCCCGCTGGGCGGCAGGCGCCCGCACGCAGTCGGTGACCTCGGCGAGGTTGCGCACGAACACCAGGTCGCGGCTGCGCCACGCCCGCCCGGAGAGCCCGACGCCCTCGGCGAAGCTCGCCGCCAGCGTGACCCGGCGGAACTCCTCACCGGCCGAGCCCGACTCGACCGCGAACTTCAGCACGTTCTCCACCGGGTCCAGGGCCCAGAACGACCCGTAGGCCCAGCCGAACGCCTCGCGAACCGTGTCCAGGGCGATCCGCAGTGCGGCGGCCTCGTCGTGGGCCTTTCCGACCCGTGCGACGACGGTGGTGACGGCGTTGCGGTCGTCGAGGCTCTCCCGCAGGGCCGTCGTGGCCAGGGCGCTGCGGCGGGCGGAGCCGGCCAGCCTGCCCAGCGCCTCCCACGTCGCGACGCGGCCGCCGAAGAACGGCAGGCTGCCCGGGCCGTAGCACTCCAGCAGGGCGGTCACCCGGCCGTCCTCGACCACGGGGAGGAAGCAGCCCTGGTGCGCACCCGCCGCCTGTGCGGCGGCCCAGCGCAGGCACCCGGCCGTCGGGGTGCCGTCGTCCACGAGGACCGGGGTCCGCCGGCGGATCGCCTCGCCGCCGTAGCCGGTGCCCGCGGCCATCACCGCGCCGGCCGGCCAGCGGGCCGCCATCGCGTCGGCACCGCCGCCCTCGGCCACGCGGAGGACGAAGTCGCCATCCTCACCGGGCAGCCATGCGGCGGCGTAGCTCAGGCCCAGGGAGTCGACCAGGACCGCGACGATCCGGCGGTGGGCATCCGCCACGGTCGGCACGTCCCCGTCCAGAGCCGCGATGATCCGCTCGAGGGCCTCGACGTCCTGGGGCCGGCCCGACGGCGACGCGGCGGCCCGCCGCGTCTCGCGCTTGAGCATGGAGTTCTCCTCGATCCCGACGGACGGGCCTGCCGTCGTCCGCCCGGTCCCGGGAACTCTTTCGGCCCGCAGCCGCCCGTGTTGAGCCGGGATCAGGCCGCGAGCGCGCGCTCCTCGCGGAGTGCCGAGCGACCGGCCTCCCAGGCGTCCAGCAGGTGGCGGGCGGCGAGCCCGTCCATCGCCAGCGAGCAGGCGGCCCCGAAGAGGACGTCGCCGGCGATCCCCGGCTCCTCGGCGACCAGCGAGCCGCACATGTCGACCGACGCGATCTGCTCGTGCACGGCGTCGGCCTCCACGTGCTCGTCGTAGAAGAGGGTCGTGCGCTCGCCGAAGCCCAGCCGGCGCAGGCCGGCCGAGTACCGGCGGCTCGGCTCGGAGGAGGTCATCTCCACCGCGGTGAGGTGGCCCAGCGCCGCGCCTCTCCAGCGGCGGTGCAGGCCGAACAGCGACATGGTGTTCACCGAGGCGAAGGCGGCGGCCGGGGCGTCGTCCCAGAGCGCGCCGTAGCCGGCGTCGAGGCCCAGGTCGCGCAGGAGGCCGGCGAACAGCTCGCTGTGCATGCGTGCCGCTGATCCGCCCCCGTACTCGTCGGCCTGGATCTCGACCATCGCCGCCTTGGTCCGCCCGGACAGCCGGGGGATCGCGAACGTGTGCGGATCGGCCTCCTTGAGGTGGTACACCGAGCGGAGGGTCAGGTACTCCCGCCACTGCTCGAGCGTGCCCCGCTTGGCCATGAAGGACGACAGCGACGGGCTGTCGTCGGCGGCGATGAGGGCGGTGATCTGGCGGTCGACGGGCTCGTCGGTGACCGTCACCGGCCCCACCAGCCGTGTGAGCGACGCGAGGTGCTGCTGCTCGAGGCCTGCCCGCAGCCGCAGGAGCTCCGGATCCCACTCCCAGTCGTCGGTCACGCCGTCGAAGCCGCGGTAGTGCAGCTCGTAGCAGATCGCCAGGCTGAGCTGCAGGTCGTCGTCGAGAAGCGCGTCCGCGGAAGCGGCGGCAGCCCGCGCGGCCCGCTCCGCCGTCGCCTCCGACACGGTGGTGCGGGTGGCCAGGTCGCGGGTCAGGGCAGCACTCAGCGGACCCCTCGGCTCGGGTAGGCGCATGGACGTGCCCATGCCCACTGCTCGTGCAAACGATGCGGCCGGTGCATGTGATGTCGCTCGTGGGTAGGACGCAGCCATGACCGACCTGCGCGACCGCGTCGTCCTCGTCACCGGAGGCAGTGCCGGGATCGGGCGGGCGACCGTCACCCGCCTGGCCGCCGAGGGCGCCCGGGTCGTCACCTGCGCCCGGAACGGGGACCGGCTGGAGGAGGCCGTCGGCGGGACGGCCGGGGTGACGACGACGGTGGCCGACGTCGCCGATGCCCGCGACCGGGCCGCACTGGTCGAGCGGGTCCTCGACGAGCACGGCCGGCTGGACGCCGTCGTGCACAACGCCGGCCTCGGCTGGGCCGGCCTGGTGGAGGACATGCCGGGGGAGGCGGTCGAGGGGATCGTGGCGCTCAACCTCACCGGCGTCGTGGAGCTCAGCCGCCTCGCGCTGCCGCACCTGCTGGCGACCGCGGCCGAGCGTGGCCAGGCCGACGTCGTGATGGTCTCGTCGGTGGCGGCGTGGTCGCAGGTGCCGCCCTTGACCGTCTACTCGGCGACCAAGGCCGGCGTGCACGGCTTCGTGAAGGGGCTGCGGCGGGAGGTGACCGCCCGGGGTGTGCGCGTCCACACCGTCAACCCGTTCTTCGTGAAGACCGAGTGGCTCGCGCGGGGCCACGGGCACGCGCCGGTGTCCGACGCCGACGCGCGCGGGCGGCTCTCCCGGGGCATCCGGCCCGAGCGTGTCGCCGACCGGATCAGCGACTGCCTGGGCAGTGCCCGTTCGCGCACCGTGGCGGTGCCCCGGTGGGCGGGCGCCGTGCGCCTGGCCGAGCTGCCGCCGGTCGCCCGGTTGATGGACCACGCCTTCTCCAGCAGAGCCGACAGCATCCGCCGTATCGCCGCCCGCGTGGTCGACGAGCGGACCGGCTGAGGGCGGCAACGGCGGCGGCCCCCGACCTGACGGGCAGGTCGGGGGCCGCATGCGCGCTCGGGCTCAGTCGAGCGGGCGGGTCGGCGTTCCGGCGTTGAACACCTCGAGCGTGTAGCGGTCGAGGCGGCGGATCAGCGCCCGCATCCCTCCGCCGGGCGTGGCGGACCGGGACGTCGGTCCGCCGGTGCGGCCGCGTGCCGGCGTGCCGGAACCGGCACCCGCGCGGCGGGTCGGGCTCGTCGTGCGCCGGGCAGCGGAGACCTCCTCGGCGAAGGTGGTGGCCAGCTCGTCGGCGAGGCCGTCGCGCCCGGCCTCCACCACCGCGTTGGCCTTCCGCACGTACGCGGCGTGCATGCGCACGATCCGCTCGTCGGTGCCCTGGCCGCGGGGAGCGCTGTCGGGGGCGGGAAGGGCGCCGGGGAACCGGTCGCCGTGGTCGTCGTTCATGAGGAGTCGCTTCTGGTTCACGGTGGGCCTTCTGTCTCGGTACGTCGGGCGGCGCAGGTCGCCGCAGGAGGCTGCGAGGCAGCTGTGTGTCTGCGCACGTTGGGAGTGGCTCGCGACGGTGCGAGGCCGGCGGCAGTGCTCGGAGGCCCGGCCGGCGGCCGCTGCGGGCGACGCCGGCGCTCGGGCTGGTGCGCCGTGTCGGCGCCTCTCGAGTGTGCGAGAGCCCGGTTGCCTGCTGATGACAACCGCCGCAAGCCCCGGTGACATTCCCTGCCGGTCCGGTTGCCCGGGTCCGACCGCCGAGGTCCACCGACCCGGGGCGGCGATGTGAGGATCGCACCATGCCGTTCGAGTCCTCGTCGGTGACGGTGCGCCGCGTGGACGACCGTCACTGGGCGGTCGTGGAGGAACTGGTCTACCGGGGGAGGTGGGACCGCTTCGTCGTCCCCGCGGGCTTCCTGACCGACTTCGCGACCGTTCCCCGGGTGGTCGTGTGGCTGATCCCCCGGTTCGGCCGGTACACGATGGCCGCGATCCTGCACGACTGGCTCTGCACCCAGGGGCTGCGCAGCGGGGTGGTCACGTCGCGGGAGGCCGACGGGCTGTTCCGCCGGGTGATGCGGGAGCAGGGCGTGCCCGTGCTGCGGCGCTGGCTGATGTGGTGCGGCGTCCGCTGGGGTGCGCTGGCCTCGTCGCTGCGCCGTCCGGGCTGGCTGCACAGCGCGCCGGGCGTGCTCGGCATCTCGCTGCTCGCCGCGCCGGTGGTCGTGCCGCCCGCCGTGCTGATCGCCCTGGCCCTCGCCGTCTACGGGGCCGTCGAGTGGCTGGTGTCGCTCCCCGGGGGCTCCCGGGGGGACGACGCCGGCTCCTTCCGGACGTGAGCAGCACCGGCCAGCGGGTGGCTTGTTCATCTTCGTGGGGTACATCTACCGGATGCCTGCTGTTCATCTGGAAGTCGAGAAGAAGTACGCCGCGGACGACGCCTTCGAGCTGCCGTCGCTGACGGAGCTCGTGCTGCATGCGGACGGCGAGGCCGGGGCGGTGGGCGGCGGGGGGCCGGTGACCGAGGCCGAGGCGGTGCAGCAGGAGCTCAAGGCGACCTACTTCGACACCGCCGACCTGCGGCTCGCGGCGGCCGGGCTGACCCTGCGCCGGCGGACGGGCGGGGACGACGCCGGCTGGCACCTGAAGGTCCCGGCCACCGGCGATGCCCGTTCGGAGGTCCGGCTCCCGCTGGGCCGCGCCTGGCGCACCGTGCCGGAGTCCCTGCGGCGGATGGTCCGGGTCCACAGCCGGGGTGCGCTGCTGCAGCCGGTGGCGGAGATCGCCACCGACCGGACCGTGCGCCGGCTGGTCGACGCCACGGGGCAGGTGCTGGCCGAGGTGGCCGACGACCGGGTCACGGCACGGCGGCTCGTGACGGCCGGTAAGGCCGGCAGCGCCGGCGCAGGGATGACCTGGCGGGAGATCGAGGTCGAGCTCGTCGGCGGCGCAGCCGAGCTGCTGGACGCGGTCGATGCGCGCCTGCGGGAGCGGGGGCTGGCGGCGGCCTCGAGCGCCTCCAAGCTCGCCCACGTGCTGAACGGCGCCGGCCGGAAGCGGACGGAGAAGGCACGCGCGAGCAAGGTGACCGCGAAGGCGGAAGCCGGCGTCGTCGTGCTCGCCCACATCCGCGAGCAGGTCGAGCAGATCCGCGCCCAGGATCTCCCGGTCCGCCTGGACGCCCCCGACAGCATCCACAAGATGCGTGTGGCCACCCGCCGGCTGCGCAGCGCCCTCACGACGTTCAAGCCCCTGTTCGACGCCGACGTGGCCCGTCCGCTCCGGAGCGAGCTGAAGTGGCTGGCCGCCGAGCTCGGCGCGGCGCGCGACGCCGAGGTGATGCGCGACCGCGTGACAGCCACCATGGGCGCCGACGAGGCGGTCGACGCCGCGGAGTCCGGCCGGGCCGTCGAGGAGCTCGATCAGGTCTACCGCGAGGCGCACGACCGGGTGCTGGCCGAGCTCGACGGCGAGCGGTACCACCAGCTGGTGGAGAAGCTCGACTCCCTGGTGACGGCCCCGCCGTTCACCCCGCGTGCCGGCGACCGCGCGGGCACGGTGCTCCCGCGTCTGGTGGAGCGGAGCTACACCGCCGTCCGCCGGCTGGTGGAGGAGGCCGAGGCTCACCCGGCCGGACCCGAGCGGGAAGAGCTCCTCCACGATGCGCGCAAGGCCGCCAAGGCCGCTCGGTACGCCGGGGAGTCGGTGTCCCGGGTCTTCGGTCCGGACGCCACGGCCTTCGCGGAGGCCATGGAGGCGGTGCAGGAGGCGCTGGGGGAGCACCAGGACTCCGTGCTCACCCGGGATCGGCTGCGCACGCTGGGGCTGTCCTCGACCTCCGTCGAGGCGGCCTTCTTGTACGGCCGCCTGCATGCGCTCGAGCAGGCCCGCGCCGAGCAGTTCCGTGACCGCTTCGACGAGGCGTGGAAGGCCGCTCAGCGCAAGTCGCTGCACCGCTGGACGCGCTGAGCCGGCGGTCGTCGACCGCGGCCGAACGGGGGGCAGCGGGGTGGGTCGCCGGCGAGGGGCCGGCCGTACGTCCGGGCACGGGACACCGCAGGACGACGGGGTGTCATCCCCGCTCCTCGCGGGACGCTCTGCGCTCGCCCGCGCCGTCCCGCACCGCTGAGGGTGCGGCGCCGGACCACCGCCCCGGCCACCGTCGTGGCCGGGGCGGTGCCGTGCTCAGTCACTGAGGCGACGCACGACCTGGACGGTCGCCGCGGTCATCAGGATCGGAAGGACGATCCCGAGGACCACGAAGGTGGTGACGCCGTCGAGGTGGTCGGCCATCCAGCCGAAGTTCATGCCGAAGAACCCCCCTGCCAGCGTCAGGGGCAGGAAGACCGTGCTGACGATCGTCAGCCGCTCGCTGACGGTGGTACGCAGGTCGTCGAGGGAGTCGCCGAGCGCGGCATACGCGGCGGCAGCGCTGTCGGCGGCTGCGGCGTAGCGCTCGGCAGCCGCGGCGAGCCCGGGCACGGCCTCGGCCAGGTCGACGTCGCGGGCGAGCACGCGCTGCTGCGCAGCGCACTGGTGCTGGATGCGGAGCAGCCGAGCGCGGGAGGCCACGAGTGCACGTCGCTGCTCTCCGGTGAAGAAGCCGTTGGAGCCGGAGCCGAGGTCGTCGGTGCTCGCCGCCAGCCGCGCGACGTGCTCCTCCGTCTGCTCGGCGACGGAGAGCACGACCTGGGCGAGTGCGCGGCGCGAGTCGGCGGCGCCGTCCGCGACGCGGGCCACCGCATCGGCGACCGAGCCGTCGTCGACGACGACGAGGCCCCGGTCCGTCGCCGCCATCGACGTCGATCGTGACGCCCCCTCCGCGTCGATCGTCCACAGGCTGAGCACGACCGATCCGGCCGTCACGTCCGTGCGCGCGGACCGGACAGGCCCGGCCAGAGCGGCGAGAGCCCCTGCGTCGAGGCCCAGCCGCCCGGCCACGGCCTCGAGCTTCCGGCTGTCGCCGGGAGCGACGATGACGCAGACCGGGCCCGGGAGGTCCTGGGGGAGGTCGAGAAGCTCCGGTCCCCGGACGACATCCATCTGGGCACCGTAGACGGCGGCCGGGCGCCGCCGACTGCTCGGCGGGCGAAGGTCTGCGAGCAGTCGGTCGGCAACGGGAGGCGCCACGTCCCGGAGGCCGGGCCGCGGGGCCGGCCGCCGCCTCCGGTAGGCCCTCCACCCGCAGCATCAGTGGGACGCCGAGCTGATCACCGCGCTGGGGGAGGCCGCGGTCGAGCTGCGGGTGCGGGAGTGCGCCGAGCGCCGCCTGGGCCCGTCGACGATCTTCACGTGATCCGAGTGCAGGCCGGCGCCCGCAGCCGAGCCGGTCTGCCGATCGAGCAATCGGCCCGCCCGCAGGGACGCGTCCGTGGCCCGCCCACCCGAACCCCGAGCGAGCCACCGCACCCGATCGCACGGGCCCATGCCGAGCATCCAGACATGTTCGGATGACCATCGGCACGTCGGCCGCCAGGCACGAGGCCGGGGGAGGCGTCGATCAGACGACCGTCGGTCGGGTCACAGCTTGTACATCGGCGGGTTCGGCAGCACCGCGCGCCCGAAAGTCGACGCGCTCACCCCGGCCAGGCACGCGTACCAGGCGACGGCGGCGGTGGCGAGGCCCAGATAGCCGCCGATCGTGGTGAGACCTTCGCTGTGCGCCACATCCCCGGCTCCGAGTACGAAGAAGGTCGCGGAGAGCAGTGTGAACAGCAGGGCCAGAGCCGCGGTGGTGCGCAAGGACGCGACCCACATGACAACCGTGAAGAGGCCCCAGGCGATGAGGTACCAGCCGACCGCGGTCGCGCGGACATCGGCGTCCGGGATGTCGGCTGCGTAGAAGGTCACGAACGCCCAGAACGAGAGCCAGAAAGCGCCGTAGGAGGTGAAGGCGGTCGCGCCGAAGACGTTGCCCTTCCGGAACTCCCACATGCCCGCGAGCACCTGGGCCGCGCCTCCGTAGGCGAGCGCGACGCCGAACACGATCGGCTCACCTGCCGCCGGCAACACGCCCGCGTTGAACAGGCTCAAGAGGAACGTCGTGAGCGCGAAGCAGCCAAGACCGAGCGGCGCAGGGTCGGCGATCATCCGTACGTTCTCGGAGGCGAGCTCCCTCGCCACGGCCATCCGGCCGGCGGTCGGGTCGCTCAGGTCGGCCAGCAAATCGTTGCCGACGTCGGTGGCCTGCGTTCCCACGTGCGGTGCTGCGTTGACTGCCACGGCAATCCCCTCCTGATGGACGCTGGGACGAAACAGGGCTCGACATCGGCCAGCTGGCCCAGCGGTAGGGCGACCTCTGTGTTCTTCCCCAGTCCACGAGCCTCCGTAGCCACCGTCGTGACCCAGGTGCCCGGGTTCCCTAGCTGTCGGACGCCGGCTCACCCCTTCCGCGCCGCGCCCGGGCCGGGCCGGTTGCCGGCGGCCGGCGGAAGTCGCGGACGCCCTCCTGCACGACAGTGACGACGGTCACACCCGACCGTCAAGGCGTCTCCGGCGTGTCGGAGGCGCGTCCGGCCTGATCGCGGCCGGCCGTGACGTGGTGACCGCCCATTGGGCACCGGGGCACCGGTCTCCGGTCAGCGCGACCACCGGGTCGTCGCCGCCCGCGAGGCGACGTCTCGGCTCACGCCTGACCGCCTGACCGCCTGGCCGATGCCGTGGACCGCGGGGGACGGTCGTACTCCGGTATGCGGACCGTTGACGGGTATCTGCCACGCGAATGCGCAGTGGTCGGGCTTGCGCACGGTCGCGGTCATGACGACGAGACACCGCACTCTCGGTGACACGGTCGCGCTGGACGCGCTCGACTTCGGCACGCGGCTGCGGCCGGCTGATCCGCTCATGTAGCGGTGCTCGCCGAGGTTCTCGACGACACGCCGCCCGTGCTGGTTCTTGTGGACGGCGACGATCTCCGCCTGCTCGACGGCTTCACGCGCGTGGACGCGGCTCGCAGGTTGGGCCGCTCCACGTTGCGGGTGGAGTGGGTGCGCGGGTTGCTGACCGTGCCAGTCGAGGCCTCCCACGTCCGGTCATCTCCTGCGCTCGGTCGCTCCCCTGACACCTTCGAGTGCCGACCGGTTCCCGGCCTGTTGGGTGGAGATGACGCTCAGGGAACCGTCGGTCTCCAGGACGACGGCGGCTACCGAAGACAGGTCGCCGGAGCCGGTGGCGCGGATGGCCTGGCGCAGCTCACTCATGGTGATCCGCTGCCGGTCGAGCGCTTCGGGGATGGGGCGGCCGTCCTCCAGCAGGAGGGTCGGACGGGCGGTGACCACGCTGCGGCCCCCCGGCAGCCAGGTCGTCGTCCGCGCGACGACGAACTGGAGGGCGGCGAGCAGGACCAGGGCGGCGGCTCCCTCACTCCAGGAGACGTCGCTGCTGAGCAGGATGGTCGCCAGGGTCGAGCCGAAGGCCACGCTGATCACCCAGTCGAAGGCGTTCAGCTTGGCCAGCGTCCGCTTGCCGGACACCCGGAGCAGGACCACGAGCGCGAGGTAGGCCGCCGCCCCGACGGCGAGGATCCGGGCGATGTCGGACCAGGAGTCGAACCACATGCTGGCCCTCTACCCGCGTCGCTCCCGGCTCCCGACTCCTGGCAGGCTCGGCGGGTGACGGGTGTTCTGGGATGGGTCGTGACCGCGGTCGGCGCGGTGCTGGTGTTCATGGCGCTGCGCGACATCTTCCACACGATCTGGCACCCCACCGGCCGCGGTGGGCTCAGCCGCCGGCTCATGGCGGCGGTGTGGCGCGTCGGGCGTCGGCGCCGGGTGCTGGGGCCGTTGGTCGGGCCGCTGGCGATGGTCGTGGTCGTGCTGGCCTGGGTGCTGCTGATCCTGCTGGGATGGGCGCTGGTGTACTGGCCGCACCTGCCGGGCGGGTTCGTCTTCGGCAGCAGCCTGGACCCCGCCTCCCGGGCCGGGTTCCTGGATGCCGTCTACCTGTCCACGGTCACCCTGGCGACGCTCGGTTTCGGTGACATCGTCCCGGCGGCGGACTGGCTGCGGATCGCGGTGCCGGTTCAGGCGCTCGTCGGTTTCGGGCTGATCACGGCCGCGGTCTCGTGGGTTCTGCAGGTGTACCCGGCGCTGACCCGGCGCCGTGCGCTGGCGGTGCGGCTGTCGCTGCTGCGCCGGGTCGACACCCTGGGGCTGGTGGCCGACCCCCGGTCGGCGATGGCCGCGCCCCTCCTGGAGGACCTGGCGGTCGGGCTCGCGCAGCTGCGGGTCGACCTGACCCAGTACGCCGAGACCTACTACTTCCGGGACGGCGATCCCGAGGCCTCCCTGCCGGCGATGCTGGGGGTGGCGCTGCACCTGAGCGAGCACGCTCGGCGCACGCCGGGTGCGGACGCGCGCTACGCCGGGGAGCTGTTGGACACCGCGGTGGGGGACTACCTGCACGTGGTGGACGAGTACTTCCTCCACGTCGGTGGTCCGGCCAGGGCGATCGCCTCGGCGTACGCGGAAGACCACGGGCAGGAGCTCGCCCGCGCCCGCTGAGGTCGGGGCTCATCCCTGCCGGTGGGGCCGTCCGGGGGCGGCCGACGTGGCGGGGCGGCTCTCGTGCCGGGTGGCGGCCCGGTAGGCGGCCCGGCCCGGCGCGGCGGTCACACCGTGGACGACGACGCTGGCCACCACCACGAGGCTGCCGGCGGCGAGCACGGTGGGGTCGGCGCCGAGCCGCTTGGCCTCCAGCGCGAGGTAGAACAGCGCCGAGACCCCGATCGGGCCGAACCACCCCAGATAGAGCGCGTCCGGCCGGCCCAGTCGCAGCGGGCGGCGCAGCGCCACCAGGATCGGCAGTCGGCGCAGCAGGAGCACGGCTCCGGCCAGCAGCACCCCGCGCCAGCCGAGGTCGGCCCAGGCCGCCCACGGCAGGGCAGCGCCGACGCCGATGAACAGCGGCAGGACGAGGAAGCGGTTGACGGCCTCGTCGATCGGCACGTC
>Ga0196960_10000175_pt1 | contig 25698 bp, 24 predicted proteins | sample S3v_5metaG_FD_183187 | JGI IMG/M metagenome (GOLD analysis project Ga0196960, IMG submission 183187) | Soil microbial communities from Anza Borrego desert, Southern California, United States - S3+v_5 | ecosystem: Environmental > Terrestrial > Soil > Desert | place: USA: California | collected...
ACCTCCCGCCGGCTGCCGTCACGTCGCCGGTGCGCGCGGCGCGGGCGCCCGGACGTCCTCGGGGAGGCTCCCTACGACGGAGAGGCAGCACCACCCGGTGCCGTATGGTCTCCGGGCTCCTGCGAAGGCTCGCCGAGCTGCTCGCGCAGGTAGTTCCAGGCCACCGCGACCAGCGCGGCGACGGGTACGGCGAGCAGGCTGCCGACGATGCCGGCCAGACTGCCGCCCAGCGTCACCGCCAGCAGGATCACCGCAGCGTGCAGGCCGAGCCCGCGGCTCTGGATCATGGGCTGGAAGACGTTGCCCTCGAGCTGCTGCACCACGATGATGATGGCCAGCACGATCAGAGCGTCGGTCAGTCCGTTCGACACCAGGGCGATGAGAACGGCGACGAAACCGGCGAACAGCGCGCCCACGATGGGCACGAACGCCGAGACGAAGGTCAGTACCGCCAGTGGGAGAACCAGCGGTACTCCCACGATCCACAGGCCGAGGCCGATGAGTACCGCATCGAGCAGGCCGACATACGCCTGTGAGCGCACGAACTCACCCAGGGTCTCCCAACTGCGTGCCGCCACGGCCGGAACGTCGGTGGCGAGCCGGCCGGGCAGCTGCCGTGCGAGCCACGGCAGGAAGCGGGGACCGTCCTTGAGCATGAAGAACATCAGGAAGAGGGCCAGTACGGCGGTGACCACGCCGTCGACCACCGTGCTCACCCCGGTGACGACGGTGGTGACCATGCTGCCGACACTGTCCTGGATGCGGGAGGTCGCGGAATCGAACGCGCCGGTGATCTGATCGTCACCGATGTTGAGGGGCGGTCCTGAGGCCCACTCGCGCAGCTTCTGGATGCCTTCCACCACACCGTCGGTCAACTCCCCGGACTGAGAGGCCACCGGCACCGCGATCAGCGCTACGACCCCGGCGGCCACCAGGAGGAACAGCACCGTCACGAGGGAGGCCGCGAGGGCCGGCGGCCACCCGTGCCGGCGCAGGTAACGGGCTGTGGGCCAGGTCAGGGTGGTGAGCAACAAGCCGACTATGAGCGGCCAGACGACCGACCACATGCGACCCAGCAGCCACACCGCCACCGCGGTCATGACAAGGACCAGAAGCAACTCGCCCGATACGCGCGCCGAAGCGCGGAGGGCGGCGCGGGTCTTGGTGGGGCTCAGGATGACAGACATGGGGCCACCCTATTGGCCGTCGGCCCTGGCTCCGCACCGCTCTCTCCGCGGACCGGCGCAGCCGTGTGACCGAAGCCGGTGTGAGGACGGATACCAGCATGCCGCCGCCCGGTTGCGCGGTGGGCCCTCAGGCGGGAGCGGGCAGCACGAGGAGTTCCGCGCCGCCCGCTCCGGGTGGCCGGGGGGTGTCTCCGGAGCAGTCACCCGTCCGGAGGGAACCCTCGGAAGCCGATCTGCACGAAGTGCGCCCGGCGAAGATCCTCATCCTCCTCGTCCGTCCGACGCTGCGGGGTCCACGGTCCCGGGCTCCGGCCCTCGCGCCGTTGCGCGTCCGGTGAGCAACAGCCCCGCGGCGGCCACGCGCACGGGGCAGCCCGGCCCCGGCGAAGTGTTCAGCCACACCTCCGGGGCGGTCGGGCCCCGGCCGCTTTCGGTTCGACGGGAAGCAACGGACCGGAGGGGCCACCGGATCAGCGGGGTGAGCCGGAGGCCGGGACGCCGAGGGCAGGTGTGCGGGCGGGCGCGGGCGTCAGGGCGTCCCAGTGGACCGTGCGGTCGCACCAGCGGCGCAGGAGCGTGTGGTCGTGTCCGACGGCGAGCAGTCCCGCGCCGGTTGCGGCGCGGTAGTGCTCGATGGCCTCGACGAGCGCGGCCGTGGTCGACGCGTCCAGCATGGCGGTCACCTCGTCGCAGATCAGCCACCGGGGGCGGAGGACGAGGGCGCGGGCGAGACAGGCACGTTGCAGCTGGCCGTCGCTGACCTCGTGGGGGCGGCGGCGCAGCAGGTCCCGGGTGAGGCCGAGGGGGGCGGCCAGCTCGGTGACCCTGTCGTCGGCCTCCTCGCGCCGGCCGGTGGCACGGAGGGGTTCGGCGATCAGATCGGCGAGCCTCAGCCGGGGATCGGAGGAGAGCCTGGGCTGCTGGAAGACGACGCCGAAGGCGGTGCGCAGAGCGCGCGGCGCGCGATGGCGCCAGCCACGCACGGGGTGGCCGTCCAGCACGAGCGTTCCGGAGTCGGGGCGGTGCAGCAGGGCCGCGACCCGGGCCAGGGTCGACTTTCCGCAGCCGCTGGGCCCGAGCAGGCCGACTGCTTCGCCCGGTTCGACGGTCAGGGAGACACCGCGTACGACGGGGGCCCGGTGGTCGTATCCGGCGGTGATGGCTCGCAGTTCAAGCACGGATGGCCTCCGGCAGGTAGGGGTGGTGGCAGGCGACGGAGTCCGAGGTCCGCGGCCGGCGTACGCAGGCGTCGGTGGCCCGCTCGCAGCGGAGGGCGAAGGCGCAGCCGTCGGGCAGGTCCCCGAGTTCGGGTGGCATTCCGGGGATGGGCGTGAAATCCCTGTCGGGGAGCGCCCGGAGCAGCCCCCGGCTGTAGGGGTGGCGGGGGCCTGGCGCGCCGAAGAAGGCTGCGGCGTCGGTCAGTTCGACGAGACGGCCGGCGTACATGACGGCCACCTTGTCGGCGATGCGTTCAGCCGCTGTCAGATCGTGGGTGATCATCAGCAGAGCGCGTCGGGGGGCGTCGTCGCAGGAGACGGCTCCCGTGCCGGCGGGAGTCCCGACGTGACGGCGCAGTTCGTCGACGGTGTGTTCGACCAGGTCGCGGTCCAGCCCTGTCGTCGGTTCGTCGGCCAGCAGCAGGGGGGCACCGCCGACGAGCGCGAGGGCGGTGGCGGCGCGCTGGGCGAGACCGCCCGACAGTTCGTGCGGGTAGCGGTCCAGGTGCCCGACGGGAAACGCGGCCCGCGCCGCGGCCGCCTCGGCGGCGGCCCGCACGGTGGCGCGTCCCCGCACGCCGGTCAGCTGGGCGACGGTCTCCTCCATCTGCGAGCGGATGGTGCGCACGGGTGTGAGGTGCGCGGCCGGGCTCTGCGGGATCAGCCCGATCTTCCTGCCCCGTACCGTCCGGGCCAGTGTGCGCTCGTCGGCCGCCAGCAGGTCGAGGTCGCCGAGGTGGGCGCGCCCAGCGGTCCGGGCGTTGGCCGGGAGAAGGCCGAGGAGGGCGGAGGCGAGGACGGACTTTCCGCATCCGCTTTCGCCGATCAGGGCCAGGCACTCCCCCGCCCCGACGTCGAAGTGTGCGTCGGTGACGGCGGCGACCTGGCGTCCGCCGGGCATGAGGAAACGTACGGACAGTCCGCGGACCGACAGGACAGGGGGCTGGGGTCGCTGGGTCACAGCATCAGTTCCGATCGGCGGCGGGGGTTGAGGCGTTCCCGCCAGGCTCCGGCGAGGCCGGCGATGGCGAGGGTGGGAACGATGATGAAGAGGCCGGGGAAGAGCGTCGGCCACCACTGCCCGGCGAGCAGGGAGCCACGGGCGCTCTGGACGAGTGTGCCCAGGCTCGCGGTGTGGGTGGGCAGACCGAGCCCGAGGAAGGACAGGGCGGACTCGTGCCACATCGCGTGCGGGATCATCAGCACGGCGGCGAGGGCAGCTTGCGGCAGCACCCCGGGGAGCAGGTGCCGCACCGTCACCCGCCACCGTGACGCCCCGCCGGACACGGCGGCGTCGACGTAGGGGCGGGACCGCAGGGAGAGGACCTCGGCGCGGACGATCCGGGCGGTGGAGAGCCAGTGGGTGAGCGCCACCGAGATGACCACGGGCCAGACTCCCGGACGGAACATCGCGACGATGAAGATCCCCAGCAGCAGGTGCGGTACGGACGAGAAGGTGTCGACGAGACGCATGACGCCCCGGTCGGCCCATCCCCCCAGTGCTCTGGCGCACGCTCCGACCGCGGTGCCGATGACTGTCGCCGTGAGGGCGGCCGCCACTCCTACGAGCAGGGACACCCGCAGCCCGTACACACAGCGCAGCAGCAGATCGCGGCCGACGTCGTCCGTGCCGAACGGGTGCTCCCAGGACGGGGGCAGGAGCTTCGCGGACAGGTCGACGGCCTGCTGGTCGAGCTGGACCACCGGGGGGACGAGCAGGACCGCGAGGACCACGGCGGCGAGCAGCGTGACGGAGGTGTACAGGCGGACGGTGCGGGTGGACCGGCGGGCCGCGCCACGTGACCGCCAGACCGGCTCGGCCTCCGTGCCGGCTGTCGCCCCTGGGCCGGTGTCAGTCATGGAGGTCACAGTTCACTCAGCTTCACTCTCGGATCGCTCAGGCCGTACAGCAGGTCCGCCAGGAGGTTTCCGGCGAGAACGGCGACGGTGGCGAGGGTGGTCAGGGCGGCGAGGAGCGGGAAGTCGACGGAGGTGGCCGCTTCGACGGTGGCAGCCGCGATTCCCGGCCAGCTGAAGACGCTCTCGACCAGCAGGGCCCCGGTGATGAGTTCGGGGACCCGGGATCCGATGAGGGTGAGCACCGGGAGCAGACCGGAGCGCAGGGCGTGGCCGAGCAGTACGGTGCGTTCGCTCAGCCCCCGGGCGCGGGCGCCGCGCACCGGATCCTCTGCCAGCGCGTCGCCGACGCCTTGGCGTACGTACAGCATGAACCAGGGGAGCTGGGCGACGGCGAGCACACCGGCCGGCAGGACCATATTGCTGAGTACCTGCCCGGCGGACACCTGTTCGTCGCCGGTGTCCGTGAGGCCCCCGGCCGGCAGCAGGTCCCATTGCAGGGCGAACAGCCAGATGGCCAGCAGGGCGACCCAGAAGACCGGGGCGGCCTCCAGCGAGTACGCGAGCGAGGTGACCGTCCGGTCGAACCACGATCCGGGGCTGCGCGCCGCGAGCACCCCGGCGAGGGTACCCACCAGCACCGCGACGCCGAAGGCGGCCGCGCACAGCAGAGCCGACCACACGAGCCGTTCGCCGATCACCTCGGCGACCGGCTGCCGCATGACGCTGGAGTCGCCGAGGTCGCCGGCGGCGGCCCGGGTCAGCCAGTCCCACCAGCGCACGGCGAACGGCTCGCCGACACCCAGATTGGTGCGAAGCCGGTCCAGGGTCTCCTGGTCGGCGCCGAGGACCGCGGTGCCGCCGTAGGCCTTGACGGGGTCGAACGGGGAGGCGTCGGCGACGGCGAACACGCCGAAGGTGACGACGAACAGGACGGGGACGGCGTGGAGGGCCCGCCGCCCGGCCAGTCGCGCCATCGCACCCCAGGGCAGCGGTGTCATCCCTTCGGCTTCCAGTCCTCGACGTTCCACCACGGGCCGCCGGCGAAGCCGTGCTCATGCGGTTCGGTCTGCGTGGTCAGTCCGTCCCAGCGGTCGGCGAGCACGTACAGATGGTCGATGTGGGTGAGGAAGGTGTAGCCGGGGTCCTTGAGGAGTTCTCGCTGCACGGTGTCGTAGGCGGCCTTGCGGGCCTCCTGGCCCTGGATGCGGCGGCCGGTGTCCAGAGCCCGGTCCACGGCTGGGTTGTCGTAGCGGCCCATGTTGTTGAACCCGTCACCGGCGAGGGTGGAGTGCAGCATGGTGTAGAGCCCGAAGTCGGGGTCTCCGGTGCTTCCGAAGCCCGCGAGAACGGCGTCGTCCTTCATGCGCGGTTCGATGACCTCCCAGGTGGCGCTCTCGACGGTGACGTCGATGCCCACCTTCTTGGCGTCGGACGCGTAGGCGAGGGCATGGTCCTGGCGGACCTTGTCGCCCGAGGGGTGGAGCAGGGTGAAACCGGCGCGGCGGCCGTCCCTGGTCCGGATGCCGTCCGTCCCCGCCGTCCAGCCCGCCTCGTCGAGGACGGCCTTGGCCTTCGCGGGGTCATGGGCGCGTTCGACCTCCGGCGCGAACCAGGGGTCGCCGACCGGCACCGGCCCGTAGGCGGGGCGGCCCGCGCCGTCCAGGATCTTGTCGACCATGGCCCCGCGGTCCACGGCCAGGTCCAGGGCCTGCCGGATCGCGCGGTCACCGGTGACCTCGCCCGCGGTGGGCAGGGTGACGGTGCGGTTGTCGTAGGACGTCGCCCTGTACGTCTTCCTGGAGCCGTCGTCCTTGAAGGTGGCGGTGAGGTTGGGCGGGAGTATCGCCCCGTCGAGGTCACCGGAGCGCAGCCGGGTGGCGCGCACGTCGTCGTCCTGGACGATCGCCATGGTGAGCGTCTTCACCTCGGGTGCTCCACCCCAGTATCCGGGGTTGGCCTTGAAGGTCAGCTTCTCGCCCTTGCGCCAGGAGGACAGGACGTAGGGGCCGGTGCCTACCGGTTCAGTGTTGAAGGAACCCGTGTTGGGGTCCTGTTCCGCGGCGATGTGTTCGGGGACGATCGGCAGCACCGTACGTCCGGCGAAGGGGGCGTACGGATAATCGAGGCGGAAGACGACCTTGTCCTCGCCTTCCGCCCTCACGTCCTTGATCGCGTCCAGTTCGCTCCGGGCCGTGTTGTTCGTCTTCCCGTCGAGGACCGTGCGGTAGGTGAAGACCACGTCAGCGGGACTGAGCGGCTCGCCGTCGCTGAACTCCACCCCCTCGCGCAGCGTGTACGTGTACGTGAGTGCGTCGTCGCTGACCTCGGGCAGCGACGAGGCGAGCGCCGGTATCAGCTCCATGTCGGAGTTCCGGGCGAGCAGGCCGTCGAAGAGCTTCGAGTTGCCGTCCTTGCCGTAACCGAGCAACGGGCTGAGCGTGTCAGGTTCCGAGGCCACTCCGATCACGACCGAGTCGGCGGCGCTGCCGTTGCCCGCACCGCTCCCCGGCGCCGAGCACGCGGCGACCGTCATGCCCAGCGCCACCGCGACAGCCGCGGTACCTCGTATCTGTCGGCTCTTCATTCCCATGCCTCTCCTGCATCTATAAAGTTGTTGCATGTTAGTTGCAGAAGAGTGCGACGGGTAAGAGGCCTCCTGGGCAGCCCGGAAGACACCGCCCGCCCTCCTGCGGCTCGGCGTCACCCCGCTGGACGGCTCCACGCTCCCGCCACCGTCCTGATCACCGGCGCCGCCGGGCCACGGGGCGGCGTCGCGCCCTCGCGACGGACCATGACCGCCTGACCGGCCGACGCGGAGCGCGAGCAAGGCGCCCTCGGCCGAAGGCCGTTCCCCGGCCCCCCGGTGTTCCACGGCCTCCCGGGCCGCCGGCCGCCGCCCACTCGTCCTCGAGGATCGCGTGGACCACCGGGCCACGCCACTCGCCGGCCTTCTCGATGTGCTGCCGGATGACGTCCTCCTCCACCATGCCGGCCTTCGCCATGACCCTCGCCGACGCCTCGTTCAGAGGTGACCGCGCACCCCAGATCCGGCGGAGGTGCAGGTCCTCGAACCCGGACCCGAGGAGGAACCGGGCCAGTTCGGCCCCGCACCCGCACCCCCGGGCCCCGGGCTGCAACGCGAAGCCGAAGGTGGCGCCGCGGGGCTGGTGCGGGTCGGCGGCCACACGGCCGGACCCGATCAGGTCCCCCGAGGTGCGCTCGACGACTGCGAGTGCGTACTCACTACGAGGTGAGGCGCCGGCCGAGGCCATGTACCGGGCGACGAGCTCACCTGTCTGCGCTCGCGCAAGCGGCTCGAACGCCACGTGCCTCGTCGCCTCGCGGTCTCCGTGGATCGCGAAAACGCCGTCCACGTCCTCACCGGTGAGTTCACGAAGCGCGAGACGTCGGCCGGAACGGTCGACCGGATACATACAGGGACTGTGTCCCCGGCCCACGGCGGCGGAGCGGGGCGGGACGGCCCCTCCGGCCCCGTCGCCATCCGGCTGCGGGGACTCGCCCTCCTCGGAGAACCGTGCGTCCGGCGCGAGGCAGGGCCTTCCTCTTCAGCCCTGCCGCAGGCCCTCACGCCTCTCGCAGCCCCCGGCCCACGGCCTCGTCACCGAGGGCGCGGCCTTCCCAGGAGCAGCGCACAGCACTTGAAGAAGCAACGGGTTCTATTCGAGGCTTTGATGGACAGAACTGGTCATGTGGCAGATTTCGCCTCGGTTGTCATGATGGAACATGGTGCGCCCGACAAAGGGCAGAGGTGTACGTCACCCGCACAGGACGACCGAGGAGGAACGTTGAGTGACTTCAACGGTGCGAACCGTCCGGACAACGGCACAGCAGCGGATGTGAAGCAGACGGCGCAGGACAAAGCCGGCGAGGGCATCGGGTTGGTGAGTGAGAAGGCGACCGATGCCGCCGCCACCGCGAAGGAACGTGCGGGCGACGTCGCGGGCGAAGCTTCCGCCCGGGCCCGGGACGTCGCGGGTGAGCTGCGCGATCAACTGCAGGACCAGGCACGGGCCCAGACCCGGCGCCTGGCACAGAACGTCCGTCGGCTGGCCGACGAACTGGGCGACATGGGAGAAAGTGGCAAGGAGGGCTCACCGGCCACCAACGCGGTGAAGCAGATGTCCGATCGCGGCCGCAGCCTGGCGGCCAGGCTGGAGGACCGGGGACCGCAAGGGCTCGTCAGCGACCTCCAGGACTTCGCGCGCCGTCGCCCCGGTGTCTTCCTGGCGGGTGCCGCGCTGGCCGGCTTCGCGACGGCTCGTCTGGGCAAGGGTGTCAAGTCCGCGAGCACCGGTACGGCTTCTCCTGCGGACGGCGGCGCAACGGGCCGGTCGTCACCGGAAGCCGACGGGCCCGGTCTGCCCGCAGCGATCACCGACGATCAGCTCTCCTACGCGAAGGAGCCCCCGGACTCCTACGGACAGCCGCAGCCCACACCGTCCTACGGCGGGCCGGTTTCACCAACCGGGCCGCTCCCGGTCACGGATCCGTATCCCGACCCCGACCCGCGACAGCCGTAAGGGGGCCGAGTCGTGGCCATCTCCCCTTCACAGAACGCAACCGCCCGAGACGGCACCGTCCCGTCCGGCTCCACCCAGGCCCCGCCGCCGGACCCCTCCATCGGAGAGCTGGTCGGTGAGATCAGCGACGATCTCACCCGGCTCGTACGCAGCGAGATCGATCTGGCGAAAGCCGAAATCAAGCAGGAGGCAACAAAAGCGGGCAAGGCGGCGGGCATGCTCGCGGGTTCCGGATACGCCGGGCACCTGGCTCTGTTGATGGCCAGCCTGGCCGCGCTCTTCGGTTTGGCGCACCTGGTCGATCACGCCTGGGCCGCGCTCATCGTGACCGCGGTCTGGGCGCTGGTGGGCGCTGTGCTCTTCGTGACCGGGCGCAAACGCATGCGTGCGGTGCAGATCAAGCCCGAACGGACCGCGGAAACGCTCAAGGAGGATGCCCGATGGGCACGGAACCGGACGAACTGAAGACCGAAGTGGAAGACACCCGGGCACGGTTGGCGCGCGACGTCGACCGCCTCGCGGACAGGGTGACACCGGGAAGGGTGGCCCGGCGCAAGGCTGACGCCACACACCACCGGCTGACCGGCTTCAAGGAGCGTGTCATGGGCGCTGCCGACCACACCGGCACACAGGCAGGGCAGAAGGCCCACGATCTCGCGGAGAGCGCGGGTGACGTCGCCGGCCAGGCCGGGGACACCGTCAAACGCACGGCCGGTCAGGTCGGCCAGTCCGTGCGCGAGACCCCGGGCCAGGTGTCCAGGCAGACGCAGGGAAGCCCTCTCGCCGCCGGGATCATCGCATTCGGCGCCGGCATGCTGGCCGCCGCACTCCTCCCGGCTTCCGAGGCCGAGGAGCGGGTCGGCGCCCAGCTCCGTGAGCACTCCGACGAACTGCTCCAGCCGGCCAGGGTCAGAGCGCAGGAAGCGGCCCAGGACCTCAAGGAAGGAATGCGCGAACCGGCGACGGAGGCCGTGGAGTCGGTGAAGAGCACGGCGCAGGAAGCGGCCGAAGCCACCAAGCGGCAGGCCCAGGACTCCGGGAAGGAGGCCGCCACCGGCCTGCGCGAGGTCGGCCGGGACGCCGTCCGGGAGACGCGCGACCAGCGCCCCTGACCCACCGCCGCTCAGCCCGGGGGCCTCTGGCTGCTGAGCCGTCGGCCAAGGGCTCCGCCCGGTCCGCGGTCCACCTTGCGCCGGCTCAGCGGTCGCGCGAACCCGTCAGGGGATGCAGGGCCGGACCGCCCACAGGGCCTGGGACGTCAGGGCCGGCAGGTGCCAGGCCGGGCGCAGGGCCGGACACCGAGGACGCCGGGGCCGGTTCGGTGAAGTAGTCGGCGTCCCTGGGGCGGGTGCGCGCCAGCCCCAGCGGACGCGGGGCGGGCTCGAGGTGGGGGATGTGTTTGGAGCAGTGCACGTAGGCCTCGTGCAGGTGGATGAGCGTCCACAGGACCGGCTGCCGTCCGGGGGCGGTGTCGGTGGGCGTCCAGGGGTGGGCGGCGCGCATCTCCTGGTCGCTGACGAGTCGGGCGGAGCCGTTGACGTGCAGTCCGATGTGGTCGCGGGTGAAGTCCATGAAGAGCAGACCGATGTGCGGGTTCTCCGCGATGTTGCCGGCACTCGCCAGAACGCCGTTCCCGCGGTACTCGGGGTAGGCCAGGGTGCGGTCGTCCAGCACGGTGATGAACCCGGGAGGGCCGGCACGGAAGGTGGCGTCGCAGTGGCCCCGGGCGTCGGCGGTGGAGAGGAAGACCATCGACTGACGGTGGATGAAGTCGCGCATGGCCTCGGTGAGGTGCGGGTGGACCTGCCGGTCGTAGAAGGCGTCGGCGCGCTCGCTGGTGCCCAGGTGGGTCTGCAGCAGGCGCTCTCCCCGTGAGGGGGTGGCGTCGTGGCGGGTCACAGCTGGTCGATCTCCTGACCGGGTCGGTGCGGCGTGAGGGGGGCAGTGAGAACAGGCGTATCGAGCGGGTCGTGGTGGATGTGTGACCGGGGGGTGCCCTGGTGCAGGAGGGTACGCACGGCCGTGGTGACCATGTCGGGCGGTCCGCACAGGAAGGCTTCGTGCCGGTCCCAGGGACCGAACTCGTGCAGCACCTGCGGGAGCGTGCCCTGCTGGCCGGGGATTCTCTCGTGGGAGACGGCCGCCCGGACGGACAGCCAGTGATGGCGTTGTGCCAGGCGCAGCATGTCGTCGAGGCCGTACAGTTCCTGGGCGGTCCGGGCTCCGACGAACAGGTCTGCGTGGCGGCGCATCCCCGAGGCCGCCGCGTCCTCGATCAGAGCGCGGATCGGCGCGAGACCGGTCCCGCCCGCCACCAGCAGCAGGTCGCGGTCGCCTGCTGCGGCAAGGGTCATCTCGCCCTGCGGCGGACCGAGCCGCACCCTGTGTCCCGGGACGGCGTGGTGCACCAGCGCGTTGCTGACCTGGCCCTGGTGGACGGCCCGGACGTGGAACGTGAGCGTGTGGTCCGTGCGCGGCGGGTGGGCGGGAGAGTAATGCCGCCAGGTACGGGGGTACCAGGGGGTCTCCATGCTCACGTACTGCCCGGCGACGTAGCGGTAGGGCAGGTCGGGCCGCACGGTGATTTCGGCGATGCCGTGGCTGCGGTATTCGTGGCGGATGATCTGCGCGTCCCAGGAAGCCGGCCGCAGCCGGGTGTCATCGGCGGCGGCCGCGATCATCACCTGGGCGGCGATGGTGTAGGCGCGGGTCCAGGCGGCGGCGACCTCGCGGTTCCACGCGGTTCCCGCGTAGCGGTCCAGGGAGGCCACGAGGCATTCGCCCACTGCCGGGTAGTGGGCTTCCAGAGCCCCGAACTTACGGTGGTCCCGGCCCAGCCGGGAACAGAACTCCACGAGGCTGCCGACGTCGTCGACGAGATCGATGATGCGCAGCAGTCCGCGCAGCAACCGGTCGCGCTGCACGTCCATGTTCTCCGGGAACAGCCCCCGCACCTCGGGGTACCGGGCGAAGAGGATGGCGTAGAAGTAGACGGTCATCTCCGTGGCCTGCGGCGCGACCACCGCCAGGCTCGTACGGACCAGGGAGATCTCCCGGTCCGTCAGCGGGGCGGCCGTCATGGCCGGCTCCCGGAGAGCACAGGGCGGAGGCACGTCCTCACTCGTCGAGCGGAAAAGGCCAGGGGGGTGGCAGATGTCGCACACGGTGAGGGGGTCACCAGGCGTACCGGATGTGCTGACAAGTAAAAATTCGCAATCTTAGAAGGACGTTCCGTGTCGCTCGAGTGCAGAACAGCGAAAGTATGATCAGCGGACGAATCATTGTGCACATAGGGCGACAGGTCCGAAGCCACTCCCGAGGGCTGCGCCCCGCTCTCCGAGCGGCACGATGCTCCGGGAAAAGACAGTGCGTGACCAGCCCCCGCTGAGTGCTTGTGCCCAGGTCAGAGCGCACCAACCAGCCTCTGACCAGTTCGGGGCGACTTCCGTGGGGCAGCGGGCAGCCCGGTCGTGCGCGCGATGGGGAGATTCGGTAAGCAAACCTGCTCGGTTGGGTGAACGCGCGTCAAGAGCTGATCAGGGCTTCTCGCCCGGGGGCACGCTCATCGCCAGGAGGGCGGTGTCATCGTCCAGTCCTTCGCCGAAGGAGTCCAGGAGTGCGGTGAGAGCTCGGACAGCACCGGGTGCCGAGGTGGGGGCGAGGGCACGAGCGAAGTCCAGGAGTGCTTCGTCGCCATAGCGTTCACCTGCCTTCCGGGTGCGGGCCTCGGTCAGGCCGTCGGTGTAGAGCAGCAGAGTGTCACCGGGGCCCAGACCCAAGGTGGCTGTGGTGAACTGCGCGTCCGGTACGACTCCGACCAGTTGGCCCCCTGGCGTGGGCAGGTGGTCGGCGCTGCCGTCGGCACGCAGCAGCACGGCTGGGGGGTGGCCGCCGCCGGCCAGGACGACTCGGAACCCCACGTGGCTCTCCTCGGGTGTGAGCAGACCGAAGATCACGGTGCAGAAGCGTGGTTCGTCTTCCTGGAACTGCTGGGTGAGCGCGGTGTTGAGGTTGGCCAGAACCGTGGCCGGTACAGGATCGGAGACCGCTGCGGCCCGCAGGGTGTACCGCGCCAACGAGGTCACCACGGCCGCACCCGCACCCTTGCCGCGCACGTCCCCCATGAAGAACCCCCAGCGTCCGGCGGCCAGCGGGAACAGGTCGTAGAAGTCCCCTCCCACCTCGTCGGAGGATGCGAAGTGGTAGTGCGCGGCGACCTCCAGACCCGGAACCGGTTCGAGAGCCGGCGGGATCAGGGTGCGCTGCAGGGTCGTGGCGAGGCGCTGCAGGCGTTCGCGGTCGTGTTCGGCCTCCTGCCGGGCTCGCAGGAGTTCCCGTTCGTAGGTACGCCTGTCACGGGCGTCCAGGAGGCTGGTGCGGATCAGCAGCGGTTCACCGTCGGGGTCCTGCTTGACGGTGGAGGTGACGAGGACGGGCAGCCGGCTGCCGTCCGCGGCCTTGAGTTCCAGGGCGATGCCGCTGACCTCGCCCTGCATCCGCAGCAGCGGCGAGAAGTGCGTCTCGTGGTACAGCCTGCCGCCGACGGTCAGCAGGTCGGAGAACCTCTTGTGGCCGACCAGTTCCTCACGACGGTAGCCGAGCCATTTCAACAGGGTGCCGTTGACCTTGGCGATCCGCCCGTCCATCAGGGTGGAGAGGTAGCCGCACGGCGCGTTCTCGTACAGGTCCTCCACACTGTCCTCCGGCAGAGCGGAGAACGGCAGCTGTTCCTGGTCACGGTCTTCCGCCGGACACGACCCACTGGTCCCGTCGCCGCCCGGGTACACCGTCACGTCCCCTGCACGAAGACGATGACCGCCTCGGCCGCCTCCTGGGGGGCACTCGGCCGGAGGCGTCCGGAACCACGGGCGAGCATCACGCACGGGCCGCTCCCCCGGACCCCGTTCCTCTTGCCCACATCCATGAGAACATCCTGACACCCCCTGCGCCTGGCGTCCTGGCCTGTCAGCCGAGCGCCTTCCACCAGCACGAGTCACGGTGGGTGACCGCCGGGATGCAGGAGCGCCGCAGGGCTGTGCTCAGCTTGCTCCTCGTTCGTGGGCGGCATCGGCTCAGGGCGGCCCCCCGGTGGTGTCCGGTCCAGGATTCCAGTCCAGGAGCCTCACCTCTGCCACGGTCCGGACATGGCGCCGCATCGCCGTGGCCGCGGCCTTGGCGCGCTGCCCCTCGATCGCGTCGAGGATCGCCCGGTGCTGGGTCAGGGAGCGGCCGGGCCGACGGGGCTGGCGCAGTGATTCATGCCTGCTCTCGGTGATCTGGTCCGCGATGGACTCCATGAATTCGGCGAGCAGCGCGCTGTGGGCGGCCGCGGTCACGGCGGCGTGGAAGCGCCGGTCCCCTTCGAGGCCGTGGCCGCCCTCCGCGATCTCTGCGGCCATGTGGTCGAGCGATGCCCTCAGTGCGTTCAAGTCCTCCTCGGTGCGCCGCTCCGCCGCGAGTTCGGCGAGTTTCGTCTCCAGCGCCTCACGCGCCTCCAGTACGTCGGGCAGCCTGCGCCGGCGTTCGACGAGACGCTCGACGGGTTCGGCATCCAGTCCGTTGCCGAGAAGGTAGGTACCGCCTCCGTGGCGCACCTCGACGAGCCCCTGCACTTCGAGGACGACGATGGCCTGCTTCACCGAAGCCCGGGAGACTCCCAGGCGCTGTGCGAGGTCGCGCTCCGGCGGAAGTCTGTCACCGGCCACCAGACCGCTCTCGGCCGCATAGGAACGCAGCCGGTCGAGCACGTGCTCGTACAGTCGTGTACGCCCCATGGGCCGCAGTGCGTCGGACATCCCCTGCCCCTGTTCCGGAGGGCCCCCGTGCCCTCATGGCACCGGCAGCCTAGCAGCGCCCATCGGACCGGAGGCTGAACCGGATCCTGTGGTCCGGAGGCCGGACCAAAACGTGCGCACCCCCTTGACGGTTGCTGCCGTTCCCCCGACTCTGAGTGCCGTCAACAGGCCAGGTGGCTCATCCACCGGACCAGTGAGCGGCCCAGGACAGGAGCCCGCAATGTCCGCGGAACTCATCTCTATCCTCGTACTCGTGGCAGTCTTCGCGATCGCCACCACCCGCTCGGTCAACATGGGCGCGCTTGCCTTCGCTGCCGCGTTCGCGGTGGGCGAGCTGGCCGCCGGCCTGGACGCGGACGGCATTTTCGCCGGGTTCCCCGGAGACCTCTTCGTCGTCCTGGTGGGGGTCACCTACCTGTTCGCGATCGCCCGGGCCAACGGCACCACGGACTGGCTGGTGCATGCGTCCATACGCCTGGTCGGCGGGCGTATCGCCCTGATCCCGTGGGTGATGTTCGTGATCACCGCAGCGCTGACGGCGATCGGCGCGGTCAGCCCAGCCGCGGTGGCGATCGTCGCGCCGATCGCTCTGAGTTTCGCCGGCCGCTACGGCATCAGTCCCCTGCTGATGGGCGCGATGGTGGTGCACGGAGCACAGGGCGGCGGCTTCTCCCCGATCAGCATCTACGGCTCGATCGTGAACGGCATCGTGGAGCGTGAGAACCTGCCGGGCAACGAGATCGCGCTGTTCCTCGCCTCGCTGGTGGCCAACCTGCTTGTCGCAGGCGTGGTGTTCGTGCTGTTCGGCGGTCTGAAGCTGGCCCGGCACCGCGCCCCGGGAGGCGACGACGGCTCACCCGGGCCTGCTGCGGAGGAGGGGAGCGCCCGGCTCGACGCGCCCCGCACAGCCACCCTGTTCTCGCTCCTGGCTCTGGTCGTCGCCGTCCTCGTCCTCGATCTGGACGCGGGCCTGACCGCTGTCACCCTCGCCGTGCTGATCAGCGCCGTGTGGCCGGAGACCAGCCGCAAAGCGGTCGGTGCGATCGCCTGGCCCACCGTGCTGCTCATCTGCGGCGTCCTGACCTATGTCGGCGTCCTCGAGGAGATGGGCACGGTCAAGTGGGCCGGGGAGGGAGTCGGCGGCATCGGAGTGCCGCTGCTCGCGGCCCTGCTGCTGTGTTACATCGGCGCGATCGTGTCGGCCTTCGCCTCGTCGGTCGGCATCATGGGCGCGCTGATCCCGCTGGCCGTGCCGTTCCTCGCACAGGGGGAGATCGGGGCGGTCGGAATGATCGCGGCGCTGGCGGTGTCGGCGACCGTGGTGGACGTCAGCCCCTTCTCGACCAATGGCGCGCTCGTTCTCGCCGCGGCACCGGATATCGACCGGGAACGCTTCTTCAGGCAGTTGATGGTGTACGGCGCAGTTGTCGTCGCGGTGGTGCCCCTAGCGGCATGGCTCGTCCTGGTGGTGCCAGGATTCGGCTGACCGCCGGCGCATCCCTGATCCGCCACGAGATCGATGAAGTCCGGCCGGCCCTCGGGTACGCACTCATCTGCTGCGGACGGCTGCGCTCACTCCGGGAGGGACTGGGCCTCAGCGGTTTCGACCGGGCGCCGGGGCCCGTCGCGCAACGCCCGGGGCACGACGGCGTGCCGGGCATGGGAGGTGTGGGAAAGGAGATCGAAGGCGAGGCGCGCGCGGCATTCGGAGAAGAAGGTGCCCTCCGTCAGGAGTTCCGACTGATCGTTCGGGCTGAGGTCCTGTCAGGAGCCCTGGCACCGTGTGTCGGGCGGTGCGGAGGCCGGGCGGGAACGAAGCCGTGGGATGTGCAAGAAGTGGGCGCGGGAGAACGCCGTCGGCCCCGCTCCTGCCCCGGTGCCGTTCCCGTTCGGGCCGAGGGGACACGGCCCGTGCTGCCCCGGGCCCCTCGGGTCGCCCCCGTTTTCCCTGCCGGACAACTCCATGTGAACCCGCGCGGGTACGACGAGGACGGCGCACTGCCCGCCTCCGACGCCCTCCTGGGATTCATCGAGGCGCTGGGCGTACCGCGGTCCCGGATGCCGCCCGGTGCAGAGGCCCGTACGGGGCTCTTCGCCAGCCTGCCGGCCTTCCGGCCGCGTACTTGTCGTCCACGAGCACTGAGCACACACGAAGGCCCGGCGCTGGCCCGCTGACGCTTCGCGATCCTCCACCTGATCGGGTACGCCCTCCCCGTTCGGCGCACCGCCCCCACCCGGCCACGGGTCCGTCCACGGTCAGGAGCAGCGTCGAGGGCGCCGTCTCCACGACGGCCCCCTACCTCACTTCGGGTCCGGGCAGCACCATCACCCGTACCGTCCCCCCTGTCGCCCTTCGTGGTTCCGCTCCCCGGACCGGGTCGTCCGGCCTCGCGCGGCGGTGGAACGCGGTCAGCTCACGGCTTGCGGGCGACGAGCCCCCACTGGTCGACCGGCGTGGGGTCCTCCTCGGTCGGACGCCAGTACGCGATGGAGACGAAGCCTGGTTCGAGCAGGTCCAGCCCTTCGGCGCACCGGGTGATCTCTTCCGGCTCGCGCACCAGGTAAGGGGGGTTGTCACCCGAGTCGTACGCCTCCTGGGCCGCCAGCGTCTGCGGTGTTTTCACCGTGTCGCAGAGCACCAGATAACTGCCCGAGGGCATCCGGGACATGTACTGCTGCACGACTTTGATCCCGTCGGCCGGGGTCAGATGCCCGAGGGTCGACATCAGCAGCACCGCGACCGGCTCGGACAGGTTCAGCGTCTTGGCGGCTTCGTCCACCACGGCGTCGGTGTCGGACAAGTCGGCGTCCACATATGCGGTCCGGCCCTCCGGGGCACTGGTCAGCAGAGCCGCGGCGTGGACCAGGACGATGGGGTCGTTGTCCACGTAGACGATCCGGGCCTCGGGCGTGACGGCCTGCGCGACCTCGTGGGTACTGTTCTCCACCGGCAGGCCGGTGCCCACGTCCAGGAACTGGCGCACGCCCGCGGCGGCGAGATGGCGCACCGCCCGTGCCTGGAACGCACGCGACGCCTGGGCGATGCCGGCCATCTGCGGGTAGGCGGCGGTGACCGCGTCCGCCAGCTCCCGGTCCACCGGATAGTTGTCCTTCCCGCCCAGCCACGCGTTCCACACACGCGCGGAGTGCGGTATGTCCGAACGGATCTTTGTCTGGAACTCAGCATTGTCAAAGGTCATCACGATCTCCTGCTCGCCGCCGATCAGCAACAGTTGGGCTTCGGGAGAACCCTATGCCCAGCACAACCGCTGTCCGCCACGTGGTCCTCCCCGGCACCGGCCGCATACGGGCGTGGGTCACCGCCGCTGTTGCAGCAGCAGGCGGAGAACCTGTTGGCGTCAAGGGCTTCTCGACAACCCGCCGAGCCCGCCCGGTCGGCAGAATGTCCGGCCAGCGGCTCGAAGCCATGGACGAGCTATCAGGTCGAGCGTCAAAGACACCTCGCAGAGCGTGACTGCGGCCTCAGGGCTTCGCCCCTTGACGCACGTGGCACACATCAGCGCATACCCGGCGAAACCGCAGACGGTCGGACAACTGGTGAGCGAGGCGGCCGGGCGGACGCTCGAACTGCTGGGGGCGCAGCCGCAGTCGGGCCTGCCGCGGGCGTGGTCGCGGTGGCGGGGCCGCCGGGCGGGTCACGGCTCGCTGCGGGCACGCGGAGCACTCTGGACACGTTTCCGGGTGACTGCGAAGATCCACGACTGGACCGGCAACCCGTCTGCGTAAAGGGAGAGTTCAAGATGCACTCGTCAGCTCTGCGACGCCGCGTCTCCGCCGTCGCCGCCATCACGTTCCTGGCCGGGGCGGGCGCCCTGGTCACCGCTCCCCCGGCCCTGGCCGGGGATGACTCGACCGTCTTCGGCAAGGACAACACCGTCGCTGTGGGAGAGGTCACGTACGCCCCTGCGACGGCGAGGGAGGAGGACGGCATCACGGCCCACGTGACGTACTCCTGCGACCCGACCCCGACCCTCTATCTCGGCATCGCCTGGCGGCTGGCCGACGAGCGGGACTCGCAGATCAGCAGCCCCCGCGGAGTCGCGACCCTGCAGCCCTCCCAGCTGACCTGTGACGGGCAGAAGCGCACTGTGGCGGTCACCGCCCGCACATGGGGGGACCATCTCCCGTTCGGGGAGGGCGACCCGGTGCAGGTCACGGCGAGCGTGGCCAACATCGAGGGTGCGCCGTACGCCCGGCGCGTGGTGGTCACGACGATCTGAGGCCGCGGGCGGCGTTCGAGCGCCGGGCCGCGTGGACCCGCCGGATCGGGTCAGTGCGGGAAAGCTGGTCCCGGCGTTCGAAGCCCTCCGCGTGACCAGGAGTCCGCCAGCGCGTGGTGCCGGCCCAGCAGCTGGTCCGTTTCGGCGTGGTCACGGCGCTGTCCTGTCAGCACGCTGCCGCCTCCGTCAAGCTGTTCGGCCGGCTGGTTCTTGACGGTCCTCGCCGCGGTCGCCGCTCCTCAGTCCCCGGCCGTGTCCACAGCGCCGGTCTCGTCCTGCTCGGTGCTGTCGCCCTCAGCCTGTGACGGTGTCGTACGGGGTACCTCGGAGGGGCCGGACGTCGACGGGACATCGGCCGTCCCTGTGTCCGGCTCACGCTCACCCTCGGCCTGCGACGGTGTCTGTTCACTCATGAATGGGCCTCCGGTCGTGGTGTCGTCGTGGCGCGGGCGATCCGTGTGGCTCCCGCTCAGCCCCCGGGTACCCGGACCGGGTCGTCCCACTCGGGCCTCGGCCGACAGACGGACCGGGGTGACACACGCAGTGGTCGACCGGCCGAACGGTGGGTGGACGGCTGCGGATTATCGCCGGGTGCGGGAAGCGCCTGACGCCAGGCCGTTGACGAGCATGGATGTCAGATCGGTCAAGGCCGATGGCCGGCCCGCCGGCCGGTCAAGGCCCACGATCGAATTCTGGGGGCATCTGCCCGGCAGGCGGACACCACGCGGGACGGTGTGAGCCGGATGCCGGTTCACATGCGGCGGAGGAGTGGAAATGGGTACACGTCCCGCATGTCTGAAGTAGTTCAAGCGGGAGCATGGGGGTTGTTCGCCGGTTCCGCACTGCTCGTCGGTGCGTGGATCGGCTACGGACTGCGTGTTCCGCAGAAAATCATCGCCTCCGTCATGGCCTTCGGCGCCGGCGTCCTGTTGTCGGCCGTATCGTTCGAGCTGGTCGGCGAGGCCTATGGGCAAGCCGGCCTGGCCCCGGCAGCGATCGGCACGGTGGCCGGAGCCACGGCCTACACCCTCGGCAATGTCGTACTGGCTCGCCGCGGGGCGCAGCACCGCAAACGGTCGGGGCACGGCCAGTCACAACCGTCGGAGACACAGCAGTCCGGCTCCGGCATGGCGCTGGCACTGGGCGCCCTGCTCGACGGCGTCCCGGAGTCGGCGGTCATCGGAGTCAGCCTCCTCGACGGCGGCGCGGTGAGTATGGTCACGGTGGCCGCGGTGTTCATCAGCAATGTGCCCGAAGGGCTGTCCAGCTCGGCGGGGATGAGAAAGGCCGGACGCGGCAAGGGGTACATCTTCGGTGTGTGGGGTGCCATCGCAGCGGCGTGCACTCTGGCGGCGGTGCTGGGCTACGCCGTCGTGGGAGGCCTGCCCACCGCTGTCGTCGCAGCGGTGACAGCCGTCGCCGCAGGGGCCATCCTCGCCATGCTGGCCGACACGATGATCCCGGAAGCGTTCGAGAACGCGCATCTGGCCATGGGACTGCTCACCGTGTCCGGGTTCCTGGTCTCCTTCGCTCTTTCCCACGCCTGAGCCGTGGCGCTCACCAGCGCCCTCGGTACGGCGCACTCGACCGGCCCCACCGTGCGGACGGACGGGCAGGGGTATCGCCGAGGTGAGCCCGGAGGGGGCCATGGGGTGATCTTGAAGTCCTGATCCGCTTGCAGGACCGAGCCTGCTCGGTGGTGAGGGAGGGGTGGCCCCGCGCACCGTGCGAGGGAACACGGAGCCGCCTGCCCGCTGTTCCGTCAGCCGATTCGGCGGTGGCGGACAGGCGGGTGCCAGGCTCGACGCGGAGTTCGCCTGATCGGCTCCGATGGGCAGTTCGCCCGGGCGGGGCCGGTGCGAAAACCTGTCACGCGTCAGTGGTCCGCGTCCGATGCGTGAGGAACGAGTGCAATGGGTGCGTCGGCGAAATGGAGGGTCGCATGGGCGACGTGCCCCACATACCGGCTGCGGGGTCCGGCACGGCGGCCGACGACAAGGAGTTGCGCCGAAGCTGCCAAGGCCACCAGCATCTCCGAAGTCGGGCCCGACTCGACGTGCTCCACGACCGTCACCTGCGGATGGCGCTCACGCCACGGCGCCAGTTGGTTCGCAAGGTCATGGCGCTGGACTTCCTCCAGCTCAGCGCCCTTTCGCGAAGGGTTCAACAGCTCGGGCTCGTGGACGAGCACGGCGGGCAGGTGCCAGGCGCGCGCGGCGCGCAACGGGGCACCACGCGCGGCGGCGGCCCGGAAGGCGAAGTCCAGGACGGCTCCGGCTTCCTCCTCCCGGGGGACGCCTGCCACGATCTCGCCGTCCTGTGAACGGCAGCTGGCTGTACCACCGCGGATCATGACCACCGGGCAGGCTGACCGGCTCAGTACGCGAAGTCCGACTGATCTGAGGAAGAAGCCCGTCACCGGGCCCGGCCGACGGGAGCCGAGTACGATCATCTGCGCTTGCCGACTGCGCTCGACAAGCAACTCCGCCTCCGGCTGCACCATCAGTTCGGCACTCACCTCGACGTCCTCGTGGTGTTCGCGCACCCATGCCAGGGCGTCGTCAAGCAGTTGCCTCGCCGCGCGCCGCTCGTGGCCGGTGTGACCGACGAGCAGTGGGTGGGAGGACCTTTCCCGCGGAACGTGACCGTGGAGCAGCACCAGAGGTGTTCTGTGCCGCCACGCCTCGCCGGCCGCCCACCCTGCTGCGATCAGACTGTCAGAGGTACCGTCGATTCCGACGATGATCGGCCGTTGCATGACGACGACTCTCCTCGCGTGGGGACCGGCTACATCTGATCGGGCTCGAGGGCGAAGAATTCGACGGAGAACTCGGCTGCGCCTACCTGCTCGGCGGCAGTGGTGACGAGGCGCCGATAAGCCTCCTGCCGCGTCTGCCCCGGCTCGATCCGCACCGTACCCTCCACGGTGCGCCGGACCGGGGTGCCGGCGACTTCCCATCGCAAGGTGATGATCCAGTGGCTGACAGCAGGCAGGTGCATCCTGGCTCCTTGCGGGAATGCCTGGTGGGTGTGGGGCATGCTCGTCGGCCGGGGATGGCCGACGAGGATCTCGATGACCTTGATGCCGCGTGGCTTCGAGCCGGTGCAGGAAGCCATGGGGACAGAGCCGTCGTGCCGGCCCCCGTTGGTCCCTGTGGGCTCCCAGCCCTGGACGGGGTCCGTGACAGCGGCGATCCGGCTCCGGCGGTCGCTCAGGTGAAGGCGAGCCGTGCGAGCCCCCACAGGATGATCAGATCGAGCGTCATCACACTGATCGACCACAGCGGGTAGTAGGGGATGAACATGAACTGGGTCACCAGGCTGATCGCGGCGGTCGTCACCCCGGCCGCGCGGCCCCAGCCCATGGCCCGCAGCACTCCCACGCCCACAAGTACCAGCGCGACGCCTACGACGAGATGGATCCAGCCCCAGCTGGTGAGGTCGAACCGGTACTCGTAGTGCCGGGGTACGCCGTAGAGACGGTCTTCGGCGATGCCGGCGATGCCCTGGAGGATACTCAGCACTCCGCTGAGGATCAGCGGGACGCCGAAGTACCGCAGCGGGCCGGCCGGCCGGCCCTCGTTCCGGGCGCCCGGGGTCTCCTGCCGCGCTTCATGAGGCATGTCCACCATGGCCTGTCAAACCCTTCGTCCTGGCGCGGTCGTCTCCGCACCTCACGGCGCCGGCGAGAAGCGGGCGCACCCGTCACGCTCACAGCGTCACCCGGAAGTGGCCGCGCGGCGACCCCTGTGGGGCATACGGGTCTGCTCCGTCCTGGACCGGTCCCGGCCCGTGCTGCCGATGATGCCGGGCGTCCCCGAGCGCCCGGGACAGAACACCCGGGCGCTCACGACTCGGGCGGCGCATCCGTCGATGTGCCTTGTCCAGATTCGAGCAGTATCCGTTTTCCCGGCCGGCCCGAGCTGCAGCGGTCGCCAGCCGGCCGCAGCAGGTCCTCATCGTGCCGCCGAAGGCCCCACCTCGTTCTTCGCCGTCCGCCTGCACATGAGGAAGAGGAGCGCGGGCTTCGCTGCTGGATCACCACCGGGCTGCTCGCGGGCCCCATCACCAGCGCACGGGCGAGCCGTCGCCTCCCGGCCGCATGCCGGGACCCCACCTCTGAAAATGATTATCATCATGCTACGGTCGTCGCACTCTCAACCTTTGACCTGCCTTTTACTCGGAGTGACCTCGTGCACGTCCCGTCCCGTCTCCTGCTCTTCCCTGCGATCCTGGCCTCCTCCGCCCTGCTCACCGGTTGCTTCGCTTCCACGGAGACCACCGGCGCCGACTCGGGCGAACGCCTCCGCGTCGCGATGATGCAGCCGCCGCGCTCGGGCCTGTCGCCGCTCTCCGACGACGCGTTCAAACTGTCCCGCTGGTCGACGGCGGAGACGCTCGTGAGACTGAACGCGGACGGCGACGCCGAGCCATCACTGGCCACCGGGTGGAAGCAGTCCGGCCGGAGCTGGACCTTCACCCTCCGTAAGGGCGTCACTTTCCACGACGGCACCGAGCTGACCGCCGAGGCCGTCGTCCGGTCCCTCACCAAGGCGGCAGGTGCCTCCCCGAAGCCCCGCATTCTCGACGGCGTCGAGCTGACCGTGGAAGAGGGGACTCCCGGCACCGTGATCGTCACCACCGCCGAGGACGACCCGCTGGTCCCGCAGCGGCTCAGCTCCCCTCAGCTGTCGATCCTCGCCGCGAAGGCGTACGGAGGGAAGACGGTCGATCCCGTCGGCGCCGGCACCGGCCCCTTCGAGCTGACCAAGGTCGATGGCACCTCCTCCGCCGCCCTTGACCGTTACGACGACTACTGGGGCGGCACGGCCAAGGCGCCCGGTATCGACGTGAGGTTCGTGCCCGACGGCACCGCCCGCGCCGCCGCCCTGCGCAGTGGTGAGGCCGACATCGTGGAGGCGGTGCCCGTCTCACAGGCCGCACTGCTGGACGAGGACCTGATCACCGAGGTTCCGATGCCGCGCACCAACACGCTGTACCTCAATACGGAGAAGGGTGCCTTCAAGGACCCGGCGCTGCGGGCGACGGCCCGGGAGGCGATCGACGCCGAGTCGATCGTGAAGGGCGTGTACGAGGGGCGGGCCGACGTGGCCGAGGGGCTGCTCGGGCCCGCGCTGCCGTGGGCGGCCGGCCTGCGCGAGCCGGTGCGCCGTGCGGAGCCGGGTGATCCGGCGGGCAGGAGCATCACCATCGGTACGTTCACCGACCGGGCGGAACTGCCTGAGGTGGCCGCCGCGCTGCAACAGCAGCTGCAGAAGGCGGGGTTCAAGGTGAAGCTGGAGGTCCGCGAGTACGCCAATATCGAGTCCGACGCCCTGGCGGGCGCGTTCGACGCGTTCATCCTCTCCCGGGCCACCGTCCTCGATTCCGGCGACCCGGCCGCGTACCTGTACAGCGATTTCGCCTCTGCCGGTTCGTTCAACATCTCCCAGCTCGCCGACCCGGCCGTGGACAAGGCCCTGGACAAGGCGGGCGCGGCGCCGACCGGTGATGACCGCCGCCGGGCCGTCGTCGATGCCGAGGCCGCCGTACTCGCCACCGACGCGGCCGTGCCGATGCTCCACGAGCGCGTCATCCAGGGCGATGCCGCCGATGTGGTCGACGCGGCCCACGACCCGCGTGAGCGGGAACTGGTCACGCTTGACACCCACGTCAAGTGAGGCCGACCGCTGCGGGGGTGACCCGTGCCTTCTCCCTTGCCGCGGCACTGGCCGCAGTCGGCCTGCTGCCCTGGCTCTCCGGCAGGGACCCGGCCCTGACCGTGCTGCGCGCCCGGTCCGCCGAACAGGAGCCGACCGAGGAGGCCCTGTCCGCGATCCGCCGGGACCTCGGCCTGGACGCCGGCCCGCTCTCCCTGCTCGGCGACTGGGCCACCGGACTCCTGCGCGGCGACTTCGGTACCTCCTGGGTGTCGGGTACGGACATCCTGCCGTCCGTCGTCTCCGGGCTCCAGGTGTCGCTGGGCCTGATGGCCGCCGCGCTGGCCGTGGCGGTGCTGCTGGCTGTGGCCCTGGTGGCCCCCGTACTGGTACGCGGTAAGGGGTCGGCAGGGGCGTTCGCCGCCATGGCCGCTGCCGTGCCGGAGTTCCTCCTGGCCACCGTGGCGCTGCTGGTGTGCGGGGTGTGGCTGGGATGGCTGCCGACGTCCGGCTGGCAGGGTCCCGAGTACATGATCCTGCCCGCACTCGCGCTGGGCGTCCCTGCGGGCGGTCTCCTCGGGCGGCTCGTCGCGGACGCGCTGCCCGCCGTACTGGACGAACGATGGGTGGAGCTGTGGCAGGGAGCGGGAGTGAGCCGCGCCCGTGTCTCGTTCGCCGCACTGCGTCGCGTACTGCCGCCGCTGGTGCCGCAGTTCGGGATGGTGGCCGTCGGCCTGACGGGCGGTGCGGTCGCGGTGGAGACCGTCTTCGCCGTGCCCGGCATCGGGCGTACCGCGCTGGGCGCGGCCAAGTCGCAGGACCTTCCTCTGCTCCAGGGAGCCGTCTTCGCCCTGCTCGCCCTGGGGCTGGTCATCGGCGCGCTGGCCGCCCTCGTACGGCGGCGGCTGCTGGGTCCCGCTCTGCGTGACGCCGGGCTCTCGCTGCCGCCGGCCCGTCCTGTCCGGGCGCACCCGGCGGTCCCGGCCGCCTTCGGCGCCCTCCTGCTGGCCGCGATCGGCTGGGGTCTGTTCCGCGACCCGTACGCGGTCGACACCACGGCTCGGCTGGCCCCGCCCTCGTGGTCGAACCCGATGGGCACCGACGGGCTGGGCCGCGATGTGCTGGCCCGGCTCGGCCACGGGGCCGCCTCCACGGTCGGCACGGCGGCGGCCGTGTGCCTGCTGAGCCTGGTGGTGG
>Ga0196960_10000176_pt1 | contig 25608 bp, 22 predicted proteins | sample S3v_5metaG_FD_183187 | JGI IMG/M metagenome (GOLD analysis project Ga0196960, IMG submission 183187) | Soil microbial communities from Anza Borrego desert, Southern California, United States - S3+v_5 | ecosystem: Environmental > Terrestrial > Soil > Desert | place: USA: California | collected...
CATGCCTGCCTGGTCGACGAAGCCGGCGGCCTGCTCATCGCCGGCGACCAGGTCCTCCCCCGCATCACCTCCAACGTCTCGCTCAGTCTCAGCGAACCCGAAGCCGACCCCTTGGGCGACTGGCTCGCCTCGATCGAGATCCTGCGCACGCTGAGCCCCGACCTCTTCGTCCTCCCCTCGCACGGCGAGCCCTTCACGGGCTTGCACGCCCGCCTCGACGCCCTGCGCGACGGTCACCTAGACCGCCTCGAAGCCCTCCACGCCCACCTCGCGCTGGAGCCGCGCCGCGCCGTCGACTGCTTCCCCATCCTCTTCGGCCGCAAGATCGACGACTCGATCCTCGGCCTCGCCACCGGCGAATCCCTCGCCCACCTCCGCTGGCTCGAAGGAAGGGGCCGAGCGACCCGCGAGACAAGCGATGGCGTCCACTGGTTCACCGCTGCTTGACTTGTAGCCACCAGTGGCTACTCTTCGCTCATGACAATTCAGATGCCCATCAAGGAAGCGAAAGACCGCCTCAGTGAACTCGGCCGTGCAGTCGAAAATGGCGAACGCGTCGTCGTTACTCGCCACGGCGAACCCTTCTTTGAAATGATTCCTCCACGCCGCAACGGCCTCGATCTCGAAGCCTTGCGCAAGTGGAAGGCGGAGCGGGGGCTCCCGAACAACGTCGTCGGCGAGCTTCCGGAGGATTTCGACGCGCCGCTTCCAGAGGACTTCCTGATCACGCCGCTGCCGTGAGGCTGCTCCTCGACACCAACATCCTGATACCGCTCGTGGACGGACGGGGAGAGACGCTCCCGGCGCCGATTCTTTCCGTCATGGGTGGCGATGGCGCCGAGCTCTTCGCCAGTGTCGCTTCGGTCTGGGAAGTTGCCCTGAAGCACCGGCTCGGCAAGTTGCCGCTGCCGTGCCCGCTCGCCGATTGGCCAGCCGCGCTGAAATCGCTTCACATTCAGCAGCTACCGATCGAGGCACGCCATGTCGTCGAACCCGTGCTGCCTGCGCTCCGCACCAACGATCCCTTCGACCACCTGCTGATCGCGATGTGCGCCAGCGAGCGGATGCGCCTGCTCACACGCGACAAGGCGCTCGTCGACCATCCCCTTGCCTGGCGACCCGCATCGGCTTGACCGGCGCCACCCGCGCCGCCAAAGCTCGGCCGCATGCCAGACCAGCCTCAGCCCATCGCCGAACTTTCCTTTGAAGCCGCGCTTCGGCGCCTGGAGGAGATCGTGCGCAAGCTCGAGAGCGGGGAGGCGTCGCTCGACGAGGCGATCGAGCTGTACAGCGAGGGCGACCGGCTGAAGCAACAATGCGAGGCGCGGCTGCATGCGGCGCAGGCGAAGATCGAAAAGATCCAGCTTGGGCGGAACGGCGAGCCCGCCGGCACCGTCCCGTTCGACGCCGCCTGAGCGCGCGCGTGGCTTCACCGCCGCTCAGCCTCGCCACCGCCTTGGAGCAGGTCGGCGTTGAGGTCGACCGCGCCTTCGATGCGCTTCTTCCCGTTCCGCCCGACAGCCGAGCCCGCCTCTACGAAGCGATGCGCTACGCCGCGATCGGCGGCGGCAAGCGCATGCGGCCGCTCCTCGTCGTCGCCGGCTGCAGCCTCTTCCATGTCGATCCGGAGCGGGCGATGCGGGTGGCGCTCGCCGTGGAGTGCATCCACGTCTACTCTCTGATTCACGACGATCTGCCGAGCATGGACAATGACGACCTGCGCCGCGGCAAGCCGACGCTCCACCGTGCCTTTGATGAATCAACCGCGATCCTCGCTGGCGACTCGCTCCATGCGCTCGCCTTTCAGGTGCTGGCCCAGGATGAAACTCACGAGGATCCGTTCGTCCGGGCCGAACTCGTCGTCGAACTCGCCCGCGCCGCCGGACCGGCCGGCATGGCGGGCGGGCAGATGATGGACCTGATGGCGGAAAAGGCGTCGCTCGACCTGCCTTCCGTTACCCGCCTGCAGCAGCTCAAGACCGGCGCGCTGATCGGCTGGTGCCTGGAGGCCGCCGCGATCATGGGCCGCATTCCGCCGGAAGGGCGCACGTCCTTGCGCGGCTATGCCCACGATGTCGGCCTCGCCTTCCAGATCGCCGACGACCTGCTCGACCATGAAGGAGACGAGGCGAAAGCCGGCAAGCGCGTCGGCAAGGACAGCCGAGCGGGGAAGGAGACCTTCGTCTCCCTGCTCGGCGCGGACCGCGCCCGCCAGCAGGCCCGCATGCTGGTCGACCAGGCGATCCAGCACCTCCACAGCTTCGGCGAGGAGGCGGAGCTGCTCCGCGCCATTGCGCGCTTCGCTGTGGAGCGCGACCATTGATCGCGCTAAGGCCTTGGCCATGAGAACAGGCGTTTATCCCGGCACGTTCGACCCCGTGACCTTGGGTCACATGGACATCATCCGCCGCGGCGCCAAGCTGGTCGACCGGCTGGTGATCGGAGTCACCACCAACCCGTCCAAATCGCCGATGTTCAGCGTTGAGGAACGGATGGAGGCGGTCCGCCGCGAGGTTGCTGGCGTCGAGGGCGAGATTGCCGTCGTCTCCTTCGACTCTTTGCTCATGGATTTTGCCGAGCGCGAGGGCGCTTCGATGATCGTGCGCGGCCTGCGCGCGGTCGCCGATTTCGAATATGAGTATCAGATGGCCGGCATGAACCAGCAGCTGAACGACCGGATCGAAACCGTCTTCCTGATGGCCGACGTCTCGCTGCAGCCGATCGCGTCACGTCTGGTTAAGGAGATCGCCCTTTATGGTGGCGACATCGGCAAGTTCGTCTCGCCGGCCGTTGCCGAGGAGGTACGGGCGCGGGTGGACGTGCTGGGCCGGAAGGGTAGCTAGCGTCCGCGCTTGCCTTGCCGGAGCGGCCGCCTGCGGCTAATATGTCATTGATTTTGAGTGGATTGGGGTGGGTTTGAAATGATGCTGAAGTTCCTGCTGGCCGCGACTGCCGGCCTGTCCGTCGCCGGTGCCGCGATGGCCCAGACCCCGCCGGCCGCGCCCGCGGCTCCCGCCGTGGTGACGCCGCCGGTGATCCAGGCCGCGCGCATCCCCCCGCCCGTCGTCGCCGAGAATGTCTGGCACCTCGACCTGTCCACCGGCGGCCGCGTCAGCATCCAGCTGCGCGCCGACGTGGCGCCCAACCATGTCGAGCGGATCAAGACGCTGACCCGCCAGGGTTTCTACAACGGCCTCGTCTTCCACCGCGTGATCGAAGGCTTCATGGCCCAGGGCGGCGACCCGCTCGGCACCGGCGAGGGCGAGTCGACGCTTCCGGACCTCGCGCCCGAATTCAACACTTTGCCCCACCTGCGCGGCGCCGTCGCGATGGCGCGGACGCAGGATCCGAACAGTGCGAACAGCCAGTTCTACATCATGCTCGCGCCGCGGTTCCCGCTCGACCGCAATTACACGGTGATCGGGCGCGTGATCGCCGGCATGCAATATGTCGACGGGATCAACCGCGGCGAGCCGCCGGCCAATCCGAGCAAGATCGTGCGCGCCTCGATCGGGTCGGACAATGTTCCGCCGCTGCCCGCCGAGGAGCTGATCGCCGCAGGCCAGTTCACGCCGCCGCCGGCACCCGCCACGCCCGACGCGGCCGCGCCGCTCGGCATTCCGAGCCAGCCGCCGCGCTAAGGTGCGGGTCGACCTTTTCGACTTCGAGCTTCCGCCCGAGCGGATCGCGCTGAGGCCCGCCAGCCCGCGCGACTCCGCGCGGCTGCTCGCCGTGCGCGGCGATACGCTTGAGGATCGGAGCGTCTCCGACCTGCCGTCGTTGCTCCGCGCCGGCGACATGCTGGTCTTCAACGACACCCGCGTAATTCCGGCGCAACTCGAAGGCCGGCGCGGCGAGGCGCGGATCGGCGCCACCCTCCACAAGCGCGAGGGGCCGCGCGCCTGGCACGCCTTCCTGCGCAATGCGAAGCGGGCGCGCACCGGCGAGCGGATCGACTTCGGCAGTGGCGTCACTGCGCTGGTCGGCCCGAAGGCAGCCGACGGCAGCGTCCTCCTTGGTTTCGAAGGCGAGGAGCCGGTCGAGCTCCTGCTCGAACGCGCCGGCCGCATGCCGCTCCCCCCCTATATCGCCGCCAAGCGCCCGACCGACGAACGGGATGCCGACGATTATCAGACGATGTTCGCGCGCGAGAAAGGTGCCGTCGCGGCCCCGACCGCAGCCCTCCACTTCACCCCGCAACTCCTCGACGCGCTGGCCGCGGCGGGCGTCGCGCACGAAACTTTGACCCTCCATGTCGGTGCCGGCACCTTCCTGCCCGTCAAGGCGGAGGACACGGCCGACCATGCGATGCACAGCGAGTGGGGCCGCATCACGCCCGAGGCCGCCGCCCGTTTCAACGACGTACGCGCGCAGGGCGGCCGCCTCATCGCCGTCGGCACCACCTCGCTCCGTCTCCTCGAAAGCGCGGCGGGCGAAGACGGCCTCGTCCGCCCCTTTCAAGGCGACACCGCCATCTTCATCACCCCCGGCTACACTTTCCGCGCCATCGACGGCCTCCTCACCAACTTCCACCTCCCCCGCTCGACCCTCTTCATGCTGGTCAGCGCGTTGATGGGCCTGGAGACGATGCAGCGCGCCTATGCGCACGCCATTCGCGAGGATTACCGCTTTTACTCCTACGGCGACGCCAGCCTGCTGCTGCGCTGAGCGCCAGCGGTCGACGGCGCGGTGGCGGATCGGGTGAGCGACAGTTTCATCGCTGGCGAGGCCAGGTGATCCGCCTCAGGCCCGGCACCTCACCGCGTCTCAGACTGTGGGAACGGTGCCGCCGTCGATGGTGAATTCGGCGCCGTGGATGGCGGCGGCGCGGGGGGAGCTTAAAAAGGCGATGAGATCGGCGACTTCCTCCGGCAGGGCGGGGCGGCCGATGGGAATGCCGCCCAGCGCGTCGACGATGCTTTGCTTCGCCTCATCGTCGCTGGTGCCGGTGGAGGCGGCGATGCGCTTCACCAGGGCGTCGGCCGAGTCGGTGTAGATCCAGCCTGGCGAGACGACGTTCACGCGCACACCCGCCGGCCCGACCTCCTTCGACAGGGCCTTGCTGTAGGTCACCAGGGCGGCCTTCGCCGCGGCATAAGCGATGGTCGATTCATGGAGCGGGAGGCGGTGCTGGATGGAGGCGGTGTGGACGATGGTGCCCGCGCGCCGGGCGGTCATGGCGGGGATCAGCAGGCGGTCGAGCCGGACGGCGCTCATCAGATTCAAGTCGAGTTCCTGCCGCCAGTGATCCTCCTCCAGCGCCGCGAAGCCGCCGCCGGGGGAGCGCGATCCGCCGAGCACATGCGCCACGATGTCGATCCGCTCCAACCGCTCGATCGCCGCTGCCGCGAAATGCGCCGCGCCCTCGGCGGTGCTGAGGTCGGCCTGAACGAAACCGTCCGCGGGCACGAAGTCGGGCCGCTGCGAACGTCCGGCGGTAAGCACGGTGGCGCCGGCGGCGACGAAGCGCCTGAAGGTGGCGGCACCGGTGCCGTTGGTGCCGCCGGTGACGACGACATTCCTGCCGGCGAACTCGCTGTGGGGGGATGGCAGATCCATGGCCTGGTTCCTCTTGGCTGGGCTGTGTTCGCTCCAGATAGAGGTGGACGATTGTCGCGATAAGCAGGATGGATGGGGATGCGGCATCTCGAAAGGAGGGATAATGTACCAGCCTGGCCTCAGCGAATTGAACGCGGTCGCGGCGGTGGCGCGGCGGAGTTCGTTCCGGGGCGCGGCGCTGGAACTCGGCATGTCGACGACGGCGCTGAGCAATGCGGTCGCCAGGCTGGAAGGGGCGCTCGGCGTGCGGCTGTTCAACCGCACGACCCGCAGCGTGTCGCTGACCGACGCCGGGCGGCAATTCGTCGTCCAGGTCGGTCCGGCGCTGCAGGAGATCGACGCGGCAATGGCGGCGGCGCGTTCGCAGCAGGAGATCCCGTCGGGGACGCTCAGGATCAACACCTTCGCCACGGCGGCGCGCGCGATCCTCTCGCCCCTCATCCTCGAATTCCTGCGGCGGCATCCGCAGGTGCATGTCGATCTGGTCACCGAAGGCCGGCTGGTCGATATCGTCGCGGACGGTTTCGACCTTGGCCTGCGCTTGGCCTCATTGGTGCCGAGCGACATGATCGCGCTGCCGCTTGGCCGGCGGCAGCGGCACGCCGTGGTCGCCGCGCCTGCTTATGTGGAGGCGCATGGTGTGCCGCTGACCCCGGCCGATCTCGCACGGCATCGCTGCCTCCGCGTGCGCCTGCCAAATGGCGAGCTGTTCCGCTGGGCTTTCGGAAGAGGCGGGGAGACGCTGCGCATTGAGGTGAGCGGCCCGATCACCCTCGATGAAGCGAGCCTGGCGCGGGCGGCGGTGCTGGAGGGGATCGGCATCGGCTACATGATGGAGGAGGATGTGCGGGACGACATTGCGTCCGGGCGGCTCCACCGGCTGCTCGAAGACTGGACTCCGCCGCTCGATCCGCTCTGCCTTTACTACCCGGCGAGGCGGCACCAGTCGGCGGCCTTGAAGGCATTCCTCGCGCTGGCGCGGGAGCAGGCGGCCGCCGCGGGAGGGGCCTGACGGCGGCGCCGGCTTATGCAGCCTCCGCCTGACCGCGCGCGAAGCGGCCCGGAGCAGCCGATCCGCCGGCGGAAGGCGGTGCTGAAGGCGCTGGCGGATTCGTAGCCGATATCCTCAGCGATCCGGTCGAGCGACCTTCCGCCCTGCGCCAGCGCATCCTTGGCGAGCGCCATGCGCCAGCGCGCGAGATAATCGCCGGGCGCGCAGCCCACCGTCTCGGCGAATCGCGCGGCGAAGGCCGATCGGGACAAGCCGGCGATCCGGGCGAGGCTCGCGACGGTCCATTTGGCGCGCGCATTGCCATGCATCGCGCGCAGCACGCGGCCGAGGGCGGGATCGCGCAGGCCGCTGAGCAGGCCGGAAGGGGCGCGGCCGCTGCCGCCGGTCCAGCGCAGCGCCTCCACCAGCAAGACTTCCAGCAGTCGCTGGATGATCAGCTCCCGGCCGGGATCGCTGGAGGCGCATTCTTCGGCAAGGGACGCGGTCAGCCGGTCGAAGCGTGCGGTTCGCCCCTCGGCGGCAGGGATGTGGATGAGGCCGGGCAGCAATGCGAGGAGGAGCGACGCATTGACTCGCTCGAAGGAGAAGCTGCCGCCCAGCGCCATGAAGTCGGGTTCCCCATCCTTCTCGCCGTGGCGGACGGCTTCTTCGCGAGGTTCGGCGGGCAGGCAAGGCGCGTCGGGGGCGCCGGCCAGTGAGAAAGCCGGCGTCGTCGGCAGCAGCAGGAAGTCGCCTTGGGCGATGTGCAGCGGCGCCCCGCCGGCGAAGGTGAGCCACGCCTCGCCGGCCAGGACCAGGGTGAAGCCAGGCGCGTCATAGGCGCCGTAGCGCACGCCCCAGCGGCCGCGTCCCTCGATCGGCTTCGAGACGGCGGCGCTCGGCCGCAGCAGCGCGATCATGTCGCTGAGAGGATCCACGGCTGGACGATCCGTAATCAAATCGGGAGTCCTAATTATATAATATCCAGGCATTGCCGTCTACCTGCTGCTCCAGCCAACAACAGGAGACACGATATGAGCAGGACCATCCTCATCACCGGCACTTCGTCCGGATACGGCAAGGCCACGGCCGAGCATTTCCTAGAACGCGGGTGGAACGTCGTGGCGACGATGCGGCGGCCCGACCCGGCGCTGTTCCACCCGTCGCCGCGCCTGCGCCTGCTCCCGCTCGATGTGACGGACGAGGACAGCATCGCCGCTCTTATCGAGGCAGCAGGTCCGATCGACGTGCTGGTCAACAATGCCGGGCTCGGCGGTGTCGGCGCGTTCGAGGCGATGCCGATGGCGATGATCCGCCAGCTGATCGAGACCAACACGATCGGCGTCATGGCCATGTGCCAGGCGGTGATCCCGCAGATGCGTGCGCGGCGGAGCGGCACGATCGTGAACGTCACGTCGAGCGTCACGCTCGGCCGTTTCCCGCTGGCCGCGCTCTACACGGGGACCAAGCAGGCGATCGAAGGCTTTTCGGGCTCGCTTGCCCACGAACTCGGTTATTTCGGGATCGGCGTGAAGCTCGTCGAGCCCGGCTATGCGCCGACGACGCGGTTCGGGGCGAACGCCATCGTGCCGGTCGCGGACCTGCTTCCCGGTGACTATGCGGAGTTCGCGCGGCCGATCATGGAGGCCTTTGCCACCCCGGCGGTGACGACGCGGGAAGAGGAGGTGGCCGAAGCGGTGTGGGCGGCGGTTCACGATGAGGGGGACCGACTCCGCTATCCGGCCGGCGCCGATGCCGTCGCGCTCGCCGAGGCGCGGTGACGGCAGGCCGGCTCAGCGCGCCTTGCTCCGCTTCCCCTCGATCAGCACCTTTTGCTGCCACGGGCCGGGCGCCTTGTCGGTGCGGTGGATGCAGCCGGCCCAGCAGCAGGGGCGCTTCTTGCCTTCCCGCAGCTCCTCGCAGGTGCGGGCGATGCGGCGCTGGCGCGTGGCCGGCTGCTTCGCATCTTCGACCCAGCAGATGAATTCGTTGCGGCCGAGCGGGGTGAGGCCGGCCCAGAGGGCAAGCGTTTCCGGGTTCGCCCGAATAGCTGCTTTCAGGTCGTCGGCGGCTGCCTCGTGCACGGTGCCGCCGGGAAAATCGTCTGCCACGAGACCTCCGCTGGTTTGCGCCACGGGTACCCACGCCCGCGGCGGAAATCTGCCTAGCATGTTTTGCGCTTCGAGGCGCGGGCGGCTAGGCAGCGCTCCCCATGCCTGAACCGCTCCCTCCACTGGCCCTCGGCCTCGACTTCGGTACGACCAATTCCGTCGCGGCGCTTGCCCGCGGAGGGCAGTCGGAGCTCGTGCCGCTGCTCGGGCCTTCGGGCGCCGATCCCGTTTTCCGATCCGCCCTCTGCTTCTGGGAGGAGGATGCGCGGCTGGCGGTCGAGGGTGGGCCTTGGGCGATCGCCGAATATCTGGATTATCCGGAAGGCAGCCGCTTCATCCAGTCGTTCAAGACGGTGGCGGCCTCGCCAAGCTTCGAACATGCCACCATCTTCGAGCGCCGCTACCGGTTCGAGGATTTGGGACGTATCTTCGTGGAGAAGATGGCGGAGCGGTCGGCGGGCGCGCTCGACGGGAAGGCGGCGCGGGTGGTGGTCGGCCGGCCGGTGCAGTTTGCCGGGCACCGCGCCGACGAGGACCTCGCGCGGCGGCGCTACGATGCCGTGTTCGGCCGCCTCGGGGCGGAGGTTCATTATGTCTATGAGCCGGTCGGCGCCGCGTTCAGCTTCGCGTCCGGGATCACGGAGGCCGCCACCGTGCTGGTCGCGGATTTCGGCGGCGGCACCAGCGACTTTTCGGTCGTGCGGATCGAGGCGCCGGGGGCGGCGCGGCGCTGCGTGCCGCTCGGCCATGCCGGGGTCGGCATTGCGGGCGACCGGTTCGATTTCCGCATCCTCGACAATCTCGTTCTACCGTTGCTCGGCAAGGGCGGGCATTACCGGTCGTTCGACAAGGTGCTGGAGATTCCGGGCGGCTATTTCACCGACTTCGGCGACTGGTCGCGCCTGGCCCTGATGCGGAACCGGCGCACGCGGGCGGAGCTCGACAAGCTGCGCCGCGCCGCGGTCGATCCGGGGCCGATCGAGCGGATGATCGCGGTGATCGAGCAGGAGCTTGGCTACCGGCTGTACGACGCGGTGGGGCAGGTGAAGCGGGACCTTTCGGCGGCGCCGGTGTCGCGTCTCCGGTTCAGCGGCGGCGGTCTTTCGATCGAGGCCGAGGTGACTCGGGAGGCGTTCGAAGGGTGGATCGCGCCGGACATCGCCTTGATCGACGCGGCGGTCGGGCAAGCCTTGGCGCGCGCGGGCGTCGGAGCGGACGCGGTGGACAATGTGTTCCTCACCGGCGGAAGCTCGCTCATCCCGCGCATCCGGCGGTTGTTCGAGGAGAGGTTCGGCGCCGAGCGGATCGTCAGCGGGAACGAGTTGACTTCGATCGCGCATGGACTCGCTTTGATTGCCGAGGAGGAAGACCTCGCCGCCTGGTCGGTCTGACCGGGGCGTGGGCAGGCTCAAGATCTTCTTCGACGGCGGGTGCCGGCCCAATCCGGGGTGGATCGAGGCGGCGGTGGTGGCGCGGGGCGAGACCTGGTTCTTCGACGATCTCGGACATGGGACCAGCGGCGATGCGGAGTGGCTGGCCCTGCACATGGCGCTTGGCATCGCCCATTCGTTGGGCGTGCGGGATTTCGAGCTGGTCGGCGACAGCGCCAATGTGATTGGCCAAGCGAACGGCACACTCAGGTGCCGGAGCGACGCAGCGCTCGCTCATCGTACACGCTTCATGGAGAGCGCTGAGACTGCACCGCCCGCCCGCATCCGCTGGACGCCGCGTACTCAGAACCTCGCCGGGATTGCGCTGGCGCGGCGGCGGGACGGGCTCCTAGGCTAGAGCTGCCGAAGCGCCGCCGCTGGGCGCACCGCCATCAAAGGGAGCGAGCCGGCGAGGCCGATGCCGAGCGTGACGATCGCGCCGCCGGCCAGGGTCGCGAGCACCACCGGCCAGTCGGGCGCCCAGGTGAAGTCGAACAGCATCACGATCACATACCAGGCCGCCGCCGTGCCGAGCAGCAGGGCCACGCCCGAGACGATGGCGGCGAGGAGGGCATATTCCAGCAACTGGGTGCCGAGGACCTGCAGGCGGGTCGCGCCGAGGGTCTTCAGGATGACGCTGTCATAGCTGCGCGTCTGCCGCGACGCCGCGATGGCGCCGATCAGGACGGCGATGCCGGCGAGGATGGTGATCGATGCGGCGGCGAGGATGGCGCCGGTCATCTGGCCGAGGAGATTGGTGATTTGTTGAACGATGTCGCGCACCGCGATGACGGAAGCGCCAGGAAAGGCGGAGACGAGGGCGCGGGTGACGCGGGCTTCGCGGCCGGGGGCGACGGAGACGGTGGCGGTGAGACTGTGGGGGGCGCCGGCGAAGCTGTTCGGGGAGAAGACGAGGACGTAATTGAAGCCCATCGTGTCCCAATTGACCTGGCGGAGCGAGGCGATCCGCGCCTCGATCTCGCGGCCGAGGACGCTGACCACCATCGGGTCGCCGACGCCGAGGCCGAGCGCGCGCGCCTGCTCCGCATCCATGGAGAGGAGCGGCGGGCCGGCATAATCGCGCGGCCACCATTGGCCTTCGACGAGGTCGCTGCCTTCGGGAAGGGTGGCGCTGAAGGTGATACCGCGCTCGCCGCGCAGGATCCAGGCGCCCTCGGGCAGGGTCTGGAGATCGGCGACGTGCTGGCCGTTATAGGAGACGATGGTGCCGCGGAGCGCGGGGACGAGGTTGAGCTGGGCTCCGGGTGCGGCGCCGCTGACCAGCGAGCGGAAGCGGCCTTCTTGGGAGGAGGGGATATCGAGCACGAACAGGTCCGGCGCGCGCTGCGGCACGACACGGCGGATTTCGGCGTCGAGGCTGGTCTGGATGCCGGCGAGGGTGACGAACAAAGTGAGGGCAAGGCCGAGCGCGACGACCAAGGCGGTGGTCTGCGCCCCCGGCCGGTAGAGGTTGGCGAGGGCGAGGCGGAGCAGGGGGCGGCGCGGGCGCGGGATGCGCCGGGCGATGCGGCCGATCATCCAGCCGAGCCCGAGCAGGAGGAGGAGCACGCCGCCGGTCGCGCCGAGGATGGCGGCGGCGAAGAAAGGCTCGTCGGCGGTGACCAAAGCCAGCGTCACGAGGGCGGCGGCGGCGAGCAGGACGAGCACGAGGGTGCGCCGGTCGCGGGGGCGGCGGCGGTCGACCACGGCGCGGAAGATCGCGGCGGCCGGCTGGGTGCGGGCGCGGGCGAGCGGCGGCAAAGTGAACATCGCCGCGATGAGGAGGCCGAAGGCGGCGCTGGTCAGGAGCGGCACAGGGTGGAGGCTGAGGCCCGGGCGGACGGGCAGCATCTCGCCCGCCAGCGCACCCACGGCGGCGGGCAGCAGCGCGCCGGTCATGAGGCCGCACAGGGTGGCGGCGGCGGCGACGGCACCGATCTGGAGCAGGTAGATGCGCTGGATATCGCCCGACGCGGCGCCGAGCACCTTCAGGGTGGCGATGCCGGCGCGCTTCTGGCCGAGATAGGAGGCGACGCCGTTGCCGACGCCGATGCCCGCGACGACGAGGGCGGTGAGGCCGATCAAGGCGAGGAACTGGCCGAGCCGGTTCATGAAGCGCTCCGTGCCGGGCGCGGCGCCGCTCTGGTCCTTGAACGCCCAGCCGGCCGAGGCGTGGCGGGCCTCCAGCCGCTCGCGCAAGGCCGCGGCATCGCTGCCGGGGGGCAGGCGGAGGCGGTATTTGCTTTCAAACAGGCTGCCCGGCTGGATCAGCTCGGTGCGGCGCAGGCCCTGGAGCGAGACGATCGCTACGGGTCCGAGGGTGAAGCCCTCGCCGACGCGGTCCGGCTCCTCCGCGATGATCCCCGCGACGGTGAACTCCGCCTGGCCGTAGCGCAGCCGCGCGCCGGGGCCGATGCCGAGCCGGTCGGCAAGCGTGGTGCCGATCAGGATGCGGTCGGGCGCGAGCGGGGCGTAGGTCCCCTCGCGGAGGGCCAGGGTGCCGTAGAGCGGGTAGGCGGCGTCGACGCCTTTCAGCTCGGTGAGCACGGCCGCCGGTGCGTCGGCCGCCGCCGGGCCGACGCTCTGGCCCATGGCGCTCATCCGGATCGTCTCGCTGAGCCGGCCGAGCGCGGCGAGTTCCCGCTTTTCCGCCTCGCCCGCTTCGCGCTGGGTCATTGCGATTTCGAGGTCGCCGCCGAGCAGGACCTGCCCGCGCGCGGCGATCTCGCCGGTAATGGAGCCGGTCAGGCTGCCGATCGCCGCGAGGGTCGCGACGCCCAGGAACAGGCAGAGGAAGAGCAGGCGGAGCCCGCGCAGGCTTCCGCTCATGTCGCGGCGGGCGAGGCGCCAGCTTGCGCGCCAGGGGAGCGCCGTCACTGGCGGCGATCCGCGACGATGCGGCCGTCGCGCATCTCCACCACCCGCTCGCAGCGTGCCGCGAGGGCCGGATCGTGGGTGATGACGATCAGGGTGGCGCCGGTCGCCGCCCGCCGCTCGAACAGCAGGTCCATGACCGTGACTCCGGTCGCGGCGTCGAGATTGCCGGTCGGCTCGTCGGCGAACAGAATGGAGGGGCCGGGGGCGAGGGCCCTGGCGATCGCGACGCGCTGCTGCTCGCCACCCGAAAGCTGGGCGGGATAATGGTCGAGCCGGTGGCCGAGGCCAACCGCCTGAAGCTCCTCGTTTGCCCGTGCAAAGGCAGCGTCATGCCCGGCCAGCTCCAGCGGCACTGCCACATTCTCCAGCGCGGTCATGGTCGGCAGGAGGTGAAAGGATTGCAGCACGATGCCGATCCGCCCCCGCCGCGCCCGGGCCAGCGCATCCTCGCCGAGCGCGTCATAGGCGATACCGTCTACTCGAACCGAGCCCGACGTCGCCTGCTCCAGCCCGGACAGCACCGACATCAGCGACGACTTGCCCGAGCCCGAGGCGCCGAGCACGGCCAGGCTCTGGCCGTGCGGGACGTCGAGGTCGATGGCGTTGAGGATGCTGACCGGCGCGGCGCTTGTCCCGAGCGACAGGCTGACATTGCGGGCGCTGATCGCCATATCAGCCGCGTCGGCATTTGCGTGCATGTGAAAAAGGACCCCCGATCTTGACCAACCGCTTGTGGACCAAGGCGGCTTTGCTGCTCCTCCCGCTCGCCGCCGCCTGCTCTCCGGCGGGACCGGAGGGTGAGGCGGCGCCAAACGGGGCGCGTGCGAGCAGCGCAAATGAGGTCGCACCCGCCGCTGCGCAAGCACCGGTGGCCGACGGCAAGCTGGTGGTGGCGTTCGGCGACAGCCTGTTCGCGGGTTATCAGCTTGGGCGGGACGAGGGTTTCGCGCCTGCGCTGGAGCGGCGGCTGGCGGCTGCGGGGGTGCAGGCCAGCGTCTTCAACGCCGCCGTCTCCGGCGACACGACCCAGGCGGCGCGGCAGCGGCTTGCCTTTGCGCTCGACGGTTTGCCTAGGAAGCCCGACCTGGTGATCGTCGGCCTTGGCGGCAACGACATGTTGCGGGGGCTGGACCCGGCGGAGACTCGCGCCAACCTCGACGCGATTTTGAGCGAGCTTCGCACCCGCGGCATCCCGGCGATGCTGACCGGCATGGTCGCGGCGCCGAACCTAGGGCGCGACTATGCCGCCGCCTTCAACGCGATCTATCCGGAACTGGCGGCCAAGTTCGGCGTGCCGCTCTACCCCTTCCTGCTCGACGGCGTGATCGGCGACAGCGGCCAGATGCTCTCCGACGGCAAGCACCCCAACGCTGCCGGGGTTGAGGCAATCGTCACCCGCGTCGCCCCGCTCGTCTCGCGCGCGCTTGGGGAGCCCTGAACTTCCCAGGCGCAGTGCCCTTCCTGGAAAGGCGTGGCGGGAGGCCCGCGAAAAGGTCACTACGCACCCGCAATAATCCCGCTAAGAATAGCGCGCATGAGACAGCAGCATGCAGCCGAGCCGCAGACAAGCATCCTGTCCCTCGACCCGCTGATCTGCCAGGTCTTCGGCTGTCCTCCGGCGCTTGCCGAGCGCATCCGCAGCAGGGGCCGGGTGAAGCATTACCGGCCGCGCGACCATCTGGCGAAGTGCGGCGACCCGATGTCGATCATGGTCGTCATTGCCTCGGGCCTCGCCCAGGCCATTCTCCACTCGGCCTCGGGGCAACCGGTTCTGCTGCATGAGTACAGGACCGGCGATTTCTTCGGCGGGCTCGGCCTGTCGTCCGGCGACAGCCACGATGCGGATGTCGTCGCCGTCACCGGCGTCGCCTCCTTCCTGCTCGACGGGCAGGAACTGGCTCTGCTGGCGGAACAGCATGGCTGCATCGGCCTCGCCCTGCTGCAGGTGCTGATGGGGCGGCTCCAGCGCAGCGATGCGCGGATGTTCGAGCATGCCGCCTTGACGTCGGCCGGGCGCATCCATGCCGAAATCCTCCGCCAGGCGCGGCTCAGCGAAGACATGACGATCCGCCCGATGCCGGTCCTCTCCGACCTTGCGCTTCGCATCTCGACGACGCGCGAAACCGTGTCGCGGGCGGTGAGTGCCCTTGAGCGGCGCGGCATCGTCCGGCGCAGCGCGGACGGCTTAGTCGTCGTCGCGCCCCACCGGCTCGAGGAGCTGATCGTCTGAGCGCGGCGCGACCAAGGCGTAGAGCGGAATGTCGCTGCCGCCGTCGAAGGCGGTGAGTTCACCGATCCAGCGGGCGCGGCCGCGATCCTGCCCTGTCGCGGCAAGGGCGGCCGCGAAGTCGAAGGAGGCGCACACGGTGTCCGGCGGCGTCGCCTGCGCGACGGCGTTCAGCAGGGTGAGAGACCCCTCGGCCGGCCGCGCGGCACCGGCGAATGGGTCACGGACCAGCGGGAAGAGGCCACAATGGGCGCCGATGCGCACCGGGAGCTGGGCTTGCACCGTTTCCGCCGCCCTTGCCGCCTGCGCGGCGCTCACGAAGCCGGCGATGACGTCGCCTCCTCTAAGGTAGGGGCCGACGGGGAGGGCGCCGAAGCCGCCCAATAGCCCATGCAGCAGGTCGAGGCGGTGCTGGAACGATGCCTCCTCGGCTGGCCCGGCGTCGATGCACAGCAGGGCGAGCGGAGCGGGCGATCCTCCCGTGGCGCCGCTCTCGCCCTCGCCAAGTTCGATGTGCAGCGCGCCGCTCATCAATCGGTCGGCATTGAGCCTGGCGGCGCCGGTGGCGAGCCGGGCGGCAAAGACAAGCATCTCGGGCGTCGCCTCGCCCCTCATCGCGTAGACGCTTTCGGCGGCCTCCAGCACGGCATCGAAGCGGCTCTGCCACACGGTGCCATGAGGCTGGACGAAGGCCGCCGCATAGGCCGCGGCAGGGCAGGGGAGGATGAGGTGCACCTTCGCGCCCGCCTGCAAGGCGGTTTCGGCAGCAATCAGTTCCGCGCCGGGGGCGCCGCCGCCATAAGCGAAGCCGACGCGCTCCCGCGCGATGACGCTGCCGACCCGGTCGCGCAGCGCCTCTTCGGCCGCGGCATCCGGCGCCGCGGGACGGCCCGACCAGGACAGCGACCGGGGCGGCCTCAGCATGTCCAGCCAGGTGGCGTCGAGGCCCAGCGCCTCGTGGATGAGCAGGAACTGGCGAAGGGTCGAGCCATGGTCCTCCCAGGCCCGCGGCGCAGCAGCGAGCGCCTCCTTGAGTGCGTCCGCCGCCTCTTCGCCTCGGCCGGTGAGCAGCAGGGCCTCGGCGATCGTCGCGCCCTTCCAATAGGGCGTTTCCGGCTCGTCCGGCGCCTGCGCGATCCGGTCCAGCACGTCCCCGGCAAGTTCGGCCGCGGCCGCCGCGTCTCCGGCCAGCAGGGAGAGCGTCGCCGCGTTGATCAGCGGATAGGTGCCCGGCCGCAGCGCCGCGGAGCGGCGATAGGCCTCGGCGGCGTCGGACAGCAATCGCCGCCTCTCTCCGCCGCCGGCAAGCGCTGCCCGGTCCTTGAGCAGCCTGCCAAGCACCGTCAGCGCCGCCGGATCGTCCTCACGGCCGGCATAGCCGCCGGCCGTGAAGAGTTGCCACGCGCGGTCGAGCGCCCCCGCCCGCGCGAGCGCGACGATCATGGCGAGAGGAGCCGCCGTCATGTCCGCGCCTTCAGGCACGGCGGCCCCTCGGCACCGGTCAGCCGCTCAGGGCTCAACGTCGACTCCGCCATTGCCCGGATGGCGGATGTCGGGATCGACCGGCACGAAGTGCATGGGGAGGTTGTCGATATTGTAGAGGAAGGACTGGATATACGGATTTTCGGGCGTGCCGGCCACGAACTTCGCGAAGAAGTAGATCATCACGCACTTGTCCGGCGCCGTCTCGTGCGAATTTCCTTCCTCGTCGACATAGCGCAGGCCGCCGTAGAGGTGGTCCGGGCGCTGGCCCGAAGCGTCGTGCTTGAGCACGATGGCGGGCTCGAGGAACTTGTACGCGGGATCCGGAGCTAGGTGGATGATGATGATCGAATTCTTGTAGACCGCGATATCGAGCGGGCTCTTCTCAGGCTTGTGGCGGTAGCGGGAGGCCCAGCCTTCCTTCGCGACGCGCCGGATCAGCTGGTCGAACGACGCCTGGTTGTAGCGCCGCGGATAGAAGATGTCGCGGTAGGTGGAATGGTCCACGTTGGGCGGCGTCGGGATCATCTCCCGGTAGATGATCTGCTCCACCGGGAAGTCGACCGCCGCCGTGGTCATCGCGGAATAGTCCGGGTCGTCCACCTGAGTTCCGTCGGGCATGCGCAACAGCATCGTCTTTCTCCTTCGGTTAATCTGCAAATACCGACGCAGCGCTCGCCGTTCGCGCGCGCCAGCGGATCCAGTCTTCATTGGCGGGATCGGCCGCGACCAGCGCCGCCGCGGCCGCCGCGGCTTCCCGGTAGCGGGGCAGCGCGTCGGCCGTCCGGCCGCGGGACCGCAACAGTTCGGCATGGGCGAACTGGGTGCGCATCCAGATGTCGCGATAGTCGAGGTTCCTCGCGTCCCGCCGGATCAAGTCGCGCGCCAGTTCCTCCTGGCGCAGGCGATGGTGGTGCACGCGGTCCCACCGGCCGGCGCGCTGCCAGGCATCCGCCGCCCAGGCGTGGCGATTGACGAGATCGGCGGCGAGAGCGGCATCGTCCCCGGCGGCGCCGCGAACCTGTTCCATCCGCTCCAGGGCCGACGTGCAGCTCCGCACCGCCTCCTCAGGCGCCGTCCCGTCCGGGGCGGCGAGGGCGATGGTGCAGAGATTCCCTTCCGCATAAGCGGCTTCCTTGAGCCAGTCCGCATTGCCGCCGTCGATCGCGACCAAGCGATCGGCGAGGTGCTTGTAGCGCTGGAAGCGCGTCCGCGCCTCGGGATAGCGGCGCCCGTCATAATCCATTCTCCCGAGCCAGAATTCGCTTTGGGCATGGGCATAGAGCCGCGCGGGGTCGTCGGGCGCGCTGGTCAGCAGGGCCTCGGTGGTGCGGAACGCCTCGTCAAAGGCGGCGCGCGCCGCGGCGGGGCGCCGGCGGGCGAGATCGTCCTCGCCCATCGCGTGGAGGATACGGGCGCGGCGCTGCAGCGAGTCTGGCGGCAGTGCGTCCAGATCCTGCTGGTCGCCATAATAAGACAAGGCCCGGTCATTCGCCGCGGTCATCACGTCGAGGCGGCCAACTCCCCGCAGCTTGTCACGAAGGTCGGTCAGCATGAACTCGATCATTCCTTCCGCCTCCGCGCGCTGACGCTCCGCTTCCCTGCGGGCACCCAGGGCAAACACCGTCAACGCCGCCATGATTAGCATCGCGGCGAGGGCGATCCCCGTGACGGCGGTCACGCGGCGGATTCTTCGTTGCGCGTCACGCTGGACGAGGTCGTCGAGGCCGATGCCGGTGAGGCCGGCGACCAGCTTGAGCAGGCCGAGCTGCGGCCCATCGCCCTCGCGCCGGAGGTCGGTGGCGAGCGGCTCGTGCCAGGCGCCGTCGGCCCGCCGCGCCAGCATCGTCTCGGGAAAGCAGCCGGGCGGATCGCCGGCGATGATCGCGGCGAGCACCGGCCGGTCCGGGTGCAGTGCGCGGAAGGCCTCGATCTCCTTAGGCACCCAAAGCGATCGCGCGGCGGCCGGCGAGCACAGGACGACCAGCGCCGCCGACTGTTCGAGGCCTGCCCGAACCGCCTCGCTCAAGTCTACCGACGCCGACAATTCCTCGCGGTCGCGGAAGATCGGCCAGAGGCGGTCGGGCACCGGACCGCGCCGCGTCTCCCTGCCGACTAGCCGCCGCGGCAGGCGATAGCTTTCCAGCCGATGGTGGAGCTTGGCCGCAAGCAAGGCATCCTCATGGCTGTAGCTCAGGAACGCCTTGTACCGAGGCTCGGCAGGTCCCGCATCAGCCATCCATTCCCCCACCACCCCCACCGCCCCCGGCAACGCCAACCACAAGTGCCAGAGCGAGTGACGCTCCGCAATGTGAGACATGTCCGTCCCGGCGGGATGGCCGAGTAACGGCGACTCCCCTCGAAAAAGGGGCGTCTACAGCGCGAGTGGAGGCGCGCTGCGCTCGTGTTGAGCATATTCGCCGCGAACGGACGCTGCCTTTTCGATTGTCGTGCATTTTGCCGCGACCTGAAGCTGGACGTCGCCTTGTTCTTGAGGCCGTCCGCTTTGATCAGGGATGCACCTGCTGCGCCCGGAGCCTCGCGTCAGACCGGTTGCTCGACGCGCCCCGGCTCCGTTACCGCCGCGTTCAGGGCCAGCACGACCTGGTCGGGGGTGAAGGGTTTTGGGAGGACGAGAACATCGTCGGGACGGCGGGCGATGGACTGGGCGTCGGCGTAGCCGGTGATGATCACGGCGGGGAGGCCGGGGCGGACTTCGCGGGCCTGGCGGATCACTTCGGCGCCGGAGACGTGGGGCATGGCGTAGTCGGTGATCAGCAGGTCGCAGCAATGGGGGTCGGCGCGCAGGATGCCGAGCACTTCCGGACCGTCGCCGGCCTCGATCACCTGGTGGCCGAGATCTTCGAGGAGGGCGGCGGTGGTGGTGCGGACGCCGTCATGGTCGTCGACGAGAAGGATCCGGAGCGACTGCGCCGCGGCGCTGCTGCTGGCGCCGGCCGGGGCGTCCGCGACGAGGCTCTGCCGCTGGCCGCGGGGCAGCCAGATTTCGGCGCGGGTGCCGACGCCGACTTCGCTCTCGATGGTGAAGGCGCCGCCCGATTGCTTGGCGAAGCCGTAGACCATGGAGAGGCCGAGCCCGGTGCCCTTGCCGACTTCCTTAGTGGTGAAGAATGGCTCCATCACCTGCTCCAGCATCTCGGGCGAGATGCCGCAGCCGCCGTCATTCACGCCGAACACGACATAGTCGCCGGCCGCGAGACCCTGCACCATGTCGTCGGCCAAGGTGCGGTTGGCGACATCGACGCGGATCGTGCCGCCTTCCGGCATGGCGTCGCGGGCGTTGATGACCAGGTTCATCAGCGCGAGTTCGAGCTGCGACTGGTCGGCGAAGGCGCACCAGGGTTCGCCCTCCACCTTCCATTCGAGCTCGACGAGGCCGCCGAGCGTGTGGGCGAGGAGGTCGGTTACGGCACCGGCCAGCGCCTCGGTCTCGATACAGGCCGGCTCGAGCTGCTGGCGGCGGGCAAAGGCGAGGAGGCGGCCGACCAGTTCGGAGCCCTGCTCGGCGGCGCGGCGGGTCATGCCGAGGATCTTCAAATGCTCTTCGCCGAGCGGAAGGCGCCGCTCGATCAGGCCGAGGCCGCCGAGGACGGCGGCGAGCAGGTTGTTGAAATCGTGGGCGATGCCGCCGGTGAGCTTGCCGATCGCGTCCATTTTGCGCGCCTGGACGAGCTGGCCTTCGAGCTCGCGCCGGTCGGTGACGTCGAGCAGGGTGCCGGCATATTCGATCGCGCGGCCTTCCGCGTCGCGGAGCAGAACCGCCTGGTCGAGGAAGTGGCGATATTGGCCGTCCGCATTCTGCCAGCGATATTCGACGGCAAGCGAGCGCCCGAACGGCCGCCCCGCCATCGCCTCGACGACGCGGTCACGGTCGTCGGGATGGAGGCGGTCGATCCACAGGCTTGGCGTGGTCTGGATTTCGGCAAAGTCGTAGCCGGTCAGCGCCGAGAAGTTGCCGCTGACGAACTTGGGGATGCGCGGCGAAGCGTCCACCGCCTCAAGATAAAGCACGATCGGCAGCGACTGAATGATCGCCGCCTGCCTTTGCTCCGAGAGGCGAAGCTCCTGCTCGACCCGCAGCCGTTCGGCATTCGCCTTCAAATTCGCGTCGAGCAATGACTGCTCGTGACGCGCCTTGCGCTGGATTTCCTTGGTCATCGCGAACAGGTCGACGAACACGGCGACCTTGGAGCGAAGCACCACCGGCTCCACCGGCTTGAACACGTAATCCACGGCGCCCATCGAATAGCCGCGCATCAGATGCTCGGCCTCCTTGTTGACGGCGGAGAGGAAGACGATCGGGATGCGCTTGGTCTGCTCGCGGCTGCGGATGATCTGCGCGGTCTCATAGCCGTCGAGGCCGGGCATGTAGACGTCGAGCAGGATCACCGCGAACTCGCCCTTCAGCAGGTGCCGCAGCGCCTCCTCGCCCGAGCGCGCCTCGACGATCTCGCCGATATCCTCAAGCACGGTGCGGACGGCGAGCAGGTTGCGCTCGTCATCGTCGACGACGAGCACGCGCGGCCGCTCGCCGGCACTCTCCTTCCGCACGCCGGGCAGGTTCGTCATCAAGGCGGCCTCGCCGGCCATCGCATTTCTCATTTATTCGGCCGCCCGGATCGTCGGCTTGGACGCGGTAGCCAAAGCGGCCGTCTCACGCGACCGGGCGATCCAGACGCGCAGCAGAGCGAGCAGCAGGTCGATGTCCACCGGCTTGGCGATATAGTCCGAAGCACCGGCATCGAGGCATTTCTGCCGGTCGCCCTTCATCGCCTTGGCGGTCACCGCGATCAGCGGCAGCTCGGCAAGTGCCTGACGCTTCCTGATCTGCTGCATCGTCTCATAGCCGTCCATTTCCGGCATCATGATGTCGATCAGCGCGATGTCGACGTCCGGCGTCTGCTCCAGGATCAGGATGCCGTCGGCGCCGCGCTCGGCATGGAGTACCTCGACGTCGTAGCTCTCCAGCACGCTGGTCAGCGAGTAGATGTTGCGGATGTCGTCGTCGACGATCAGGATCTTGGCGCCGTTCAGCTCCGGCACGCTGCGCGGCGAGGCGATGGCGTTCTTCTCCGCTTCCGGCACGACGTGGAGCGGCGGCGGGGCGCTGCGCACGAAGGCATTCAAGTCGTTGAATACCTTCGCCAGCGCCTTCTGGTCGGCCGGCTTCTCGGTGACGCCGAACGCGCCCATGTCGATCACCGAACTCAGCTTGTCGGCACCCGAGATGACGTGGATCGGCACGTGGCTGGTCAGCGGATCGTGGGTGAGGAGGTCGAGCAGCACGAAGCCGTCGATGTCGGAGAGGCCGAGATCGAGCGTGATCGCATCCGGCTGGAGCTTCCTCGCCATTGCCAGCGTGCCTGCGCCCGCGGTCGAGACCACGCCCTTCAGGCCCGCATCGCGCGCCATGTCGAGCAGGATCGACGCGAAGGTCGGATCGTCCTCGACAATCAGCACGAACGGCTCCTCGCCCAGGCTGTCGCGGTCGTCGCTGACTTCGAAGCCGGTGGGAAGCGCCGTCGGCACGATCGCGCCGCTATTGTCGTAGCGGGCGCTGGCGCCGCCGCCCCCATGGCCGAGCGCGGCCGGCGCCACCGCCTGGACCGGCACGAACAGGGTGAAGGTCGAGCCTTCGCCCGGCTTCGACCGGACCTGCAACTCGCCGCCGAGCAGGCGCGCAATTTCGCGGCTGATCGAGAGGCCGAGGCCGGTGCCGCCATATTTGCGGCTGGTGGTGCCGTCCGCCTGCTGGAAGGCTTCGAAGATCAATTTCTGCTTGTCCTCGGGAATACCGATGCCGGTGTCGGTGACCGCGATCTCGATCGCCTGTTCGGCATTGCGAAGCACCGGGTGGTTGACGCTCCAGCCGCCGGTCGCGGTCTTGACCGCCATGGTGACGCTGCCTTCCGACGTGAACTTGAACGCGTTGGACAGGAGGTTGAGAACGATCTGCTGCAGGCGCTTTTCGTCGGTGCGGATGGCGGAGGGCAGCTTGGTGTCGAACTCGACGTTGAAGTCGAGATTCTTGTCGGCGGCGAGCTGGCGGAAAGTCCGCTCCATATGCTGCTTCAGGCCATTCATCGGCATCTCGCCGATCTCGATCGACACCGTGCCCGACTCGATCTTCGAAAGGTCGAGGATGTCGTTGATGAGGCTGAGAAGGTCCGAGCCGGCACCGTGGATGGTGCGGGCGAATTCCGTCTGCTTCTCGTTGAGGTTGCCCTGCGGATTGTCGGCGAGCAGCTTCGACAGGATGAGCAGGGAGTTGAGCGGCGTCCGAAGCTCGTGGCTCATGTTGGCGAGGAATTCGGACTTGTACTTGGAGGTGAGGGCAAGCTGCTCGGCTTTCTCCTCCACGGCGCGGCGGGCCATCTCGATCTCGAGATTTTTGGCTTCCACCTGCTTCTTCTCATTCTCGAGAAGCTGCGCTTTCTCCTGAAGCTCCTCGTTGGTGGCGTGCAGCTCTTCCTGCTTGGTGGTGAGCTCGGTCTGGCGCGCCTGAAGCTCCTGGGTGAGGAGCTGCGACTGCTTGAGCAGACCCTCGGTGCGCATGGTGGCCGCGATCGTGTTGAGCACGATGCCGACCGATTCCATCAGCTGGTCGAGGAAGCTCTGATAGGTTTCGTTGAACTCGCCGAACGAGGCGAGCTCGATCACCGCCTTCACCTCGTCCTCGAACAGAGCGGGCAGGATGTTGACGTTGGCGGGCGCTGCGTGGCCGAGGCCGGAGCCGATGCGGATGAAGTCGCCCGGCACCTTGTTGAGGAGGATCGGGCGCTTGTCCGCCGCCGCCTGGCCGACCAGCCCCTCGCGCAGCTTGAACTCGCGCTTCAGCTCCGAGTGGCTCTCGGCGCCGTAGCTCGCGACCAGTTCCAGCTTGGTCTCATCCTCCTCGCGCTTGGTCACGTAGAAGACGCCATATTGCGCGTTCACCAGCGGCGCGAGCTCGGACATGATGAGGTTCGACACGGTGGTGAGATCGCGCTCGCCCTGGAGCATGCGCGAGAAGCGGGCGAGGTTGGTCTTGAGCCAATCCTGCTCCGCATTCTTGAGCGTCTGCTCCTTCAAATTGCGGATCATCTCGTTGATCGTGTCTTTCAGCGCCGCCATCTCGCCCGACGCTTCCACCGCAATGGAGCGGGTCAAGTCGCCCTTGGTCACCGCGGTCGCCACGTCGGCGATCGAGCGCACCTGGTTGGTGAGATTCGCCGCGAGCTGGTTCACGTTGTCGGTCAGATCGCGCCACAGGCCGGCCGCGCCGGGCACGCGCGCCTGGCCGCCGAGCCGCCCTTCGATGCCGACCTCGCGGGCCATGTTGGTCACCTGGTCGCCGAAGGTCGACAGGGTCTCGATCATGAAGTTGATCGTCTCGGCGAGCGCCGCAATCTCGCCCTTCGCGTCCACGGTCAGCTTGCGGCGGAGATTGCCCTGCGCCACCGCGGTCACGACGTCGGCGATGCCGCGCACCTGGTTGGTGAGGTTGGTCGCCATGAGGTTGACGTTGTCGGTCAGATCCTTCCAGGTGCCGCCCACGCCGGGCACCTGCGCCTGGCCGCCGAGCTTCCCTTCGGTGCCGACTTCACGCGCCACTCGGGTCACTTCCGATGCGAAGCTGTTGAGCTGATCGACCATGACGTTGATCGTGTCCTTGAGAGCGAGGATCTCGCCCTTCACGTCCACGGTGATCTTCTTGGACAGATCGCCCCTTGCCACGGCGGTGGTCACGTCGGCGATGTTGCGGACCTGGCCGGTCAGGTTTTCCGCCATCAAATTCACGTTGTCGGTGAGGTCCTTCCACGTGCCGGCGACGCCGCGCACCTGCGCCTGGCCGCCGAGCTTGCCCTCGGTGCCGACCTCCCTCGCCACGCGAGTCACTTCGGACGCGAAGCCGTTGAGCTGATCCACCATCGTGTTGATGGTGTTCTTGAGCTCCAGGATTTCGCCCTTCACGTCGACGGTGATCTTCTTGGAGAGATCGCCCAAGGCCACCGCGGTCGTCACTTCGGCGATGTTGCGCACCTGGCCGGTCAAGTTCGCCGCCATGGCGTTGACGTTTTCGGTCAGATCCTTCCAGGTGCCGCCGACGCCTTCCACCTGCGCCTGGCCGCCGAGCTTTCCTTCCGAGCCCACTTCGCGCGCCACGCGCGTCACTTCGGAGGCGAAGCTGTTGAGCTGATCCACCATGACGTTGATGGTGTTCTTGAGCTCGAGGATCTCGCCCTTCACGTCCACCGTGATCTTCTTGGACAGATCGCCGCGGGCCACGGCGGTGGTGACTTCGGCGATGTTGCGGACCTGGCCGGTCAGGTTGCCGGCCATCAGATTCACGTTGTCGGTGAGATCCTTCCAGGTGCCGGCGACGCCTTCCACCTGCGCCTGACCGCCCAATTTTCCTTCCGAACCCACTTCGCGCGCCACGCGCGTCACTTCGGAGGCAAAGCCGTTGAGCTGGTCCACCATGACGTTGATGGTGTCCTTCAGCGCCAGGATTTCGCCGCGCACCTCCACCGTGATCTTCTTGGACAGATCGCCGCGCGCCACGGCGGTGGTCACCTCGGCGATGTTGCGCACCTGCCCGGTGAGGTTCGCCGCCATCAGGTTCACATTGTCGGTGAGATCGGCCCAGGTTCCGGCGACACCGGGCACCTGCGCCTGTCCGCCGAGCTTGCCCTCCGTACCCACTTCGCGGGCCACGCGGGTGACTTCCGATGCGAAGCCGTTGAGCTGGTCCACCATGGTGTTGATGGTGTTCTTCAGCTCCAGGATCTCGCCCTTCACGTCGACGGTGATCTTCTTGGAAAGATCGCCCGAGGCGACGGCGGTCGTCACTTCGGCGATGTTGCGGACCTGGCCGGTGAGATTGTCGGCCATCAGGTTCACGTTGTCGGTCAGCTCCTTCCACGTTCC
>Ga0196960_10000177_pt1 | contig 25543 bp, 23 predicted proteins | sample S3v_5metaG_FD_183187 | JGI IMG/M metagenome (GOLD analysis project Ga0196960, IMG submission 183187) | Soil microbial communities from Anza Borrego desert, Southern California, United States - S3+v_5 | ecosystem: Environmental > Terrestrial > Soil > Desert | place: USA: California | collected...
CGTAGCCGTCCTGGAGCACGAACGCGCTCATCGTGATGTAGCTGAACAGCGTCGCGCCGTGCAGGCCGCTGATCGCCACGTGGCCCAGGAAGGGGCGGTCGGTGAGCAGTCCCCCCAGCTGCCGCAACTGGCCGCGGATCCCGTCGGTCTGCCGCGCTTCGGGGGGCAGGCTCTCGGGCAGCGCGGCCCGTGCGCCGAGGAGGATGAGGACACCGAGGACGGCGAGCGCGACGAAGGGGCCGCGCCAGTCGGTGAACTGCAGGATCTGCGCGCCGGCCAGCGGTGCGACCACCGGGGCGACGCCGAAGACCAGCCACAGCCGGGAGAACATCTGGGCGGCGCGCCGGCCTTCGTAGAGGTCGCGGACGACGGCGCGGGCGATGACGACCGCCGCGCCGCCGGCCAGGCCCTGGACGAACCGCAGCGCGAGCAGCACCCACACGTCGGACGCCAGCGCGCACAGCCCGGAGCTGAGGACGAACAGCGCTACCCCGGCCAGCACGGGTCCGCGGCGTCCCCGGCCGTCACTGAGGGGTCCGGCGATCACCTGCCCCAGGGCGAGCCCGATCAGGCAGGTGGCCACGGTGGCCTGGGCGAGAGAAGGGGAGGTGTCGAGCACCCGGGCCATGTCCGGCAGAGCGGGTAGGTACAGGCCGCTGGACAGCGGTCCGATCGCGATCAGCGATCCCAGGACCAGGAAGATGCTGCGCGGGGTCCGCGGCTCGGCCATCGGGTTCCCGTCGTCGGAGGCGGATGGTTGCTTCCGGCAATTATCCATGCGCGGGCGCCATGCGCTGCCCATCCTCGTACGCCCTTGCGCCGCAGTCATCGGGAAGCGGACCGGAGACGCCCGAGGAGTGGCAGCGCGCTCGTCGGTGGACCAAGGTGAAACGCATGGAGTACACGCGCCTGGGTGCCACCGGTCTCGAGGTCTCGCGGATCTGCCTGGGGATGATGAGCTTCGGCGAGCCGTCCCGAGGAAACCAGTCGTGGAGCCTGCCGGAGGAGCAGAGCCGGCCGCTGATCGAGAAGGCCCTCGCCGGCGGCGTGAACTTCCTCGACACCGCGAACGTCTACTCGGCCGGGTCGAGCGAGGAGATCACCGGCCGGGCGATCCGCGACTTCGCCAATCGCGACGACATCGTGCTGGCCACCAAGGTGCACGCCCGCATGCGCCCCGGGCCGAACGGCGCCGGCCTCTCCCGCAAGGCGATCCTGCGGGAACTCGACGAGAGCCTGCGCCGGCTGGGCACCGACTACGTCGACCTCTACCAGATCCACCGGTGGGACCCGCACACGCCGATCGAGGAGACCCTGGAGGCGCTCGATTCCTGCGTCCGCTCCGGCAAGGTGCGCTACCTGGGCGCTTCCTCGATGTGGGCGTGGCAGTTCGGCAAGGCCCTGCAGCTGGCCGGGGAGCGCGGCTGGCACCGGTTCGTGTCGATGCAGGACCACTACAACCTGCTCAACCGCGAGGAGGAGCGGGAGATGCACCCGCTCTGCGCCGACCAGGGGATCGGCGTCATCCCGTGGAGCCCGCTGGCCCGTGGCCGGCTCACGCGCGACTCGGAGGAGACGACGAGCCGGTCGAGCATCGACGAGTTCGCCAAGAGGCTCTACGACGAGCGCAGCGACCGGGCCATCGTCGATCGGGTCGCGGAGATCGCCCGGGAACGCGGCATCTCCCGCGCGCAGGTCTCGCTGGCGTGGTTGCTCTCCAAGCCCGTGGTCACCGCGCCGATCGTGGGGGTGACGAAGGAGCACCATCTCGACGACGCCGTCGCCGCCGTCGACGTCCAGCTCACCGACGAGGAGATCGCGCGCCTGGAGGAGCCCTACACGCCCCACGCGGTGGTCGGCTTCGAGTAGCAGGTTCCCGGGGTCAGGGCTCGTCCGACGAATCCGCGCCGTAAGGGCCGCTCGAGCGCGACCGGGTCGGCCCGCCGGCGTCCTCGCGGCCGCGGGCGTCGTCGGCTCGTCCTGCGCATACGGTGAGGACCATGGCGTCGGTGGACCAGGTCGTGGCGGCGGGATCGATGCCGGGATACCTGGCGCCCACGGCGGCGCTGGTGGTCGCGGCGGCGATCATCGGGTACCTGACGGCCCGGGCACGGGTGGTGCCCATCGTGGGGTTCCTCGTAGCGGGGGTGCTCATCGGGCCGGCCCAGCTCGGGATCGTGGCCAACAGCGAGATGGTCGAGGCGGCCGCGGACATCGGCGTGGTCCTCCTGCTGTTCACCATCGGCATCGAGTTCTCGCTGGAGCGGCTGGCCCGCATCTTCACGTGGATCGCCGTCGCGGGCGGACTGCAGGTGCTGCTGGCCACCGGCGCCGGGATGGCCCTCACCGCCGCGGTGGGCGGCACGTGGCGCGACGGTCTGTTCACCGGGTTCCTGCTGGCGCTGTCCTCCACGGCGATCGTGCTCAAGCTGCTCGCCAGCCGGCGGGAGAGCTCCGGCGTCCGAGGCCGGCTGGCGGTCGCCGTCCTCATCGCGCAGGACCTCGCCGTCGTCGGCATGGTGCTCGTCGTCCCGCTCCTCGCCCCGGCGGGCTCCGACGGCTCGGGTGCCGGTTCGCTGCTGCGCGCCCTGGCCGTGGCCGTCGCCGTCGTCGCCGCCGTGCTCGTCGTGGCCCGGCGGGTGATGCCCGTCGTCCTCGACGTGGTGGCCCGCACGTGTTCCCCCGAGGTGTTCCTGCTCGCCGTCGTGGCCGTCTGCTTCGGCACCGCCTACCTGACGGCGCTGGCCGGCGTCAGCGTGTCGCTGGGCGCCTTCCTGGCCGGCATCGTCGTCAGCGAGAGCCGGGCCAGCACCCAGGCGCTGGCCGAGATCCTGCCGCTCCAGATCATCTTCAGCGCCGTCTTCTTCGTCTCGGTCGGCATGCTCCTGGACCTGGGGTTCGTCCTCGACAACGTCGTCCTCGTGCTGGGGGCGGCCGTCGTGGTCCTGGTGGTGAAGGCGCTCACGACGGCGGTCGCCGCTGCCGCGGTCCGCGTGCCCCTGCGCACAGCTGCGGCCACCGGCCTGCTGCTGGCGCAGATCGGCGAGTTCTCCTTCGTGCTGCTCACCGTCGGCGGCGCGGCGGGCCTGTCGCCCCTCGGCCTGGACGACGGAACGCAGATCGTGGTCGCGACCACCGTCGTGCTCATGCTGGCCAGCCCCGTCCTCGCCGCCGCGGCCGCCCGGCTGGACCGGCCCGGCGCCACATCGCCCCGCCGGGGCGGACGCGCAGCCGCCGGCGCGCCGGGAGCCGACGGTCCGGCCGATCCCGCGGAGCTGCGGGACCACGTGGTGATCATCGGCTGGGGAGCCACCGCAGCCCGGCTGGCCGACGTCCTCCAGGCCCGCGGCATCGGGCTGGTCCTGACGACGCTCAACCCCGACGGAGCCGCCGAACTGGAGGCGGCCGGGCACCGGGTGGTGCGGGGAGATCCGACCAAGGCGGAGGTCCTGCGGGCGGCGGGACTGCCCGACGCGCGGATGGTCGTCGTCGCCGAGGACGACGAGGAGGAGCAGGCCCTGCGCGTGGTGGCCGCGGCCCGCGCGGTCACCGACGCTCCCATCCTCGCCCGGCCGCTGGGCGACGTGGACGTCGCCGGGCTCGCCGAGGCCGGCGCCGACCACGTCGTGGACGGCATGCGGCTCTCCGGCCATGCCCTCGTGCAGTCGGCCCTCGGTGAACTCGGCCACGCGCACGGTGCGCCGGACTCCCGCAGGACCGTCGTGGACGACGCGCGGGTGCTCCGCTACGCGTGGCCCGACACCGACGCGTGCGGTCACGCGTGGGCGTCCCGGCCGGTTCTCCCGCAGGCGCGGGGGTGCCAGGCCTGCCTGCGCGACGGCACCGACTGGGTCCACCTGCGCATCTGCCTCAGCTGCGGCTCCGTGGGGTGCTGCGACTCCTCTCCGGGCCGCCACGCCCGCGAGCACGCCGGCGCGGCCGGCCACCCGCTGATCACCTCGGGGGAGCCCGGCGAGTCCTGGGGCTACTGCTTCGTCGACGAGGTCACGGTGCCCGCGCCGGCCGGCGCGGTTCCCGAGCTGTCCTGATCGCCTCGCGGCACCCCCGGGCGCGGAGCGGACGATCAGGCGGAGGTGAGGCGGCGGCAGTCCGGGCACGGGTCGGCCGAGCCGAGCCCGCGTGGCCCGTCCCAGCGGCCCTGGACCACGTCGACCGAGGCTCCGCACACCGCGGCCCACGGGGCGGGCAGGTCCGCGGTGCTGCGCAGGACGGCGTGCGCCCGCCCGGTCTGCTGCTCGCGGCCGGCCGCGTGGTCGCTGCTCGTCATGGCTCCAGCATGCGGGCGGCGCGTGCGCCGGTGCTCGCGGGGTAGCGCAGCGGCATGGCGACCCCGCACGACACGACCACCACCCCGTCTCCGCGGCGGATGCCCTCGCGGGCGACCGGACTGCTCTACGGCCTGGGCTTCGGCGGCTTCGTCGACGGCATCGTGCTGCACCAGATCCTGCAGTGGCACCACATGGTCAGCTCGGTCGAGGGCCGGGAACCGACCACGCTGGCCGGGCTGGAGGTGAACACGGTCGCCGACGGCTTCTTCCACCTGGCCACCTGGGGGCTGGCGTTCGCGGGCACCGTCACCGCGCTCGTGGCCTGGCGGCAGGGGCGGCTCGCTCCCAGCTGGAGCTTCCACTTCGGTCTCGTCCTGACCGGCTGGGGGCTGTTCAACCTGGTGGAGGGGCTCATCAACCACCAGCTGCTCGGCGTCCACCACGTCCGCGACGACCTGGGTGCGCCGCTGAGCTGGGACCTCGGATTCCTCGCCCTCGGCGTCCTGCTGATCGCCGGCGGCTGGCTGCTGCACCGGCGCGGCGCCGCCCGGCTGGCCGCGCGGGCCGGCGTCCCCGGCTGAGGCGGCGTCCCGGAGGGGGTTGTCCGGGCCGCGGACGAGGGGGCAGGCTGTGACGCAGGACACAGCAGCGGCCCGGGAGGCACCGTGGGAGCTCATGCCGGGGACCACGTCCCTGTCCCGTTCACGCACCGCGCGCCGGCTGCCCGGCGCCGTTCCGGGAACTGACGGCCATGGCCCGGGACGTTCCTCCGGCTCCCGCCCCGCGCGCGGCCGGGAAGGTGCGCAACGTGGTCCTGGTGGGCCACTCGGGCGCGGGCAAGACCACGCTCGCCGAGGCCCTCCTGGCCGCCACCGGGGCCCTGCCCCGGGCGGGGCGCGTCGAGGACGGCACCACCTGCCTGGACAGCGAGGAGATCGAGGTCCGCCAGCAGCGCTCGGTCTCCCTCGGGGTGGCCGCCGTCGAGCACGCGGGGCACCGGATCACGCTGCTGGACACCCCGGGATCGCCGGACTTCGTCGGGGAGCTGCGCGCCGGGCTGCGGGCCGCCGACAGCGCGCTGTTCGTCGTCTCCGCCGTCAGCGGGATGGACGCCGCCACCGTCGCCCTCTGGCAGGAGTGCGCGGCCGTCGGCATGCCCCGCGCCGTCGTCGTCACCCAGATCGACCGACCGCGGGCCGACGTCGACGAGGCCGTGCGGCTGTGCCAGCTGATGCTGGGGGAGGGCGTCCACCCGCTGCACCTGGTCGACCGGGGCCCCGACGGCGCCGCGCGGGGGCTGCTGACGCTCCTCGAGCCGCCGGGGGAGGCCGGGAGCCTCCCGGACGCCGACCGCCTCCGCGGGGAGCTGATCGAGGGCATCATCGGCGAGAGCGAGGACGAGACGCTGATGGACCGCTACCTGGCCGGTGACGCGCTCGCGTACGCCGACCTGGTCGCCGATCTGGAGACCGCCGTCGCGCGCGGCCACTTCCACCCGGTGCTGTGCGTCTCCCCGCTCACCGGGGTCGGGATCACGGAACTGCTCGAGGTGGTGGTCTCGGCTCTTCCGTGCCCGGCCGAGCACGGCTGCCCACCGGTCACCCGCCCCGACGGCTCGCCGGCCCCGCCGCTGAGCTGCGATCCGGACGGGCCGCTCGTCGCCGAGGTGGTGAAGACGACGACCGACCCCTACGTGGGCCGGGTCTCCCTCGTGCGGGTCTTCTCCGGCACGTTGCGGCCCGACGTCGCCGTGCACGTCTCGGGCCACGGCCTCGCCGACCGCGGGCATCCCGACCACGACGCGGACGAGCGGATCGGCGTGCTGTCCGCACCGCTGGGCTCGGCGCTCCGCCAGGTCAGCGCCTGCCCCGCCGGGGACATCTGCGCCGTCGCTCGGCTGACCACCGCCGAGACGGGGGACACCCTCAGCTCGCCCGGCGACCCGCGCCTCGTGCCGCCCTGGGACCTGCCCGTGCCCCAGCTGCCGGTCGCCGTCGAGGCCGCCACGCACGCGGACGAGGACCGGATGGCGACCGCCCTGTCCCGGCTGGTGGCCGAGGACCCGACCGTCCGGCTGGAGCGGCGACCGGACACCGGGCAGCTCCTGCTGTGGTGCGTGGGGGACGCGCACGCCGAGGTGCTGCTCGACCGGCTGCGCACCCGGCACGGCGTCGGCGTCACGACGGTTCCGGTGCGCGTGCCCCTGGTGGAGACCCTCTGCGGGCCGGCTCGCGTCACCGGCCGGCACGTGAAGCAGTCCGGAGGCCACGGTCAGTACGCCGTCGTGGTGATCGAGGGGGAGCCGGGGGAGCCCGGATCAGGGATCGTGTTCGACCAGCGGATCGTCGGCGGCACCGTGCCGGCCCAGTACCACGCCAGCGTGGAGAAGGGCATCCGCGCGCAGGCGCAGCGGGGCGTGCACGGGGACCGGCCGATCGTCGACGTCCGCGTCACGCTGGTGGACGGCAAGGCGCACTCGGTGGACTCCTCCGACGCCGCCTTCCAGGCCGCGGGCGCACTGGCGCTGCGCGAGCTGGTCGCGGCGGTCGGTACCCGCGTGCTCGAACCATGGTGCGAGGTGGAGGTGCGGGTGCCCGGCGAGTACGTCGGAGCGGTGATGAGCGACCTCTCCGGCCGGAGGGCCCGGGTCACGGGCAGCGAGGCCGACCCCGACCGCGACCGGGCGACCGTGCGCGCCGAGGTCCCCGAGGTGGAGCTGCTGGGCTATCCGGGGGTGCTGCGCTCGGTCACCCACGGAACCGGCAGCTACGACCGGCGTCCGCTGGGGTACGAGCCCGCACCGGCGACCCTCGCCGTCCCCGCATAGGGCGGCGCGGCCCGGCGGCCGCGTCCGGAGGCTCGCCGCGAGTGCGCTGGTGGTGGGGGGCGGGAGGTCCGTCAACTAGCCTCGGGCACGGTGGTGCAGGGGCTGGAGGGATCGTGACGTCGTCGAACGGGCCGTCAGCGGCCCCACCCGTGCCCGGCCGCGGCACGCGGGTGACCGACCGTTCCGACCTGCCGGATCGCATCTGGACGATCCCCAACGCGCTGTCGGTGCTGCGCCTGCTCGGTGTTCCGCTCTTCCTGTGGCTCCTGCTGGGCCCCGAGGAGGACCTCTGGGCGATGGTCGTCCTGATGGTCTCCGGCATCACCGACTGGGCGGACGGCAAGCTCGCCCGCTGGCTGGACCAGGGCAGCCGCCTGGGCGCCCTGCTGGACCCGGCCGCCGACCGGCTCTACATCGTCTCCACGCTGGTGGCCCTGGCCCTGCGCGATTTCATCCCCATCTGGCTGGTGGCCCTGCTCGTGGGGCGGGAGGTCGTGCTGGTGCTGATGCTCCTGGTCCTCCGCGCCTACGGCTATCCGCCGCTCCAGGTGCACTACCTGGGCAAGGCCGCCACGTTCCTGCTCCTCTACGCCTTCCCGGGGTTGCTGCTGGCCGACGGCGACGGCCTGCTGGCCACGCTCGCCGCGCCGTTCGCCTGGGCGCTGACCATCTGGGGAACGGCGCTGTACCTCGTGGCCGGGATCTTCTACGTCGTCCAGGTGGCCCAGCTGGTCGCCGGTGAGCGCGCCGCCCGGGTGGAGCGCCGTCCGTGACCTCCGCCCGCCCGGCCGGCGGGGTCCGGTCGCTGGGTGCCTCGCTCCTCGACGACGTGCTCGCCGAGACGCTCGATCCCGCCTACGCCCAGGCCGCCGCGGCGCGGGCGGCCCGCGGCGAGCAACGGGCACCGAGCCGGTGGGGCGGGCAGGTGCTGGTCGCTCTGGTCATGGTGGTGGCCGGGCTGCTGATCGCCGTGACCTACGACCAGGCGGCCGCCAAGGCCCAGGGCCGCCAGGAGGTCCGCGCCGCGCTGGTGCGCGACATCCAGGCCAGGTCCGAGCTGGGCGATGAGCTGGCCGGTCAGCTCGACGAGCTCCGGGTCGAGGTCAGCCGCACCAGCGACGACCTGCTCGCCGCCACGACGGAGGGGCAGCGCGCCCTCGACGCCCTCGCCCGTGCCGAGCAGGGCACCGCCGCGCTCGCGGTCACCGGACCGGGCCTGCTGATCACCCTCGCCAACGCCGAGGCGGAGGCCGACGACGATCCGGTGGGCGGCACGTCGGAGGCCGATCCGCGGGGCCGCGTGCAGGACGGCGACCTCCAGCTGGTGGTCAACGCCCTCTGGGCCGCCGGCGCCGAGGCGATCAGCATCAACGGCCAGCGGCTCGGACCCACCAGCGCGATCCGCTTCGCCGGTGAGGCGGTGCTCGTGGACTTCCGGCCGGTGACCAACCCCTACGAGGTCAGAGCGATCGGCGACCCCGACGCGCTCGCCCGGGAGTTCCTCCTCGACGCGGAGGTGCAGTCACTGGCGGCGGTCTCGCTGAACTTCGGCCTCCGCTTCGACTTCGCCAAGGAGGAGGAGCTGTCCCTGCCCGCCGCCGGCTCACCCGAGCTGCGCTCCGCCGAACTCCTGGACACCCGCCGGGCCGCCGGCACCGATCCCACCCCCGGAGGCTGACGCCGTGATCCCGATCCTCGGACTGGCGGCCGGCGTCCTCCTCGGGCTGGTGTTCGACCCCACCGTCCCGCTGTGGCTGCAGCCGTACCTGCCGATCGCCGTCGTGGCCGCGCTGGACGCCGTCTTCGGCGGCTTCCGCGCACGGCTGGACGGCATCTTCGACGCCAAGGTCTTCGTCATCTCGTTCGTGTCGAACGTCGTGGTCGCCGCGCTGATCGTCTTCCTGGGCGACCAGCTCGGCGTCGGTGCCCAGCTGTCGACGGCCGTGGTCGTGGTCCTCGGCATCCGCATCTTCGGCAACGCCGCAGCCATCCGACGGCACGTCTTCCGCGCATGAGCGGACCGGAGCCGCCCGGCCCGGCAGCCGGGCCGTCCCCGCAGGCGCCGGACGCCGCCCGGGAGGACGACGGGGCCGGTGCCGTACCCAACCCGCCACCCGGCCGGCCGGAACGGGCACGCCGCCGACGCGACCTGCTCGCGGCAGCGCTCATCGGCGTCCTCACGCTCGTGCTGGGCTTCGCCCTGGCCGTGCAGGTGCGCAACGCCGACGAGGCCCAGGTGCTCGCCGGAGCCCGCGAGGAGGACCTCGTGCGCATCCTCGACGAGCTCAACTCCCGGGAGGACCGGCTGCGGCAGCAGATCTCCGAGCAGCGCTCGGCGCTCCAGGAGCTCAGCGGGTCGGGCAGCCGCACGGGGACGGCGCTGCAGGAGGCGCGGCGCCGGGCGGAGACCCTCGGGATCCTGAACGGCACGCTCCCCGCCCAGGGCCCCGGGATCGGCCTCACCGTCCGCGACCCCTCCGGGAACGTGGGCGTGGCCGACCTCATCGACGTCGTGCAGGAGCTGCGCGGGGCCGGCGCGGAGACGATGCAGGTCGACGGTGTGCGGATCGGGCTGTCCACGGCGATCACCGGGCAGGCGGGTGCGCTCCGGGTGGACGGCGAGGAGATCCGCTCGCCCTACGAGTTCCTCGTCATCGGGGAACCGCAGGACATGGCCACCGCCATGAACATCCCCGGCGGCGTCGTGCAGCTGATCGACGGGCTCGGCGGCAGCGTCGAGATCGTGCAGTCGGAGCTGCTGGTCGTGGACGCGTTGCGACCGCTGGACCGCCCTCAATACGCTTCCCCCGACACCGACTGACGCAGGACCGCGGTGCAGGGGCCCGACCGAGGAGAAGACCGCCGCATGGCCACACCGGACGACCGCCGCTACACCGACCAGCACGAGTGGGCGATGGTGCAGGGCACCGACGGCACCTCGACGGTGGTCCGCGTGGGCATCACCCACCACGCCCAGGACGCGCTCGGCGACATCGTCTTCGTGCAGCTGCCCGACGTCGGCGCCGACGTGGCTCCCGGTGCGCCGATCGGCGAGGTGGAGTCGACCAAGTCGGTGTCGGACGTCTACGCCCCCGTCGCCGGCACGGTGGCCGCCGTCAACGAGCGCCTCGTGGACGCTCCCGAGACCATCAACGCGGACCCGTACGGCGAGGGCTGGCTGGTCGAGATCGCGGTGGCCGGGGAGGGTGGCGACCCGGTGGGACAGCTGCTCGACGCGGCCGCCTACCAGGCCCTGGTCGACGGGTCGTGACCGGGCCGCCCGGAGGTCGGTTCCCGGTGGGGATCACTATGATCGCCGAGGGGCGCCGATACTCCCGGTCACCCGCGGGAACCCGTCCGCCCCACCCTGCACGTCCGGTTGACCCTCGGGCCGACCGGCTGGTTCCATGACCGACGGTCCGCCGCTCCAGCGGCGGCCGACCACGGCGGGCTGACCGGCCCGCTGTCCGCCGGCCGCCCGCGGCCCGTACCGAGGCCCGCGGCGGGCCCCTCGCACCGGAGGAGACGCAACGTGCACTGCACTCGCTGTGGCCACGAGAACCCCGAGGGCAGTCGCTTCTGCGCGCAGTGCGGTGCGGCGCTCGCCCCCGAGCGCATCGGTGAAGTGACCAGCGTGATCCCCAAGGTCGGCGGCGAGGACTCCGGCGAGCAGCCGGAGACCGGCGAGACCCCCGACGCGCACGCCGGCGCCGTCGAGTCACTGCCTGCCGGCTCCGCGCTGCTGGTGGTCAAGCGTGGCCCCAACGCCGGCAGCCGGTTCCTGCTCGACCAGGACGTCACGACGGCCGGCCGCCACCCGGACAGCGACATCTTCCTCGACGACGTCACGGTCAGCCGCCGGCACGTGGAGTTCCACCGCGAGGGCGGTGGCTTCTCGGTGCACGACGTCGGCAGCCTCAACGGCACCTACGTCAACCGCGAGCCGGTCGACGTGGCGAGCCTGGCCGGTGGCGACGAGGTGCAGATCGGCAAGTTCCGCCTCGTGTACCTCACCGGCCCCCGCACCGGCGAGCCGGCCGCTCGCTAGTGGGCGTGCCCGAGCGCGAGAGCGCGCTCGGGGACGCCGCCGACCAGCACGCGCCACGCCTGACGATCGGTGAGGTGCTGGCTGTTCTTCGCGACGACTTCCCCGACGTGACGATCAGCAAGATCCGCTACCTGGAGTCCGAGGACCTGGTCCATCCGCAGCGCACGCCGTCGGGTTACCGGAAGTTCTCGCGGGCCGATGTGAGCCGGCTGCGCTACGTGCTCACCGCGCAGCGGGACCACTACCTGCCGCTCCGGGTCATCAAGGACCAGCTCGACGCGCTCGACCGCGGGGATCCGCTGCCCGGTGCGGCGGTCGTGCCGGCTCCTCCTCCGGCGTCGACCGGGGAGGGGACCGAGGCTCCGCTCACCTCCGAGCAGTTCGCCCGGGCCGCCGGACTCGAGCCCGAGCAGCTGGCCGACTGCGTCCAGTTCGGGCTGCTGTCCACGGACTCGGAGGGACGTCACCCGGCCGGCGACCTGCCCATCGCCCGGGCCGCCGCGGGGCTGGCCCGGCACGGCGTCGAGCCACGCCACCTGCGGGTCTACCGCAGTGCCGTGGAGCGGGAGGCCGGGCTCGTGGAGCAGCTCGTGGCGCCGGTGCTGAGGGCGCGGTCCGAGGAGGCGCGCACCCGCGCCGCCGAGAAGCTCGCCGAGCTCGCGGCGTTGTCGGCCCAGCTGCACACGGCGCTGCTCGAGACACGGCTGAGAGAGCTCCTGCGGCCCTGACCGGGCGTACCGTTGAACCGTCGCCGTCCGAGCCCGCCGACGCCGTCGCCCGAGACCGGCCGCCTGACCAGACCGTTCCGCCCGACCCCCGGGCCGCAGCCGAGGAGCCGCACCGTGCAGGAGCTTCGAGTCGTCGGCGTCCGCGTCGAACTGCCGGGCAACCAGCCCATCCTGCTGCTCAAGGAGACGCAGGGCGAGCGCTACCTGCCCATCTGGATCGGTGCCGTCGAGGCGGCCGCCATCGCCTTCGAGCAGCAGGGCGTCCGCCCCGCCCGCCCCATGACGCACGACCTGCTCCGCGAGGTGGTGCGAACGCTGGGCGCGGAGCTGGAGGCCGTGAACATCACCGAGATGCGCGACGGCATCTACATCGCCGAGCTGGTGTTCGGCGAGGAGCGGGTGGTCAGCGCGCGCCCGTCGGACGCGGTCGCCCTGGCGGTCCGCACGGGCGCCCCCATCTACGGCGCCGACGACCTGCTCGACGAGGTGGGGATCGAGATCCCCGACGAGCAGGAGGACGAGGTCGAGAAGTTCCGCGAGTTCCTCGACCAGATCTCGCCCGAGGACTTCGGGGCCGGCTCCGGCTCCGGCGGCGGCGGACCGGCCTGACGAAGGACCCCGCTGCCCCCGCCCCTCGCACGCTCGTGGCGGGATCCTGCAGCGGGGCCGTTCCAGTCCGTCACCACGCTCGCGGCGGTACCCCGCTGCAGTGCCCGGACGGGGGCTCACCGAGGCGAACCTCTCCCTATCGGCAGGTCGCGGCGGAACATCACCCGAAATGAGTGGCTACAGCGACACGCCGCCTCGCTCAGTTGACCCGCCTGGGGCCCCGGCTTACCGTCGGCCGCACAACAGCGGTGTGACATCTGGGTCACCAGATGATGGGCCGTCGACCTGCCGCGATCCGCGGCGGGACAGAGGAGGACGCTGGACGTGAGCGACCAGAGCAACGGCTCCCAGGGTCAGCTGTTCAGCGACGCCGCCGTGGGGGCGCCGCCGTACGACGAGGTCGACACCGACCTCGTCGGGTACCGGGGCCCGACCGCCTGCGCCGCTGCCGGGATCACCTACCGCCAGCTGGACTACTGGGCCCGCACCGGTCTGGTCGCCCCGTCGGTGCGCAGCGCCACCGGATCAGGCACCCAGCGGCTGTACTCCTTCCGTGACATCCTCGTGCTCAAGGTCGTCAAGCGGTTGCTGGACACCGGTGTCTCACTGCAGAACATCCGCAGGGCCGTCGACCACCTCCGTCAGCGCGGGGTGCGGGAACTGGCCAACATCACCCTCTTCTCCGACGGTGCGACGGTGTACGAGTGCACCTCCGCCGAAGAGGTCGTCGACCTGCTGGCCGGAGGCCAGGGTGTCTTCGGCATCGCCGTCTCCGGCGCCCTGCGGGAGCTCTCCGGCGAGCTGGCCGACCTGCCTGCCGAGCGGATCGACGGCGGTCAGGTCGTGCCGTCGGACGACGAGTTGTCGATGCGCCGCCGCCGCCGGGCCGCCGGCTGAACGATGGCACCGCGGTCCTCCGGACCGCACCGCGGTCAGGTTCCGTCTGCCTGCCGCGCTGAGCCCGCCCCGTACCTGCTCGGGACCCTTCCGCGCCCCATTCGCCGGGACCGCCCGCTGGTACCGTCGGCCCAATGGTCGACCGTGCCGATGCCACGGCGAAGCCGACGGGGGAGAGCCGCCCGCCGCTCGCCGGACCGCTGCCCTCGCTGAACGCACTGGACACCGGCGGCTCCTTCGCCGGCCGACACATCGGGCCCCGTCCAGCCGACACGGCCGCCATGCTGGCGGCCGTCGGGCATCCCTCGCTCGAGTCGCTCGTCGACGCCTGCGTTCCCGAGGGCGTCCGCGACCGCGAGCCGCTGGCCCTGCCGCCGGCCCAGGACGAGGCCACCGTCCTCGCTCTGCTCCGCGAGCGGGCGGCGGCCAACGAGGTCTTCACCTCGATGATCGGGCTCGGTTACCACGGCACGGTCACACCGCCGGTCATCCAGCGCACCGTGCTGGAGAATCCCGCGTGGTACACCGCCTACACGCCGTACCAGCCCGAGATCAGCCAGGGCCGCCTGGAGGCCCTGCTCAACTTCCAGACCACGGTGGCCGACCTCACCGGTCTGCCCGTGGCCGGGGCCTCGATGCTGGACGAGGCGACCGCCGCGGCCGAGGCGATGACGTTGGTGCGCCGCGCCGGCCGGGCCAAGCCGGACGCGGTGTTCGTCGTCGACGCCGACACGCTGCCCCAGACCCTCGGTGTGCTGCACACCCGCGCCGAGCCGCTGGGCATCCGGCTGCACGTCACCGACCTCTCCGACGGCTGGCCGGCCGACCTGCCCGAGGCGGGTGCGTTCGGCGTCCTGCTGTCCTACCCCGCGGCCAGCGGAGCCGTCCGCGACCACCGCGCTCTCGCCGCCGCCGCGCACGAGGCAGGCGCGGCCGTCGTGGTCGCCGCCGACCTGCTGGCGCTGACGCTGCTCGAGGCGCCGGGGGAATGGGGAGCCGACGTCGCCTGCGGGACCACCCAGCGTTTCGGCGTCCCCATGGGCTACGGCGGTCCGCACGCCGGCTACCTGTCGGTCCGCGAGGGCCTGGCCCGCCAGCTGCCGGGCCGGCTGGTCGGGGTCTCCGTGGACGCCGACGGCGACGTCGCCTACCGGCTGGCGCTGCAGACCCGTGAGCAGCACATCCGCCGGGAGAAGGCGACCAGCAACATCTGCACCGCCCAGGTGCTGCTGGCGGTCATGGCCGGTGCCTACGCGGTCTACCACGGCCCCGAGGGGCTGACGGCGATCGCGGCGCGGGTGCACCGCAGCGCCACGACGCTGGCCGGCTGGCTGCGGGCAGGTGGCGTGCGCCTGGTGCACGAGCAGTTCTTCGACACCCTGACCGTGTCGGTGCCCGGCCGCGCCGCCGAGGTGCTGGCCGCCGCCGTGGCGCGCCGGATCAACCTGCGGCCCGTCGACGCCGACACGGTGGGGGTGACCTGTGACGAGACGACGACGCCGGCGGTCCTGCGGGCGGTCGCCGAGGTGTTCGGCGTCGCCGCGGACGACGCCGCACTCGACCACGGCGGCGCGGACGCGTTGCCGGCCGACCTGCGCCGGCGGACGCCGTTCCTCACCCATCCGGTCTTCTCCGCGCACCGCTCCGAGACCGCGATGCTGCGCTACCTGCGCTCGCTGAGCGACAAGGACCTGGCACTGGACCGGACGATGATCCCGCTGGGCTCGTGCACCATGAAGCTCAACGCAGCCGCCGAGATGGCCGCCATCACCTGGCCGGAGTTCGCGAACCTGCACCCGTTCGTCCCGGTGGAGCAGGCCCGCGGCTACGCGCAGCTGATCCAGGAGCTGTGCGCCGGCCTCGCGGAGCTCACCGGGTACGCGGCGGTCAGCGTCCAGCCCAACGCCGGCTCGCAGGGCGAGTTCGCCGGTCTGCTGGCCATCCGGGGGTACCACCGTTCCCGGGGGGAGGCGCAGCGCGATGTCTGCCTCATCCCCAGCTCCGCGCACGGGACCAACGCCGCGAGCGCGGTGATGGCCGGCATGCGCGTGGTCGTCGTCGCGTGCGACCAGGCCGGGAACGTGGATCTCGGCGACCTGCGGGCCAAGGTCGCCCAGCACGCCGACCGGTTGGCCGCGATCATGATCACCTACCCCTCCACCCACGGCGTCTTCGAGACCGAGGTGCAGGAGATCTGCGCAGCGGTGCACGACGCCGGTGGCCAGGTGTACGTGGACGGCGCGAACCTCAACGCGATGGTGGGCCTGGCCCGCCCCGGCCGGTTCGGCTCGGACGTCAGCCACCTGAACCTGCACAAGACCTTCTGCATCCCGCACGGCGGTGGAGGTCCAGGCGTCGGCCCGGTGGCCGTCCGGGAGCACCTGGTCCCGTTCCTGCCCGGCCACCCGGTCGTCGACACCGGGACCTCCGGTCCGGTGGTCGCCGCCGCGCCCTGGGGGTCGGCGGACATCCTGCCGATCTCCTGGGCCTACATGCGGCTCATGGGACCGGACGGGCTGACGAGAGCCACCCAGCACGCGATCCTCGGGGCGAACTATCTCGCCGCCCGGCTGCGCGAGCACTACCCGGTGCTCTACACCGGCGCGGACGGGCTCGTGGCCCACGAGTGCATCCTCGACATCCGGCCGCTGACCAAGGCCACCGGCGTGACCAACGACGACATCGCCAAACGGTTGATCGACTTCGGCTTCCACGCCCCGACGATGAGCTTCCCGGTCGCCGGAACGCTGATGGTCGAGCCCACCGAGAGCGAGGACAAGGCCGAGCTCGACCGGTTCGTCGACGCGATGGTGCGGATCCGCGAGGAGATCGAGAAGGTCGCCACGGGGGAGTACGACCGGGAGGACAACCCGCTGCGCAACGCGCCGCACACCCTCGCCATGGTGGCGGGGGAGTGGCAGCGCCCGTACCCCCGCTCCGAGGCCGTGTACCCGGTGCCGGCGCTCCGAGGGCGCGGCTACCTCAGCCCGGTCCGGCGGATCGACCAGGCCTTCGGCGACCGCAACCTGGTGTGCTCCTGCCCTCCACCGGAGGCGTTTGCGGAAGCTGAGCGGGAACTGGAGCCGCACGAGGTCCCCGGCGTCGTGCCGGACCGCGCGGAGGGTGCCCCCGACGACATGGGCACGGTGGCCGACGTGGTGGGCGCGAGCGCCTGACGAAGGGGTCCTCGCTCAGGCTCTGACGAGCTCGGGCGCCAGCCAGACGTGGTGGTCGCCGACCGCGCGGCCGTCGGGGAGCAGCTCGCCGTCGTCGTCGAACAGCACGACGCCGTTGCACAGCAGCCGCCACCCCTGCTCGGGGTGGCTGCTCACTACTGCGGCCAGGTCGCGGGCGTCGCTCGCGGCCTCGGGGCAGGGGGTGCGGTGGGCACACATGGGGATCACATCCGTCCAGCCGGGGGAGAACCGGCAATCACCAGCAGTGCATGGCCGCTGACGCGGTACTCATAGTCTCGGCACGACATGGGTGTTGGTCACGTGATGCACATCACCTGATCCCCCGAAGGAGTCGTCACTTCCTGCCATGCGCGCGGCGGCCGACGGCCCGCGGGCCACGTCCCGGGCGGTCAGAGCTTGCGCAGCAGCACCCGGCGCACCGAGTGGTCGGCGGCCTTCTGCAGCACCAGCCGTGCGCGGGAGCGCGTCGGAGCGATGTTGTCGCGGAGGTTGGGCCCGTTCACCGCCGACCAGACGTCCAGGGCGGTCGCTCGCGCCTGCTCGTCGGTGAGCCCGGCGAACCGGTGGAAGTAGGCACCGGGGTCCTGGAACGCCAGCCGGCGCAGCGCCTGGAAGCGCTCCACGTACCAGCGCTGGATGTCGGTCTCCGAGGCGTCGACGTACACGGAGAAGTCGAAGAAGTCCGACAGGAAGACCTCCGACGCGGAGCCGTCGATGCGTCGGCCGGCCTGCAGGACGTTCAGCCCTTCCACCACCAGGATGTCGGGCCGGTCCACGGCCTGCACCCGGCCCGGCACGATGTCGTAGGACCGGTGGTCGTACACCGGCGCGAAGACCTCGTCGCGGCCGGACTTCACGTCGGCGAGGAAGCGCACCAGGGCCCGCCGGTCGTAGCTCTCCGGGAACCCCTTGCGGCCGAGCAGCCCCCGGCTCTCGAGCGCGGCGTTGGGGAGCAGGAACCCGTCGGTGGTGACCAGGTCGACCCGGGGCGCGCCGGGCCCCGCCGACAGGAGGGACTGGAGCAGCCGGGAGGTGGTGCTCTTGCCCACGGCGACGCTGCCGGCGACGGCGATCACGAACGGCACCTTCGCCGTGGAGTCGCCCAGGAACTCGCTCTGCGCCGCCCACAGCCGCCGGCTGGCCGTCACGTGCAGGTCCAGCAACCGGGCCAGCGGGAGGTAGACCGTGGCGACCTCGTCCAGGTCGATCCGGTCGCCCAGCGAGGCCAGCGCCTCGAGCTCGGACGCGTCCAGCGGTAGCCGGGAGCCCGCCGCCAGCGCCCGCCACGAGTTCCGGTCGAAGACCGCATAAGGCGAGATGGAGCCGCGTGTCCCAGCTGTCACGTCGCACATCGTGCCGCCTACCCCGTCGGGCACCCGCGCTCGGGGTCACCCGGGCGGGTGTGCCGGCCCCGTGCGGGCACCCCCGGGAGAACGCGACGCGTCTAGGGTTCGGTCCGTGCCTTCCCGTCCGGGGCTGATCGATTCGATCGAGCGCTACTTCGCCGCGTCCTCGCTGGCGGACGCCCGCATCGAGCGGGCCGGCGCCCTCGACGTCCCGATCGCCGACCCCTCGTGGCCCCATCCGGCTCGGCCTCGCCGCAACGGCGACCCGGTCACCGTCGACGACGTGCACGCCGCCATCGCCCTCCAGCAGGAAGCCGGACTCCCCGCCGCGCTGGAGTGGATCCACGAGCGCTCGCCCGAGGTGGCGGCCGCCGCCCGCGCGGCCGGTATGCCGGTGGAGGAGCTGCCGCTGCTCGTCGCCGACGACCCGGTCGACGTCGTGCTGCCGGCCGGGGTGCGGCTGTTCCTCGTGGGGGCCGAGGATCCGGAGCTGGCCGAGTACCAGCGAGTCGCGACCGAGGCCTTCGCGCACCCCGGCGGACCCGTGGACGCGGGCGAGGCGCCCCTGGACACCTCGAGGGAGGCGGAGGCGCGCACCGCCGTGCTGCGCGAGCGGATCGCCGACGGCCGCACCGTGATGATGGTGGCGATCGAGGACGGCCGGCCGGTGGCGGTGGGCTCGCACCAGCCGGTCGACGTCGACGGCACCGAGGTCAGCGAGATCGTCGGGGTCGCCACGCTGCCCCGTCTGCGGGGCCGGGGACTGGGGGCCGGCATCGTCTCGGCCCTCGTCGAGCACGCCCGCGAGACCGCGGACCTGGTGTTCCTGGCCGCCGGCGACGACGACGTCGCGCGGGTCTACGAGCGCATCGGCTTCGCCCGTGTGGCCACCACCGGCGTCGCCGAGCTCCCTCCCGGCTAGCCCCGCGCCGCTCGCCCGGAGCGGGCGAGCGGCGGGGGCCGGCGGGAGTGCGCCTACCGCGAGTAGGTGGCGACCAGCGTCGCTCGTGCCAGCGTCTGGAAGGCCAGGTTGAAGCCCAGGACGGCGGGGGTGGTCCCGGCCGAGACGTCGAGCGCCTCGGAGCCCACGGCGTGCACGACGACGAAGTACCGGTGCGGACCGTGGCCAGGCGGCGGAGAGGCGCCCACGTAACCGGGGAAGCCGGCGTCGTTGCGGACCTGCACCGCACCCTCGGGCAGCTGCGGTGCGTCCTTGTCGCCCGCGCCCGAGGCCAGCTCGGTGACGTCCGCCGGGATGTTCGCCACACCCCAGTGCCAGAAACCGCTGGCGGTCGGTGCGTCCGGGTCGTACACCGTGACGGCGAAGCTGCGGGTGTCCTCGGGGAAGCCGGACCACGACAGCTGCGGAGAGCGGTCCTCCCCCCCGGCGCCCATGATCCCGCTGACGTGCGGCATCGACATCGGGTGCCCGTCGGTGACGTCGCTGCTGGTGACGGTGAACGACGGCACCTGGGGCAGGAAGTCGTACGGGTTGGGCGGTGTCGGCCGGTCGGCCATCGTGGTCTCTCCTCTGTCGCGACGGATCGGCTGGTGCGGGTCGCACCCGCCGCGCGCGACCCTAGGCAGGACTCCGGGCGGGTCGCCCGTCGGCCCACCCATCGGCCGCGACATCACCCGTCCGCGGCTTCGAAACGTGCATGCAGCCGGGCGCCGGTAGCGTCGCCCCGTGCCCACACCACGAGCGCTCGGTCTGCCCGAGGGTGTCCGTGCCTGCCTCTTCGACCTCGACGGCGTCCTGACCCGGACCGCCACCGTGCACATGGCGGCCTGGAAGCGGACCTTCGACGAGTTCCTCCGCGCATCCGACCCGGCGGCGCCGGAGTTCACGCAGGAGGACTACAACCTCTACGTCGACGGCAAGCCGCGCGCCGACGGCGTCCGCGACTTCCTCGCCAGCCGGGGGATCGTCCTGCCGGAGGGAGCGGCCGGTGACGCCCCGGACGCCGCGACCGTGCAGGGCGTGGCCACCCGCAAGAACGAGCTGGTGCTGCGGGAGCTGGACGAGCACGGCGTCGAGGTCTACGAGGGGTCGATGCGCTACCTGCGAGCCGTGAAGCAGACCGGCCTGGCCACCGCGGTGGTGACCGCGTCGGCCAACGGCGGCCAGGTGGTGGCCGCCGGCGGCTTCGCCGATCTGATCGACACGCGGGTGGACGGGATCGTCGCCGCCCGGGAGGGGCTGCGGGGCAAGCCGGCTCCCGACACCTTCCTCGCCGGTGCCCGTGCCCTCGGTGTCGAGCCGAAGGAGGCCGTCGTGTTCGAGGACGCGCTGGCCGGCGTCGCCGCCGGACGTGCCGGTGGCTTCGCCTACGTGGTGGGCGTGGACCGGGTCGGCCAGGCCGACGGCCTCCGGGAGTCCGGTGCCGACGTCGTGGTGACCGACCTCGACCAGCTGCTGGACGAGTCGTGACGGAGGGGCGGGCGGTCTTCCCGATCGAGCCCTGGGCGCTCACCGAGGTCGGCCTGGACCACGCGTCGCTGGCCGTGCACGAGTCGGTCTTCGCCCTCGCCAACGGGCACCTCGGCATGCGCGGCTCCTTCGAGGAGGGCGAGCCGGTCGCCGTGCCCGGCACCTACCTCAACGGGTTCTTCGAGGAGCGGCCGCTGCCCTACGCCGAGGCCGGTTACGGCTTTCCCGAGATGGGGCAGACGGTCGTCAACGCCACCGACGGCAAGCTCATCCGGCTGCTGGTCAGGGACTCACCGCTGGACCTGAACTACGGCGAGATCATCGACCACCGGCGGACCCTGGACCTCAAGGCCGGAGTGCTCCGCCGGTCGACGGAGTGGCGGTCGCCGGGTGGGCGCACCGTGCGCGTGACCAGCACCCGTCTGGTGTCGCTCGCCCGGCGCTCCATCGCCGCCATCGAGTACCAGGTGGAGCTCACCGACGACCTCGGCGACCTCTACGTCGCCCTGCAGTCGGACCTGCTCGCCAACGAGGACGGCGCGGCCGCCGACGAGGACGACCCCCGCGCGGCGGCGGCGCTGGCCAGCCCGCTGCAGTGCGAGCTGGCCGCGGGCCGGGGGCGTCGGGCCGTGCTGGTGCACCGCACCAAGCGCAGCCGGCTGCGGATGGCCGCGGGCATGGACCACGTCATCCAGATCCCCGACACCAGCACCGAGGACATCGAGGCCGGCGGGGACCTGGCGCGCTACTCGCTCGCCGCCCGCATCCCGCCGCGCGGATCGCTGAAGCTGGTCAAGTTCCTCGCCTACGGCTGGTCCTCGCGCCGGTCGAGCCCGGCGCTCCGGGACCAGGTGGAGGCGGCGCTCGCCACGGCCAAGCTGGCCGGCTTCGACCGGCTGCTGCAGGAGCAGCGGGAGCTGCTGGCGCAGCACTGGGACGAGGCCGACGTCGAGATCCACGGGGACGACGAACTGCAGCAGGCCGTGCGGGTCGGCATGTTCCACGTCCTCCAGGCCGGCCTGCGCGGCGAGCGGCAGGCGATCCCGGCCAAGGGGCTGACCGGGCCCGGATACGACGGGCACACCTTCTGGGACACCGAGACCTATGTGCTCCCGGTCCTGACCTACACGGCGCCGCACGCGGCGCGCGACGCGCTGCGGTGGCGGCACTCGACGCTCGGCCTGGCCCGGGACCGGGCGCGCGTGCTGGGTCTGCGGGGTGCGGCGTTCCCGTGGCGCACCATCCGCGGCGAGGAGACCTCCGGGTACTGGCCCGCGGGGACGGCGGCCTTCCACATCAACGCCGACATCGCCGACGCCGTCGCCCGCTACCACTACGCCACCCTGGACGACGACTTCGACCGCGACTTCGGTGCCGAGCTGTTGATCGAGACCGCTCGGCTGTGGGCGTCGCTGGGCCACTTCGACGCCGAGCACGGCTTCCGCATCGACGGCGTGACCGGGCCCGACGAGTACACCGCCGTCGTGGACAACAACGTCTACACGAACCTGATGGCGCAGCGGAACCTCCGAGAGGCGGCCGCGGCCGTGCGCCGTCAGCAGGATGTCGCCGGCCGCCTGCGGGTGACCAGCGACGAGGTGGAGGAGTGGCTGCGCGCCGCGTCGCTCATGGCGGTTCCGTACGACACCCAGCGGGGCGTGCACATGCAGTCCGACGGGTTCACCCACCACGAGGAATGGGACTTCGACAACACCCCGCCCGGCGCCTACCCGCTGCTGCTGAACTATCCGTACTTCGAGATCTACCGGACCCAGGTGGTCAAGCAGGCCGACCTCGTCATGGCGCTGCACCTGCGCGGCGACGCATTCACCCTCGACGAGAAGATCGCGAACTTCGCGTACTACGAGGCCCGCACGACGCGCGATTCGTCGCTGTCGGCCAGCCAGCAGGCCGTGGTGGCCGCGGAGACCGGGCATCTGGAACTGGCGCACCAGTACTGGGCCGAGGCCGCGCTGACGGATCTGCAGAACCTGCACCACAACTCCGGCCACGGCCTGCACATCGCCTCGTTGGCCGGCGGGTGGACCGTCGCCGTCGCCGGGTTCGGTGGCATGCGTGACCACGGCGGGGAGCTGTCGTTCGCGCCGCGGCTGCCCAGCCGCCTCACGCGGCTCCGGTTCCGCGTCGTCTACCGGGGCCGCAAGCTGACGGTGACCGTCGAGCCGGACCGCGTCGTCTACCGGCTCGTCGACGGCGATCCGCTGGAGATCCGCCACCACGGCCGGCAGGTGGTCGTCGACCACCAGGACCTGGTGCTGGACATCCCGCCCGCACCGCAGGCGGAGCCGGTCCGGCAGCCGCCCGGGTGCGAGCCGCGGCGCCGGAACCGTCCTCCGGTGCACTGATCCGTGCGGCACGCCGCAGGCCGTCCGCGCACGCGCCGCGTTCGACCGTTATCCCCAACATTGAAGCGATCAAGACTGATGGCCGGTAGGCCGGCTCCCGGACGTCCAGAGCACAGACACCCAGGATCCGGGGTCCGCCCGCTCACCGGTGGGTGCGCCGGCGGTAGGCCCACCCGGCGAAGGCTGACGAGACGATCAGGAGCCCGGTGCACCACAGCACCGCCGCCCATCCGGACGCACCGATCGGCGCTCCGGTGAGCAGCCCGCGCACCGTCTCGATGACCGGGGTGATGGGCTGGTGCTCGGCCACGGCCCGCAGCGCCGCGGGCATCGTGCCCGTGGGCACGAACGCGCTGCTGAGGTAGGGCAGGAAGAGCATGAAGAAGGTCAGGGCGCCGGCGGACTGGACGCTCGAGGCGAGCGCGCCCAGCCCCGCCGCCAGGGCCGACAGGGCGAGCACGTAGAGCAGCAGGAGACCGAGGGCGGCGGCCCACTCCAGCGGGCCGGCGTCGGGCCGGAAACCCATGGCGACCGCGGCGGCGACCACGACGGCGGTGGCCAGGGCGTTGCGGGCCACGCTCGCCACCACGTGCCCGGCGACCAGCGCCGAGGCGGCGACCGGCATGGACCGCAGCCGGTCGACCATCCCGCGGTCCATGTCGTCGGCGACCGCCGGGGCGGTGGAGGCGGCACCGAAACCCACGCAGAGCAGCACGATCCCGGGGACGACGTAGGTCAGGTAGGCGCCGCCGGTCTCGATCGCGCCGCCGAAGACGTAGACGAACAGCGCCATCATCATCAGCGGCAGGGCGATCGACATCACCAGCGTCTCGACGTCGCGACGGCTGAGCCGGATGCTGCGGCCCACGAGCACCAGGCTCTCGGCGAGGACGGCGAACCGGCGGCGGGGCAGCGCGGGGGCGGTCACTGCCCCTCCCGGTTAGCGGTCGCGACGCCGGCCGGGACGCCGACCCGCGCCGCAGCGCGGGTCGAGGACCCGGCCGTGCCGGTGAGGGCGAGGAACACGTCGTCGAGGGACGGGCGCGTCGCGGTCACGCGGGTCACCGGGATGCCGGCGACGTGCAGCCGGTCGAGCACCCGGCGCAGGTGCTCGGCCCCGCCGTCGGAGGGGAGGTCGGTGGTGAGGGGATCGGGGCCGGGGATGGCACCGCCGTCGGCGAGGAGATGCATGGCGGACGCCGCCGCGCCCTGGTCGGGATGGGCGAGGACCAGCCGCTCGCCGCCGTGCTGGGCCTTGAGCTCGTCCGGCGTGCCCTCGGCGACCACCCGGCCCTGATCCATCAGCAGGATCCGGTCGGCCAGGCGATCGGCCTCCTCCAGGTACTGGGTGGTCAGCACGACGGTGGTGCCACCGCGGACGAGGTCGCCCACCGCCGTCCACATCGTGCTGCGGCTGACGGGGTCCAGGCCGGTCGTCGGCTCGTCGAGGAAGAGGACTGCGGGCGGGACGACGAGGCTCATCGCCAGGTCCAGCCGGCGGCGCATCCCGCCGGACCAGGTCTGCGCCTGGCGGTCGGCCGCGGCCTCGAGGCCGAAGCGTTCGAGCAGCTCGGCGGCCCTGCGGCGGGCACCGTCCCGTCCCAGGTGGCGCAGCCGGCCGATCATCTCCAGGTTCTCCCTCCCGGTCTGGCGGTCGTCGACCGCGGCGAACTGGCCGGTGAGGCCGATCAGCCCCCGGACGACGACCGGCTCGCGCACGACGTCGTGCCCGCCGATCCGCGCGCTCCCGCCGTCGGGGCGGGTGAGGGTGCCGAGGATGCGGACCGCGGTCGTCTTGCCTGCCCCGTTGGGCCCGAGCAGGGCCAGGACGGACCCCGCCGGGACCCCGAAGCTCACTGCGTCCAGCACCCGGCGTCGGCCGTATGTCTTCCCGAGCCCGTCGACCTCGACGATCACGGCCCCTCCCGAGGATGAGATGCATATGCGTACTTCGTACACGTAATAGCGTAGGGCATACGCTGTGGCTCGGGAAAGACCGGCTGGAAGGAGAGCCCTGATGGACGCCGAGGCTCCACGGGAGGCTCCCCGGGTCCCTGACCGCGTCGCGCTGCTCTGGGGGCTGCGTCCGCCTGCCCGCCGCGGGCGCCGACCGTCGCTGACGCTGGAGGAGATCACCCGAGCGGCCGTCGGGATCGCCGACGCCGAGGGGCTGTCCGCGGTCTCCATGGGACGGGTGGCCGCAGCGCTGGGCAGCTCGACGATGGCGCTGTACCGCTACGTGGCCAGCAAGGACGAGTTGCTCCTGCTCATGGCCGACGCCGCCTTCGAGCCGCCGCCCGGGACGGTCGACGAGGGGGACTGGCGGGAGCGGCTGACCGCGTGGGCCCGGGGCGTGCTCACCCTCCTCCGGCGGCACCGCTGGTACCGGGACATCGCGATCTCCGGAGCTCCCATGGGACCGGGCAACCTCGCGTGGTTCGACCGCGGTCTGGCGGCCCTGGAGGACGTGGCTCTGCCGGAGGAGGAGAAGGTCGCCGTCGTCATGGGGCTGCTGCCCCTGGTGCACGGCCAGGCCCGGCTGAGCAGCGACCTCGAGGCCGGCGGGGAGCAGGCGCCGGAGGACGTCGCGGGGAACTACGGAACGACGCTGGCAGGGCTGCTCGACGAGCGCTCCTACCCGGCCCTGCACCGGGCGATCGCCGCCGGCGTCTTCGACTCGCCCGCCGCGACCGACGGCCAGAGGCTGGCCGACGAGCTCGACGCCGGCTTCCTCTTCGCGCTGGAGCGGTTCCTCGACGGCGTGGCCGGCTACCTGCTCGCGCGGGGCGCCATCGCACCGCCGGG
>Ga0196960_10000178_pt1 | contig 25434 bp, 22 predicted proteins | sample S3v_5metaG_FD_183187 | JGI IMG/M metagenome (GOLD analysis project Ga0196960, IMG submission 183187) | Soil microbial communities from Anza Borrego desert, Southern California, United States - S3+v_5 | ecosystem: Environmental > Terrestrial > Soil > Desert | place: USA: California | collected...
CGACCACGACACCCTCTTCCCCCGGCCCGGACCCCACCGCCGATCCCGGCTGCCCCACGACGCCCGTGGAGACGCCCGGCCCGCAGGCCCCCGCCGGCGAGCCCTGCCCCCTCCCCGCCGCCTGACGGGTCAGCCGGGGAGCCGAGGCACCGTCCAGGGCCCTCACCAGCACCGCCCGCCGTTCGGTCTGCGGGGCGGACAGCGGCGACGTGTCGTCCAGCGCGAGGACGTCGAAGGCCACGGAACCGGCCGACGTCCGCTCGGCCGGCATCCGCACCCGGGAACCGGCCGGATGGATGCGTTCGCTCAGCCGGTCGAAATCCTGCCGCCCCTCGTACGGCAGGGTGATCCCACCGTCGATCACGCAGCGTGGCGGGAGGTCCTCCCGCACGGCGGTGACCACTTCGGGGAAGTAAAGGGTGAGGGGCTTCCCCGTCCGGCTGCCGGGCACCACCTCGTCGCCGTCCCGGTGCACGATCGCCCGGAACCCGTCCCGCTTCGCCTCGTACCGCACACCGGGGGAACGGCGGACACGGACGTGGCGAGCATCGGTTTCGCAGGAGGCATCACCGGCAGGTCCATGAACCGATTCCCGAGCACCGCACGGAGCACGGTCTCCGATATGCGGCATATGCGGGCCCGTCCTACGGTGTCCGACATGGGAGCAGGAGCAGCGGTGGAGCTGGACGCGGACGGACGGGCCGTGCGGCTGTCCCACCCGGACAAGGTGTACTTCCCGCAGAAGGGCTGCACCAAGAAGGACGTGACCGACCACTTCCGGGCCCTGGGGCCCGGGATCCTCCGCGCCCCGCGCGAGCGGCCCACCACCTTGCAGCGCTTCGTCGACTGCAACCGGACGGCCCGAGACCGCACGATCGCCTCCGCCCGCTCCGTACGGCCGTTCCCGCACGCCCCGGTCTCCGCCCCCCTCCGCCGGGAGGAGACCGACGACGCCGAGCCCCGCGACTTCGGCCTCCGCACCATGCCCGTGCGCTACGCCGAGGTGGGCGACCCGCACGCCGACATGGACGACCACGCCTTCCGGCCCGACCAGCTGCTGGAGCCGGCGGGACGGGACGAACACGAGCGCGGGCTCGGCGGCCTGCCCTGTCCGCCGGACCACCCGAAGATGCCGGGTGAACCCAAGCGCGTGCGGCCCAGCCGCGCCCGGCACGAGGGCGGCGACGCGTGAGCGCCGACGACGGGACCGGGCCCCCCGCGCACGGGGCGCACGGCAGGCCCCCGACCCGGGCGGAGAAGTGGGCGTCCTACAGACAGTCGCCGTACGTCCCCGCGTTCGTGCTGCTGTTCATCCTGGCCGCCGCGGCCGGACTGTTCGCCGGCTCGTACACCTACACCATGGCCGATCCGGCACCGCGCCGGATCCCCGCAGCGGTGGTCGGCGACGTCCAGGCCCAGGGCGGGAAGGAGTTCATCGCGGGGATGGAGAAGGCCCTCGACGCCTCCCTCCGGCTGCACCCGTACGCCACCCGCGCGGGGGCGCGCCGGGCGATGGAGGAGCAGAAGGTCTTCGTGACCCTGCGGCCGGGCGGGCGCGGTGTGGCCATGGACATCGCCGGGGCGGCGGGGGCCACGGTCGCCCAGCTGCTCGCCGAGACCGGGGCCGAGGTCGCGGAGGCCACCGGTGTCCCCGTGACGATCACGGACGTCAAACCGCTCCAGGAGGGCGACCCGCGCGGGCTGGCGCTCTTCTACATCTCGCTCGCCGCCGTCATCATCGGCTTCGTCGGAGCCATCCAGCTCAGCGTGCACGCCCGAGCGCTCAACCCGTTCGAGCGGATCGTCTTCACCGTCGCCTACGCCCTGCTCGGCGGTTTCGCGATCGCCGCTGTGGTGGACTGGCTGCTCGGCGCGCTCGACCTGCCGTTCGTCGAGTCCTGGCTGATCCTGTCCCTCACGATGTTCACGTCGGGCATGGTCTTCACCATGTTCAACACCATCATGGGACGCTGGGCGATGCTCCCGACCTGGGGGCTCATGGTGCTGCTGGGCAATCCTTCGTCCGGTGGCGCGGTGTCCTGGCCGCTGCTGCCGTCGGCGCTCGGCGAGATCGGGCGCTGGCTGCCGCCCGGTGCCTCGGTCAACGCCCAGCACACCGCGGTCTACTACCAGGGGCACCAGTACGCCTTCCCGTTCCTGGTCCTGGCGGCCTGGGCACTGGTCTCGTGCACGGTCTTCTGGGTGTGGCGCCACCGGCACCCGGGAGGCCGCGGCCGCATGCCTGAGCATGCCGCCGCGGCCTCATGAGCGGGCCTCGCTCCTACAGTTCCTGGATACGGACGTCGCGGTACGAGATCACGTCCGAGGTGCCGTGGACCTGGAGCCCGATGTAGCCGGAGGCGTACCGCCGGCCGTCGGTGCCCGGGTCGTCACCCCGGGGCGGCTCGAAGAGCTGACCGCGGTTGTTGTCGAACTCGTTGATCAGGACACCGTTGCGGTAGACCGAGTAGTGCTGGTCCACCACCCGGATCTCGTAGTCGTTCCAGGTGCCCTTGGGGGTGACCCCGGCGCCGCCGAGCCCGACCCTGTCGAAGCCGTAGACGGAACCGGTCTTGTACATGTCGCCGTCGGGCCGGTCGTTGGCCTGGATCTCATGGCCGTACTTGATGGCGACCCACTCCGGGCGGCTCTCCTCCGGGTGGCCGTGGACGTCCGGGAAGCGGACGAACACCCCGCCGTTGGCGTTGCCCGTCCCCGGGGCGTCGTCGCGCCACTGGAGCTTCAGCGAGAAGTCCCCGTACTGCCGGGCGGGGAACCACAGCATCCCCATGCCCTCCACCGTGGTGGAGCTGGTGATCGAGCCCTCCTCCTCGTTCAGCCCGAACTGCCCGCCGCCGACGTGCTGCCACTTGGCGAGGGACTCGGCGGTGCCGTCGAAGAGCTTGCGGTAGCCCTCGTCCTGGCCCGGCCTGCCGATGCCGGACTGCTTGGCCGCCCGGTAGATCTTCCTGTGCTCACGGGTGTCGATGACCCCGGCGGTGAGCAGCTTGTCCAGGACCTTGTCGACGTGCTTGAGGAAGAGCGCGTGCGAGGACCAGTCCTTCTCGTCCTCGATGAGCTCGTTGACCGTGCAGCGGTTGCCGGTGAGCCGGTTGGGCACGCCCGTGTCGACCGTGCCGACGATGACGGTGAGCCGCTCGTCGAACTCAGGGCAGTTCGGCGCCGGCACGCCACCGCTCTGCGCGACGGTGAACGAGGACTGCTTCGCCTCGGAGGTGTTGCCGGCCTTGTCCGTCGCCCGGTGGGCGAGGGTGTGGTGGCCGACGCGGTCCACGATGACGGGCGAGGAGTAGGCCAGGTACGGGCCGCCGTCGAGGGAGTACTCGATCTTGTCCACGCCCGAGTCCGCGTCGGTCGCGGTGACCGTGGCCTTGGCGCTGGTGATGAACGCGCCGTCCGAATTCCTGTCGCCCGCCACCACCACGGACGTCACCGGCGGGGTCTTGTCCTGCGACGGCGGCTCGACGACGGTGAAGCCGACGGTCTTCTCGGCCGCGACGTTGCCGGACCTGTCGGTGGCGCGGTAGCGGACGGTGTGCGTCCCCACCTCGTGCACCATCACGGGTGCGGTGTACGGCTGCCAGGCGCCGTCCGTCCCGAGCGCGTACTCGATGGTGTTGACGCCGGAGCCGGTGTCGGACGCGGTCACCGTGACCGTGGCCATGCCGAGATAGGCGCCCGCTCCGTCCTTCTCGCCCGCGACGGTCGCCGAGGTCTCCGGAGGGGTCTCGTCATCCGTCGGCGGTGCGGCGACCGCGAAGCCGACGGTCTTCTCGGCCGCGACGTTGCCGGACCTGTCGGTGGCGCGGTAGCGGACGGTGTGCGTCCCCACCTCGTTCACCACGACGGGTGCGGTGTACGGCTGCCAGGCGCCGTCCGTCCCGAGCGCGTACTCGACGGTGTCCACGCCCGATCCCGCGTCGGTCGCCGCCACGGTCACGGACGCCTGGCCGATGTACGCGCCGTCGGAGTTCCTGTCGCCGTCCACCGTCGCCGAGGTCTCGGGAGCGGTGGTGTCCTCGCCGCCGCCGTCCTCGGTCACGGTGAGGACACCCTGCATCGAGCCGTGCCCCGGAATCGTGCAGTGGTAGAAGTACTTGCCGGGAGTGAGGGTGACCTCCACGCTGTGCTTGCCGCCCGCGCTGTCACCGGGGTTGGCCAGGATGTTCACCTGGACGTCGCTGTTGTACTCCGGGTCCGAGACGCTGAACGTCAGCGTGTGCGGCATGCTCGTCGTGTTGCCCGTCGCCTCGCTGTTCTCGAAGACGATGGTCGCGGCTCCGGCCACCGCGGTTTCGGGAGCCGTCAGATAGCGGTCGATGGGGTCGCCGGCGGTCCAGGTGAGGACCTGCTCGGCCGCTGCCGCCCGGTCGTCGTCGCGGCCGTACGCCGCGGTCGACGCCAGCCCCAGGACCATCAGGAACGAACCGAGCAGGGCGAGCCACCACCGGGCCGGCCCGTACCGCCGTCGCGCGAGGAGTGAAGGGTGTCTCACTGCGCTGCCGCCTTCCTGGCCAGGTCTGCGGCGGCCGGGGTCGGACCGCCGCCCTTGTACGTCACGCGCCACAGCGCGGACTTGGAGTCGGAGGTGAAGAAGCCCCGCCCGTAGTCCAGGACGTAGAGCGACCCGTCCGGGGCGAACTTCCAGTCCATCAGGTTGCGGATGCCGTCCGCGCCGACCGGGATGATCTTCTTCAGCGACTCGGCATGGGTGGGCAGGCCGCCCTTGCCGACCGTCCTCGGGTCGGTCAGTACGGCGTGACGCGGCTGGGTGTCGTCGTAGAAGTCCCCGACGAACCACTTCCCGTCCCAGTACGCCGGCCACTTGGCCTCGCTCGTGCTCGCCGCGTCGTAGCGGTAGACCGGGCCGTTCATCGTGGCCTGGCCGCCGCCCTTGAGCCAGGGCAGGAGCTCCTTCTGCTCCTCCGCCTTGTAGCTCGGGACGCCGTTCGCGTCGCGCGGGTAGTCGACGCCGCCGCCCTGGGGCGAGTACCAGATGGTGTTGCCGGTCACCGGCGGCAGGTTGACCAGGCCGTCGTTGTTCGGCGACTCGTTCTTCGGCGCGTCGCAGTCGTACCAGTCCAGCGGCTTGGCGGGATCGGGCAGGTTGCGGTCCCGGTAGGGCTGCTTGTTGCCCATGCAGTACGGCCAGCCGTGGTTGCCGGCCTCGGTGATCGCCGCGAACGTGTCGTACTTGGCGGGACCCCAGGTGGTGCTCGGAGCGCCCGCGTCGGGGCCGACCCAGCCCGCGTAGAGCGTGTCGGTCGCCGTGTCGACGGAGATGCGGGCAGGGTTGCGCACCCCCATCACGTAGATCTCGCCGCGGGTCTTGCCTCCGCCCTCGTCCGGCTCCTCGCCGGTGAAGAGGTTGCCCGCGGGCAGGGTGTAGGTGCCGTCGTCCTCGGGGTGGATCCGCAGGATCTTGCCGTTGAGGTTGTTGGTGTTGCCCGCGGTGCGGCGGGCGTCGGCGAAGGACACGCCCTTGTAGTTCGGCTGCGGGTTGTTGCCGGAGTAACCGTCGCTGAAACCGGAGGAGTTGTTGTCACCGGTCGCGATGTAGAGGTTCTCCTTCGAATCCCAGGCCATGCCCCCGCCCGCGTGGCAGCAGCTGTGGATCTGGACCGGCCAGTGCAGCAGCACCTTCTCCGAGGCCAGGTCCAGCTTGTTCGTGGCGTGGTCGAAGGTGAAGCGGGAGACCTGGCGCACCGCCATCCGCTTGTCGCGGTCGATCTTCGCGTGCGGGGTGTAGTGCAGATACACCCAGCCGTTGGCGGCGAAGTCCGGGTCCAGCTCGATGCCGAGCAGCCCCTCCTCCACCTTGACCAGCTCGTCGCCGCCGCCCTTGTTGCCGAAGACGCTCAGCTTGCCCGCGAGGGTGACCTTCTTGGCCGAGGGGTCATACACATGGATCTCGCCCTCGCCCTTGCCGACGTTCGGGTCGTTCCAGTCGGTGACCACCGGCACGCTGCTGTCCGTACCGCCGCGCCCGATGTAGAAGACCCGCCCGTCCTTCGCGGTCACGAGGCCGTGCGGCTCGCCGATCTGGTCGTTCTGCCCCGGCTGATTGGGCTGGGTGAGCCGCTCGGCCGTGTAGTTGGAGTCGATGGTGGCCCCGCAGTCCGCCTGCGAGATGCGGCTCGTCCAGGCCAGCGCCCCGCGCAGATGATCCCGGAAGTCGGTCTCGGCGAAGCCGGCCGCCGTACCGCCCATGGCGGTGTAGAAGGAGCGGCCGCCGTCGTAGTCACGGCACCAGGAGACCGGGTGGTCCCAGCCGTTGGCGCTCTTCCCCGGGGCGTAGGTGAGCTCGCGGACGCGGGCCACGGTGTGCACGTCGCCGGACGGGTTGTCCTTCCAGTTCAGCCACTTGTCCGGGCGCTTCCACTCCAGCGGGAGGTTCTTCGTCGCCGGGTGCTGCCGGTCGCCGATCTCCACGGTGGCACGCTGGACGGCCGTCGGGCTGTCCGCCGCCGGACGGGCGCCCACCAGACCGGTGAACCAGTCGGAGTAGGGTTCGGCGCGGGCCGCGTCGTGGATGCCGAGGAAGCCTCCACCGGCCTCCATGTACGCCTCCAGGCCCGCCTCCTGCTCCGGGTCGAGCACATCGCCGCCACCGGTCAGGAAGACGACCGCGTTGAACCTGCCGAGCTTCCTGCCGTTGGTGAAGACCCCGGCGTCGTCGGTGGCGACGGTCGTGAAGCGTCCGGCCTCCGGGCCGCTGAGCCCGATCTTCTCGATGGCCGCGATGCCCGCGTCCACGGTGGGCGGCTCCTCGCCCGCCGAAGCGTGGAACACCAGCACCTTGACGTCGGCCCCACCGGGCGGTGAGGGGAGCGACATCGTTGTCGCCATCCGTTCCTTCAGCCCTGGGTCCGGATAGGGGCTGGCGGTGGCCGCGTTGCCGCCCAGCAGGGACGCGGTCAGAGCGCCTGCCGCCACGGCCGCCGCGATGCCGCGGCGCGGTCTGGACCTGTGATGTGGTGTGCGCTGCATGTGGTCACCCACCCCTCTTGGTCGCTTCTCTGGTCACTTCACTCGTCACCGCGCCCTGATGGCCACTGCGACAGCGCACGAAGCTAGACCTCTTTTCGTGACTCGCCAATAGGTATGGCAGCAATCGAACGAACTTTGTCCTGAGTGTGGATAAACCAACGGCCCCCGGCTACCGTGTGGGCCGTCCAGGAGAGCAGCGCGTCAGTTTCCTTCTCGCGATGGGGAGTTCGACATGGACCGAAGGACCTTCAGCCGCAGGATGCTGGTGGGTGGGGGAGTGGCCGCTGCCACCGGCGTGACATCGATGTCGCTCGGCGCGGTGCAGGCCGCTTCCGCGGAGAACCCGGCGAGGACGGCACCCGCCGGAGGAGCTGTCCGCCATCTCAGGCTGTACGCCGAGAAGCTGGCGGACGGCCAGCTCGGATACGGCTTCGAGAAGGGCAAGGCATCCATCCCCGGACCGCTCATCGAGATCACCGAGGGCGACACGCTGCACATCGAGTTCGAGAACACCACGGACGTCGACGCCAGCCTCCATGTCCACGGCGTCGACTACGACACCGCGAGCGACGGCACCCGGATGAACCGCAGCCATGTCGAACCCGGCGGCACCCGTACGTACACCTGGCGCACCCACAGACCCGGCCGCCGCAAGGACGGCACCTGGCAGGCGGGCAGCGCCGGTTACTGGCACTACCACGACCACGTCGTCGGCACGGACCACGGCACGGGCGGCATCCGCAAGGGCCTGTACGGGCCGCTCGTCGTGCGCCGGGAGGGAGACGTCCTGCCGGACAGGACGATCACGATCGTCTTCAACGACATGACGATCAACAACCAGCCGGCCCACGGGAGCCCGAACTTCGAGGCCACCGTGGGGGACCGGGTCGAGGTCGTGATGATCACGCACGGCGAGTACTACCACACGTTCCACATCCACGGGCACCGCTGGGCCGACAACAGAACAGGCATGCTCACCGGCCCCGACGACCCCAGTCGTGTGATCGACACGAAGATCTGCGGACCCGCCGACTCCTTCGGCTTCCAGATCATCGCGGGGGAACGCGTGGGGGCCGGGGCATGGATGTACCACTGCCATGTCCAGAGCCACTCCGACATGGGTATGGCCGGTCTGCTGCTCGTGGCCAAGGCGGACGGCACCGTCCCGGGGTACGACCCGCCGCACCACGCGGCGGGCCCGGCCGGGACGCACGAGCACTGAGGCCGATCCGGCCGGGCGGCGAGCCGTAGCCGCTCCTCCCCGACGACGCGCCGGGCGAGGGCCCCGCCCCGCCCGGCACATCCACGGTGGCACGGCGCGAACTGCGGGTGTCAGTGCCTGGTGCAAGACTCGGAGGAATGCGGCATCTCCCTGTCCTGCGGGACGAGCGGGACCGCGGGACTCGCTGAAGGAGCACACCATGCCCGACCCGGTCTTCGTCACCGGCGCCCCCAACTGGATGGACCTCGGCACCCCGGACACCGACGCGGCCACCACCTTCTACCACGGTCTTTTCGGCTGGGACCTGGTGCCCGGCGGGCCCGGGACCGGTGGCTACGGCACCTACCAGTTGCGGGGCAGGACCGTCGCGGGCGTGATGACCGTGCCGGAGGACCAGGGGAAGCCCGCCTGGTCGGTCTACTTCCAGACCCCCGACGCCGACGCCACCGCGCGGACGGTGGAGAAGGCAGGCGGTACCGCCGCGTTTCCGCCGATGGACGTGCTGGACCACGGGCGCATGGGCGGCTTCACCGACAACAACGGCGCGTACTTCGGCGTCTGGCAGCCGAGGACGAATCCCGGCCTCGGCATGATCCTGGAGACCGGCTCGCTGATCTGGGCCGAGCTGTACACTCCGGACGTCCCCTCGGCAGCCGCCTTCTTCCACACGGTCTTCGGCTGGCAGACGAGCGGGATGAACTTCCCCGGCGGTTCGTACACGCTGGTGCGCCCGGCGGACGGTGACGACGACACCTCCTCCTTCGGGGGCCTCGTCCCCCTCGACCAGGTGCCCGGCGAGGCCGCTGCCGGGCCGCACTGGCTGCCGTACATCGCCGTGGACGACACCGATGCCGTGGTGGCCGCCGCGGAGCGGCTGGGCGGCCGGGTGACCGCGGCCGCCACGGATGTGCCGGAGGTCGGCCGGGTCGCGACCTTCACCGACCCGGCGGGCGCGGCCCTCGCGGTGATCAGGCCCGAGCCGATGTCCCAGGGCTGACCGATGCCCCAGGGCCGACCTGCGCGAAAGGGCCGGCCGGTGCGCAGGGCTCCCGGCCGGCCCGGGTGTTGACCAGTCGTTGATCACTTGTTTATCGCGACCCGGCACTGTGTGCCTCATGCCGATCAACACCATGACCGACGAGCTCGCCTGGCAGGAGACAGCGTTGTGCGCGCAGGCCGGGCCCGAATTCTTCTTCCCGGCGCCGGGCAGCTCCACCCGCGAGGCCAAGCAGCTGTGCAACGCCTGCGAGGGCCGGGTGGCCTGCCTGGAGTACGCACTCACCCATGACGAGCGCTTCGGCGTCTGGGGCGGTCTCTCGGAGAAGGAACGGGACCGGCTGCGCAGAGGCGGCCTGCCCGGCCTGCGCCGGACCGGGGACGGGTGACCCCCGCTCCCGTCAGGCGGACCCGCCAGGCGGACCCGTCAGGTGCTCGCGGCAAGCGGTCCGTCGGGTGATCCGGAAGGTCTCGCCGTACACCTGCCACATCAGACGTTCCGTGAAGCAGCGCGGCCGGCCTGAAACGGAGGGGCGGTGTACGCATCATGCGTACACCGCCCCTGTCCGGGCGGGCCGGGGAGCGGATCCCGAGCCCGCCGTCTCCAGCAGATCAGCCCTGGGCGGCCCGGGCCGCCATCCGGGCCTTGCGGGCCGCCAGCTTCTCGTCGAACTTCGACGCCTCGCTGTCCAGTCCGTTCATGTACAGCCCGAGCTCCTCCTGCGCCTTGAGGCCCTCCGGGCCGAGGCCGTCGATGTCGAGGACCTTCAGGTACCGCAGGACGGGCTGGAGCACGTCGTCGTGGTGGATGCGCATGTTGTAGATCTCGCCGATCGCCATCTGCGCGGCGGCGCGCTCGAAGCCGGGCATGCCGTGTCCGGGCATCCGGAAGTTGACGACGACATCGCGCACGGACTGCATCGTGAGGTCCGGGGCGAGGTCGAAGGCGGCGCCCAGCAGGTTGCGGTAGAAGACCATGTGCAGGTTCTCGTCGGTCGCGATCCGGGCCAGCATCCGGTCGCAGACGGGGTCGCCCGACTGATGACCGGTGTTGCGGTGCGAGACGCGGGTCGCGAGCTCCTGGAAAGCGACATAGGCGACGGAGTGCAGCATGGAGTGGCGGTTGTCGGACTCGAAACCCTCCGCCATGTGCGCCATGCGGAACTGCTCCAGCTTGTCCGGGTCGACGGCGCGCGAGGTGAGCAGGTAGTCGCGCATCACGATGCCGTGCCGGCCCTCCTCCGCGGTCCAGCGGTGCACCCAGGTCCCCCAGGCGCCGTCGCGGCCGAAGAGCGAGGCGATCTCGTGGTGGTAGCTGGGAAGGTTGTCCTCGGTCAGCAGATTCACGACGAGGGCGATGCGCCCGATGTCGGTGACCTTGGACTGGCCGGTCTCCCAGGCCTCGCCGTCCTCGAAGAGACCGGGGAAGTTCCGGCCGTCGGAGAACGGTACGTACTCGTGGGGCATCCAGTCCTTGGCGACCTTGAGATGGCGGTTGAGTTCCTTCTCCACCACCTCTTCCAGTGCGTACAGCAGCTGGGCGTCTGTCCACGCCTTCGAACTGCCGATGTGGGGAGAGGTGATTGTCACGGGGGGCTCCTGGGGACGGGAGAATTACCTACGGCTTCGTAGGTTACGTGACCGTAGGTTAAGGCGGCGGTAAGGGCGCAGCCAAGTCCGGCCCTCGCAGCGCGCGCTCACCCCCTGTTATCGGTGCAGGTCACAGGCGCCTGCCGGAGGGACAAGTCAGGCGTCCTCCCTCTGCTTCCCGGTAGCTGTCCCGGGGTGATCTCCTGGAGTCCTTCCCCGTCCAGCAGCATCCACCGGGTGATCCCCGGCGACTTCAGGGACGGCGTGTCGTGGCTCGCCGCGATCAGCGCTCCCTCGTACGCCTCCAGCGCCGCCGTCAGGTGGCGGACGCCGCGCGCACCATCCGCCCGGCCGCCTCCTGCTCCACGGCCGGCGCCTCCTCGTACGCCGGCAGACTGCCGCCGTACCAGGTGACCGCGCCGTCGCGGAGATCCGCGATCCGGTGCACGCTTTCCAGCGGCTCCCGGCCGTGGCTGACCGCGACCAGCACTCCCGTCCAGGTCTCGACGGCGTCGTACAGCCGCCCGCGGGCGTGCAGACCGAGGTTGCCGGCCGGCTCGTCCAGCAGCAGGACGGAGGGCCGCGCCAGCGGCAGAGCGGCCAGGCGCAGCAGCACGCGCTCGCCACCGGACATCTCACCGACGGTCCGGTCGAGGCCGATATCGGCCGGGCCCACGGCCAGGACGTCACGAGCGGGTCCCGCCGCCACGCAACCGGATCACGGCCGTCCCGCTGCCCGGGAGAGCCCGCTCAGGAGGCCCCGCCCAGCAGAGCGCTCAGATCGCCGTCCAGATCCATGAAGCGGCACTCGTCCCCCACCGGGACCAGCTCCTGCGCCCGTTCGAGGAAACGGCGCAGCTCGGACGTCCGGACGTGCACCATCGCGATGCCTTCGACGGCGTGGAACTCCAGCACCGTGCGGTCGTACCCGAACGGCCGGACCCGGACGTCGCCGGTACCCGCCGGTGCGTCCATGCCCGTGACGAGCAGCTCCCGGGAGAACTCCCAGCAGACCTCGGTGCCTTCGAGGGTCGCCGGAGCAGGGAACGCCATGCGGACGGCGAAAGGGTCCTTGCGGTCGTAGTGCAGAGTGGCCGGCAGGGTCTCCATACGTGGTGCGGACGCGACCATACGCGCCTGGACGGACTGCTCGATGACGCTGGACAAAGACCTGCTCCCTCTCGCCTCGGACGAACGGTTCCCGGCATCGGAGTAGACGACGGAACGCCTCCGTCCGTGCACCGGCGGAGGGCGTGAGCTGCGTCACCGCCTCGCCTCTCATTGATCAACTGCCCCGTTTCGCGCGGGACACCCTGGACGCCCGCCCGCCGGTGGGTTAGCTTCCAGCGCCATGAGGGCCATGTGAGGGCCATGGGGGCCATGGGGGAGGACGAGAAGGCTGCGGGCGCCGGGACTGCGCCGCACAGCTGCCGCCGGTCCGCCCGAGGTACCGGATGAAGGGATCGTTCCGCTGTGACCGACGCGCACAACGAGGAAGTTCTGGCCCGGATCGCCAAGGGGCTCGTCCACACCGAGTCGGAAGCGGCCTTTCTGGCCCCTCGGCGCCGTACGGAACAGGTCTTCGACTACAACCGGACGCCTCCGGGCGAGACGGGGAGACGCCGGTCGCTGCTCGTCGAGATCTTCGGCTCGGTCGGTGAACGTACGGTGCTGCTGCCGCCGTTCCACGCGGCGTTCGGCAGCAACGTCCACATCGGCGACGACTTCTTCGGCAACGTCAACCTGACGTTCGTCGACGACGTGGACATCCGCATAGGCGACGACGTCATGATCGCTCCCGGCGTCACGCTGACCACGACAGGGCACCCGGTGCATCCCTCGCGGCGCGCCGACTTCGGGAGGTTCTCCGAGCCGGTCGTGATCGAGGACAAGGTGTGGATCGGCAGCAACGCGGTGGTCCTGCCCGGCGTCCGCATCGGCTACGGGTCGGTCATCGGCGCGGGCAGCGTGGTCAGCCGCAGCATTCCCCCGATGTCCGTCGCGCTCGGCACACCCTGCCGGGTGGTCCGCCCCATCACCGACGAGGACCTCGCCGAACGCACTGCCGGACACTGAAGTGCGGCCTGCGGGACGCCTGGCCGTGGACCGCCCGCCCGGCGCGGCCCTCAGCCGGGCAGCTGCTGCCGGTACGGTGCGAGCGCGTCCGAGGTCTTCGTCGCGAGGAACTCCGTGATCCGGTAGGCGCACACCCCGTGCGCCGCGAAGGGGTCGGAGGCCGCGATCCGCCCGATCTCGCCGCGGTCGCCGCCCACGGCCAGGATCACACCGCCGTCGCGGGGGTTCTTACGCCCGGAAGCGATGAACACCCCGGCCGCGTACTGCGCGTCCAGCCAGGCGATGTGTTCCGTCATGAGGGCGTCGACGCGCTCGACCGGTGCGGTGTAGGTCAACTCGAGTACGAACATGATCGTCAGGCTACCGGGCTGCCTGGACTGGCCCGTCATGACGACTTTCCCGATGCCCGCCGACGAGGCCGAAGCCCGCGCCGTCCAGGACGCGTTGCGCGCACGGGTGGTGCTGGACGAGCCCGGACCGCCGCCCGGGACCGGCCGGGTCACCGGGGCCGACGTCGCCTACGACGACGAGAGGGATCTCGTCGTCGCGGCGGCCGTCGTCCTGGACGCGGCGACCCCCGAGGCGGTCGCCGAGTCCACCGCCCACGGCCGTGTGACGTCTCCGTACGTCCCCGGGCTGCTCGCCTTCCGCGAGATCCCGGCCGTCCTGGCCGCGCTGGAGGGCCTGCCGGTGGATCCGGGGCTCGTCGTCTGCGACGGTCACGGGCGGGCCCGCCCGCGCGGGTTCGGACTCGCCGGCCATCTCGGCGTACTCACCGGCCTCCCGGTCATCGGCGTCGCGAAGAACCCCTTCACCTTCCGCCACGAGCAGCCCGGACCCCGGCGCGGTGACTCCACCCCGCTGCTGGACGGCGACGAGGAAGTGGGCCGGGCCCTGCGCACGCAGAGCGCCACCAAACCCGTCTTCGTCTCCGTCGGGCACCGCACCGGTCTGGACAACGCGTGCGCCCACACGCTCGCGCCGGCCCGCGACCTCCGTCAGCCGGAGACGACGCGCAGGGCCGACGCCCTGTGCCGGGCCGCTCTCCGGGAAGCGACCGGCTGACCGAGGGCCCGGTCACGGTTCTGTTGCCCACTGAGTACAAATACGGATGTTGTTTGTCGAATATCAGGGGCAGGCTGGTACGCATGATCGACCACCACGCACCTCGGATGAGCACCGGAACCGTACGTCTTTCCCAGCGCGGTGTCGCTGTGGGCATGACCCTCGGCGTCCTCGCGGGCGCCGGCTGGACCGTGTCCATGGTCGTCACGCTGGCGTCCTGGATGACCTGACCGCGGGCGGCCGCCCTCCGGTGATCAGCGCACCGCCGCCACCCGGAAGCGCAGCCCCGCCGCCTGCAGCCGTTCCAGCAGGGCATCTCCCATCGCCACGGCCGTCGTGACCTGACCCGACGTCGCCGGCAGGTCGTCGAGTGCGAGCGCCAGCGCCGCTTCGGCCAGCATCTTCGCCGTCTCGTCGTAGCCGGGGTCGCCGCCCGACACCTCCGTGTACACCCTCCGGCCACCGCCCTCCCCGATGAAGCGGACCGTGAACCAGCTGCGCTTCCTGCGCTGCTCACCGGGGCCCGTGCCCGGCTCGACCCGGGCCGACAGCCAGCGCCGCGCGGTGGGGATCTGGGCGGCTCCCGCCAGCAGGGCCACCGCCGCCGTGCCGCCGAGTGCCACCGGCAGGTGCTTCACCGAGGCGAAGTGCCGGTAGCGGAAGTCGGGGCCGTAGCGCTCCAGTCCCCGGGCCGACCGCTCCACGACGCGGGGGTCCAGGGTCGGCAGCGGCAGGGCCCAGGTGCCGGTCTGCGGGCTGAAGTGCGGTGTGCCCTGCGGGGCGCGGGCCCGGCGGCCCACCAGGCGCGGCTCGTGCAGCCGCCGTTCCCGCGCGGCCCGCACCAGCTGAGGACCGCGGCCCATCGCGGTGAGCGCCGAGGCGAACGTACCGCCGGAGAAGACCGCGTCGGTGCGGACGTAGCCGTCGACCGTCAGCGGGACGCCCTCGGGCAGCTGCTGGACGGTGAACCAGACGCCGAGGTCGTGCGGTACGGAGTCGAAGCCGCAGGCGTGCACGAGGCGGGCGCCGGTCTCCCGGGCCCGGCCGTCGTGCTCCAGGTACATCCGGTCGACGAACTCCGCCTCCCCGGTGAGGTCGGTGTAGTCGGTCCCGGCCTCCGCGCAGGCGGCGACCAGCTTCCCGCCGTACCGGACGTACGGTCCGACCGTCGACGCCACCACGTGCGAGGCCCCGGCGAGTTCGCGCAGGCTGCCGGCGTCGTCCGAGTCGGCCGTCACCAGGGGCAGGTCCGCGCAGTGCGGATGGCGCGCGGCCAGACGCGCGCGCAGCTGTTCCAGCTTGCTGCGGCTGCGGCCCGCCAGGGCCCAGCGGCAGCCCTCGGGAGCGTGTGCGGCGAGATACTCGGCCGTGAGTGCGCCCACAAAGCCGGTGGCTCCGAAAAGGACGACGTCATAAGGGCGTTCTGCCCCGTTCTGCCTGTTCATGCGTGCCTCCGCAGGAGCCGGCGCCGATGTAGCAGGCAGAGGCTAGCGGAGGTGTTCGTGGCGCCGCACGGCCGGGCGGGCTCCGGTGCGGGAGGATCCGGGGGAAAGTGCTAAGCGCTTGCTCGGCCCAAGGGGTTGTGCGGAGCGTGGTCCGTTCTTAACATCATCGATGTTACATCAACTGTGTCACACCGTTGGGGGCTTGATGGCAACGACAGGGCGTGGACCGCAGGGCCCGCTGGCCGGGGTACGCGTCGTCGAACTGGCGGGCATCGGCCCGGGACCGTTCGCCGCGATGCTCCTCGCCGACCTCGGCGCCGATGTGGTGCGCGTGGACCGTCCCGGGGGTTCGGTGATCGGTGTCGAACCCGCCTTCGACCTCACCAACCGCAACAAGCGATCGGTTCTCGTCGACCTGAAGGGCGAGGACGGCGCCGGGCAGGTCCTCGATCTCGTCGAGCGCGCCGACGTCCTGATCGAGGGCTACCGGCCGGGCGTCGCCGAACGCCTCGGCGTGGGCCCCGACGCCTGCCTGGAGCGCAATCCCCGGCTCGTCTACGGCCGGATGACCGGCTGGGGCCAGGACGGGCCGCTGGCCGAGCGGGCAGGACATGACATCGGCTACATCGCCCTCAGCGGCACCCTGTCCATGATCGGGAGATCCGGCGAGCCGCCCACGGTGCCCGCCAATCTGGTCGGCGACTACGCGGGCGGCTCGCTCTACCTCGTCGTCGGCGTGCTCGCCGCCCTCCAGCACGCCCGTACGCCCGAGGGGACCGGACAGGTCGTCGACGCGGCCATCGTGGACGGCGCGGCCCATCTCGCCACGATGATCCACGGCATGCTGGCGGCCGGCGGCTGGCAGGACCGGCGCGGCACCAACCTCCTCGACGGCAGCTGCCCCTTCTACGGCTCCTACGAGACCTCCGACGGCCGGTACATGGCGGTCGGGGCCCTGGAACCGCGCTTCTACGAGGAGTTCACCGAGCTCCTCGGAATCGGGGACGAAGCCCCCGACCGCAACGACTTCGGACGCTGGGAGGAACTGCGCGCTCTCGTCGCCGGCCGCTTCAGCACCCGCACGCGCGCCGAGTGGACCGAGGTCTTCGAGGGGACGGACGCCTGCGTGGCCCCCGTCCTCTCGCTCCGTGAGGCACCCCGCCACCCCCACCTCGCCGCCCGCTCCACCTTCGTGGAGCACGGCGGCCTCACCCAGCCCGCCCCCGCTCCCCGCTTCTCCGCGACCCCCGTCTCCGTACGCAGCGGACCCGCGCTGCCCGGAGCCGACACCGAGGCGGTCGCCGCGGACTGGGAGCTGCCGGGCCTGCTGACCACCGGGAAGGAAACGACCGGCTGATGGAACTCTCCCTGCCGCTGAACTACGCGGGTGACCCCCGTGCCGCCTGTGACGAGGTCGCGGCACTGGAGTCCGCCGGACTCGACGCCGTCTGGGTGGCCGAGGCGTACGGCTTCGACTCGCCCACCGTCATGGGCTACCTCGCCGCCCGCACCGAGCGCCTGAAGATCGGTGCGGCGATCCTCAACGTCTACTCCCGCACCCCCGCCCTCATCGCCCAGACCGGCGCCGGACTCGACGCCGTCTCGGGCGGCCGCGCCCTGCTCGGACTCGGCGCCTCGGGCCCGCAGGTCGTGGAGGGCTGGCACGGCAAGCCCTACGACAAGCCGCTCGGCCGGACCCGCGAGACCGTGGAGCTCTGCCGCCGGATCTGGCGCCGCGAGATCATCGACCACCACGGCATCACCGACATGCCGCTCCCGAAGGAGAAGGGCGGCAAGCTCGGCAAGCCGCTGAAGATCCTCACCAGGCCGGTGCGCGAGACCATCCCCCTCTACGTCGCCTCGCTCGGCCCCGCCAACGTCCGGCTGACCGCGGAGATCGCCGACGGCTGGCTGCCCACCCTCTACATCCCGGAGAAGGCCCAGCAGGTATGGGGCACGGCACTGGCCGAGGGCGCCGCGAAACGCGACCCGGCACTCGGCCCCCTGCAGACCGTCGCGGGTGGCCTGCTGGCCATCGGTGACGACGCGGCCGCCGTCAGGGACCTCGCCCGCCCGCAGATCGCGCTGTACGTCGGAGGCATGGGCGCGCCCGGCAAGAACTTCTACAACGACCTCGCCGTCGCCTACGGCTACGGGAAGGAGGCCGCCACCATCCAGGAGCTCTACCTCTCCGGGAGGAAGAGGGAGGCCGAGGCCGCCGTCCCCGACGAGTTCTGCGAGCTCATGACGCTCTGCGGCCCCGAAGGCTACGTGCGGGACCGCATCGAGGCCTTCCGTGAGGCCGGGGTCACCATGCTCAACGTCACGCCCGTCGGCTCCGAGCCGGCCCGCCTGATCTCCACCGTCAAGAACTGGCTCCAGGGGGCTTGAGATGCAGCGGCAGATCTTCACCGAGGAGCACGACGCGTTCCGCGAGACCGTCCGCACCTTCCTGGCCAAGGAGGTCCTCCCGCACTACGAGCAGTGGGAGAAGGACGGCATCGTCTCGCGCGAGGCCTGGCTCGCGGCCGGCCGGCAGGGGCTGCTCGGCCTCGCCGTCCCCGAGGAGTACGGGGGCGGCGGCAACCCGGACTTCCGCTACAGTGCCGTGCTGGCCGAGGAGTTCACCCGGGCCGGGGTGTCCGGGCTGGCGCTCGGCCTGCACAACGACATCATCGGCCCCTACCTCACCGGCCTCGGCACCGAGGAGCAGAAGCGGCGCTGGCTGCCCGGCTTCTGCAGCGGCCAGATCATCACCGCCATCGCCATGACGGAACCCGGTGCCGGTTCCGACCTCCAGGGCATCCGCACGAGCGCCGAGGACAAGGGCGACCACTGGCTCCTCAACGGCTCGAAGACCTTCATCTCCAACGGCATCCTCGCCGATCTGGTGATCGTCGTCGCGAAGACCTCACCGGAGGGCGGGGCGAAGGGCCTGTCACTGCTCGTCGTCGAGCGCGGCGCCGAAGGCTTCGAACGGGGCCGCAACCTCGACAAGATCGGCCAGAAGTCCCAGGACACCGCCGAGCTGTTCTTCCACGACGTACGCGTCCCCAAGGAGAACCTCCTGGGCGAGCCCGACGGCGCGTTCATCCACCTCATGACCAACCTCGCCCAGGAGCGCATGGGCATAGCGGTCGCCGGCATCGCCGCCGCCGAACACCTGCTGGAGATCACCACCGGGTACGTCAAGGAGCGTGAGGCCTTCGGACGCCCGCTCTCCAAGCTCCAGCACATCCGCTTCGAGATCGCCGAGATGGCCACCGAGTGCGCCGTGACGAGGACCTTCCTCGACCGGTGCATCGTCGACCATTCCGAGGGGACGCTCGACGCCGTCCACGCCTCGATGGCCAAGTGGTGGGCCACCGAACTGCAGAAGCGGGTCGCCGACCGCTGTCTCCAACTCCACGGCGGATACGGCTACATGTCGGAGTATCCGGTCGCCAAGGCCTTCACCGACGGCCGTATCCAGACCATCTACGGCGGGACGACCGAGATCATGAAGGAGATCATCGGCCGCTCGCTGCTCTCCTGACCTCCCGCCCAGCACCGACCCCGAAAGGCAGCCGCCTTGAGTACCGAAGCATTCGTCTACGACGCGATCCGCACCCCGCGCGGCCGTGGCAAGGCCAACGGCGCCCTGCACGGCACCAAGCCGATCGACCTCGTCGTCGGCCTCATCCACGAGATCCGCGACCGGTTCCCCGGCCTCGACCCGGCGGCCGTCGACGACATCGTCCTCGGCGTCGTCAGCCCGCTCGGCGACCAGGGCTCCGACATCGCCCGGATCGCCGCCATCGCCGCCGGGCTCCCGGAATCCGTCGCCGGCGTCCAGGAGAACCGCTTCTGTGCCTCCGGGCTGGAGGCGGTCAACCTGGCTGCGGCCAAGGTGCGTTCGGGCTGGGAGGACCTCGTCCTGGCCGGCGGCGTCGAATCGATGTCGCGGGTGCCCATGGGCTCCGACGGCGGCGCCTGGGCCATGGACCCGATGACCAGCTTCGAGACCGGCTTCGCCCCGCAGGGCATCGGCGCCGACCTCATCGCCACCATCGAGGGCTTCTCACGGCGCGACGTCGACGAGTACGCCGCCCTCTCCCAGGAGCGCGCCGCCACCGCCTGGAAGGAGGAGCGCTTCGCCCGCTCCGTCGTCCCGGTCAGGGACCGCAACGGGCTGCTCGTCCTCGACCACGACGAGCACATGCGCCCCGGCACCACCGCGGACTCGCTCGCCTCCCTCAAGCCCTCGTTCGCCGCGATCGGCGAGATGGGCGGCTTCGACGCCGTGGCCCTCCAGAAGTACCACTGGGTCGAGAAGATCGACCACGTCCACCACGCGGGCAACTCCTCCGGGATCGTGGACGGCGCCGCCCTCGTCGCGATCGGCTCCAAGGAGACCGGCGAGCGCTACGGTCTCACCCCGCGCGCCCGGATCGTCTCGGCCGCCGTGTCCGGCTCCGAGCCGACCATCATGCTCACCGGGCCCGCCCCCGCCACCCGCAAGGCGCTGGCCAAGGCGGGGCTCACCATCGACGACATCGACCTCGTCGAGATCAACGAGGCGTTCGCCGGCGTCGTCCTGCGCTTCGCCCGTGACATGGGCCTGAGCCTCGACAAGGTCAACGTCAACGGCGGCGCCATCGCACTCGGCCACCCGCTCGGCGCGACCGGCGCGATGATCCTCGGCACGCTCATCGACGAACTGGAGCGGCAGGACAAGCGCTACGGCCTCGCCACCCTCTGCGTCGGTGGCGGCATGGGCATCGCCACCGTCGTCGAGCGTCTCTGACCGCCCCGGGCACCCCCGCTTACGGCTTACGGCTTACGGAGAAGACAAGCAATGACCGAGAGCATGACCATCCGCTGGGAGCAGGACGAGACCGGCGTCGTCACCCTCGTACTGGACGACCCCGACCAGTCCGCCAACACGATGAACCAGGGCTTCAAGGAGTCCATCGCCGCCGTCGCCGAGCGCGCGGAGGCCGAGAAGGACTCCATCCGGGGCATCATCTACACCTCCGCCAAGAAGACCTTCTTCGCGGGCGGCGATCTCAAGGACATGATCAGGATCGGTCCCGGGAACGCCCAGGCGGCGTTCGACACCGGAAGGGCCATCAAGGACGCGCTGCGCCGCATCGAGACCCTCGGCAAGCCGGTCGTGGCCGCCATCAACGGCGCGGCGCTCGGCGGCGGTTACGAGATCGCACTCGCCGCCCACCACCGCATCGCCCTGGACGCCCCCGGGTCCCGGATCGGCCTGCCCGAGGTCACCCTCGGCCTGCTGCCCGCCGGCGGCGGGGTCACCCGCACCGTACGGCTGATGGGCGTCGCCGACGCCCTGCTGAAGGTCCTCCTCCAGGGCACCCAGTACACCCCGCGGCGGGCACTGGAGAACGGACTCGTCCACGAGGTCGCCGACACCCGTGAGGAGATGCTCGACAAGGCCCGGGCCTTCATCGACGCCCACCCCGAGTCGCAGCAGCCCTGGGACGTCAAGGGCTACCGGATCCCCGGCGGCACCCCGTCGAACCCGAAGTTCGCGGCCAACCTGCCGGCCTTCCCGGCCAACCTGAAGAAGCAGCTCGCGGGCGCGCCGATGCCCGCGCCGCGCAACATCCTGGCCGCGGCGGTCGAGGGCTCGCAGGTGGACTTCGAGACCGCGCAGACCATCGAGGCGCGCTACTTCACCGAGCTGGTCACCGGCCAGGTCGCGAAGAACATGATCCAGGCGTTCTTCTTCGACCTTCAGGCGGTCAACTCGGGCGCCAGCCGCCCGGCGGGCGTACAGGAGCGCCAGGTCCGCAAGGTCGCCGTCCTGGGCGCCGGGATGATGGGTGCGGGCATCGCCTACTCCTGCGCCCGCGCGGGCATCGACGTCGTCCTCAAGGACGTCTCCACCGAGGCCGCCGCCAAGGGCAAGGCGTACAGCGAGAAACTTCTCGCCAAGGCGCTCTCCAGGGGCCGCACCACCGAGGCGGAGCGGGACGGGCTGCTGGCGCGCATCACTCCGACCGGGGACGCGGCCGACCTCGCGGGCTGCGACGCCGTGATCGAGGCGGTCTTCGAGGACACCGCGCTCAAGCACAAGGTGTTCCAGGAGATCCAGGACATCGTCGCCCCCGACGCGCTGCTCTGCTCCAACACCTCGACGCTGCCCATCACCGTGCTCGCCGAAGGGGTGAGCAGGCCGGTGGACTTCATCGGGCTGCACTTCTTCTCACCCGTCGACAAGATGCCGCTCGTCGAGATCATCAAGGGCGAGAAGACCGGTGACGAGGCCCTGGCACGCGCCTTCGACCTGGTCCGGCGGATCAAGAAGACCCCGATCGTCGTCAACGACTCACGCGGCTTCTTCACTTCACGCGTCATCGGCCACTTCATCAACGAAGGCGTCGCGATGGTCGGCGAGGGTGCCGAGCCCGCGTCGGTCGAACAGGCGGCGGCCCAGGCCGGCTACCCGGCCAAGGTGCTCTCCCTCATGGACGAGCTGACGCTCACCCTGCCCCGCAAGATCCGCAACGAGACCCGGCGCGCCGTCGAGGAAGCGGGCGGCACCTGGGAGCCGCACCCCGCGGACGAGGTCGTCGACCGGATGGTCGACGAGTTCGGGCGGCCCGGGCGCAGCGGGGGAGCGGGCTTCTACGAGTACGGCGAGGACGGCGCGCGGGGAGCCCTGTGGCCGGGCCTGCGCGAGCACTTCACACGGCCGGACACCGAGATCCCGTTCGAGGACATGAAGGAGCGGATGCTCTTCTCCGAAGCCCTGGACAGCGTCCGCTGCCTGGAGGAGAACGTCCTCATGACCGTCGCCGACGCGAACATCGGCTCCATCATGGGCATCGGATTCCCCGCCTGGACCGGTGGCGTGCTCCAGTACATCAACGGCTACGAAGGCGGCCTGCCCGGCTTCGTGGCGCGTGCCCAGCAGCTCGCCGAGCGCTACGGTGACCGCTTCCTGCCCTCCGCGCTCCTGCTGGAGAAGGCGGCCGGGGGCGAGACGTTCCACGACTGACGGCGCCCCCGCGGGCCGTGTTCATCCCTCTTCCTCCCGGGTGAACGCGGCCCGCAGTTCCTCCTTCAACGACCGCTGGAAGGCCGTCAGCAGCGCCTGGAGCACCATCGGCTGCATGTGGGCCGACAGGGACTTCATCGCCTGCACGTGCTCCGGGTCCGACTCCCGCTCCCGGTAGGGGTTCCACACCTCGTCGCGGAACAGCCGGGTCAGCTCGTGGGCGGCCGAGCGGGTGTGCTCCAGCAGCACCGTGCGCGCGGCCAGGATCGTCTCGTGGGCGATGGGCACGTCCAGAAGCTCCACCCCGAGCCGCAGCAGGCCGGGGTCCACGCTGAGAGGCGCCCCGGGTGTCCCGGGGCGCTCCAGCACCCCCATGGCCGCCAGCCGGTCCACGTCCTGCGCGCTGAGGGGCCTGCCCGCCCGCCGCTCCAGCTCGGCGCGCTCCATCTCCTCGGCCGAGTCCGGTGCCCAGGACGCCACCAGGGCGCGGTGGATCGCCAGGTCCTGCGCGCTCAGGTCGGGCGGCAGCTGCTGGAGATAGCGCTCGATGGCGGCCAGCGTCATGCCCTGGTGCTGGAGTTCCTCGATGAGGGCCAGCCGGGACAGGTGGTCGGGACCGTAGTGCCCGACGCGCCGGGGTCCGATCACCGGAGGCGGCAACAGGCCTCTGGTGCTGTAGAAACGCACGGTGCGCACCGTGACCCCCGCGCGCGCCGCCAGTTCGTCGACGGTCAGCGTCGGTTCGTCCGTCCCGGTCGCCATGTCCACTCCTTGTCGCGGGCAGACCCGTACTGAGGGGCCTGGGTAGATCAGGTGCAACAGTATTGCTGTCTCACCACAGTTGTGAAAGTGCCGGGACGGCGTCCGCTTCAGGCTACGGGGACCGCTGCGGCCGTTCGCGCAGGCCGGCCGGGCCGGAACCGGGCGACGCCCTCGACCGGACCGGCGCGGTGCCCGGCGGTCTGCGCGGCTCCGGCAGCCCCGAGGCCCTCCGGGCCCTGCACCGGCGATGTTGTACCAATCAGGTGCAACAGTATTGCTGTCTCACCAGTGGTGTGAAAGTCTCCGGCACCATCGAAGCACGTCATTCCCTCCGGCGCGGGCCCTGTGAGGTCCGGCCGAACGGCGACAGGAGACGGCCGTGACCACGATCCTGCGAGTCCCCACCGAGGCCGACCGGCTCACCCTGCCGGCTCTGCTGGCGCGTAACGCCGAAGACCACGGCGACCTGCCCGCCCTCTCGTGGCGGAGCCCGGAGGGCGGCGACGGATGGACCACCCTCACCTGGCGGGAGGTGCGCCGCGAGACCGCGGTGCTCGCCGCCGGATACGCCGCCCAGGGCGTCACGCGTGGCCGGCAGGTCCTCATGATGATGGGCAACCGCCCCGAACACTGGCTCAGCGACCTGGCCCTCACCCACCTCGGCGCGGTACCGGTCACCGTGTACGGCACCGCCGCCCCCGGGCAGATCGCCCACATCGCCCGGCACAGCGGCGCCCGGCTGGCGGTCGTGGAGGGCGCACGGGAGCGCGAGCGCTGGGAGCCCCTCCTCGCGGACGCCACCGTCCCTCTGGAGGCACTCGTCGTCGTGGAGCCGGCGGGCGCCGGCAGCCACTCCACGTACGCCTCCCTGCACGCGGCCGGCCAGCGGGCGTACGACGAGAAGGAGTTCGAGGCGGTCTGGCGGGCCTCGGGCGCCGACGACCCGCTCACGGTCGTGTACACCTCGGGCACCACCGGCGACCCCAAGGCCGTGCCCCTCACCCACCGCGGCGTGGTCGCCAACGCGCTGGCCCTGGACCGGGTGGTGGAACTGCCGGATCATGTCGCGCACATCTGCTACCTGCCGTTCGCCCACATCGCCGAGCGGATGCTCGGGATCTACCTGCCGGTCTTCCGCGCCTCGCACGTCCATCTCTGCGCGGACGCCGGCGCCGTCGCCGCGACCGCCCGAGCCCTGCATCCCGCCCAGTTCTTCGGCGTCCCCCGGGTGTGGGAGAAGCTCGCCGCTTCCGTCAGGGCCGCGCTCTCCGCCCTGCCCGAGGAGCAGCGGGCCGCGATCGAGGCGGCAGGGGAGACGGCCCGCGAGCACGTGGCCTTCCGCGAGCGGGGCGAGCAGCCGCCCGCGGAGCTGGAGACCGCCTACCGCCGGGCCAAGGAGACGGTCCTGGACCCGGTGCTCTCCCTCGCGGGCTTCGACCGGCTGGTGTGGACGGCCAGCGCCTCCGCGCCCATGCCGCTGGACGTGGTGCGCTTCTGGGCGGGCTTCGGCATCGTCATCATGGACGCCTGGGGACTCACCGAGACCGTCGGTGTGTTCACCACCAACAGCCCGTCCGCCTTCCGCCTCGGCTCGGTGGGGCGTCCGCTGGAGGGTCTGGAGCTCAAGATCGCCGACGACGGCGAGATCCTGGTCCGGGGCGAGACGGTGTTCGCCGGGTACCTGCGGGCCGACGGCACCGTGGAGGGGGCGCTCGACGCGGACGGCTGGTTCCCGACCGGAGACATCGGCCGGATCGACGACGACGGCTATCTCTGGCTCACCGACCGCAAGAAGGAAATGATCATCACCTCGACCGGTAAGAACGTCTCCCCGGCGCTCGTCGAGAACACGCTCAAGGAGCACCCGCTGATCGGACAGGCCCTCGTCCACGGCGACGGGCGTTCCTACCTGGTGGCGCTGCTCGTCCTCGACGCGGAGATGGCACCGGCCTGGGCGGCGGCCCGCGGGATCGACGGCGACCCGGCCACCCACCCCGAGGTGCACGAGGAGATCGCGCGTGCCGTCGAGGCCGCCAACGCCCGGCTGAACCGCACCGAACAGATCAAGCGCTACCGGCTGCTGACACGGGAGTGGGGGCCGGAGACCGGCGAGCTGACTCCTTCCCTGAAGCTGCGCCGGAGGGTGATCCGCGATCAGTACGGCGAGATGCTCGACGCGCTGTACGGGCAGGACGGGACCTGAGCCACCCCCGCCGGAAGCCGCTCACGGGTGCGGGTGCCGGCCCGTACGGTGAGGG
>Ga0196960_10000179_pt1 | contig 25274 bp, 21 predicted proteins | sample S3v_5metaG_FD_183187 | JGI IMG/M metagenome (GOLD analysis project Ga0196960, IMG submission 183187) | Soil microbial communities from Anza Borrego desert, Southern California, United States - S3+v_5 | ecosystem: Environmental > Terrestrial > Soil > Desert | place: USA: California | collected...
CCCGGCCGCCGCGCCGGCCGGGGTGCCGTGGTGGCGGACCGTACGGCCGCTGCGCCGCCGGGCTCGCGCGGGCTCGGGGCGCCTGGTGCGCCTCGCGGTGATACTGGCCGTGGTGGTGGCCCTGTGCGCGGGAGGCTTCCTGCTGCTCCCGGCCGGACGGCATCTGTTCGAGGACACCCGGGACAAGCTCGGCAAGCCCAAGCCGGTGACCCCGTCCCGCGTCACGGCCACCGCCCAGCTGCCCGGCCACCCGGCGGCCGACACCACGGACGGGCTCAGCAACCGCTACTGGGCAGTGCCCGGACCCGGTGCCTCCGTGACGTACACCTTCGGCAAGCCGTTCCGGTTCGTCGACCTGATCATCACCAACGGCGCCTCGAAAACCGCCGAGGAGTACGCGCGGGAGGCACGCGCCCTGCGGATGGACATGGAGGTGACGGCACAGGACGGGCGCGTGCACCGGAAGCCGATCGCTCTGAGCGACAAGCCCGGCCCCCAGACGGTCCCCGTCGGCATCAGTGACGTCACGGCCGTCCGGCTGACGCTCAGCGCCCCCGCCGGACCGGCCCGGGGCCGCCACATCGCGCTCGCGGAGGTGGAGTTCTTCCAGCGCGGGTGAGAAGGGACCGCCGGACGGCCGGCGCGGTTCCTGAGCAAGGACAGGAGTGCGGCGCCCCTGCCCGTCGTCCCGGAGCGGGACGACGGGCCCGGCGCACCCGCGGCCGGCCGCTCACGCCGGTCCACCGGCCGGGTTCGTGGCGGAGGCCCCCTGGAAGGCGCGGCCGACGCCCACGAACGACTCGGTCGCGCTGACGCCCTCCGCGATCGCCTCGACCGCGAACACACCCGTGGTCGTCGGCGGGTACCCGATGAGTTCGATCGCCCGGCTCACCGACAGCGGATTCCCCACCTTCGCACCGTCCCAGAGGTACACCGCGCCCCAGTAGCCCTTCTCGGCGTCCGCGAACCAGGTCTTCATCCGCATCCCCTTGAGCGTGGAGAACGCGTCCACCGCGTAGTCACGGAGGTACTCGCGAAGGCTTTCGACCGTCGCGTCCGAGTCCTTCAGGTTCCACAGGACGATGCTGACGTACATGCTCATACCTCCCAGGACGGTGAAGCCCAGCGCCGCAGCCGGTACGGCGCCCACCAGACGCCGCCGCCGATCCGGACGGCCAGGTGATGCTTCTCGAACACCGACATCACCGCGGCCGACACGGAGTCCGCCCCGTGGCCGGCCAGTAGCGACTCGACCGCGGAGACATAGGCGCCGTCCGGGACCGTGAGCCGGCGCAGACCTGCGTGGCGCCGGTCCCGGATCTGCAGGAATCCGGGGCCCCGGCGGAAGAAGCACCTGCCCACGTGGTACCTCGCCCGCCACAGGGCCAGTGCCTCGGCGCCGCGCGGCCCCTCCAGGACCGACGGGGGGAAGAGGTGGCTGAACACCCACCACTCGGGACCGTCCGGCGCCGTCATCTTCGCCCGCCAGTTCACTTCCACGCCGTAGCTGGTGAGTTCGCGGATGAAGGAGAGCGCGGGGATGACGTGCTCCGTCCCCGCTCGGCCACCGAGGTCGACGAGGGGCTCGACCGACACGAACCGTGCGCCGGTCCGGTGGATCCGGTGTGCCTCGTCCGCGACGTCTCCGCCGAGCACGCGGTCACCGAGGTGCATGCCCGGCATCGCGCGTACCGTCGCGTCGCCGTGGCGCCACATGCTGAACCGGACGTCGGACCCGTCACCGGGAACCGTCACGGCATCGTTCGTCGTCGGCATGGCAGCCTCGCCCCTCACACTGCTACGGATTCCGAGGAGGGCCGGCCGGCCTCCGGCAGCGCCGCCAGTCCCTGGCCCACCCGGATCTGCATGAACCTCTGGTTGCGGTCCTTCGTGACGACGTGGATCAGACGGCCGTCGTCCGTGAAGAGCAGGCCCAGCTCCATCCACCGGTCGATCACGGAGCTGACGTCGGACTGCCCGAACCGCTTCGAGCACTCGCGCTCGAGGTGTTCGAGCGTCCTCGGCTGGTCGAGCAGGCGGAAGAGCGTGAGTTCGACGTCGGTGGTGAGCTGGACGACGTCCCAGTCGAAGCCCGGCCGGGTGTTGGTGAGCGTGATGCCCTCTTCGGTCCCGAAGTACGACAGCTGGCTGCGCCAGTGCGCGTCGCGCCACTCGTCGATGCCGGCTCGCAGTTTCCAGGCCGTGTCGTTCCCGATCCCTCGGTGCGTCGCCTTGAAGATGTACGCGAGGTCGAACAGTTCCTTCTCGGGGAGGTCATAGGTGAGCCCGTACTGCGGGGCCGCCCACCGCTCGTGGAAGCCGAGCGAGGGGTTCTCGAAGTACGGGGCGAAGCGCTGGACCGCGAGCCGGTCGTCGCTGCCGGCCGGCTCCAGGTGGTGCAGCCTGGGGAACTGCTCGATGATCTTCGTGTAGTCCTCCACGGTCTCCCCGGGGAAACCGTAGAGGTAGGCCCACGCCACGGTCAGTCCCAGCGACTCGGCGTCCCGGAGCACGCGCACGTTCAGGCAGCCGGAGACACCCTTGTCCATGAGCTTCAGCACCTTGCTGCTCAGGCTCTCGATTCCGGGCTGGACGCAGACCACGCCTCCCTTCGCGATGGTCTCCAGCTGCTCGTACCGCATGTTCGCCTTCATCTCGTACATCAGCCGCAGGTCGAGGTCCGCCTCGGCGAGCCGGGGAAGAAGCGAGTCCAGATAGGACATGTCCAGGATGTTGTCCACGATCATCACGTCGAGGATCCGGTGCCGCTTCGTGAGCGTCACGAGGTCGTCGAAGAACTGCTCCGGCCGCTTGCTGCGGAACATCATGCTGGCGCCGTTCAGGCCGCAGAAGGTGCAGTGGTGCTTCTCGCCCCACCAGCAGCCGCGGGAACTCTCGACGACCAGCCTGGGCTCCAGCCAGAACCGGGCGTGCGACTTCGTGAACTGCTCGACGTACTCGTCGTAGTGGGGCAGCACCATCGCGGCGGGCGGCAGCGGCTTGGTGCTCACGGCGTTGTGCACCGAGGATCCGCTCCCGTCCCGCCAGCACAGCCCCGGCACGGTCTCGAAGGCCGCCTCGTCGGCGGTCAGCGAGTGCAGCAGCCCCGGCCAGGCCAGCTCCCCCTCGCCGCGGACCACGTAGTCGACGAAGTCGAAGTTGCGGTGCAGCGCCTCGCCCATCGGCCCCTCGCAGTTGGCGCCGCCGAACACGGTCACCGTCCGGGGCGAGAGTTCCTTGAGCCGCCGGGCGACCGCCATGGATGCGGTCAGGGTCTGGAAGGTGGTCGTGAAGCCGACGACATCGGGTTCACCGGCGGCGATCCGGCGGGCGAGTTCGTTGGTGAACTCCTCCACATGCTCGTGCAGCCAGAGCGTCGTCCGGGTCCGGCTCTCCGCGGTCGTGCCCTCCTTCCGGCCGGGCGGGCGGGCGGCGGGGCCCGGGTGCGGCACGGTGGACGGCCCGGCCGCGGCGTCATGGAGTGCTGCGCGGGAGGCAGGCGGAAGTTCGGGCCGGAAGGAAGCCACAGAGGGCTCGTACGAGTGATCATGACCCCAGGAGCGCAGGTGTACAGGGGTGCGCGCAATAACGTCGGCGCATGAACGACGATGCTTTCCCGGCCGTCGCGGCCGACGCGGCCGAACGACTGGCCGCGCACTGGCAGGCCCTGTCCGCCGCCGGACTGCCCGTGGTCCCGCCCGGGGCGCCGGGTACGACGCTGAAGCTGCTCCCGGCCGTCGCACCCGAACAGGGCGAGGACCTCAGCGAAATCCTCGACGACACCTGGCGCACGATCGTGCCGCAACTGGTCCACTGGCAGCACCCTGGTTTCCTCGGCTACTACCCGACCAACAATTCGCCCGCCTCCGTCCTGGCAGAGCTGGTCACCGCCGGGCTGGGCGTGCAGGGCATGATGTGGTCGACATCGCCCGCCGCGACGGAGCTGGAGCAACGGGTCTGCGACTGGCTCGGTCAGGCCCTCGGCCTGCCGCCGCGTTTCACCCATGCGTCGGGGCCGGGAGGCGGTGTCATCCAGGACTCCGCTTCGTCCGCCGTTCTGGTCTCGGTGGTCGCCGCGCTGCACCGGGCCTCGGACGGGCGCTGGCGACAGCACGGCACCGAGGGCCGTTACCGCGTGTACTGCACGGACCAGGCCAACTCGTGTGTCTTCAAGGCGGTGCGGATCGCAGGGGCAGGTGAAGCGGTCCTGGTGCCGGTCGTTCCCGGCGCCCATGTGATGGATCCGGCCGCGCTCGCCCGCCGCCTCGACGACGACAGGGCCGCCGGGCTGGTACCAGCGGCCGTGGTCGCCACCGTCGGCACCACCGCCACCTGCGCCTACGACCCGGTCCCCGAGATCGGCGCGGTCTGCCGCGAGCGTGGCGTCTGGCTGCACGTGGACGCCGCCTACGCCGGCAACGCCGCGCTCTGCCCCGAGTTCAGGGACGGCAGCGCGGGACTCGAACTCGCGGATTCCTATGCCGTCAACCCTCACAAGTGGATGCGCACCGGTACCCCCTGCGACGTCATGTGGGTCGCCGACCGCAGCTCCCTCACCCATGCCATGGGCACGGCCCCCTCCTACCTGCGCAACTCCGCCAGCGACTCCGGGACGACCGTCGACTTCAAGGACTGGCAGATCCCGCTGGGGCGTCCCATGCGCGCCTTGAAGCTCTGGTACGTCATGCGTGCCCACGGCCTCGACGGGTTGCGCCAGGTGATCCGCCACGACGTGCGTCTCGCCGCGCTGCTGGCCCGGTCGGTCGAGGAGGAGCCGGGTTTCCGGCTCGTCGCCCACCGCCTCGGCCTGGTCGTCTTCCGCCGCGACACCGACGAACAGACCCGTGCCCTGAGCGAACGTCTGGCCGGCGACCCCAGGGTGCTGTGCACACCCGACACCGTGGACGGTCAGCTCGTACTGCGAGCAGCCGTGGGCTCTCCCTACGCGGACGAGGCCGATATCGACCGGGCCTGGCACACGATCCGCACCCACGCCGTGCCGACGGTCTGAGGCCGGCAGAGCCTCCGCGGACCCTTCCGGCGGGGCGGGGGAGGAACGGGCAACGGTCGCGGGAGCGCCGGGCGGACGCCGGTGAAGCCGGTCAGCTGCCGAACGTGGACGGGCGGCGGCGGTCCGCTCCCGTGAACGCCCGCCCGGGCCCGAGACCTCTGCGGCACAGCTCCGTCATGCCTTCGCCGGCAAGGACGAAGGGGTCGCCACCGGCACGCGCACGCCTGCCGCTGCCGCTGCCGTCACACGCGGCACGACCGCACGTGGGGCCGGCTGCCTCCCCTCCGGGTTCGGTGACCATCTGCACCGGTCCCGGCACCACGTGCCTCAACCGGTGGAGGGCCCGGCCTGCCAGCTCCTCGATGTCCTCGATGCCCCAGGAGAGCAGGCGAGTCGGCCGGCAGCCGGGTGTCCTGCGACAAGCCGGAAACCGGGCGCGGCAAGCCGCCCTGCCATGTGATGATCTTGCCGGTGCGCCGGGGTTCCCGGCGTGTCCCTCACGTCACCACACCCTTGGGGGGTAGCAATGAGACTGTTCTCTGCCGGACGCCCGATACGTCTCAGATCCGGCGCCGCCGTGGCGGTGGCGGCCGGCCTGCTGACTGCCGGCCTCGCCGCGCCCGCGTTCGCTGACGACGACCCGCCGCAGACCGACCAGTTGTGGATCAACCCACCGTACGAACAGACACTGCCGCTCGGCACGGACGGCGGTCAGCCGCAGTCCCGCACCCTCGGCATCGGCCTCTACCACGACAACGACAACTTCACGGTGACCGACGGCAGACTCACCGTCGACGTCTCCGGCCTCACCGGGGTCGCCGAGGTGTCCTGGCCCGGCAACTGCACGGCGAGCGGCACGGGGGCGGTGTGCGACATCCCGGTGGTGCCCGCGATCGGGGGCGACTACGAGGACCAGGTGTTCCTGACGGTGCGCGCGGCCGACGGCGCCGAAGCCGGCGCGCAGGGCAGGATCACCTACGAGGCGACGGCCGCCGGCGGGCCCGAGGGCACGCTCACCGCGCCGCACGAGAGCTTCGAGACCACGCTCACCGTCGGCTCCGGGCCCGACCTCGCCATCGGCCCCGTCACCGACGTCGAGGGCGCTCGGCCCGGTGACGAGCGGACGGTCCCGTTCAAGGTCACCAACAACGGCAACGAGAGCGCGGACGGGTTCACCCTGGCGCTGCACGCCTCGTACGGCCTGACGGATCTGACCCGGTACGACGCCTGCGCCTACACCACGACGGACGGCACCGACTACGCACCGTCGAACAAGGCGAACTGCACGTTCGACCAGGTGCTGGCGCCGGGCGACTCCTTCGAGCTGCCCGAGCCGCTGACGGTGCGGCTCGCCCCGCACGCGCTGAACGAGCGGCTCGACATCGACGTCGAGCCGGGCGGCGGGGCCCAGGACCTGGACTCCGGGAACGACTACGCGGTCCTCCAGATCGGCGCGGACAACACCGCGGACTTCTCCGTGACCGGTGACGCCGTCTCCGGCGCGGCGGGTGAGACGGTCACGGCCGAGCTCACGTTCAAGAACAACGGCCCGGCCTGGTTCGGCAACCTCGGCTCCGGCGACCCGGTCGCGGAGGTCCGGCTGATCGTGCCCGAGGGCACCGAGGTCACCGGCGTGCCGTCCGGCTGCTACCCGCGCACCCTCGCCGGCGGTTACCACCCGAAGCGGACGGGCGCCCCGCGCTACGACTGCGACCTGCGGTACTGGGTGCTGGAGGACACCCGGCGCACGTTCGCGTTCTCCGTGCGCGTCGGCACCGTGGTGCCCGGCGCGTCCGGCGCCGTGAGCATCCACCCCCCGTACGGCGAGTTCGGCGAGTACCCCTTCGGCTTCGACCCGGACCTCACGAACAACACGGCGGTCCTGACCGTCAACTGACCGGCCCAGGAGTGCGGAGCAGCCGTGCGAGCGGCTGCTCCGCACCCGCGCGGGGCCCCGCACGGGGGGCGGGATCGCCGGAAGGCTCCTGGCCCGGGGTGCGTTCACGTTCGAGGAGCCGGCCGCGCCCCCGGCACGGACCCTGTCATGGGCGTCGTGCTGATCGGGCTGGAGGGCGTCCCGCCCCGGTCCCGGGTGCCCGTGTGCGGCTCGCACGAGTATGCCGAAGGTGCCGCGTCCGGGGCGCGGGCGGGACCGGCGCGAGCTGCCCGGCCACCGCGCCCACCGAGAAAGGAACCGCACGATGACGAACGACGACGACCCGGTGCTCGATGACCCCGTGGGCAGCTCACTCGTCGGTCGGCACGCGCGTCTCGGCCGCCGGCGCGGCCGGGCCGCCACCTACCTCACGGAAGTGGCGACGTTCTCCGCCGTGCCCACCGACGCGGACACGGAGGACTGGGCCGACCTTGCCGAGCTGCTGGGTCCCGGCGCCTTCGCGGACATGTTCAGCTGTCCGGCGGTCCCGCCGCCGGATTGGGAGCCGGTCTTCAGTCTCCAGGGCCGTCAGATGACCTGGCCCGGGGGCGCCCGCCCCGGCCGAGCGGACTCCGGATCCGGCACCGGTGCGGTCGAACTGGGCGCGGAGAGCGTGCCCGAGATGCTCGGTCTCGTCGCGCGGACCGGGCCGGGACCTTTCTGGCCGCGCACCCACGAACTCGGCACCTACCTGGGTGTCCGGGTCGACGGCACCCTGGTGGCGATGGCCGGAGAGCGCCTGCGGCCTCCGGGATGGACCGAGATCAGCGCCGTCTGCACCGCTCCCGAGGCGCGCGGGCAAGGCCATGCCGCCCGCCTCGTCGGTGCGCTCACCGCCCGCATCGTGGCGCGCGGCGAACGTCCCTTCCTGCATGTGGCCGAGGCGAACACCGGTGCGATCGCCCTGTACGAGCGGCTCGGCTTCAAGTCCCGCAGGCCGGTCGTCTTCCGGGGCTTCCGCACCCCCTGACGTCCCGCATCGGCGGTCCGGGCGTTCTCACCGTCCGCCCCGGCCGCCCCGGACTCCAGCCGCCGCCGTGCCGTCCGCCCCGGGCCGGCGGACGGTGACGGGCCCCGTGCAGATCCGGCCGGCTGACAGCGGAACCGGCGGGGCTCGTCCCCACCCTGCCGGTGCCGATGCCGTCGCCGGCCCGCCGTTGCCCGCGGTGCCGGGGCCCGGGACTCGCGTCCCCCGCCCGGCGACGGGACACGTGCCCCGGGGCCGGGTGGGGGGCGGCCCGGCGACGGGGCGGGCGTGTCAGGCCACGACCGCCGGATTCAGGGGGGTGTGCGACCCGTCCGGGGTCACCAGTGCCGCGTGCCCGACCATGTGCAGCATGGGCAGGTCGGAGGAGTGGTCCCCGTACGCGTAGCAGTCCTCGGGGTCGATGTGCGGGTGGCGGTCGAGGAGTTCGCGTACCAGCACGCACTTGCCCTCTCCGATGGCGGGCCGGCCCAGCAGCTCACCGGTCAGGAAGCGGCCGCACCGTTCGAGCCTGGCCCCGAGCACGTACTGCGCCCCGACCGCCTTCGCGACATGGGGTATCAGCGGGGGGAACGAACCGGAGACCAGTGCCACGGCCGCGCCCGCGGCCCGGTGCCGGCGGAGGGCGTCGACCGTCCCGGTGATGTAGAAGTCCTCGGCCCGGCTGCGTTGCCCGTACCATCGGCCGGCCTCGTCCTCGACCTCGGCGACCGGACTGCGTCTGAAGGCCCGGTGGTACTCCCGGTTGGCCTCCTCCCGTGACATGCCCCGGGCCATCCGCGCGTAGAGGTCCGCGAGGAGTTCGTCGGTGGTCCTCGTGCCCTCGGCCCCGTGCCGGAACCCGGCGTAGTGGCGGAGGAACTCCACTCCGCTCCGGCAGCGGATGAGCGTGTCGTCGACGTCGCAGAACACCAGGTAGGCGGGCGGGGTGCCGTTCTGCGGGCCCAGCGGTTCGGTGGTCATGACGCGGATACCTCCTGCAGTGCCGTAGGCCTGACAGCGGCCAGGGAGTCGTGGTCGGTGAGCGAGGAGAAGACGGATGCCGCGTAGACCATGGCCGCCGCCTCCCTGCGGAGCATCTGGTGGGCGGCGACCGTGTGGATGTCCCGCCAGCTGCGTTCGATCAGGCCCGGTCCGCCGCAGGCGCTCACGCCGGCGGTCCGGAAGAGGCGTTCGACGCCGTCCACGAGCAGATCGACGGCGGCGGCGGATCTTCGTCTGTTCCTGAGGACGTCGCTCTCGGCGCGGGTGCCCGTGTCGGCGCATCTGGCCGCGTCCAGGAGGAGGAGCTCAGCGGTCTCGATGTCGTCGGCCGAGCGGGCCAGGGCGTGGTGCAGGCGGCTGCCGTCGTGCTGCGGAAGCCCCCGGGCCTGGGTCCGGGCCGCCCAGACCGACCACGCGGCCAGTGCGCCACGGGCCGCCCCGAGCGCCGGGGCGCAGAAGAGGAGGCCGCCGGCGAGGTGGGCGGGGACGGTGTGGCACCGCGAACGTCCCGGGCCGGGTGTACCGGCCAGCAGATCCGTCATGGGGAAGCTGCGGTGGTCCGGTACGAAGACGCTCTCGAGCACCGCGGTGTGGCTGCCGGTGCCGCGCATTCCGCTGCTGTTCCAGGATTCACGCACGAGGAAGTCGCTCTTCGGCACCGCGCACATGCGCAGACCCGCCGCACCGTCCGCGTCGGGCTCAGGCACGCACACCAGGAGCCAGTCCGCGAAGTCCACCCCGCTGACGCATTCCCACTCGCCGCTCAGCAGCCGGCCTGACGGCAGCCGGCGCGCCTCGCCCGACGGCCTGACCGAGGCGCAGATCCGGGCGTCCGGGCCGGCCGACCACAGGTCGCGCTGGCCTTCGTGCGGGAGGTACGCCGCGAATCGGCTGTGGGCCGCCCACAGGACCGCGCACCAGGCCGCCGAGGCGCACCCCTCCCCCACCGAGGCGGCCGCCGCGACCAGGCTCCCGAACGTTCCTTCCGTGCCGCCCCAGGCGCGGGGTACGAAGTGGCGTGCGAAGCCGGCGTGGGTCAGGAGTGCGACGGTCTCGTCGCCGAGCCTGCGGGCCTCGTCGGCGACCATGGCGTGGGTGGCCGCGCTCCGGGCCGCGGCCAGGACGGCCACCGGCAGCACCGGCGAGATCTCTTCGGCCTGATCGTCCGTCCGATTGTGACACTGCAACATCTGGCGAGCACCTCATTCGATGAATAGAATTCGTTCAGGAACGTATTTTTTTGCACTTCGGTCCCGCTCCGGAGCCGGCACAGAAGGGGAGCGTCATGCCCAAACAGGCACGTGCCCTGCGGACGTACGACCGCGTACTCGACGCGGCTGCCCACGAGTTCGCGCGGTACGGATACGCGAACGCGAACCTGCAGAACATCGCGGACCGCATCAGACTGACGAAGGGCGCGCTGTACGGTCATTTCGCGACCAAGGAGGACCTGGCCGTCGCGCTGGACGATCACTTGTCCAGCGCCCTGGGGGAACTGCTCGCCGAGGCCAGGGTCTCAGCCCACCCGGCGCTGAGCCGCCTGCGCTCCCTCATCCTCGGCCTCGGACGGCTCTTCGGTACGGATGCGCGGGCCCTCGCCGCGTTGCGGCTGTCGGCGGAGACCTCCCGCTCGGCCGCCAGGCCGATTCCCCTGCTGACGGAGACACACGGCCTCGTCCTCCACCTGGTGCGCGAGACCCAGAAAGCGGGCCACTGGAACGCCTCGGTCCCCACGGTCCCCCTGGCCGACCTCATCGTGGCCGCGCTCTTCGGTGCGTTCCTGACGGAGACCGGCTCCGCCGCCGGCCGCGGGCGCGCGGGCCCCGGCGAAGTCGTCGACACGATGTGGGAGGCCCTGTCCCAGGCGCTCGACGACACCCCCGCGCACCGGGACAGGCCATGACCGGGCCGTCAGCAGGTCACCAGGAGGCGAACCGCGACCAGGGGGCGCGGCTGCCCACGAACTTCCAGGTCATGTCGGCGCAGGCCAGCAGTTTCTCACCCTGGCGGGCCGCGACGCGCAGGGTGTACTCGTCGGACGGCACGCCGTCGGACGGGCCCTCCTCCAGGTCCAGAAGGATCTTTTCTCCCAACTCGCCGAAAGCGGCGCAGTCCAGGGAGAGGCCGGCCAGGGCGAAGGCCCGTCCGGCGCAGGTTCTTCGGGACGCCTCATGGACGGTGAGATGGCCGAACTGCCGGAAGCCCTCCAGCATGACCATCAGCGGCACGTGATCGGTGGGGTGGTCGAACAGGACCGCGTGATCGCGGTCGACCCGCAGCCCCCACTGCTGGTCGGGCCGGTCCCGTTCCAGTACGCAGTCCTTCCAGCGCAGCCGGCCCACCCGGCTCGGCCGTGCGATCCTGGCGTCCGGGGCGGGATGAGGCGGGACCTCCTCGTCGCACGCGGCCGGACGCCCCCGTAAGAGTCCGTAGCGCCGGTCGTCCAGCATGAGCCCCCGGGTGTGGCCGCGCCCACAGGGGCGGCCGTCGACCGTGAGCGTCACCTCCAGGCGGGCCCCGGCCGCCCGCCCCCGCCGGTCCCGCTCCTCGGTCCACGTGCCGTGCAGGACCACCGCCAGCGGTGCGGACCCGACACGGAGCGCGGCCGGGTCCGTGATGTCGAAGCTCACGTCCTGACCGATGAAGCGGGATCCGACAGGTACACCGAAGTACGTGTGCGCCCCGTAGAAGTGGGCCTGGCGCAGCGTCTCCGCGAACAGCAGCGGATCGTTCAGTCCGTTCTCGTCCGGGTGGTACAGCGCGTGGTCCCGCGGCCACTGGGCCCCCACCGAGAACGTGTCCGTACCGGTACGGACACCCCCGGTGACGAACACCTCGGCGATGGAACTGCGGTGCACGAGTTCGCGCGTGACGGGCTGGAGGAAACTGAGTACTTCGACCGCGGCACCTACGGATGACGCGTTCATGATCCTAGAATCATCGAGTACGACAGACATCTGAATACCTCGCCTCTCGGCTGGAGTAACCATGCGAGCGAACAGACGTGCGAAGCTTCTCTCTGCGCGTCATTAATATACCTGCGCGAAGGTATATTGCAAGGCTCGACGCGGTGCGCTTCCATGGGTGAACTGCTCACGGCAGCAGGGGGGTTGGGGACGGTCAGAAGCTAGCAAACCGGCGCAGCACGATATGGACGTCATGAGCAACGAGCGCAATGAACCACGGGCCCGCCTCTCCGCAGGCACCTCCTTCGACGACACTTCGCACCTCAAGCAGGAACGCGCCATCCGCACCCGCGGCACGATCCTCAACGCCGCCGCGGCGGCGTTCGCCACCGAGGGCTTTCCCCGGGTCACCATCAAGGACATCGCCGACGGTGCCGACCTGACCAAGGGAGCCGTCTACTTCCACTTCCCGAACAAGGAGGCGCTCGCCGTCGCGGTGCTGGAGGAGTTCTACCGGCGCATGCAGCAGACCGTCAACGGCGCTCTGGAACACGGTGATCCCGCATCGCCCTCGACCTTCGTGGAGGTCGTGAGACGTCTCGCCCGGGCCTTCCGCGAGGACATCTTCGTCCACGCCGGGGCCCGGCTGCAGATCGAGCGGCCCTACATCAAGGCCGAGCTGCCGGTGCCGTACGTGGGGACGCTGGAGGTGCTGGCCGAACTCCTGGGCAAGTGCCGCACGGCGGGAAGCCTTCCCGAGGACACCGATCCGGAGGCCATGGCGCGCGCGCTCGGCGCCGCCGTGTTCGGCGCGCAGCACATCTCCTGGGTGCTCAACGACCGCGAGGACGTGGTGGAGCGCGTGGAGGAGATCATCGACGCCTTCGTGCCGTTGCACTGAACGCCGGACTGCCCGGCCCCTGAGGGGCCGGGCAGTCCGGCGCGGGACGGGCGCGGCCGTCACTCCTTGACGAAGGCCAGCAGGTCCTCGTTGAGCCGATCGGCATGGGTGGCGAACAGGCCGTGCGGAGCACCCTCGTACGGTATGAACCGGCTGCCCTCGACGAGTTCCGCCGTCCGGGGGCCGCAGAGGGCGTAGGGCGCCGCGAGGTCCGCGGTGCCGTGGACGACGAGCGTGGGCACGGTGACCGCAGCGGTCTCCGCGCGCTGGTCGGTGGTGAACAGGGTGCGGTAGATCTCGGTCCCGGCCCGCGGTGAGGCCTCCAGGCCGGTGCTCACCAGCCAGCGTGCCAGTTCGGACGAGACCGGCAGTGCGGCCGGATCCGCGTCCGGGCCGCCGAAGAACGGGACGGTGCAGTCGCTCAGCCACTGGGCCCTGTCCCGCCGGATGGCCTCGGCCATCTCGTCGAAGAGGGCGATGTCGAGCCCGTCCGCGTTGTCCTCGGTCCGCAGCAGGAACGGAGTCGTGGAGGCGACCAGTGCCAGCTTCGCCACCCGGCCCGCGCCGTACCGGGACAGGTAGCGCACGGCCTCCCCGCCGCCGACCGCGTACCCCACCAGCACCGCGTCCCGCAGGTCGAGATGGCCGATGAGGTCGGCGAGGTCGTCTGCGAGGGTGTCGTAGTCGTAGCCGTCCCAGGGGGCGTCCGAACGCCCGCAGCCACGCCGGTCGTAGGTGACGCAGCGCAGTCCGCGCCCGGCGAGGAAGGGTGCCTGGAACTCCCACATGCGGGAGTCCATCATGGCGGTGCCCAGCAGGACGACAGGGCGTCCGGCACCCCAGTCCTTGTAGTGGAGCCGGGTGTCGTCCCGGGTCGTGACGTACGGCATGGGCGTTTCCTTCCTCCGAGGGGCGGGTGGGACGCGTCAGCCGCGCGCTGCGCGTCCGGGCGCGAACAGCACCAGGGCCGCGGCGGCGAGGCCGAGGGCGACGAGCGGGACGAGCGTGGTCGCGAACGCGTCCGGATAGGCGTCGGCGGAGCGGCCCGCATGGGCGAGCGCCGGGAAGAAGACCGATCCGGCGACCACCACGCCGAGGGCCGCCCCGCCCTCCTGGGCGGTGTTCAGCAGCCCCGACGCGGAGCCGGCGTGCTCGGGTACGGCCGCGCCCAGCACCAGGTTGGTCAGCGGACCGGTGGTCAGGCCCATGCCCAGCCCGGCGACGAGCAGCATCGGCAGCAGCCAGAGCACGTTCCCCTCCGGACCGAGCCCGTTCGCCGTGAAGGCGATCGCGGTGTAACCGGCCGCGAGGGTCAGCGGACCGCAGGCCACCGTCCGGGCGGACAGCTTGCCGGCGAACCGCGCCGACACCAGCGAGGCACCGAAGTAACCGGCACCCACCGCGAGGAAGACGAGGCCGGACTCCAGCGGCGACAGGCCCATGCCCTGCTGGAGGTAGAGGGCGAGGATGAAGAAGAACGAGCCCATCGCGAGGAAGTAGACGACCGTGGCGGCCAGGCCCACCGTGAAGAGCCGCACCCGGAACAGCGCGGGCTCGATCAGCGGCCCCGTGCCGGCCGCGGCCCGCCGGCGCAGATGCCGGACGGTCACCGTGACCAGGACGGCGGCCCCGGCCAGGCACCCCCAGACCCACACCGGCCAGTCCCGCTCCTGGCCCTCCAGGAGCGCGAACACGACGAGCGCCAGGGAAACGGTGACCAGGGGCGCCGGTCAGGTCGAGCCGGGTCCCGCCGGTGCCGCGCGACTCGGGGATCGTGCGCTTGACGAAGGCCAGCGAGACCAGGCACAGCGGGACGTTGATCAGGAAGATGGTCCGCCAGCTCAGACCCGCCACGTCGACGCTGATCAGGGCTCCGCCGATGAACTGGCCGAAGACGCCCGCCAGCCCGATGACCAGACCGTAGGTGTTGAAGGCCCGGTCGCGGGCGGCACCGGTGTAGACCGTGCCGATGATGCCGAGGACCTGGGGGACCATCAGCGCGGCGCTCGCGCCCTGGGCGATGCGGGCGACCACCAGGACGGTGATCGTCGGTGCGAAGGCGCAGGCCGCCGAGGCGATCATGAACAGTGTCATGCCGAGGAAGAACATCTTCCGGCGGCCGTACATGTCACCGAGCCGGCCGCCGGTGATGAGACCCGCCGTGAAGGCGACCCCGTAGCCGACGACGATCAGCTGGGCCTGGGCCGCGCCGGCCTGCAGGTCCGACCGGATGGCCGGAACCGCCACGTTGGCGATGAAGAAGTCGAGAACGGTGATGAAGGTGCCCACCAGCACCACGACGAGGGCACCGGCCGAGGGGGCGGCGGCCGGCGCCGGAGTGGCCCGTCCACGCTCCTCGGCGATGAGGTCCGGGCTTGCTTCAGAGGTCATTCCGACTGCTCTCCTGTGTTGTTTCCGTGTTTCGTGTTTCTCGGTCACCAGGTCACGGGGAGACGGGTCACCCCGTGGAAGACGGTGCCCCGGCGGAAGACCGCGCTCGGCTCGGCCGCCAGCCGGAGGGCGGGGAAGCGCCGCAGCAGGGTGCGCAGGGAGAGTTCCATCTCCATCCGCGCGAGCGGAGCGCCCTGGCAGTAGTGCGGGCCGTAACCCCACTGGAGGTGGCCGCTGGTGTCCCGGTCCAGGTCGATGGCATGGGGGCAGGCGAACACCGACTCGTCGTGGTTGCCCGCGGGAATGGAGATGACCACCGCGTCCCCCTTGGCGACCGGCACCCCGCCGAGGTCGAAGTCCTCCAGTGCCTGGCGGAGTATCGCGTCCTGCGAGATCGACCAGTAGCGCATCGACTCCTCGACGTACTGCGGGATGAGTGCGCCGTCGTCGGCGGCGACCTTGGCGAACAGGCTGTCGTCCCGCAGCAGCCCCAGGACGTTGAGGGCTATCTGGTTCGTGGTCGTCTCGTGGCCTGCCACCAGCACCAGCCGGGCGATGCCGACGAGCTCGTCCAAAGTGATCGCACCGCTCGCGTGGTGCACGGCCAGCCGGCTGATCAGGTCGTCCTCGGGCCGCTGCGTCTTGCGGCGGGCCAGCTCGGCGAGGTAGCCGGACATCTCCACGTACGCCGCGTACGCCGCCGCCGGGTCCTCCTGGGAGATGACGACCCTGGTCTTCTCGACGAAGAACGGGGAGTCCTCGTCCGGGACCCCCAGCAGCCGGGCGATGACCAGTGTCGGCAGGGTCTGCGAGAACGCCGCGTGCAGGTCCGCCGGCTTCTCGAGGTCCTCGAACCGGTCGAGGAGGTCGTCGATGAGCCGCTGCACCGGCTCCTTGAGCCCGCGCACCCTGCGCATGGTGAACTCGGTCTGGATCAGCCCGCGCAGCCGGGCGTGCTCGGGGTCGTCCAGGCGCAGGAACGAGCTCGGGTTGCTGCCCGGCGGTAACTGGATGCGCACCGGCGCGCCGGGCAGGCGCTCGTCGGCGCTGAGCCGGGGGTCGGACAGGGCCTGACGCACGTCGGCGTACCGGGTCACCAGCCAGGCCAGCCGCGACTCGGCGGCGCCCGCCGGGATGCGTACGGCGCAGGGCGGAGCCTTGCGCAGCTCGTCCAGGATCAGCGGGGGCTCACCCTCCTCGGTCCGGGCGAACGGCCAGTCCAGCACACGGGTCTGAGCGTCGAGCGACATGGGAGGAACCCCTCTGCGAGTCGGATGCACTTCCTCACCTACTCTTCCTTGACGCCCTGACGTGTACCTGACGCGGGAATGACCGCCTCCGTTCTCTGCGTGTCCTTCCGCTCAGTCGAGGAAGGCAGCTTCTATCCAACGGCGCACGCCCCCCTTGCGCATGCGGTGCAACCGCTCCACGGTGTCGGCCACCCGGCGCGGCCCGCCCACGGACAGGAACTTCTCCTGGACCATCTGGGAGTGCCGGGAGCGGGTGTCGGGGCCCGCGGCACCGAGCGGGATCAGACGGGAACGGGAGATGGTCCGGCCGTCCGTCAGCCGTACGACGACCCGGGCACCGGTGGCCTTGGTGGAGCGGGAGAAGTCCCGGCCGCCGGCCTCCAGGCTGCCCACGAGGTCGACGAGCTCGTCGCCGCCGAAGCCGCGCAGCCACGGGGTGGCCAGAGGTCCCGCCTCGCGCACCGCCTCACCGAACGGCGCGTCGGACACGAAGAGTTCACGGGTCATCGCCGTGTCGTGCTCCAGCCGCACCCGGCCGGCCAGCGACCAGCGCACGGGGTCGTCCAGCTGCGGCGCGGAGAAGTCCTCCACGGAGAACTCACCGGTCAGCAGGGTGGTGGCGACCGGATAGGGAACGTCGAGCACGAGTGCGCCCAGCGGGGAGCGGGGGCCGTCGACGTACCGGGCCGCGCGCTCCCCGGCGAACAGCGTGTACAAGGACGCCTCCACGACGACCTCCCGCACGTCCTCCGGGCGCAGCGGGCCGAGTTCGCGGTGGATCTCGGCGGCGCAGTCCACGGCCGCGTCGATGCCGGGGCCGCCGGGGTGCATCTTGAAGGAGAGGGTCTCGGTGTGCCAGCGCCGGCCGAGCCCCTTCGCCACCGCCTGGGGCAGCGGAACCGTCGCGAACCGGGCGAGGAAGCCGTCCTGGTGCTCGATGATGTCGGGTGCGCCGCGCAGTCCGGCGGCGGCCGCGTCACAGGCGTCCATCGCGGTGCGTACCGGCGTGAAGGTGTTGAACAGGCGGGCGTCGCTGGCCAGGAAGGCGCGCATCAGCGGCCAGTTGGGCATGGCGAACGCGAGCCCCAGGGCGTTCTCCCACTGGTCCGCCGGGGCCCGGTCGCAGTGCAGCCGGCCGGCCACCGCACCGGCCAGGTGGGTGTGCACGGCGCTCTGCCCGCGCAGCGGGCCGAGGGTGGCGGAGGCGGTGATGCGGGCCGCGCACTCGTTGGCCGCGACGACCGCGGTCAGCAGGGAGAGCCCGTCGAGCTGGCGGGCGTACGCGAAGGCCAGGGGCACGGCGACGGTGGAGTTGGACAGGTGGCCGGCGTAGGCGGTGTCGTCGAGGTTGAGCCAGGAGCCGAGGGCGGCGAAGACACTCGCCGCGGTGCGCGGGTCGCGCTGCATGGGGTGGCCGAAGGCCGCCACCAGGCGGCGTCCCAGCGGGTGTTCGAGGCCGGCCCGGATCGAGGCGATCTGGGACAGCACCTGGCTGGCCGCGAGCTTGAGGACGCGGCAGGGAATGTGCTCGGGACGCAGGTTCGCGGCCCAGTGGGACAGTTCGCGCAGCGGTGTGTCCGAGGGCGGGCGGGAGCGGGTCGACCGCGCCTGGCTCTCCCACTGCTCGCACAGGGCCCTGGCCACGCTTTCGCTGAGTACAGCAGCCGTCATGGCGCGACATACCTTCTCTACGGGAGGACGCGGATGGGACACGGCGGGCGGGGGTTCCGGCTCTCCCGGTGCCCCCGCCCGCCACGCGTGCGGATCAGGCGCCGGGGACCTTGTCCAGGAACCCGAAGACACCCTTGATGCGGCCGTCGTCACCGGTGACGAGGACGTCGAAGCCGATCGCGACGGGCTCGGCGCCCGGCTCGGTCACCAGGCCCCACTGGAAACGGGCGATGTTGTGGTGGGTGTCCACCGCTCCGTGCAGCTCGAAGGAGAGCCCCTTGAACTGCTCCTGCGCACCGGCGATCACGGCCCCGAAACCGTCGTGTCCCTCGACGGCGACGAGCGGGTCGATGTACGGGGCGTCCGGCGTGAAGAGCTCGGCGATGCCCGCCGCACGCTTGTCGGCGTCCGTCTCGTTCCACAGGGCGAGGTACTGGGTGGCGGTGTTGGTGAGGTCGCTCATGGCGGTCTCCTTCTCCTTGTGATTGCGGTGACTGCCGGGCCGTCATGGATGCCGGCCCGGCGGAGGGTCGTGAGGTCCCGGAAGGCCCGGGAAGGGTCAGGGCTCCCCGGTGGCGGGAGCCCAGACGGCCAGGGCACCGGGCATGACCTCGAAGGTCGCCGACGGGCCGATGCCGTGCTGGTACTCGCCGTCGTGCTCCAGGGGCAGCCGGTGTCCGTCGGTGCGCTCCACGGTGATGGTGCGGCCGCGGGCGTAGACGGTGTCCGGGAGTCCCATGTGGGCCGCTGTTCTGGTGAGTTCGGGGACGTCGGCGGCGGGCACGCCGTCCCCGATGACGCAGACGTCGAGCAGTCCGTCGTCGAGGAGCGAGTCGGGCAGGACGAGATAGCGCCCGCCCCGGTAGCGGCCGCCGCCGACGTTGGCGAGGACGGTCGGCCCCTCGTGCACCACGCGGCCGTCGACGGTGACCCGGCCCGGGTACGGGACGTACGCGGCCGCGGTGTCGGCGAACGCCTTGGTGTACAGGTCCCTGCCCGTCAGGGGGATCTCCCGCGCCCTGATCAGCGCGTCGGCGATCACACCGGAGCAGGCGCCCAGGTAGACGCACTGCCGGGTCTCGGCCAGGCGGGCCAGGTCGAGGCGCCGCAGCCGGGCGCTGCCGCCGGCGCCGGAGTCGGTGAGGACCGCTTTGAGGGACTCGGTCCAGGGGCGCTCGCCCCACAGCATCTTGTAACCGGAGTTTCCGGTGCCGCCGGGCACCACGGCGAGCGCGGCGCGGCCGGGCGCGGAGGCCAGGCCCTGCACCACCTCACGGACGGTGCCGTCCCCTCCGATGACGACCACCAGGTCGGGTGCGCGGCCCGGCCCTTCCAGGGCACGGCGCACGGTGACGGTGGCGTCCCCCGGTGCCGTGGTGAGGTGGGTCTCGACGTGCTCCAGGCTGCCGGCGCACAGCTCGGCGACGTCACGCACCAGTCGGGGGCTGTGACTGCCGGAGGCGGGGTTGGCCAGGACCAGGGCCCGGGTCGGGCCCGGGACTGTGGCGTTGTCTGCCATCGGGCGTACTCCTCGGGATCGTGGTGGCACCGGCTGTGGCGGGACCGGGCCCGGACAGCTGTCGGGCGCGGCCTCCACAACTGTGCCAAGGGGTGCTGACACGGCTCTGACGTGCTGCTGACGCCCGGGACCCGGCCGCCGACGGGGGGGGTGGGGAGGCGCTCAGCGTGCCGCCGGGGCGACGACCCGCTGCAACCGCTGGGCGAAGTGCATGGTGACGGCCTGTGCGTGGGCGTCGATGTAGAAGTGGCCGCCCGGGTACTCGCTGTGGCCGAGGTAGGCCGGGCTGCGCTCCGCCCAGTGCTTCATGGCCTCCGGGTCCTCCTGGAGCGGGTCCGAGCGGCCCCCGTAGGAGGCCAGTGCGCAGCGGACCCCCGCCTTGTCGTCCACGTACTGCGCGGCGACCCTGAGGTCGGCCCGCAGGGCCGGGACGACCAGGGCGAGCATCGCCGGGTTGTCGTAGACCTCGGCGGGGAAGGACCCCAGACGCTTGATCCACTCGATCAGTTCGGGTTCCGGCATCCGGCTCTGCTCCTCGGTGGGCGCGTACCAGCCCTCCGGCGACCAGCCGGACATGCCGATCATGACGGGGGAACGGCCGCCCTCCTCCTCCATACGGGTCGTCAGCCGGAAAGCGAGCTGGGCGCCGAGGCAGTGCCCGAAGAAGGCGAAGGGCCGGTCGTCGAGGTCGTCGAGCACTGCTTCGTGGAGGGCGTCGAGCAGCGGGTCCCAGTCCTCGTACGTGATCTCGTCACGGCGGTTGTGGCGGCCGGGCAGGGTCACCGCCTGAGCGGCGATGTCGGCCGGGAGCAGCTTCTCCCAGTCGCGGTAGATGATGGCGCCGCTGCCCGCGTGCGGGAGCAGGAAGAGCCGTACGGACGCGTCCGGGGACGGCTCGACGGGGTGGAACCACTGGCCTGTACGGGACATGTCCATGCCTATGGCGCTGGTCACGATTTCGTTCCTCCATCGGTGAGGGTCCGGTCGATCTCACGTACTGCGGGGAGCAGCACCTCGGCGACTTCCTTCAGCTGGGGCTCCGGGTCGAGCGATCCGATCCGCAGGACGAGGTGCCGGGCGCCGGCGCGGACGTAGCCGCCGAGCCATTCGGCACACTGCTCGGCGCTGCCCCAGCCGTAGGCCTGGATGGCCGACATCTGTTCCAGGGAGCGCCCGTAGTAGTGGCTGATGTAGTGCTCCAGCTCGGTCCTGGCCGCGGTGGCGTCGCTGTTGACGGTGACCGTCGCGTACAGCGCGGGGGTCACGGCGCCGGGGCCGCGGCCCGCCTCGCCGGCGAGTTCGGCGATCCGCCGGCAGGCCCTGCCGTACGCGTCGACGTCCGGCAGGAAGGGCAGCCAGCCGTCGTAGCGGGTGGCCGCGCGGGCGAGCACCTTGGGCGCGTCGCTGCCCGCCAGCCAGAGCGGCGGGCCGCCGGGGGTGGCGGGGTTCGGCAGCCGGTCCAGCCGGTCGGCCTGCCAGTACTTGCCCTGGAAGCCGGTGGGGCGGCCCGGCTCGCCCGCGGACCACGCGGTGCGCCAGAGGTCGGTGATCTCGTCGAGGCGGCCGACCCGCCCCGTGAAGGAGGCTCCGACCGAGGCGAACTCCTCCTCCGTCTCGGGCATCGGGAACCCGGAGCCGAGGCCGAGGACCAGGCGGTCCCGCGCGACGTGGCCGAGACTCGCCACCATGTTGGCGCCGATCAGCGGGTGCCGCAGGGCGGGGGTGAGGGCGGCGGTGCCGACGGTGATCCGCTCGGTGGCGGCCGCGGCGGCGGAGAGCACCACGAGGGGGTCGAGGCGGGGGCGCGCCGTCAGGGAGTCGCCGGCCCACAGGGAGTCGAAGCCGAGGCTTTCCGCCTGGCGGGCGAAGTCCAGGAGGGGGGCCGCCGCGTAGGTGCCGTTGATGGCCTGCTCCCTGGTCGGGAGCAGGATTCCGATGCGCAGGGCTCCACCGGGGGGCTGCGGGCGGTGGTGGGACCCCGCGCCGTCGTATGCCTGTCGCGCGGGTGTCCGCGCCCCTTCCGGGGCGGGGCCGGGCCGTTCGGCGTCCATGGGTGCCGCTTCCTCTCTTCGTTCTGCCGTCACTTCTGGTTCAGCTCAGCGGGTCGCGTGCCGGGGCGGAGAGCTGCTGCCGCACGGCGCGGCGCAGGATCTTGCCCGACGGGTTGCGGGGCAGGCTGTCGACGATGTGGTAGGCGCCGGGGATCTTGTAGTCGGCCAGGCGGCCCCGCAGGGACAGCAGGAACTCACGGGGGGTCGCGGTGGTGCCGGGGCGCAGGACCACCGCGGCGTGCACCGCCTCGCCCCAGTGCGGGTCGGGCAGCCCGACGACGGCGGAGTCCGCGACGGCCGGGTGCGCGGCGAGCGCCTTCTCGACCTCGGCCGGGTAGATGTTCTGCCCGGCGACGATGATGGTGTCGTTCATGCGGTCGCAGAGGTAGAGATAGCCGTCCTCGTCGAGGTAGCCGGCGTCCCCCATGTGCAGCCACTCCCCCACCAGGGTGCGGCCGGTGGCTTCCGGGAGGTTCCAGTAGCCGAGCATCCGGGAGGGCGCCCGGACACAGATCTGGCCGATGGCTCCGGGCGGCAGTCCGACGCCGTCCGGGCCGATCACCTTCACCTCGTTGCCGGGGCAGGGCCTGCCGACGGACTCCAGGACCGGGCTGCCCGGGTAGTGGTCCTCGGGAGGCAGGCACACGGCCACGCTGCCGGTCTCCGTGCTGGCGTAGATCTGTGCGAACTCGCAGTCGAACGTCTCCAGGCACTGCTTCAGCAGCGTCTCGGACATCGGGGCGGCCCCGTAGCAGACCTTGCGCAGGGAGACGAACGCGTCCGGACCCGCGGTCCGTTCACCCGCCATCATCTGGAGCATGGCCGGCGCGGCGAAGGTGGTGGTGACCCGGTGGGTACGGATCAGCCGCACCGCCTCCTGCGGATCGAACTGGGGCATGATCACACTGGTGCCGCCGGCGTTGAACGTGTGCATGAACCAGCCGATGCCCGCGATACCGAAGCCCGGCAGGGAGATCAGGGCGACGTCCTCGGGCAGCCAGTCGATCCAGGCGGCGCCGTGTTCGCGCATCGCCTGCGGCAGGGTGAAGAAGCTGCGGTGGGCGAGCACGGCCCCCTTGGGCAGTCCGGTGGTACCGCTGGTGTAGATCTGCACGACCGGGTCGTCGGGCCCGGTGCCGACCTCCAGCTCGGTGTCCGGCCGGCTCGCGTACCAGGCGGGCAGCCCGGCGCCGCGGGCCGGCTCCCCGTCGGTGTCGGTGCCGTCGATACGGATCACCGTGTGGAACTCGGGCAGGTGGGGGCGGACCTTGGCGGCGGTGTCCCAGAACTCGTCGTCGACGAAGACCAGGACGGCGCCCGAGTCGCGCAGGATGTGGTCGACCTCGTCCGGGGTGAGCCGCCAGTTGACCGGGACCAGGACCGCGCCGATCTTGGCGCAGGCGAGGATCACCAGGTAGTAGTTCTCCGACTCGCGCCCCAGGTAGGCGACCCGGTCGCCGCGCCGCACACCACTGGTGCGCAGGGCGTGGGCTGCGCGGTTGCTCTCCCGGTGCAGCTTGGCGTAGGTGGTGATCCGGCCCTCGCAGACGATCGCCGCGTGGTGCGGGCGGCTGCCGGCGTGGGCGCGGGCGGCGTGGTTGAGCGTCCAACTGGCGTTGTCCGCGATGGTCATGGTGGTCATGGGGTCCTCCCCGTTCGTCCGGGACGAGTCGTGCGGGGTCATGCCGTGGGGACCGGGCACAGTTGCCCGTCGAGGAAGGCGGCGAGCTGCCGCACCGTCGGCTGGTCGAAGGTGATCGAGGCGGCCAGCGGCAGCCGGAACACCTGCTCCAGACCGGACTTGACGTTCTGGGCCATCAGTGAGTCCAGGCCGAGCGAGACGAACTCGGCCGACTCGTCCAGCTCGTCGTCGGCATCCATCTGCAGGACGGCGACGACCTTGTCCCGGACCACCTGGGTGATCAGGGCCCTGCGCTCCGGTGCGGGCAGGGCACCGAGCGAGGCGGCGTCGAAGCCGTCGTCGGCGGTGGCGTCCTGGCGCGCGAGGCGGTCGTAGAACTGGTCGCCGGTGGCGCTGCCGGCCACGTAGCGGTCCCAGTCGAACTCGCCCACCACCCGCTGGGTGCGCGGGCGGCCGCCCCACAGCCTGGCCAGGGTGTCCAGGGCCCGGGCCGGCGAGAAGAAGCGGACGCCGCTGCGTTCGATCTCGCGGCTGAGGTGCTCCTCCAGACGGGCGGACATACCGACCCTGGCCCAGGCGCCCCAGTTGACGGAGAGCCCCGGCAGACCCCGGCGGGTGCGCCACTCGGCGAGGCTGTCGAGGCCGGCGCTGGCCGCCGCGTAGTGCCCCTGGGTGGCGCCGCCGAGGACGGAGGCGATCGACGAGTACGTCACGAAGAACTCCAGCTCCGGGAAGGAGCTCTGCGCGGCCTCGTGCAGCAGCCAGCCGCCGTACGCCTTCGCGGCGAGCTGGGCGTCGATGGACTCCCAGGTCAGCTCGGCGATCAGCTTCTTGTCGTAGGAACCGGCCGCGTGGACCAGGCCGCCGACCGGGTACGGTCCGGCCGCCACCTCGTCCACCAGCGCGCGCACGCCCTCGGGAAGGCTCACGTCGGCCCGTACGAGGGCGAGTTCGGCGTTCTCGGCAAGCTCCGCCAGGACCGGCCCGGCCTCCTCGGTCGGCTTTCCGCCCCGGCTGACCAGGGTCAGGTGCCGGGCCCCCAGAGCCACGAGCTTGCGGGCCGTGACGAGGCCGAGGCCGCCGAGACCGCCGGTGACGATGTAGGTGCGGTCGGGGCGGACGGCGGAGCCGGCCCCGTCGTCCGCCGCGGGTGCGGCCGGCTCGTCGGCGTGCGTGCCCGGCAGGTCCAGCCACACCTCGGCGGCCGGGTCGGTGAGGGCGGTGCGCAGGGCCTCGCCCGTCTCGTCCAGGCGGAAGTACCGGCTCCCGTCGTGCGGGCCGGAGTGCGGCGCGAGCACGACCGACGCGGACGGGACGGTGAGCGTGGAGCGCAGGGTCCCGTCATGGCGTACGAGGACCTCGTCCCCTTCGCTGAACCCGGCCCCCTCGCCCGCCGCGCGCACGATGCCGGTGGCCCGGGTGCCCAGCACGGGCGGGGGCTCCTCCTCCTCCCGTTCGGCGCGCCCGGTGTCCAGCGCGGTCCGGGCGTCCTGGTCGGTCAGGGCGACGGCGCGGACCTCGACCTGGACCTCGTCGGCGTCCGGCGCGCGGTCCGCGGCGGGCACCAGCGCCAGGTCGGAGAGGTCACCGGAGTCGGGGGCGCGCAGCTCGTAGCCGCCGTTCCAGGTGAGCGTCGCGTCACCGGCGAGGAGCCGGCGGACGTAGCGCCTGCCGGGCCGGTGGGCGACCTGGTACTCCCCCGGGGTCTCGGCCGTCCACTCCGCGAGCAGCGGTTCGAGGTCGCTGCCCGGTGCGAGGTCGACGAGGGTGGCGCGGTACTGCGGGTACTCGGTGAGCAGCACCCGTCCGAAGCCCCACAGGGTCGCGGCGGCGAGGTGCCCGCCGTCGCCGGCCGGGTCGCCCGGGAGCCCCTGGGCACCCTCGGTCACCAGCCACAGCCGGGGCGGCCGGGGCTGTCCGGCCGCGTCCATCGCGGTGATCAGGGCCAGCAGTTCGCGGTAGTTGTCCTCGCACTCGGCCCGCATCCGCTCGGCGGACATGGCTCCCGGCCGGCGGCGCCAGACCCG
>Ga0196960_10000180_pt1 | contig 25265 bp, 21 predicted proteins | sample S3v_5metaG_FD_183187 | JGI IMG/M metagenome (GOLD analysis project Ga0196960, IMG submission 183187) | Soil microbial communities from Anza Borrego desert, Southern California, United States - S3+v_5 | ecosystem: Environmental > Terrestrial > Soil > Desert | place: USA: California | collected...
AAGGCGCAGGCCCCGGCCGACGCGCCGGCCGCACCGATGACCCGCGGCGACGTCTACGCCCGCCCGATGACCGCCGGCCGCGCAACGCCGTCCGGGCCGCTCGCCCGGCTGAGCGCCGCCGTCCGCGGCGGGCTGAAGGGCAAGCTCCAGCAGCACGAGGAGCACGTCGACGCCCAGCTCCGCGCGCTCAGCGGCGTCTCGCGGCCGAACGTCGTCGCGGTCGTCTCGCCCAAGGGCGGCGTCGGCAAGACGACCACGTCGTTCCTCCTCGGCAACCTCATCGCGCAGTCGCTCAAGCTGCGCGTCGTCGCCGTCGACGCCAACCCCGACTTCGGCACGCTCGCCGCGCTCGCGCCCGACGAGGCACGCTCGGAGCGCTCGCAGGTCGACCTCCTCGAGGCCGCCGACACGATCCAGACCGGCGCCGAGCTGCACCCGTACGTCTCGCGGCTGCCGACCGGCCTGCACCTCCTCGGCGCGCCCGCGCGGGCGGAGCTGATGGCGCAGATGACGCCGGAGCGGTACGCCGAGCTGCTCCAGGTCCTGCGCCGCTTCTACGAGGTGATCGTGCTCGACCTCGGCACCGGGATCACCGACCCGATCGCCCAGTTCGCGACCAAGCAGGCCGATCAGGTCGCGGTCGTCGCGACGCCCGAGTGGATCACCGCGGCGAACGTCCTCGGCGCGCTGCGCTACCTCGATCTCGACCAGGCCGCGCTCGTCCTCAACCAGGCGCCGACCGGCCGTGCCGCGAACGGCAGCCGCGAGGTGATCGAGGCGAACTTCCGCCGCCAGGCGATCTCCAACCGGGTCACGATCCCGTACGACGAGCAGCTGCGGGCGATGCTCGACTCCGGCACCTACGACCTCCACGCGCTCGCGCGCGCAACGCGCGTGCCGGTGAAGGAGCTCGGCCTCACCGTCGGCCGGGCGCTCGTCTAGGCGCGCCGGACGTGGACGCCGCCGACATCGTCCTGGGGGTCCTCCTCGCCGCCGTGCTCGTCGCGGCGACGGTGGTCGACCTGCGCGAGCGGCGGATCCCCAACTGGCTCACCGGTGGCGCGGCGGTGGCGGCGCTGGCCGCCGGCCTCGCGCTCGACCCGGACGGGCAGGTCGAGCGGCTCGTCGCGGGCGCGCTGGCGGCCGGCTTCCTCCTCGTCCCCGCGCTGCTGCAGCCGGGCGGGATGGGGATGGGCGACGTCAAGCTCGCCGGCGTGATCGGCCTGTGCGTCGGGCGCTGGGTCCTCGCCGCGCTGCTCGTGGCGCTGATCGCCGGGACGCTGCTGGGGCTCGCGCTGGCGGTCCGCCGCGGTCGCGCTGGGGGACGGTGCCGCGTGAGCCTCTTCAAGCGCATCCCGGAGGACCAGCAGCGCGACGGCGTGACGCACTCGGTGAGCGGTCGCGGCGCCCTCACGCTCGTCGGCGTCGTCGTCGGCGCGATCGTCCTGATGGTCGCGCTCTTCGTGGTGGTCGTCGTGGTGATGGCGTCGAGCGGCGGCGAGGACACGGACTGCGACACGTTCCGCATCCAGGCCGGCGACTGGCAGTCCGCCTCGTTCTCGCAGCGGCAGGACCTCGCCGACGGCCTGGCCGACTGCGGCACGCTCGACGGGCGCTCGGCCGCCGACGCCGAGCGGCTCCTCGGGGCGCCGACCCGCCGCGACGCCGGCGCGTTGGTCTACGCGATGCCGTACGAGGACGGCGCGGGCGCCTCGTTCCTCACGATCCGGCTCCTCAACGGGCGCGTCGACGGGCTCCGGGTGGAGTCCGACACGTCCGGTGGTGGCAGGATCCCCTGACGATGAAGCTCGGCATCCACTACTCACGGTTCCCCGGCGCCACGCCGGCCGACATCGCCCCGACGCTCGAGGCGACGGCGCGCGCGGCGGAGGAGGGCGGCTGCTCGCTCTTCACGCTCATGGACCACTGGTTCCAGATGGAGCAGCTCGGCGGCCCGGAGCTGCCCATGCTCGAGGGGTACACCGGCCTCGGCTTCGTCGCCGGGGTGACGGAGAAGGTCGAGCTCGGCCTGCTCGTCACCGGCGTGACCTACCGGCACCCGGGCCTGCTCGCGAAGATCGCCACGACGCTCGACGTCCTCTCGCGGGGCCGCGCGCTGCTCGGTCTCGGCGCCGCCTGGTACGAGCGCGAGCACGACGGCCTCGGCGTGCCGTACCCGCCGCTGGGCGAGCGGTTCGAGCGGCTGGAGGAGACGCTCCAGATCTGCCTCCAGATGTTCGACCCCGCGCAGAACGGGGCGTACGAGGGCAAGCACTACCGGCTGGCCGAGACGCTCAACGACCCGCCGCCCGTGCGCCAGCCGCGGCCGCGCGTCATGGTCGGCGGGATGGGCGAGCGCAAGACACTGCGGCTCGTCGCGCAGTACGCCGACGCGTGCAACCTCTTCGACGTGGGCGCGGAGAAGCTCGCGCACAAGCTCTCCGTGCTCGACGGCCACTGCGCCGACCAGGGGCGCGACCCGTCGACCGTGCAGCGGACGGTGCTCACCTCCGCCGAGCGCGTGGACGACCGCGACGCGTTCCTGGCGCGGATGGCCGAGTACGCGGCGCTGGGCGTCGACCTCATCTCGGTCTCGCCGCCGGCGGACGACCCGGCGGGCTGGACCGCGGGGGTCTGCGCCGACGTGCTGCCGCGCCTGGCCGAGCTGTAGGCGGGCGCGGCGGTGGCGCAGAAGCGGCGGCTGCGGCCGCTGCGCGCGGAGGTCCTGCGGCTGCGGCCCGAGCTCTCCACCGACTTCGAGGAGCTGGTGCGCGACGGGCTCGTGCTCGTCGACGGCGTGCCCGCGACCAACCCGGCCGCGCAGGTGGCGGTCGGGACGTCGGTCTCCGTGCGCGAGCCGACGGTGCTGCGCGGCCTGACGAAGATGCGCGGGGCGTTCGCGGCGTTCGACGTGGCCTCCGCCGCGGGCGGCGCGGGAATCGACGCGGGCGCGTCGGCGGGCGGGTTCGTCCAGGCGCAGCTCGAGCTGGGGCTCGCGCGGGTGTACGCGGTGGAGGTCGGCTTCGGGCAGCTCCTCGGCTCCCTCCGGCAGGACGCCCGGGTCGTCAACCTGGAGCGCACGAACGTCGGCGACCTGACGCGCGAGCTCGTCCCCGACCCGCTGCGGCTCGTCACGCTCGACCTCGGCTACCTGTCGCTGGCCGCGGGCGTGCCGCAGCTCGAGGTGCTCGCGTGGGAGCCGGGCGCGCACCTCGTCGGGCTCGTCAAGCCGGTGGCGGAGCTGGGGCTCGCCGGCCCGCCCTCCGACGAGCCGACGATCGCGGAGGCTCGCGCGCACGCGCGCGCGGGGATCGAGTCCGTCGGGTGGGAGGTCGTCGCCGAGGCGCCCTCGCCGATCCCCGGCTCCAAGGGCGCCATCGAGTGGTTCGTCCACGCGCGGCGGCGCGCCTGACGCGCCAGCCTTCACCCGCCCCGGCGTGAGCGGCGGTGCCGGCTGGGTAGAGCGATCCTCAGCCATGAAGCACGACACCGTCTCTGAGAAGTGGATGACGCTCGGCGCCGCGATCGGCGGCGCCGCCGGGACGCTCGCCTGCGCCGTCCTGGCCCTCTACACGCTGTAGCGACCGCGGCGCTCAGGTGCGCGGGATGACCCCCTGCGCCCTGAGCCGGTCGAACACCGCGAAGAGCGCGTCCTCGGTCCGCCGGACGCCGTGGAAGCCGGCCTGGTGGAGCGCGACCGTGTCGAGGATCCCGTCGGTCTTCGCGCTGAAGAGGAAGTCGAGGAAGTCCCACCCGCCGAGGTCGTCGAACGCGGGCGCGTCGAGCCCTTCGCGCTCGGTCAGCCGCTCCCACACGGGCGCCAGCGGCGGCATGTTCTCGCTCAGCGGCACCGGCTGCGGGACGTCGCTCTCCATCCCGAAGTAGCCCGCGACGCGCTCGAACAGCTGCGGCCAGCGAAAGAGGTCGCCGTTGACGACGTTGAACGTCCCGCCCGCCGCGGCGTCGCTCGTCCCCGCCCACACCGTCGCCTCGGCGAGCAGCCCCGCGTCGGTCGTGTTGACGAGGACGTCGGTGGCCTCCGCCGTGCCGGGGAAGCGGAGCGGGAGGCCGAGCTCGCGGTTGACGAGCGCGAAGGCCGCGAGCGACTGCGCGAGGTTCATCGGGCTGCGGCGGCTCGTGCCGAGGACGATGTCCGGGCGCAGGATCGAGAAGGTGAAGCCGTCGCGCGGCGCGCGCTCGCGCAGGAGGTCCTCCTGCGTGTAGTAGAAGTGCGCGATCGGCAGGCGCGGGTCGGTCTCGCGCGCCGGTGTGCGGTAGGCGCCGAGGTGGGCGCCGTACGCCTTGCCGCCCTGGTAGAGCGTCACGTGGCGCAGCGGAGCGCCGGCCTGCTGGAGCAGGTCGAGCGCGCCCTCGAGCATGCCGGTGTTGACCTCGATGTCCTTCGCGGCCTCGCCGCTCTCGGCGTACGCGGCGAAGACGAGGTGGGTGACGCCCTGCACGGCATCGGCGGCTCCGGCGAGCTTCTCGCGGTCGAGGAGGTCGAGTTCGAGGTGCTGGTCGGCGCGGCCGTCCGGGGCGGGGCGGCGGGCGAGGGAGGTGACGGTCCAGTCGTCGAGCGTGGCGAGGTGGTCGACGACGCCGCCGCCGATGACGCCCAGCGCCCCGGTCACGAGTGCGTGCTGCTGGTCGGGCATCCCTCTGGCGTGCCCCGCCGCGGCGGTGTTGACGCCCGTGCGCGGGAGTGGGCTCCGACCGTGGAGGCCTCCCCGTTCGAGGAGGCCTCCAGAGTCGCCCGGAGAGGAAAGGCTGGCCGTGTCCCCCGACCGGCCGGGCCTGCTCCCTTACTCGGCGTCGCGCGCGCTGACTGAAGATCATCTCGGCGAACGTGCGAGTGCCGCCGCGGGGCGTGATACGCCTTCGTGGCGCCATCTCGGCTCGTATCGAGGATGGTCATGTTGACCAGCGTCGCGCGCCGGTTGCCGCACCGCGATGCCAGATCGGCCACCTTCGCTGGTCGCTCTTGCCACCTCGCCGTCCGGATGGTGCACTGTCGCCCGTCGAGAGCGAACGGAGGGGCGTCGGTGTTCGAAGAGGGTCAGCTCTACTCACCGGTCAGCGAGGGCGACGACGGCACGGTCACCGTCCACCTCGCGTCCGACCATCCCGGCTTCGCCGACGAGGCGTACCGCCGGCGGCGCAACGAGATCGCCGGGCACGCGCTCCGATGGCGCCCGGGCGATCCGGCGCCCGACGTCGGCTACACGGACGAGGAGCACGGCGTCTGGCGGACCGTCTGCCGCGAGCTGCGGCCCAAGCACGAGCGGTTCGCGATCCGCGAGTACGTCGAGGCGCTCGACGCCGTCGGCCTCCCGACCGACCGCGTGCCGAGCCTCGACGAGGTCTCAGACCGGATCGCGCCGCTCACCGGCTTCCGCTACGTCCCCGCGCCGGGGCTCGTCCCGCTGCGCGAGTTCTACGGCGACCTCGCCGCGCGGCGGTTCCACTCGACGCAGTACGTCCGCCACGCAGCCGAGCCGCTCTACACGCCCGAGCCGGACATCGTCCACGAGGTCATCGGGCACGGCCACCTGCTCGCGACGCCGACGTTCAGCGAGCTGCACCGCCTCACCGGCGAGGCGACGCGCCGGCTCGGCGACGACGACAACGTCCGCTTCCTCTCGCGCGTCTTCTGGTTCACCGTCGAGTTCGGCGTGGTGGTGGAGGAGGGCGAGCTGCGCGCGTACGGGGCCGGGATCCTCTCGTCGTTCGGGGAGATCGACGAGTTCCGCCAGATGGAGCTGCGGCCGCTCGACCTCGTTGAGATGGGGACCGCGGACTACGACATCACGCACTACCAGCCGGTGCTCTACCAGGCCTCGTGCCTGGAGGAGGTGCGCGAGGTGGTCGGCGGGTTCTTCGCGACGTGCACGGACGCGTCGATCGCCGAGCTGCGCGCGCGGCGGGTCGTGACGTGAGCGCGGGAATGGACGCGGCGGCCCAGCGGATGGGCCGCGAGCCGCAGCACGAGCAGGCCGAGCTGCCCGCGCTCGCCAACCGCGAGGGTGTGCTCGCCGACCTGTCGCGCGTGATCGCGGAGGCGTGGGCGTCGTTCGACACGCCGCGCGTGGCCGAGCCGCATCTGGACGACGAGCTCGTCGCGCGGCTGCGGGCGTCGCTGCCGGACGCGCCGGGCGACGCGGAGGCGACGGTGGCGGACGCCGCGCGGGTGCTGGACGCGAGCGTCTCGCCGTCGCGGCCGCTCTTCCTCGCCTACATCGGCTCGACCGGGCTGGAGATCGGGGTCCTCGCCTCCGCGCTCGCGGCGACCTACGACGCGAACCTCGCGACCTCCGCCGGCGGGGCGGACCTGGTGGAGCGGCAGGCGTTGGAGTGGGTCGCGGAGTTCGTCGGCTTCCCGCTGGCGGAGGGCGCGTTCACGAGCGGCGGGATGACGTCGAACCTCACCGCGCTGCTCGCCGCGCGCGAGCACGCGATCCCGGGCGCGCGGGCGCGGGGGCTGTTCGGCGTGCGGGCGTCGGTGTACTGCAGCGAGGAGGCGCACCACTCGGTCATCCGCGCCGTCGAGACGGCCGGCCTGGGCGCCGACGCGGTCCGCCGGATCCCGCTCGACGGGGCGCGGCGGATGCGCGTGGAGGAGCTGGACGCCGCGATCGCTTCCGACCGCGCCGCGGGGGTGGTGCCGGTGGCGGTGATCGCGACGGCCGGAACGACTTTGACCGGCGCGGTCGACCCGCTCGACGCGATCGCCGACGTCTGCGCCGAGCATGGCGTCTGGCTCCACGTCGACGGCGCCTACGGGCTCCCGGCCGCCGCGGTCGAGAGCGCCGCGCCGCTCTTCGCCGGGCTCGACCGGGTCGACTCCGCGACGATCGACGCCCACAAGTGGCTCGGCGTGCAGAAGAGCTGCAGCGTCGTGTTGATGCGCGAGCCCGGTCGCCTCCGCGCGGCGTTCGGCCACGAGGAGCGGTACATGCTCCACGAAGGCGACGTCGCCAACCCGGTCGACCAGACGCTCGAGTACTCCCGCCCTCTGAACTCGCTCCGCCTCTGGATGGCCTTCCGCGTCCACGGCGCCGACCAGTACCGCGCCTGGATCGAGCGCACCCTCGGCCACGCCCGCCACCTCGCCGCCGCCATCCGCACCCGCCCCGACTTCGAGCTCCTCCACGAGCCCACCCTCTCGACCGTCTGCTTCCGCCACACCCCGCCCGGCCTCGCCCCAGCCGACCTCGACCACCACAACGTCGCCCTCGCCCGCGCCCTCCAATCCGACGGCCGCGTCTACCTCGCCCCGGCCATCGTCGACGGCGCCGCCTGCCTCCGCGTCTCCTTCGTCAACTTCCGCACCACCACCGAAGCCGTCTCCGACGTCCTCGCCGTCGCGCGGGAGCTGGGGGCGGTGCTTCGGTGACCCTGAGGAAGCCGGGTGGAGCAAGACGCTGCCGGCACGTTCAGATCAACTGCGACGCAGTCGACGGGATCCGATCGGAACGACGGCCACCCAGAACGGCTGGTCGAGGCCAACAGCAGCGGCTGGCGAATCCGCCTCCTTCGTCACAAACCGTCGTCGTCAGCGTCCGAATCCGCATCCACACCGCTCACCGCGGCGTCGGCCGGAAGCGGCGTCACAGTCTTCTCGGTCGCGCTCTCGATGGCGTCGATCAGGAGTGACAGGCGGCTCCGGATGAAGACGTCAAAATCGTCTGCCCTCAGCGCATCGACGTCGATCAGATGGGAGGCCAGAATGGCCCCCGCATCGACGTCCTCGTCGAAGATCTCGGCAACGTACGTGGACGGTTTCTTGGCGCCGATGCGCCGGTTAGTGCTTGAGTCGATCAGCGCGCGGTTGAGGATGAGCTCTGAGGAGTGACCCCCCGGGTCGATCGTCGGTCCGCTGCCGCTGAGGCACTTCTTGGGAACGAGATGGTGGCTGTCGTACTTGCGCTGGACGTACGTTGATGCCTGCAGTCTCTCGCCCGTGTGGAAGTCCTTGCTGCCGGCGGACGCGCCCAAGGCCATGGTGGCGCGCAGGAGCGCCTTCTTCCGAACCGTCGCTGTCAGCAGCGTCTGAGCGCTGATTGTCAACTTCCCAACTGCCTCGGGCATAACGGGCTCACCGTCACGCGACTCGCTCCGAATCCAGCCCGCCAGCTCGCGACAGTCCTTCTCGGCTTGGCTGGCGCCCCCCTGGTCGAAGTTGGTCGTGAAGGACGATGCCCAGAAGTAGCGCTCAAGCTTCCGAAGCGCTGCCGCCTTCTCAGGGCCGGCGAGACCTTCGCGCTCAAGCCAGCCAACCGTCAAGGGAACAAGGAGCATCGAGTACGGGAGGAGATCCCTGTGGATGACTCCGCAGTCGCCTCGAAGGTGGTTGATGACTGCGGCGAGCGCATCCACGGCGGCTTCCCAGTCAGCCTTCACGTCGTCGGCGGTTAGATCGCTCGTGACGACTTTCTGCTGCGGCGAGCCGTGGCGACGAGCCGAGATGATCTGCAGCACCGTGTACGGGTCAACCGCGTAGCCGTAGACGTCCTTGTCTTCCCCGGGGTCCCGCAGCAAGGCGTGCTTCTTCTTCGCCTCCTTCCAGCGAGCACGCAGATCGATGCCGTCGGGGTAGAAGCGCGCGGTCAAGATTGCGAATGCGCCCAGCTTGACTGCGTTCGTGTTCAGCGTTTCAAAGATTCGGCAGACGGCGGAGAGCCCCGCGGTGGGGAGCAACGTGATGACCGGAAACTCGTACTGCTGAAGCTGGACCAGATAGCTGTCGCGCACCTGCCACATCCGCTCCTGACAGAGCTCCTTGTCCATGCCGGCCGGCAGCGCCTTGACTAGCTTCGCCATCCACTTGTCGAAGCCGCTGGGCTCGGCGAGATGATCGATCGGGAACTGCCAGTTCTCGATCTGCCAGTCCTCGGTCTCGTAGAGCGGAAGTTCGCCGTTTGCCTTCGCACGGCGCTGCTTGGCGTTCGGCTCATGTGCCACGACCGCCGTTTCCCAGTCGATCGCTTCGACGTCGCGCGCGGCGAACGTGTCACGGTCGATGAAGTTCTCTAGCGCCACAGTGAACCGCGACTCGCCGCTTGCGTGCAGAGCGCGGTAGAGAGACGTGAGGCGCTGCTGACCGTCGAGAATGAGGCGCTCAGGCAGGCCAATCTGCTCGACGGTCGGGGCCCCCTCGACGGCACGGTGTCCGAGCGCGTGCTGCCCAGGTCGCCATGTCAGAATCGCGCCCGCTGGGTAGCGCGCCATGATCGAGCCGAGTAGGCGTGCGGTGTTCCGCGCGGGCCAGATGAAGCTCCGCTGAAAATCGGGCACGGCCAACCTGCCGCTTTCGATCTCCCCGAGGAGGTTCATGACCTTCTCCGGGTGCGACTGGAACAGGGCTCCGGGCTGGGGCATGGCGCGACCCTACCGTGCCCTCCGCGAGGCGTCGTTGCGGTCTACAGCCGGTTGAGTGCTCGGTGGATCTCGGCGAGCAACGCCGAACGTTCGGCGTGCGAAAGGCGTGTGGCGACCGAGTACCACGCCATGATCGCCGAGTGGCGCACGCCGCGCGGGCTCGGGGCGCGGCGCGCTTCGGTGACGATCTCGCGGGCGAGGCGTTCCAGTGAGGGTGTCCGTTCCATGTCTTGGGAAGGGCGTCACGTTGCACCATTCAGGCTCCGGCGTGTTACGAAAGCGCGTGAAATCTGCATCGTCAGTGCGCGCTCGTCGGCTGGCACGAACTTGAAGGTCAGGCGCGCACAGACCCGCGAGGCGATCGGTCGCGCCGTCGCTTTCATCCTGAGGCCGTCGGGCGGACCAGCCTGACGTCCGGGGAGCGCTGACGATCATGGGTTCGTCCCCCGGCCGGGGCACGTGGGCCGCGCGGGGCGGCCTGGCGGATGTGGTGGTCGCGCTCGAGGACGTTCGTGGCGCGCGCCGCCGCCCTCGGCGTAGGCGGTGGCGTCTAGCCGGGAGGGTCGCCCGCCTCCGCAGCGTTGCCGTGGATGACCTCTCGAGGAGGCCTCGGCTACACCAGCATCGGTCGCGGCCAAGAGCGGCGTCGCGGTCGGCGACATCCCGTCACACCATTTGCCGGACAGTGGGCGAACCAAGTACTTCCTTCGAGAGGAGCTCGATGCCATGCTCGGCTACCGCACCGGCTACGAGACCGCGGGGGTCCAGCTCAGGAGGGTCAGCTAATGCCGCGCAAGCGCACACGCGACAAGGTCGATGGGGAGGCGAACCTGTACCGCGTGGGCGGGTCTTATACGCGTGTCCACGTCACCCGGCGAGCCGCAGGCGCGATGAGAGGACCTCGGCGGGATCGGCATCATGCAGGCTCGCCGCTCCCGCGACGCGTTCGTTCGGGCAGGTCCGCGCCGGCCAGCCCGACTAGGTCGTCGCGGCGACCGGCCGCACGGTGGGCCACCGCCGCCTCTCTCGGCATGGCATCGACAAGGTGACCGCCACGCTCGGCGTCGACGACCTCACCTTCCACAGCTGCCGCCATACGTTCGCGCCAATGCTCGTTGACGGCGGTCGCACTGTCGACTTCGTCGCCCAACAGCTGGGTCACGAGGGCCCTGCGTTCACCCGCCGCACCTACATCACCTCTTCAACCGCCGCCCGCCAGCGACGACACGCCCAGGACGAGCTCGACGCCGAATACGGCGCCCTGCTCAGAGGAAGGAACGCATGACCCTGACGTTCGACGACGTCATTGAGACCCTCGAGTCCCTGGAAGGCAAGGTCGTCGGGATCCTCGTCGGCCACACCGAGGCGAGCGAGATCGGCCCGAAGATCGCGCAGTCCTACGTCGACTTGTTCGGGCAGGTCGACCGCGTGAGCGAAGGTGAGAACGGTGAAGTCCTGATGAAGCTTGCTAAGACCGATCGCGCGGTCCCGCCCTCGATCGTCGTGTTTTCGAGGCGGCAGTTCATCGCTGCGCTGGAAGAGGCGGGGCACATGACCGTCTGGCAGCACGCCGTCGCGATCCAGATCCTGCTTCCCTCGAACGCATGAGCGGTGCGGCTGCCCCGGTGGGGCTCTCGATCGAGGAGGCGCTTGACCTCCTGCGACGGGCCCACGACAAGACGGTCACCGTCGATGTCGGGCTGCCGGAGAAGGCCGAGCCCGCGGTGGCGCGTCTGGCGGACGAGGGCTACGCCTCCTTCGGAGGCACCCTCTACGACATGGCCCGGCTAGCAGATGGACGCTGGTTGGTCTCGATGATGAGCCCGCCGAACGGTTGGGTTGGCCAGGTTCATCTTGACCCCACCGCGTTTGTCGCCGCGCGGTGGTGGCCGTCGCGGCCGCGCGATGTCGCCGCGACGGCCAGCGGAATCTTCGTTTCCTCGCTGTTGATCTCGGAAGGCCCGATCGCGTTCCTCTTCACGATCATTGACGACCCTCGACTCTCGGAAACCTGATGCCCGTCGATCCCATCCCGACTCAGCCCGTCTTCGGCATCACGAGCGATGATGACCAGAACCCCGTCGAGAACGAGTACAACGTGCTCGAGGTCGGCTTCACCGACGCCGGTGGGGTGGTGTTCCTCCACCACGAGGACCGTGGGGCCTACTCCCCCGAGCCGGTTGAGGCCGTGCGCGTCAACGTCGACACACTCGGCACTCTGATCGTCCGGCCACGCGACATGCACGAGCGCCTCACCGCTGGTCGTGCGGGGGACTAAGTCCTTTCACGTGCGCATCAGAAGCTTGTCCCCCGGCGTGACTCCGGCGGACCGGTCGCCACCGGGAACGACGACCGCCCGACGCGGAACTCCGAAGGGTTCCTAGCCGGGCGGGGGATGGGCGCGGCGGGTTTCGAACCTGCGACCTCTCGCGTGTGAAGCGAGCGCTCTCCCACTGAGCTACGCGCCCTCAGGGGACGCACATCGTAGCGACCGGCGGGTGGGGGAGGTGTCGGAGGCGGACCGGCGGTCCGCCGGAGTTGGACTCCCACTTCGCGCCATGTGACACGTGCGGCGCAAGTTCCCGGTGGGGCGGGCGTTGGTGCGGCCACGATGCCACGAGCCCTCCGCTTGATCCCGGCCGCCCTCGCCCTCGCCCTAGCCGCCGCCGTGGGCCCGCCCACCGCGGGCGCGGCCACCGTCCCGGACGTCCTGCTCGATCCGCAGAAGGCGCTGGCCGGCGCGATCGCGGCGAACCCAGGCACGACGGAAAAGGCGTGCCACGCGTCGTACCGGCCGGACGCGCCGGGCGTCGGGGCGCGGAGCTTCGACACGGCGGGCGTCGGCCACCTCCAGGTGCGCACGAGCGGAGCCAACGGCGACTGGGACCTCGCGGTGTTCGACACGGCCGGCAACGTCCTCGCGAGCGGCGCGTCGCCCGACGCGCAGGAGATCGGCGAGGGCTGGACGGGCGGGGCCGGGCCGGTCCGCGTGCAGGTCTGCCGCCGCAGCGGCGAGGCTGAAGCCCTCGACGTGCAAGCCACCTTCGAGCGCCTCGATCCGCAGGCGGAGGCGACCGACGCGGACGTTCCGCAGCTCGTCTCGGTGCAGACGCCGACCCGCGCGGACAAGGACGCGCTCGTCGCGCTCGGCCTCGACATGACGGAGCACGGCGGCGCGGAGTCGCTCGGCGTCGTCCTCCACGGCGACGCCGACCGCAAGGTCCTGCGCGACGCCGGGTTCGAGTGGCAGATCAAGGTCCCCGACATGGTCCGCCAGGACGTCGAGCACCGCGCCGCCGAGCGCCGGCAAGCAGCACGCGCCACCCGCAGCACCCGCGCCGCCGTCCCGAGCGGCCGCACCACCTACCGCACCCTGGCCGAGTACGAGGCCGAGCTCAAGCAGCTCGCCGCCGACAACCCGGGCCTCGTCAAGCTCATCACCCTCCCCGAGAAGACCCTCCTCGGCCGCGACGTCCTCGGCGTCGAGATCGCCAAGGACGTCGACCGCAAGGACGGCCGCCCCGCCTTCTTCAACATGGGCGTCCACCACGCCCGCGAGTGGCCGGCCGGCGAGGCGACGATGGAGTGGGCGTACGAGCTCGTCAACGGCTTCAAGAGCGGCGACCCGCGCGCGACGAACGTCGTCACCAACTCCCGCAACCTCGTCGTGCCGATCGTCAATCCCGACGGCTTCAACGCGTCGCGGATGCTCGGCCCGGCCGCCGGCCGCGACGAGGCCATCGACGACACGGTCTACCTCGTCGCCGGCGCGGCGACGGGCGGCGAGTACCGGCGCAAGAACTGCCGCCTCGGCGACCTGAACGCCGCGAACTGCACCACCTCCGTCGGCCTCGCCGAGAACGGCACCGACCCGAACCGCAACTACGCCGGCTTCTGGGGCGGCCCCGGCGCGGACACCAACCCGCTCACGCAGACCTACCGCGGCCCCGGCCCGTTCTCCGAGGTCGAGTCGCGCAACATCCAGAAGCTCGTCTCCGCCAACCAGGTCATGTCGCTGATCACCAACCACACGACGGCCGGCCTGATCCTGCGCGCGCCGGGCCTCGCGGCGGTCGGCGACCCGGTCGACGAGAACAAGGGCTACAAGGCGCTCGGCGACGCGATCGGCAAGGAGAACGGCTACTTCAGCCAGAAGTCGTTCGAGCTCTACGACACGACGGGCACCACCGAGGACTGGAGCTACAACGCCACCGGCGGCTTCGGCTTCACGATGGAGATCTACTGCGGCGCCCCGAACTACGAGACGGGCGACTGCGACGACCCGGCGTTCCACCCGACCTACAAGACGGGCGTCACCGACGAGTGGAACGGCGACTCGGCGCAGGCCAACCACGCCAGCGACCCCGGCCCGGACAAGGGCTACGACGGCAAGGGCAACCGCGAGGCGTACTACCTCGCGGCCGAGTCGGCGATCGACGAGACGCGCCACAGCATCCTGCAGGGCGAGGCCCCGGCGGGCGCGACGCTGCGGCTGACCAAGGCGTTCAAGACCGAGACGTTCCCGCAGGCCGACGGCAACCCGCTCACGGTCGACGACCGGCTCGAGACGACGTACGAGGTCGACGGCTCCGGCGGCTTCCGCTGGCACGTCAACCCGTCGACGCGGCCCGTCGTGGCCAAGGAGGTCGGTGAGCCGGGCGGCGGCGAGCCGAGCCCGCCCGAGACGTTCAGCGGCGGCATCGGCGGCCAGGGCGACGGCGCCGCGGTCCCGAGCAACGACGCCGAGACGGACAACACGCTCTCCTACAACGACCACCCGATCACGATCCCGGCGAGCGGCGACAACCGCACCGTGAGCGTGAAGGTCACGTGGACGACGCCGGTCAGCGACTGGGACCTCAAGCTCTACGAGGACGCGAACGGCAACGGCGCGTCGGATCCCGGCGAGCGGGTCGCGGCGGTCTCCCAGCAGGGCGCGACCTCCGAGGAGGAGCTGACCATCGCCGGCGCCGACGTGCAGCCGGGCCGCAAGTACGTCCTGCGCGTCGTGAACTTCGCGGCGGTCGAGAGCTACGAGGGCACGGTCACCTACGGCGGCCCGCTGCCGTACCAGCCGGCGCGGCGCGAGAGCTGGACGATCAGCTGCGAGATCGGCGGCCAGACCGTGCTGAGCCAGGAGGTCGAGATCGACCGCGGCCAGATCAAGGCGATGGCGCCGTGCTCGCGGGTCGGCAGCGAGCTCGTCACGCCGGGCACGGGGAGCGGGAGCCGCACGGGCACGGGCACGTCCGTCGCGGGCAAGACCACCCCGGCCACGCCCGCCGCCCCGGCGCCTTCGTGCGTCGCGAGCTCGGGCTTCGCGAGCGTCGGCGCGCGCCGCAGCGGGCGCGGCGTCACGCTCAGCCTCGCGCGGAAGGTGAGCGCGGCGGCGACCGTGTCGGTCTTCCAGCAGTCGGCGGGCCGGCAGATCACCGGTGAGCGGCTCGTCGCGCGGTTCGCGAACCGCACCGGCACGTTCACGTGGAACGGGCGGGCGACGCAGAAGGGCCGGACGGTCACGGACGGCTTCTACTTCGTGCGCTTCTCGGTGCCCGTCGGCGGCGGCCAGTCGGACGTCCGGCGCGTCGCGCTGCAGCGCACGGGCGGGCGGTTCGTCGTGCGGCCGACGTTCTACCGGCGCGCGACGTGCGACGCGCTCGAGAGCTTCAAGCTCGAGCGCCCGGTGTTCGGCGGCCCGACCAACCGGGCGCTGAACGTCTCCTTCCGGCTGGCGAGCCCGGCCCGGGTGACGGTCACGGTGCTGAAGGGGACGCGCACGATCCGCACCCTCGGCCCGACGAACCGCCGAGCGGGCGTCACGCACCGGCTGCGGCTCGACGCGACCGGGCTGGCGCGGGGCGAGTACCGCGTGCGGCTCTCGGCGGTCGTTGGCGGCAAGACGCTGACGTCCGTGCTCACCGCACGGCGGCTGTAGCCAGTCCGCCGGCCTCAACGGCGAAGACCCGCGAGTAGCGGGCCTTCGCCGTTCTCATCACGAAAAGCAGCCCGGCCCGCCCGAGGGTGAGCCGGACTGATGTCGCGTATCGGCGACGGCTACCGCAGCGAGTAGCGTGTCGCCGTCCCGTCGGTCTGGACGAGCTCGACGCTGTCGGCCTGGTCTGGCCGGCCCTCATGCCCTAGGTCGAGCTTGTAGACGTTGCTCGTGACCGCAGCGGACTCGCGCCCGAGAGCCGAACGCGCGACCACCTTGCTGACACCGTTGGGGGCGATGCCGTACCGCGTCATATTCCCGCCCGGAAGGGGGCGCACCTCCACCGCGCCGTCCTGCGGCGTCTCGACCGGCTCGACGGCCGGGCCGTTCGCCGGCGGATCGATAATGGTCAGACCGAACTTGCCGGTGCGGATCGACTCAGCCGAACCACACGACATCGCCCCGGACGCGAGGGCAATGCACGCGCCGCCGTCAGCGGTCGAGCTGATGTAGAGCGCCGGGCGAGTGTCCGTAGCGGGGATGGCACGCGCCGACGTCGTGAGGACACCGGCCTGCCGTGCAGCCGGGCCGGTGAACGACTGCTGCACCGGCCCCGGCAGAGCTGTCGTAGCAGCCGGGGCGCCGGCAAGCTCCTTCACCGGAGCGGCATCGGGATGCTGAAGGCCAGCGTAGGCGAGTCCCGAGCTAGCCACAGCGGCGCTCGAGACCAGCGCCAGCGCGGTGAGCTTCTTCGAAGAGAGGGTCATCGCGATCTCCTACAGGAAGTCGATCCGGGCACGGGCGTTGACACCGAGACCCTGAGCGCCGCGGGCACCACCGCGTCGCCAGACGCTCGAGTCGTACGGGTGCGAGGCGAGGCCGTTGCTGCACGCGACGGACCCATACTGGTTGAAGTTCGCGTCGAACGTCGCCACGCAGACGGTGTTGCCGTCCAGCGATCGCGCCGACACCTCGGTGATGTACGCGAAGGGGCTGTAGACGGTCTCGTTGCCCCAGATGATGCCCTCGTGGAAGACGTGGGTGCCGGCCGACGCCGTTGCCGGCGCCATCGCGGCGATCGCGACGGCGCCGCAAAGGGCGCGCCGGGTCTGCTTTCCGAGCAAGGATGCTCCTCCTGTCCGTGAAGGTGGGCCGTTGCGACCCGCATCTCGCGGGAATATAGGTGGAGAACGCTTAGATGCAAATGGTCAGTACTGGCTCTTCACAAGATCTCAGCAATTTGCGTTGACAGACTGGGCCGTGGCGCTCAGCGTCGACCACCGCGACGCAGCGCCTCGCGGAACTCGCCGAGCGTCATGCGAATGACGCGCTGTGGCGTGGTCGGGGGTTGAATCGCCAGAAGACGGACGTTCTCGGGTGTGAGCGCGAGTCGCTCGTAGCGCGCGAACCGCACGACCGTCACGGGACGCGGCGCATCACGGATCTGCGCGTACGGCTGCTCGATCCGCACACTGATCGGCGCGGAGGTCTGGGGATCGACGTCGTACCGGAGACCGATGTCGATCGCGCGCGAGCCGAGGCGTCGACGGTCGATGCCCGCGAGGCGGCGGACCTTGCGTCCATCCACCTTCATCACGCCTTCGTCGTGAAGGCGTCCGGTGTCGAGCAGGCGCCGCAGGCTCGCGACAGGATCGTTGCCCAGTACGACGGGGGTCGGGGCGGTCGACGCCTGTCCGTCCTCGTAGCCGCTGACCATGCGCAGCTCGTCGAAGGCCTCGACATAGGTGCTCTGAGTGTTCTCGGCATACGCGATCTGGACCGGTCCGCGCAGCACGCGGCCCAGGTGATCCCGGGTCAGCGCGGCTCCGCGGCTCTTCGGATCGGCATAGGAGAACGCAACCCTCCAGCGTCCGGGATTCGTTGTCGTCCAGTACTCGATCGTCGTGGGCGGCGGAGTCACGGTTCGCGGACCGCCCCCAGGATTCTCGATCACGACCTGTGAGCGCAGGAGGAAATGGATGAGCTGCTCATCAGAGCCCAACGCGGCGCGGGCTTCCGCAACCGGGTCGAGCTGATGCTTGCCCGCGGGAAGTGCGAGGAGGATCGCCGTGATCGTCACCGCCGTGGCGATCGCTCCACCCGCAAGCCTGAGAATGCGGGCGCGTGGGCTGCGCGACGGCCGCCGCTCAGCAGCATGGGCAGCGCGTTCGAGCTCGCGCCCGAAGTCGTCGAGGTACCGGTCCAGGCTCATGTTCGGGTGGCCTCCGTGATGGTGTCGGGATCGAGGACGTCGCTGAGTGCTCGCAGGCCGCGCGAGACTCGTGCGCGTGCCGCCTGCTCGCTGATCGAAAGGCGTCGAGCCACGTCGGTGTAGGGAAGTTCCTGGACCACACGCAGCTCGATGGCCGCGCGCGTCTCGGGCGTAAGCGCCGCAAGGGCCGAAGTCAACTCGCGACGGACCTCAGCCAGGCCGGCCAGTCGAACCAGCTCGGCTTCGACGAGCGCGTCAGCCGGCGGTCGCTCGATACCGAGCTTCGCCATGGCCTTCTTCTCGACGTGGCCGCGTCGGTAGTACTGGGCCAGCTGCCGTTGCGCGATGCCAAGGAGCCAACCTGCGGCCTCGTCATCGGTGCGGCCACGGAACCGCTTGTGCCCGGCAACCGCCTGCGCGAAGGTCTCCGCCCACAGATCCAGCGCGGTTTCCGTGTCAGCGGTGCGCCGGAGGAGGAAGAGCAGCACCGTCTGACGGTGGGTGGCGTACAGGTGGGCGATGTCGAACTCGCGGTGGCGCATCGGTCTCTTAGTTGCTTGAGCGTCTTGGTTGTGACACGTGAGAGTCATTCCGGGCACCGTCGCCGGAGCAGGATCTGCTTGCCGGGACCCTGTGCGATCAGATGGATTTCGCGGGTGCGCGCAAGGAGCAAGTTTCGCCGCGCACGCGCGTTGAAGAGCGCATGACACGGAAGCTCGCCTTCGTCGCCGCTGCGCTCACGGCGACGCTGATCGCCTCAGCCAGCCCGGCAGCGCACGCCGCCGTCCCGGAAGGCGCGACCTGGTCGACCGCGAAGATCCAGGAGGCGGACGGCACGAAGCTGAACGCCACGGTCTTCCGGCCGTCGAACCTGAGCGCGGACGCGAAGACGCCCGTGATCATCAGCGTCGGCCCGTACTTCAGCCGCTCCGGCGACGTTGGCGCCGCCGGCCCGGTCCAAGGCGCGCCGTACGACCCGATCCAGCCCGAGGTTCCGAGCCGGTTCACCGACCTCATCGAGGGCGCGGACCTGATGGAGAAGGGCTACACCGTCGTCTACGTCGACCTGCGCGGCTACGGCGGCTCGACCGGCTGCCAGGACTGGGGCGGCCCGGGCGAGCAGGCGGACGTCGCCGCGGCGATCGCGTGGGCGTCCGAGCAGCCGTGGTCGACGGGTGACGTCGGCATGTACGGCAAGTCCTACGACGGCCTCACCGGCCTGATCGGCGTCGCGCAGAACCCGCCGGAGCTGAAGGCCGTCGTCTCGCAGGAGCCGGTCTACGACCTCTACCGCTACCTCTACTCCAACGGCGTCCGCTACGCGAACTCCGTCGGCACCCCCGCCCTGTACGACCTCATCGCCGCCACGCCTGGCCCGCTGGCGACCGACCCCGAGTACGTCGTCGACTCGCTCAACGACCTCCAGCGCCCCGGCTGCCCGGCGCTCAACTGGCTCGACCAGCAGAACGACAACCACGCCGATCCGTACTGGCAGGCGCGCGACTTCATCCGCAAGACCAAGGGCTCCGACGTCCCCGTCTTCCTCACCCAGGGCTTCCTGGAGAACAACACGAAGCCGGACGGCGCGTTCGAGCTCTTCAACGGCCTGACGAACCCGGGCAACCGCGCGTGGTTCGGGATGTGGGACCACGTCCGCGGCAACGACCGCGACGCGAACGGGCGCCTGCTGATGGGCCGCGAGGGCTGGTTCGGCGAGGTCGGCCGGTTCTTCGACCACCACCTCAAGGGCGGGCCGGCGCCGGAGGACCCGAAGGTCGTCGTGCAGACCAGCGACGGCACGTGGCGGGCCGAGGAGCAGTGGCCGCCGGCCGACGCGCGGACGTACACGACGGCGCTGCGGCCCGGGAGCTACGTCGACACGACGCTCAACAACGGCTCCGGCGAGGGAGCGGGCGACGGCATCTGGACCTTCTCGCCGCCGCTCCCGCACGACGCGCACCTCGCGGGCGTCCCGCGCGTGAAGGTCGACGCGGGCGGCCCGCTCGCGCGCGCCAACCTCGCGGCGAACGTCTACTTCGTCGCGCCGGACGGCACCGCGATGCTCCTCAGCCGCGGGACGACTCTGGTCGGCAAGGGCACGACGCTCGACCTGGAGCTGCTCGGCAACGACTGGAAGATCCCGGCCGGCCACCGCATCGGCGTGCTGTTGTCGAGCTCGAACGCCGAGTGGTACCTGCACGTGCCGACGCTCACGACCGTGCACGTGAGCCGCGCGACGATCGAGCTGCCGTTCCTCAGCCGGACCCGCGCCGCGGAGCTGCCCGGCGGCCCCGCCGTCCGGCTCGAGCAGTGGCTGGAGGAGGCGCCGTTCACGGTCGACCCCGAGACCATCGCCGCGGCGGAGGACCCGGCGTTCGCGCTGCCGCCGGCGATGGCGCCCGCAGCGGGCGGGACCGGGACGGCCGGTGGTGAGACCCCGGCCGCGCCGGTCAGCGGTGCGGGCGGGACGAGCCCGGTCCCGGCCGCGGCGACGCCCACGACGGCCGCGTCGAGCGCGAAGACCGCGACCGCGAAGGGGAAGGCGAAGCGCGCCGCGCTCCGGGCGGCGCTGTGGGAGCGCGGCAGTGGCCGGCTCGTCGTCACCGGCAACGCCCCCGCGCGCACGAAGGTCACCGTGGTCCTACGCCGCGGCGGGAAGAAGGTCGCCTCCCGGCGCGTGACGGCTTCGCGCAACGGGGTGTTCATCGCGGGCTTCTCGGTGAAGCGGAAGGGCCTCTACCGGGCCACCGTGACCGGTGCGAGCACGAAGACGCGCACGAGGGCGGTCCGCCTGCGGTAGTCTCACTCCAGGACCGTGCTAGGCGGGGAGGTAGCGGTGCCCTGCACCCGCAATCCGCTCTAGCGGGGCTGAATCCCCTTCCGAGGGGCGTCGGCCCCGGTCAGCGCCGTCGGTCGCGGCGTCGATGGCCCGGGTCCCGTGCGACGTCGACCCGCGAACCAGGTCAGGTCCGGAAGGAAGCAGCCTTAAGCGATCGTCGATGGGCGCGTCGGGAGTGCCCGGACCGGAGTCGTGACCGGAGGAATGCGTCCGGGACCGCGTTTCGACGAGGGGTGCACGGTCCGCTTCCTTCACCACCGTTCCGGGCAGCATGGTCACCGTGCAGCCCGGAGCGGTGTTCTGGAGGCGTCGCGCCGCCGCCCTGGCGGCGCTCGCGCTCCTCGTCCTGATCCCCCTCCTCGTACTGCTCACCGCGGGCGGGGGCGAGGACGACGCCGCGAGCGGCGACCGGGCGAGCGCGGCAAGCGAGAAGGAGTCAGAGCGCAAGGCCGAGGCCGAGCGTCCGCAGCTCCCCCGCGGCGGCCGCTCGATCTTCCCCGAGAGCCGCGTCGTCGCCTTCTACGGCGCGCCGCAGGACGACGAGCTCGGCGTCCTCGGCATCGGCTCGCCCGACCGCGCCGCCAAGAAGCTCGCGACGGTCACCAAGCGGTACAGCCGCAAGTCCCGGCCCGCGGTGCCGGCGATGGAGCTGATCGCGGTCGTCGCCGCCGCCCACCCGGGCGAGGGCGACCGCTACAACCTGCGCCAGTCCGACGCCGTCATCCGCCGCTACCTCAAGGCCGCGCGGAAGGCCAAGGCGCTGCTGCTCCTCGACATCCAGCCCGGCCACGCCGACTTCCTCGCCGAGGCGATGCGGCTGGAGAAGTGGCTGAAGGAGCCGGACGTCGGCCTCGCGCTCGACCCCGAGTGGGCGACGCCGGGCGCCGTCCCCGGCACGCAGATCGGCTCGGTCGACGCGAAGACGGTCAACGCGGTGAGCGCCTGGCTCGACCGGATCGTCCAGCGCGACGACCTCCCGCAGAAGCTCTTCGTCGTCCACCAGTTCACCGACGACATGATCTCGAACCGGGAGCGGCTCAAGCAGCGCGACGGCCTGGAGATCACGCTCAACGTCGACGGCTTCGGCGACCGCCCGAACAAGCTCGCCAAGTACCGCGAGTTCACCTCCCACGCGGTCCGCTTCCACGACGGGTTCAAGCTCTTCTACAAGGAGGACACGAACCTGATGACGCCGGGCGCGGTGCTCGACCTCCGCCCGCCGCCGGACTTCGTCGTCTACGAGTAGGAACGTGCCGTTTGGCACGTGCGCGCTCCGGGGAGAAGCGGTCCGGGGGCGACAGGCGCGCCGGGAAGGTGGGGCCTCCCGCGACGCGCCGAGGGCAAGGCCGGTCATGCACCGGCCCGTCCAGATCACCAGGCGGGGCCGCGCGACCTTCCGTGCAAGCGCGACCCCGCCCGCCCTCGCCGCTCAGCGGCGGGCGAGCACGATCCAGGACGGGTTGTGGGCGATCTCGCGGAAGCCGGGGGGCACCTGCGGGAGCGTCCGGACCGGGTCGGCCTTGTCGAAGATGAAGCGCTGCGCGACCTCGGCGCTGGCGGGGGCGAGGTAGGTGCAGGCGGAGCCGGGCTCGCCGATGCGGACGGCGCGCGGGTCGAGGCCGTCGAAGCGGAGGGCGAGCTGGGGGACGGGGCGGCGCGTGGTGGTCGCGACCGGCGTGCAGTTCAGCGCGCCGTCGGGCAGCGCGTCGAGGTCGGCGAGGATGTCGTGCTGGATGGCGATGGAGCGGTTCAGCCGCTCGAGCCGGTCGGCCTGCGCGGGGCCGAACGCGACGAGGAGCGCGAGGAGCGCGACGCTCGCGGCGAGCCACCGCCGGTCGCCGCGACGGAAGCCCTCGACCACCGCGCCGCCCGCGAGCACGCACGCCAGCGCGGCCGCGAGCGTGAGGTACCGCGTGAGGATCGGCAGGCCGGCGCTCGTCAGCAGCCCGAACGCGATCAGCGCCAGCGCGAGCGCCGCGAGCGGCGTGAGCAGGCGCCGACGCCACGCCAGCCAGGCGCCGGCGACGAGCCCCAGCAGCACCGGCTCGCGCAGCACCTCGCCGAGCCGCCGCGGGCCGTAGAGGACGAGGTCGACCGGCCCCGTCTTGCGGCCGAGCTCGTCCGCGTTGTCCGCCGTCCCCAGCCACGAGTGCAGCGGGTCGCCGGTGATCAGCAGGTCGTGCACCGCCCACAGCACCGGCGCGCAAGCGGCGATCACGAGCAGCCGCGGATCGCGCCGCCACACGACGTACGCGAGCGAGAACAGCCACGCCTCAGGTCGCAGCAGGCCGGCCAGCGCGAGCAGCCCGAGCACGGCCCAGTCCGCGCGCCGGTCGCGCCGCTCGGCCGCCAGCGTCACGAACGCCAGCAGCGCGCCCAGCACGAGGCACAGGTACGGCAGGTCGACGTACGCGCGCAGGCCGAACGACAGCACCGGCTCGCGCGTGAGGAAGAGCACCGCGGCGACGACCCCGGCCGCCAGCCCGAACCACAGCTGGCCGAGCCGCACGATCAGCGCGCCGGCCACGCCCAGCGACACGTAGCTCAGCAGCTCCGTCGCGCGCACGTCCAGCACCATCGACCACACCGTCTGCAGCGGATGGGGCGTCGGCGCGAGGGGGACCTCGAGGTCCGGTGTGACCCCGTCGAGCAGATCGCGCCCCCACAGGAGCGCGTACGCGGAGTCGTAGTTGACGAACGCGTGGTCGCCGAACACCACGGCCAGCAGGAGTGCGAGCGCGGCCGAGAGCGTGGCGAAGAGGGCAAGTTTCGGCATGCGGGGACGTTGGAGCCCCTAGTCCGGGTCACTCCTACGGCATGAGGTTCTATCGATGAAGCGCCTACGCACCACCGCAGCCGCCGCCGTCCTGTCCTCCCTCGCGCTTGCCGCAAGCGCCGACGCCAAGGTCAACCCGGGCGTCCAGACGGACACGAACGGCGGCCAGTGCACGGCCAACTTCGTCTTCACCGACGGCACGTCGACGTACATCGGCCAGTCCGCGCACTGCTCCGGCACGGGCGAGGCGACCGACACGAACGGCTGCGACGCGGGCACGCTCCCGCTCGGCACGCAGGTCAAGCTCGAGGACTCCGCCAACCCGGGCACGTTCCCGGTCACCGGCACGCTCGCGTACTCGTCCTGGAACGCGATGCAGGCCGCCGGCGAGACCGACCCCGACGCCTGCGCCTACAACGACTTCGCGCTGGTCAAGCTTCCCGCGGGCACCGACGTCGACCCGACCGTCCCGTTCTGGGGCGGCCCGAACGGCGTCGCGACCACCGCTCCCGCCACGGGCGCGAAGGTCTTCTCGTACGGCAACTCCTCGCTGCGGCAGGGGATCGAGCTGCTCAAGCCCAAGCGCGGCGTCACGCTCGGTGCCAGCGGCAACGGGTGGACGCATTCGCTCTACACGCTCACGCCCGGCATCCCCGGCGACTCCGGCTCGGCCTTCCTGACCGCGGACGGCAAGGCGTTCGGCGTCCTCAGCACGCTCGCGCTCGCCCCGCTCCCGGCCTCCAACGGCGTGAGCGACCTCAACAAGATGCTCGCGTACGCGCGCGCCCACGGCGTGCCGAACCTGCGGCTGGTCGAGGGGACCACCGCGTTCAACCCGAACCGGATCCTCTAGGGACGGCGTTCCCGCTCACACCGGGAATCGCATCGGCGGGGGCGCCGGTCCGGGGCCTATCCTGAGAGTCCCGTGGCCGCCGCCCCTTCGCTGTACCGCAGACATCGCCCGAGGACGTTCGCCAGCGTCGTCGGCCAGGAGCACGTCGTCCGCACGCTCCGCAACGCCGTCGAGCAGGACAACGTCCACCACGCGTACCTCTTCGTTGGCTCGCGCGGCACGGGCAAGACGTCGATGGCGAAGATCCTCGCCGCCTGCCTGAACTGCGTGAACGGGCCGACGATCGAGCCGTGCGGCGTCTGCGAGAGCTGCCGCGCGATCGCGAACGCCACGTCGCTCGACGTCATCGAGATGGACGCGGCGTCCAACAACTCCGTCGACGACATCCGCGACCTGCGCGAGCGGGTCGGCTTCGCCCCGGTCAGCGGCAAGTACAAGGTCTACATCCTCGACGAGGCGCACATGCTGACCGCCGCGGCGTGGAACGCGTTCCTCAAGACGCTCGAGGAGCCGCCGCCGAACACGGTCTTCGTGCTCGCGACGACCGAGGCGAACAAGATCCTCCCGACGGTCGCGGACCGCTGCCACCGCTTCGACTTCACGCGCCCGACCGTCCAGCAGATCGCGACCGTGCTCGAGCGCGCGGCCGTGTCGGAGTCGATCGAGATCCCGCCGGACGCCGTCGCGCTGCTCGCCCGCCACGCGACCGGCTCGTTCCGCGACGCGCTCGGCACGCTGGAGCAGCTCGTCACCTACTCGGGGACGGCGATCGCGCTGGAGGACGTCCTCGCGGTCCTCGGCGTCGCGGACGCCGACCTGCTCTTCGAGGCGCTGGAGTCGGTCGCCGCGCACGACCCGCGCCGGGCGCTGCTGTCCGCCGCCAAGCTGGCCGAGACCGGCCGCGACCCGAGCGCGTTCATCCGCGACCTCGAGGCGCACGCGCGCGACCTGATGATCGTCGGGACGCTCGGCGAGGTCCCGGCCGAGCTGACGATGACGCCGGACCGCGATCAGCGGCTGGCCGAGCAGGCGGGCCGCGTGCCGCGCGCCGACGTGGTGCGCACGCTGGAGCTGCTCGCGGCCGCGCTGGGCGCGATCAAGGAGGGCGCGGACTCGCGGACGCAGCTGGAGCTGGCGCTGGTGAAGGCCGCGCAGCCGCGGGTGGACGGGTCGACGCAGGCGCTCCTCTCGCGGCTCGATCGGCTGGAGCGCGCGCTCGCGGGCCAGGCCGCGCCCGCGGTGATCGCCGCGCACCCGGTCGCGCCGCCGGCGTCG
>Ga0196960_10000181_pt1 | contig 25158 bp, 22 predicted proteins | sample S3v_5metaG_FD_183187 | JGI IMG/M metagenome (GOLD analysis project Ga0196960, IMG submission 183187) | Soil microbial communities from Anza Borrego desert, Southern California, United States - S3+v_5 | ecosystem: Environmental > Terrestrial > Soil > Desert | place: USA: California | collected...
GCGAGGATCGACGGCATCAGCGTCGCGCCCGCCACCCCGAGCAGCGCCCGCGCCAGGATCAGTGTCCAGGCGTCGGGCGCGAAGGCCGCCGCGAGCGACAGCACGCCGAACGCGGCGGCACCGGTCAGCAGCGTGCGGCGCCGGCCGTAACGGTCGCCCACGGTCCCCATCGTGACGAGGAATCCGGCAAGCAGGAATCCGTAACTGTCCGACACCCACAGCTGCTGGGTGCTCGTAGTGTCCAGGTCGACGCTGAGCTGGGGCAGCGCCAGGTAGAGCGCGCCGATGTCCAGGCTGATCAGCAGCGTGGGCAGGATCAGCACGGCCAGCCCCAGCCACTCCCGCCGGGTCGCGCGCGCCGCCGGATTCACCTCGTGCATGGCAGACCTTTCCGTCGTCCGGCTCGACTGCCGCATCCACTCACCCCGGAGTCGGAGCCGCACGGCCGTCCTCGACGGCCGGCACGGTCCCCACGGGCAGCGGCCCGTCGGGGGCGGCCGTCACCGTGTCGAGCAGCGCCGTGTAGCTCGCCGTCCAGGACTCCACCGTGGCCGCGTCGAAGAGCCGGGTGCGGTACTGGACACTGCCCGTGATGGGCCCCGCCGGATCGAGCTCAAGGGTCCACAGCGCACCGTCGGGTACGTCGGGGCCGAGCGGCTGTGACCTGGTCCGGCCCCGCAGCTCGGTGTAACCGAGCGGGCCGACGCGCTCGCCGTCGAGTAGCTCGGGGAAGGAGAACCCCTGGAACACGCAGGGCGCCCGGTCCTCGAGGACGGCGTCGGCCATCAGGGTGGGGAGGGCCCCGAAGATGTGCAGGGTGGGGATGTCGTTGGTGTATCCCCTCGCACACGCGGTACGGGTGCGCCGCAGCAGATCACGGAAGTCGCGGCAACCCAGATGATCGATGCGCAGCGGAAGAAAGTTGAAGAAGGATCCGACGGTCCGGTCGAAACGGCCGTCACCGAACCTGCCCGGCGTGAAGGTGGGAACCACCACGTCCGTCGTACCCGTCGGTCCGCGCATCAGCAGCCCGTAGGCGGCGTAGAGCACCATGAAGTGCGTGCAGCGGGCCTCGTTGGCGAGCGCGCGGATCCGGTCCGACGTGTCCGCCGGCAGCGCGAAGCGGTGGATGGCGGAGGTGTCCGGGCGGTCGGTCCGTGAGCGCGGGTGATCCGTGGGCATGACGGTGACCCGGGTGTCCGCGAGCGTCTCACGCCAGTACGGCAGGGCCTCCTCGACGTCCTTCCCGGCGTCGTCACCCTGCTGCCACAGGGCGAAGTCGCCGTAAGCGGCCGCGTCGTACGGCTCCGGTGCGTGACCCGCCGCCCGTGCGGCGTAACACTGCGAGAGGTCGCGCACCAAGGCCCGCACCGACCAGCCGTCCGCCGCGGTGTGATGCACGGTCAGTGCCAGCAGTGAGCGGTCCGGGGAGAAGCGGGCCAGGACGGCACGCAGCAGCGGGGTCTGCCGCCCGTCGAGCGGTGTGGCCTCCAGCTCGGTCAGCAGCTCCTCGGCGGCGCTTTCGCGGGCGGCGTCCGCGGTGTGCGTGAGATCCCGCAGCAGGAGCTCCGGCGCGGAGGCGGGCCGCACCTCCTGCAGGTAACCGGCCTCGTCCGGCCCGGCTACCAGGACGGTGCGCAACGCCGCGTGGCGTTCCACGACGTCGGCCAGGGATCGTTCCAGCACCGCCTGGTCGACGCTCCCGTCGAGCCACCAGGCATGGGTGATGTGGTACCAGGAGCCGAGCGGTCCGTGCTCGCCCTCCGGGTCGAAGAGACAGACGAACTGCTGGTTCAGGGTGAGCGGATACCGGACTTCCGCTCCGCTCCCGCCGGCCGGGTCGCTCATCGCGCGGCCTCCGCCCGCTGCGGCAGTGACCGCGACCGGGGCCGCTGGTCCACCCACCACCAGGCGATGATCAGATTGACCACCCAGCACAGCCAGTTGGCGAATTCGAGGTTGGTCAGCGGATCGAGCTGGAGACCCGGCATGAGAGTGACGAGATAGGCCAGCAGCCGTCCCCAGGTGGTGCCCATCGCCAGGGCGAAGCTGTAGATCATCCAGCGGCGGTGTTCGATGTAGCGGTGCTGCTTCTGCATCCGGTAGCCCATGACGGTGGTGACGATCCACAGCACCGCCATGCAGAAGAGTCCCATCTGGCCCATCGGCGCCTTGGAGTAAGGCAGCAGCACCAGGGCCAGAAGCGAGCTGGGCAGCACTCCGGCGAGCATGTAGGTCATGCCGCTGGCCCGGTGGATCCGCGGGTGTTCACGGCGCAGTCGCGGCATGAGCTGGAGCACCACGGTGACCAGCGCCACGTTGCCGGTGACCAGGTGTACGACGAGCACCGGGAACTGGAACGGTGCCGACGGGTCGAGGGGGACGCGCGAATCTGCCGAGTCCAGGGACATGTAACGGGGCAGTGCCCACAGCAGGTTGAAGACGACGAGAACCGTCAGGGCGATGAGCCACGGGACGAGCCCGCCTCCGCCGCCGGCCGGAGGCCGCTTGTGGTCGGGAGGTGGACTTCCGGGAACGGTCGCTGCTCTGGCGTCAAACGACATGACGAGCCCTGCCCTTCTGCGGGGACGATGCGTGTGGTGGACGGTCCCGGACGGTTGCCGGACGGGCCGGATGTTCAGCCGATCGCCTGGGCGAACCGGAAGAAGCGGTGCGGGTCGTACGCCTTCTTGGCCCGGACCAGTCGCCGGTAGTTCTCGCCGTAGTAGGCGGGGCGCCAGTCACTCAGCGCCGGGTCGATGAAGTTCTGGTAGCTCTCCCGCAGCGAGTTCGTGTCGATGGTGGAGAAGCCTCGGGCCATCCACGCCTGGCAGGCGTGTTCGTCCTCGCTGGTGTAACCGGCGTCGTTGAGCCCTCCCGACACGCCCGCCATGAAGGAGGCCGTGCGGTGCACGTAGGCGGTGTCGGTGCGGGCGTGGTCGTTCACGGCGCCCCCCAGCGCGATGAAGTCCAGCAGCCGGAACTGCCCGGGGCGGGGCCGCTCGCTGAAGGTGTCCAGCATCGCGGCGACCTGCCGGGGTGTCTGCGGCCGGTCGTGCAGGCGGTTGCGGTTGTGGAACCAGTTCAGACGTGCCAGCTCTGCCTCAGGCGAGTAGCCCACCTGGTGGCACTGGTCCACGGTGCGGTCCTCGCACTCGTACCAGCTCATCATCGCGGAGGCGAACGACCGCTCCTCGACCTCGCTGGTCGTGGGCGGGGACCCGACCATCGAGGTCAGTGCGGAGAGCTGGCGTCCCAGGTCCTTCTCGCGCCCCAGCCAGGCACCGTTGACCAGGAGGATGGGTGCGCCCGTGGAGGAGTCGAGGTGCAGCAGCGCGAGACCGGAACCCAGGTCCCGGGGGGCGGTGCCGATCCACTCCTGCCAGGCCGTGACCACCTCGGCCGCCGACTCCCAGGGCCAGGTCAGGGCGTAGTTCACCAGACGGGACTGGGCGCTGGGCCGGGTCTCGTACGCGGTGACCACGCCGAAGTTGCCGCCGCCTCCCCCGCGCAGCGCCCAGAACAGGTCCGGATGCTGGTGCTCGGAGGCCGTCACCGTGCGGCCGTCGGCCAGCACGACACGGACCCGCTCCAGCTGGTCGCTGCCGAGCCCGTGCCGGCGCGACTGCCAGCCGATGCCCCCGCCCTGCAGGAAACCGCCGAGCGCCACATTGGGGCAACGGCCGCCCACCAGGGACAGCCCCTGCGGGGACAGCGCCTCGAGCGCGTCCACCTGCTGGACCCCTGCCCCGGCCACGACCGTGCGGCGCCCCGTCACCCGCAGCCCGTTCAGACCACGCAGGTCGAGCACGATGCCGGTAGTGCTTGAGTAACCGCCCTGGCTGTGCCCGCCGCTCCGTGGAACCAGGTGCACTCCGTGGTCCTGCGCGAACCGGAGCGCCGTCGCCACGTCCCGCTCGGTGGACGCGCAGACCACCGCCGCCGGGCGGATGCGGTCGTACTGCACCGTCGCTGCCTGCCGCACCCGGTCGTAGCGGGGATCACCGGGCCGGATCAGCTCGCCCCTGAGATGACGGCGTAACCGCTCCCAGGCCGGCTTCCCGCCTCCGGCAGTGGCGACAGCCGGGGCCAGTGACGCCGACACCGCCGCGGCGCCGGCCGCTCCCGCCGCCGTCTGTATCAACCTTCGCCTGCTCAGCATGGCCTGCCTTCCTGCCGTTGTCGTGCTGACCGAGCGGCCCCGGACGCGACCGGGGCGGCCTGACGAACTCCCGCCGTGATTCCCGCGTCCCAAAGGCCGGCGCCGCGAGGACTCCGTCGGCCTCGCCCGCCGCCCCCGATCGCCGGGAGCCGTCACCTGCCGGAGCTCCGCCCCGCCCCGGGCGGCCCGGGTGACGCGGCCGGGCACCCGGCGCCGCCCGTCCCGTCCCCGGGGGGCGGACGGCGCGCGGGTCCTGCCCCGAACCGGAATCAGGCTGGCGGTTCCGCGATCGCCCGGCATCTTTTGACGTGCTGTGAGGCAGCGCATTCTGAAAGATGGCCGGGCTGCTCCCGGGCCACGAGCATGCGGTGGTGTCACACCTCAGGAACCCGAAAAGAGAGGCTCCATGGGCACCAGCACCGACACATGCGCTGTGGTTCTCGGCGGGAGCATCGCAGGCCTTCTGGCGGCCAGGGTGCTCACCGAGTCCTACGACCGGGTGGTGATCGTCGAGCGTGACCGCATCGCCGGGGTTCTCGGTCCGCGACGCGGAGCCCCCCAGGGCAACCACGCCCACGGCCTGGTGGCGAGAGGGCACCAGATCATGGAGTCCCTGTTTCCCGGGCTCACCGATGAACTGATCGAGGCCGGCGTACGGCCCGGCGACTTCAGCGGCGCCATCCGCTGGTACTTCAACGGACGGCTGCTGCGCCCGGCCCGCACGGGGCTGCCGTCCGTTCCCGCCACCCGCCCCGTGCTGGAACATCATCTGCGCGAACGGGTACGGGGCCTTCCCGAGGTGACCTTCCGGGAGGAACACGACGTCCTCGCGCCTGTCACCGACAGCTCCGGGCACCGGGTGACAGGTGTCCGGGTGCGCCGGCGCGACCCGGACGCCGTAGAGGAGACACTGACGGCGGACCTGGTCGTGGACGCCACCGGACGTGGCTCACGCACCCCCGTGTGGCTGTCCGAACTGGGATACGCACGTCCTCCCGAGCAGCGCATCGGGGTCGACCTCGCGTACACGACCCGCCACTACCGCCTGCTCGCGGACCCGTTCGGCAGTGACATCGCCGTCATCCCCGCCGCTACTCCGAGCCACCCGCGCGGTGCCTTCTTCTACCGGCTGCCGGGAGCGGACAACCGTGTGGAACTGTCACTGACCGGAATCATGGGCGACCACCCGCCCACCGACCCCGCGGGCTTCGAGGAGTACGTCCGATCGCTGCCCACCCCGGAGATCCACGAGGCGCTCCGCGGCGCGGAGCCGCTCGACGCCCCGGTGCGGTTCCACTTCCGGGCCAGCGTCCGCCGCGACTACGACCGTCTGGACCGCTTCCCCGAGGGGCTGGTGGTCATCGGTGACGCCATCTGCAGCTTCAACCCCGCATACGCGCAAGGCATGACGTCGGCCGCCCTGCAGACGCTGGTCCTGCGAAAGCACACCAGAGGCGGCCGCCGGCCCGAGCCCCGTGCCTACTTCCTGGACATCGCACGTGAGATCCGGGCCCCCTGGGAGTTCGCCGCCACCGCAGACCTCGGCTACGCCGGCGTCTCCGGCCGCCGCACCGCACGCATCCGGATGGCCAACCGGTACGTCGCCCTGGCCCAGCGGGCCGCGGTGCACGACTCTGCGGTCACGGAGGCACTGATGCGCATCGCCGGACTCGTCGCCTCGCCGGAGTCCCTGATGCGTCCGCGCATCCTGCTGCGTGTCCTGCGCTCGGCACGCCGGTCCCAGCGGGCACCTGCCGCCACGCCCTCCCGGGCCTGACCCCTCCCCCGCCCACCACTTCGTGAGGTGCTCATGCGACCCTTCCGGATCGACTTCCCCCAGGCCGACCTGGATGACCTGCAACGCAGACTCGACACGACCCGGTGGCCCGAACGGCTGCCGGACGACGGCTGGCGACGCGGTGTCCCGATCGGATACCTCAAGGACCTGGTACACCACTGGCGCCATACCTACGACTGGCGCAAGGCCGAGGCGGAGCTCAACGCCTTCCCGCAGTTCCGGACCGAGATCGACGGGGCGCTGCTCCACCTCCTGCACGTCCGCTCCCCGGAACCGGACGCCACCCCGCTGCTGCTCACCCACGGCTGGCCCAGCTCCTTCGTCGAGTTCCTCGACGTCATCGGCCCGCTCACCAATCCGGTCCGCTACGGCGGCGACGCGGCCGATGCCTTCCACGTCATCATTCCCGCGCTGCCCGGCCACCCCCTCTCCGGCCCGTCCCCATGCGCCAGCTGGGACGTCGAGCGCACCGCCCGTGCCTGGGGTGACCTCATGGGCCGGCTGGGCTACCGCGACTATCTCGTCCAGGGCGGCGACTGGGGGATGCCCGTGTCGCTCCGGCTCGCCCAGGAGCGGCCCGACGAGATACGCGGGGTCCACCTCACCATGTTCGTCACCGTGCCGCCCCTGTCAGCGGCGGACACGCCCGAACTGGACGCCGAGGCGATGGCCCGGCTGGAATTCGCCCAGCACTTCGAGCAGGACGGTGCCGGCTGGCGGCTGCTCCAGTCGACCCGCCCCACCACTCTCTCCTACGGGCTCACCGACTCGCCTGTCGGTCAACTCGCCTGGATAGTCGAGAAGTTCAGGGAGTGGAGCGCGGCCGAGGGCAGTCCCGAGGACGCCATCGACCGGGACCGGATGCTGACCAACGTCATGCTGTACTGGCTCACCGGATCCGCCGGAAGCAGCGCCCAGTTCTACTACGAGTCCACGCATCTGACCACGGACTTCCTGCGCACCTGGGCCGGCCCGTGGACCCACCCGGCTCCCACAGCGGTGGCGTACTTCCCCAAGGACGTGGTGCGCCCGGTCCGCGCCCTGGCGGAGCGCGCGCTGCCCACGCTGACGCGGTGGACCGAGTACGAGCAGGGCGGCCACTTCGCCGCGCTGGAACAGCCGCAGTCCTTCGTAAGCGACTTGCGGGCCTTCAACCGCGGCCTGCGCTGAGGTCCCCGCGAATCGCAATCCGCGAGATGCCGCCGTTTCCGGTGGGCTGACACCGTGAGACCGCGCCGCCCGGGAGCCGGCTGCGGCAGACCCACGACCACCGGCCGAAGCCCGCACCCGGTCCGGGCCCAACCGCCCGCGACCTCGCTCCGGACGGTCCGCTGTCCGACAACGCCCTTGCAAGGAGACCTGGTGGACCCTACGACGACGACCCACGACGCCGTGCAGAAGGCAGCGCAGCTGCTTCCCGTGCTGCGGGAGAACACCGCCTGGGAGGAGGAGAACAGTCGGCTGCACGAGGACACCGTCTCGGCGCTGATCGCCTCCGGACTTCCCCGGATGAAGGTCCCGGCGCGCTACGGCGGCCTCGAGACCCCGATGCGTGACCAGGTGGACGTCCTTGCCGAGCTGGCCAGGGGCAGCGGCGCCGCGTCCTGGACGGTGGGCGTCTGGACCATCAGCAGCTGGACCGTCGGCCTGTTCCCCGACGCCGTGCAGGAGAAGGTCTTCGCCTCCGGCGACACGCTGGTCAGCGGCATACTCAGCCCCAGCGCCATGGCCACGCCGGTCGACGGAGGCATCTCGGTCTCGGGGACCTGGCGGTTCAACACCGGTGCCTGGCACTCCAGCTGGAACGCGAACGCCGTGCTCCTGCACACTCCCGAGGGGCCGCGGCCGGTCCTGGCCCTGCTGGCGATGTCCGACCTGGACATCACCGACGACTGGGACACCAGCGGGCTGAGGGGATCCGGAAGCGTCACCACCTCCGCCGACGCGGTGTTCGTCCCCGACGGCTGGTACATCCCGCTCGGCGCGCTGATGTCGGGTCAGGGCGGCCTGGGCTCGAACGCTGACCGGCCGACCTGGCACTCGCCGATCATGCCGACCGCCTGCGCGACGGTGGCTGCCACCGCCGCGGGTCTGGCCCAGGCGGCGGGCGACGCCTTCTTCGACCGGCTGCCCGGCCGCTCGATCACCTACACCGACTACGCCGATCAGCGTGAGGCCCCCCTGACGCACCGGCAGGTGGCGCAGGCCGTGGTCCGGACCGACGAGGCCCTGTTCCACGTCCACCGCATCGCCGACCTCGTGGACGCCAAGAACGGCTCGGCCGAGCCCTGGACCCCCGAGGAGCGTGCGAAGGCGCGCCTCCTCACGGGTGCGGCCACCCAGCGCGCCAAGGAGGCGGTGGAGGTGCTGGCCTCGGCCAGCGGCGCGTCATCGATCCACCGCACGGTGCCCATCCAGCGCATCCTGCGCGACGTCCAGGCTCTGAGCGTGCACGCCGCCATGAACACCGACACCGCCCTGGAGCTCTACGGGCGTCTCCTGTGCGGCCTGCCCCTCAACTCCACCTACGTCTGAGCGGGAAGGGACACCGACGTGAGCGGCACCTCCAGCAAGACCGTCATTGACGCCTGGCTGCACTATTACAAGACACCGAGGTTCCTCGACCAGACCGTGGAGGCGGCGCGCAGATTCAACGCCTCGCACCCCGAGTACGACGTCAGGATCTCGCGCCACGACTACGTGCTGATTCCCGGCGAGATCGGGCGCGCAGCCGCCCGGGGCGAGCGTCCGGCCATCGCTCAGTACTACTCGACCAGCACCAGGGCCGCAGCCGACATGACCGGGTCCGACGGGGCCCCGCTCTTCACCTCGGTGGACGCGGCCGTCGCCGGCCGTGACGAGATCCTGGGCGTCCCTGTCACCACCGAGGACATCGTCGACCCGGGCAGGGAGTACTTCCGCCTGCCCGACGGGTTCAGCTCGCTGAGCACCCTGGTCTCCACGACCCTCCTCTACGCGAACACCGATCTGCTCCGCGCCGCCGGTGTGGAGCAGATGCCGCGTACCTGGCAGGAGGTGACCGAGGCGTGCCGCGCCGTCACCCACGCGCGCGGGGGCCCGGCACACGGGATCACCTGGGCCTGCCACGGCTGGATGTTCCAGCAGGCGGTGGCCTGCCAGGGCGGCACGCTGACCGACGCCGACAACGGGCGCGGCGCCACCCCCGGCACCGTGACCCTGGACAGCGAGGAGATGCTCGCCTACGTCGACTGGTGGCGCGGGCTCCATCAGGAGGGTCAGTACCTGTACACCGGCGTACGGATGACCGGACCCGGCACGGACGTTCCCGAGAGCCATCTGCAGCCGTGGGTGGCCTCGTTCCAGGCGTTCGCCGAGGGACGGACCGCGTTCCTGATCACCTCGTCCGTCGACTCCGAGCGCCTGGTACAGGTCGGCCGTGAGCGCGGCTTCACCGTCCGGGCGGGACGGCTGCCCTACAACGCGGAAGTTCCCTACCGGGGCAACATCCTCGGTGGTGACTCGCTGTACCTCGGCCACGGCCTCGACGAGGAGGTGCGGGACGGCGCCCTGGCGTTCATGCAGTTCCTCAACTCCCCGGAGAACGCCGCCGACCGTCACCGCGTGAGCGGCTACATGCCCAGCACCGTCGCCGGGCGCCGGCTGCTGGAGGAGGAGGGCTGGTTCGAGCGCAATCCGCACCGGGCCGTGGCCGGCGAGCAGCTCGCCGCCTCCGGATCCTCCGGGGCGTCCCTGGGGGCCGTTGTCGGCGAACTCCCCCGGATCCAGGACCTGATGACCGAGGCCATGCACGACGTACTGGCGGACAAGGCGGCCCCGGCCGCACGGTTCGCCCTGGCGACCGAGGCGGCCCAGCGCCTCCTCGACGAGTACAACGTCCATGGGCCGACCAACTACCGGGTGCACTGAGCCACCCCTCCGGAGCTGCCACCATGGTGTACAAGAGCGACAGCCAGCCCGGCGCCCCGGCGGCGGCCGAGCCGGTACCCGAACGGCGGCGGCCGTGGTGGCGCCGGCCCTGGATGATTCCGCTGGCCATCGTCAATGTGGTCTTCCTGACCTACATCTGGCGTCCCTACGTCACACTCGACCCCGCCACGGCCACCGTCCAGCTGGTCGCCGGCATACCCGCGCACTACTTCATCGTGCTGGTGCACGTCTTCGGTTCCGGCACAGCCATGATCTGCGCCTTCTTCCAGGTATGGCCGTGGCTGCGCCGGAAGCACCCGCGGGTGCACGCCAGGACCGGCCGCCTCTACATGGTGGCCGTGACAGCCGCCACGGTGACGGCCGTCGCGCTGCAGGTGATCCGCAACGTCCGTGACGGCAGCGTGCAGGCCGGTGCACCCGGGCTGTACATCACCGCCCTGCTCTGGCTGGCGGTCTCCCTCGCCGGGTACCGGGCAGCCAGACGTGGTGACTACGTACTGCACGGCCGGTGGATGACGTACAGCTTCGCGCTGGCGATGACCAACATCTACAGCCGGCCGCTCTACCTGATGCTGGAGGGTTCGTCACCGCTGGTGCTGAACTCCTACTTCGAGATGGTCGGCTGGCTGCCGTGGATCGTCCACCTGGGGCTCGCCCGGTGGTGGCTCGGCCCCGCGGGGACGCGCGGCCGTCAGCACCGTGAGCCGCGGCAGCCCCGCACCGAGATACCACAAGGAGCTGCGCGGTGACGGAACACGCGGTGTGGAGCCACACCTCGATCGCGGGACGGGTCGCGGACCTGGCCGCTGTGCAGCCACAGGCTCTCGCCCTGTCCTGGAGCGGCGGCCGGCTCACCTACGGCGAACTCGACCGGCGCGCGGCCGCCCTGGCCGCCCGGCTGACGGCCGCCGGGGTCCGCCCCGGCCTGCCGGTGGCGATTTTGATGAGACGTTCCGCCGATCTCGTGGTGGCAGCGCTCGCCGTGCTCAGGGCCGGTGCCCGCTACCTGCCGTTGCACGACACCCAGCCGGCGGACCGGGTACGCCGTATCATGCAGGACTCCGGAGCGGTCGTACTGCTGACCGACGAGTTCGGTCCCGAGGATGTCCGGCGGCTGCACGCCGGCCGGGTGATGACGACGGGGGCCGCGGACGGCACGGGTCCGGCTGCCGCCCCGCCGCCCCCACCGCGGACCGCCGACCCCGTCGCCTGCGTGGTGTACACCTCCGGTTCCACCGGCGCCCCCAAGGGCGTCGAGGTGACGCAGAGCGGGGTCCTCGACTTCGCCGCGGACCCCTGCTGGGCCACCGGACGGCACCGGCGGACCCTGATGGTGGCTCCGTTCGCCTTCAGCGTGCATCTCTACGAGCTGTGGGTGCCGCTGCTGAACGGCTGGGGGATCGCTCTGGCCCCGCACGGCGGCCTGGACACGGCCAGCCTGGCGGCCCTGATCCGTGAGCACGAGGTCACCGCCCTGCACCTGGCGGCCGGACTGTTCCGCGTGGTGGCCGAGGAGGCACCGGAGAGCCTCGCCGGGGTACGGGAGGTGCTCACGGGCGGCGATGTCGTGGCCCCCTCCGCCGTGCGCCGGATTCAGGCCGCCTGCCCCGGCATCGTCGTCAGGGCGACGTACGGGGCGACCGAGACGACCCTGTTCACCCTGACCCGGGTGCTGGCCGACGGACAGGACCCGGGCCCCACGGTGATGACCGGTCAGCCCATGGCCGCAGTGGTGGCCCTCGTCCTGGACGCCGAGCGGCGGCCCTGCGCCCCGGGCACGCCGGGCGAGCTCCATCTGGGCGGGCCCCGGCTCGCGCTGGGCTACGCCGGACGCCCGGACTTCACCGAGGAACGGTTCTTCAGCGATCCGTCGCTGGCCGGCGGAATGCGTCTGTACCGGAGCGGAGACCGGGCCCGCCGCACCGCTGACGGCGGCGTGGAACTGCTCGGGCGAATGGACCGGCAGGTCAAGATCCGCGGATTCCGGGTGGAACCGGCCGAGGTGGAGGCGGCCCTGCTGAGCAACAAGGACGTCAGCGCGGCCGTGGTGGTGCCCCGCCCGACCCCCTCCGGCGACACCGCTCTGCTCGCCTGTGTCGCCACCGGACCCGGCACCGAGGCCGCCTCCCTGGAGGCGGCCCTGCGCGAGGTGCTGCCCGACTACATGGTGCCGGGCCGGATCATCACGGTCCGGGAGCTGCCGCTGACGCCCAACGGGAAGATCGACCGGGACGCGCTGCTCGCGAGCGAACCGGGCCCCACCGGGCCCCGGTCGCCCGCGGACGAACAGCGCGAGCTCCTGCGGAGCGTGTTCGCCGGCATCCTGGGCCGCCAGGTCGGAGACGACGACGACTTCTTCGCCTGCGGAGGGCAGTCGCTGGACGCGATGCGGCTCGTCAGCAGGCTCCGCAGACAGCTCCGCACCGACGTCGACCTGGAGGACCTCTTCGACTGTCCGACCGTGGCTTCCCTCGACGACCTCATCTCCACCCGGCGCTCCGGCGCGCCCAAATGAGATACCCGGCACGCGTCGAGATCGGCGAGACGGCTCCGACAACGACGTGAGAGGTGTACGAACCGGGAGCCGAGGCCGTCAGGAGCGCAGGTGTGAAGTACTTGCTGATCATCCATATGAACCGCGGCGCCTGGAACGCGCTCGCGGAAACGGAGCGCGAGGAAATGGCGCGAGGACACCGCACCTTCCAGGAAAGCGTCGGAGAAGCGGGAGAGCTGATCTCCACCCACTCGCTGGCCGATCCCCTGCAGAGCTCGGTCGTACGCGTGCGGGAGGGGGTGGTGACCGTGACCACCGGTCCGGTCCACGATTCCTCGCCCTTCCCGGCCGGCTACTACATGGTCGACTGCGATTCCCGCGGTCGCGCCGAGGAACTGGCGGCGGAGATCCCCGACGCACGCATCGACGGTTTCGGCATCGAGGTACGTCCCGTCATGGTGTCCTCGGGAGAGGAAATGTGACGCTGCGCGCGAGCAGGCGTCCCGGCTCGGCGTCTGGATCGCTCCCCTCACAACGGTCCCACCCCTCAGGGAAAGAAGCTGCGCATGAGTCCCACCCAAGAGGCCCGTCCGGCGCTGCTGCCGTCGCTGACAGGCATGCGAGCCATCGGTGTGCTGTTCGTGTTCATCACCCACGGCCTGGCACTGGGCGCTTTCAGCGATCCGCAGGCCGTCGAGCGTTACAACACCCTCATCGGCGGCGGCCGCATGGGGTACCTGGCCGTTTCCTTCTTCTTCGTCCTCAGCGGATTCATCCTGACCTGGACGGCCGGGCCGCGCGACACCGCGCGCGGCTTCTGGCGGCGCCGGCTGATGCGCATCGGCCCGAGTCACCTGGTGATCGCCGGCATCGTACTTGTCATGTTCCTGGCCGCCGGTGAGCGCATACGTATCGTCCCTGCGGTCGCCAACCTCTTCCTGGTGCAGAACTGGGTCCCCGACCCCGACCTCATCTTCTACCAGCTCAACGGGCCGACCTGGACGCTCTCGGTGGAGCTGTTGTGCTATGCCCTCTTCCCCGTCCTGTTGCCTCTCATCAGGAGGATCGACCCCGGGCGGCTGTGGCTCTGGCTGGGTGCCTTGGCCGTGACCGCTGTACTGATCCCGCTCATCAGTTACCCGCTGCTGTCCGGCTACCCGCCGAGCACGGTGTTCACCGACGGGTCATGGCCCCAGCAGTGGCTGCTGTACTTCTTCCCGCCGGTCCGGTCGCTGGACTTCGTGATCGGCATGTTCCTCGCCAGGATTATCGCCACCGGACGCTGGCCCAGGATCCGCGTGCTGCCGGCCTTCGCCCTGAACCTGGCCGTGTACCTCCTGCTCTACCACCTGCCGACCCCCTTCGGGTTCGCCGCGCTCTACCCGTTGCCCATGGCCCTGCTGATCGGCGCGGTCGCCAGCTCCGACCTGGCCGGACGCACTTCCGTGATGAGCAGCCGCCCCGTGGTCTGGCTGGGCGAACTCTCCTTCTCCTTCTATGTTCTGCACGTCACCGTGATCTTCGCTGTGCACGCGGCCTTCGCCGGCGAGCTGTCGCGATACGCCCATCAGTACACCCGGGTGCAGTTCGGTACGCCGACCGCGATCGCGCTCCTGACAGGCCTCTACATCCTGTGCGTCGCCTTCTCCTGGCTGATGCGGGGAGCCGTCGAGCGCCCCGCCATGCGCCGGTGGGGCCGGCCGGCCCGCAGGACCGCCGCCCCCCGGCCCGAACCCCAGCCCCAGCCCCAGCCGTGACCAGCCACTCACCGGAGACGCCATGACCCACCCCGCCGGAACGACCGAGCCCCTGGCCTACCCGATGCGGCGCACCTGTCCCTTCTCTGTGCCGGAGGGCTACGCCGAGCTGCGCGAACACCCGACGGTCGGCCGGGTCGAGCTGCCCACCGGAGCCCTCGCCTGGGCCGTGACCCGCTACGAGGACGTGCGGACGATGCTGGCCGACAACCGGTTCAGCTCCGACCTGCGCCACCCCGGTTTTCCGCTCCTGATGGAGCATCAGCGCCCCGCCCCCGAGTTCTCCACGTCCCTGGTCGGCATGGACCCGCCGGACCACACGCTCGCCCGCCGTGCGGTGGCGGGCGACTTCACCTACCGGCGTATGAACCGTCTGCGTCCGCGCATTCAGGAGATCGTGGACGAGCACGTCGAGCGTCTCCTGGCCGGCCCGCGCCCTGCCGACCTGGTCTCCGCGTTCGCCAATCCCGTTCCCCTGATGGCGATCTGCGAACTGATCGGAGTCCCCTTCGAGGACCGTGACTTCTTCCTGCGGATCTCCTCCACAGTCATGAACGCCACCTCGGCCGACGAGGGTGCGCGTGCCATGCGCGAACTCATGGAGTACATGGACGCGCTGGTCACCTCGAAGGAGAAGGAACCCACCGACGACGTGCTGGGCCGACTGGCCGCACGCCCCGGCGAACCGGGAGTCCCCGGCCACCGCGACATGGTGGGGATGGCCTTCATGCTGCTGATGGCGGGCCACGAGACCCCGGCCAACGTGCTGGGGCTGGGCGCCATGCTGCTGCTGGAGAGGCCCGAAGTGCTGGAGGAACTGCGCGGCGATCCGTCCAGGATGCCCGCCGCGGTGGACGAGCTGCTGCGCTACTTCACCATCGCCGAGATCGGCAACTCGCGTGTCGCCCTGGAGGACGTGGAACTCGGCGGCGTCACCATCCGGGCCGGGGAAGGGGTACTGGGCCTCACGGTCGGCGCCAACCGCGACCCGGCGCGTTTCCAGGACCCCGACCGGTTCGACATAGCCCGTTCCGACCAGGGCCACGTCTCCTTCGGCTACGGCTCCCACCAGTGCCTGGGCCAGCACCTGGCGCGCATCGAACTGGAGGTCGCCTTCACCACCTTGTTCGCGAGGATTCCGGGACTGCGCCTCGCCGTCCCCATGGACACCCTGCGGTTCAAGGACGAACACATCAACTACGGGCTGCACGCACTGCCGGTGACCTGGTGAGGAGGACGGATGAGGATCGGAACCCGCCCCGACCGGTGCATCGGTGCGGGGCACTGCGTGCTCAACAGCCCGGACCTGTTCGACCAGAGCGAGGCCATGGGGACCGTGGTCGTCCTCGCGGAAGAGGTCCCGCGCCCGCTGGCGGAGCAGGCGCGGGCCGCGATCGACGCCTGTCCCACCAGCACCTTGTACATGACCGAAGAATAAGATCCTAGGAAAGTAGCACATGCCATATATATCGGACGGCCCGCGTCTTCCGGCGGGGGCGCGGACCCGACTGCCCTCGCTCACCGGGATGCGGTTCATCGCCGCGATGATGGTCTTCGCCCTGCACGCGGTGGTCGAAGGACTCTTCACCTCGCCGACGGTGAACGACCCGGCGTTCCGCTTTTTGTCGCTCAGCGGCGGAGCCGGAGTCGGCTTCTTCTTCATCCTCAGCGGATTCGTACTGACCTGGTCGGCCCGTGATACGGACACCCTCGGGGCATTCTGGCGACGGCGGCTGTTCAAGATCTACCCGAGCCACCTGCTGACCTACCTCGCCGCCGTCCTGGTCCTGGTCCTGGTGGTGGGACAGGGCATCGGCGCGCGGGACGCGGTCCTCAACGCGCTCCTGCTCCAGTCCTTCTTCCCCTCACCGGCCACCATCAACAGCATCAACCCGGTGGCATGGTCCCTCTCCTGTGAACTGTTGTTCTACCTCTGCTTCCCGGCGCTGCTGATGCTGGTCCGCCGCATCAGGGCCGAACGGCTGTGGATGTGGACCGTGGGAGTCGTGGCGGCGGTCTTTGCCGTGCCGCTGGTGGCGCTGGCGCTGCCGGAGCAGCAGCCCTACCCTGTCCTCGGGGTCACCGAGTGGCAGACCTGGTTCATCTATCACCTGCCGCCGGTGCGCATGCTCGACTTCCTCTTCGGCATCCTGCTCGCCCGTATGGTGCTGGCCGGCCGCAGGATTCCGCTCGGTTTCCCCGCGTCGGTCGTGCTGGCCGTCGTGGTCTTCGCCGTCACCCCGCAGCTGCCGCCGGTCTACGGCCTGGTGTCGACGCTGTTCGTGCCGCTCGGGCTGGTCATCGCCAACGGCGCGGTCGCCGATCGCGACGGTCTGGGCACCGGGCTGTCCGGCCGGACGTGGGTGTGGCTCGGAGAGGTCTCCTTCGCCTTCTACCTCTTCCACCGCCTGGTACTGACCACCGGTCACCATCTGCTGGATCCGGCGAAGGCCTGGGACGCCCCGGTGGCGCTGGCTCTGAGCCTGGCTCTGGCCGCCGTCACACTGGTGATCTCCTGGCTGTCGTTCTCCCTGTTCGAACGCCCGGTGATGCGGAAGTTCGCGGTCGCGCGCGGCGCGCGCGGGAACGGGCCGACGGGCGGAACCGAGGGGCCGCCGCCCCCCGCACCGTCCGCTCCGGTGCCGGACGGCGCAGGCCGGCTTCCCACCGCCTGACGGACACCCTCCCTCGCCAGCCCCGCACAGGTCACCGGCCCGTGCGGGGCTGATCTCGTTTCAGCCCGACTGTTCCGCGCCGGCCGGCTGAGCGTCCGCCGACCGGGCACCCGTCTTCCCGGCGCCTTCCTGCCCGGCGCCGGAGCGCTGGAAGTACACCATCGTCAGAACCGCCAGCAGCAGGAAGATCGCGGTGGAGATCGCCCCGGCGACATTGAGGCCGCTGACGAACGCGGCGTGCGCGGTGTCCAGCAGCGAGTCCGCCGCCTGGCCGGACAGGCCCGCCGCCTCGTGGACAGCTCCCGCGACGGTCTCCTGCGCGTGGTCCGAAGCCGATCCGGACAGTCCGTCGACGCGCGGGGCGCCTTCCATGCGGTAGCTGTACACCGCCGCGCTGACCGTGCCGAGCAGGGCCAGACCGAAAGCACCTCCGAGGAAGTTCGACGTCTCGGAGAGCGAGGCGGCCGAACCGGCACGTTCAGGCGGCACCGAACCGATCACCAGGCCGGTCCCGAGTGCGAACAGCGGTCCGGTGCCCAGGCCCAGGACGGCGACGGCGACCACGACCGACCACACGCCCCATCCCTCGTCCATCACCATGAGCAGCGCCGCTCCCACCGCGGAGACCACCATCCCGCCGATGATCGCGACCTGGGGCTTGACCGTACGGGTCAGCGCCGGTGTGGACATCGTGCCCACCGCCACCGCGAGGCCCATCGGGGCGAACAGCCAGGCCGAGACGAACGGCGAGTAACCCAGCACCGTCTGCAGGAGCTGGGTGACCAGCAGCCCGGTGCCCGCCATCACCACTCCGGCCAGCACCAGCGCGGTGAGGATCAGAGTGAACGAGCTGCTGGCGAACAGCCGCAGGTCCAGCATCGGGTCCTCGATCCGCAGCTGCCTGCGGGCGAACAGCGCGAGGAAGACCAGACCGAACACGAGCGCCACCAGCGCGATCGCCATCGATCCGCTGCCCACGGCGAGCGCCTTGATCGCGTATACGACGGGCAGGATGCCGAGCAGCGACAGCAGCACGCTTCCCATGTCGACCCGCCGCGTCTGCTCGGGCCGGAACTCCGGCAGCAGCATGGGAGCACCGATCAGCACGAGCACCATGACCGGCACGGCCATGAGGAACACCGAGCCCCACCAGAAGTAGTCCAGCAGCAGCCCTCCCACCACCGGGCCGAGAGCGGCGCCGGTGAAGTTGCAGGTGGCCCAGATGGCGATGGCCTTGCCCCGCTGCTGGTCGTCGCGGAACATGTTGCTGATCAGGGCCAGGGTGGAGGGCATCAGCGTCGCTCCCGCGATACCCAGCACCGCGCGGGCCGCGATCAGCATGGCGGGGCTGGTCGCGTAGGCGGCGATCACCGACGCCACCAAGAACCCGGCCACACCGATCATGAGCAGCCGGCGTCGGCCGATCCGGTCGCCGAGCGTGCCCATGGTGATCACCAGACCGGCGACCATGAACCCGTAGACGTCCGTGATCCACAACTGCTGAACGGCCCCGGCGCCCAGATCCGCGGTCAGCTGCGGCAGCGCCAGGAACAGCACGTTCATGTCCAGCGCGACCAGCAAGGTGGGCAGTGCCAGAACCGCAAGGCCGAGCCAGGGGCTTCGCCCGGTCCCCACTGCGGCATCATCTGTCACACGGGCAGACATGTGTGACCTCCCTCTCCGTTGACTGTCTTTCTCGTCTGGTAGTCGGAGCGGAGTGACGGATATTGCGTTCGCGGCCGCGATTGCTCGGCGGTGGCCGGGTCAGTTCCCGGCGCCGCCCACCCGGGCCGCACGGCTCTCCAGATACCGGCGTTCCGGAAGGCTGGCCGTGCGGCGGGAGGCTTCCTCGTAACAGGCATGGGCCGCGGCGTGGTCGCCGGTCATCTCCAGCAGATGGCCGCGTACCGCGAGCAGCCGGTGGTGACCGGCCAGCCGGGTGTCCTCGTCGAGTGAGCTCAGCAGCGCGAGACCCCGGTCGGGGCCGTCGGCCATGGCGACCGCGATGGCATGGTTCAGTGTGACCATGGGGTTGGGCGCGACCTGTTCGAGCAGCCGGTAGAGGATGACGATCTGCCGCCAGTCGGTGTCCTCGCTGCGCGGCGCCTCGGCGTGCAGCGCGGCGATGGCCGCCTGCAGCTGGTACGGGCCCAGGGGATCGCGGACCAAGGCCTCGGTGGTCAGCGCGACGCCCTCCTCGATCGCCCCGCTGTCCCAGCGGCCGCGGTCCTGCTCGGCCAGAGGTATCAGGTTGCCGTCCGGGTCGGTGCGCGCGGCCCGGCGGGCGTCGGTCAGCAGCATCAGCGCCAGCAGCCCGGTGACCTGAGGGTCCTCGGGCAGGACCCGCCGCACGGCCCGGGTGAGCCGGATCGCCTCGCGTGTCAGCTCGACGTGCTGGAGGTCGGGACCGACCGTGCTCGCGTATCCCTCGTTGTAGATCAGATACAGGACGTGCAGGACGACGCCGAGCCGCTCCGTGCGTTCCGCGGCGGGCGGCAGTTCGAAGCGGCCCCCGGCGGCCTTGATGCGCTGCTTGGCGCGGCTGATGCGCTGAGCCATGGTCGTCTCGGGCACCAGGAAGGCCCGGGCGATCTGCGCGGTGGTCAGTCCGCCGCAGGCCCGCAGTGTGAGCGCCAGCTGGGAGGAGGGCGAAAGGCTCGGATGGCAGCACAGGAAGAGCAGGATCAGCGAGTCGTCGCGGTCCGCCCTGAGAGGTTCGTCCGGGCCGGGCGCGGCCGAGCTCCGCGTCGAGTCCAGGGAGGCGACGGTCTCCTCGCGGCGCCGCCGGGCGATGTCGCTGCGAGCCCGGTCGGCCAGCCGGCGGTAGGCGACCGTGGTCAGCCAGCCGAGCGGGTTGTCCGGGACGCCGTCCCTGCGCCATTGCACCGTCGCGTCGAGCAGAGCGTCCTGGGCGGCGTCCTCGCACGCGTCGAACCAGCCGTAGCGTCGTACCAGAGAACCGACGACCTGCGGTATGAGATCACGGAGGAGACTGTCGAAAGGGGGCACGTCTTTCACCGGGCCGCCCGACGACGATCCCTTGGGACCACCGGGCGGATGCGTCCTGTGGAAGTCATCCGAGGTCAGGCCATCCGAGGAGTCGCGCTGTACTGCTGATCTGCTACCGAGGCCGACACCGTAGCACGGCGGGGACACGAGGCGGGGCACGGTGCGAGCCGTGCCCCGGCCGTCAGTGATGGAACTCGCCGCCGTTGACGTCCAGACAGTGGCCGGTGATGGCACGGGCCATGTCGGAGGCCATGAAGAGCACCGCGTCCGCGACCTCCTCCGGCTCCTGGAGCAGGCGCCGGTCCATGTCGGCGGCGATCTCGTCGTAGCCCTCCTGGAGCGACATGCCCCGGACGGCCGCCAGCTCGCCCACGAACTCCTTGACCGTGTCGATCCAGATCGGTCCCGGTGCGACGCTGTTGACCCGGATGCCCTGCGGACCCAGCTCGGTCGACAGACTCTGGGCGAGAGCCAGCAACGCGGACTTGGCGATCTTGTAGGCACCGCAGGCCGGCTTGGAATGGCGCAGCACCGAGGAGTTGATCATGATGATCGAGCCCCGGCTCTCCCGCAACGCGGGAGTGAACAGCTTCGACAGCCGCAGCGCCGCGTAGACACTGGTCTCCATGCCGAGCCGGATGGCGTCCATCGGCACCGTGTCCAACTCCTCGTTGGGCGGCACGGCGAACGCGTTGTTGATCAGGGTGTCCACCCGCCCGAAGGCGCCGAGCGCCGCCTCGACGAGGGCCTCGGCGTCTGCCGGGTCGGTGATGTCGGCCGGCACCACCAGCGCGCGGCGTCCGGTCGCCTCCACCTCTGCGGCCGTCTTGGCCAGGAAGGTCTCCGTCCGTGCGGCCAGGACGACGTCGGCGCCCGCCCGGGCACACCGCACGGCGAGTTCACGGCCGAGGCCCGGCCCCACCCCGGAGACCACGACGACCTTCTCGGGCAGTAGTCGGGGAACGTTCACGTGCTCAACCTCCTGACACGGAGCGACACGCGGCCGCCCGGACGGGGCCGGGGGACCGGCCCCCCGGACGGGATGTCACTCGGGCAGGCCGTCGCTGAAGATGACCTCCCGGACCTCGATACCCAGACCCTTGATCTTGGCGTCGGGCAGCATCGCGGCGACCTCGTGGGCCCGCTCCCGGGTCTTGCAGTCGACGACGTAGAAGCCGCCCAGGAATTCCTTCGACTCGATGTACGGGCCGTCGGTCACCGCGGGCACGCCGTCGTACGCGCGGATGACAGTGCTCGCGGAGGGGTCGGCGAGCGCCTGGGTGAAGACGTACTCCCCGCTCTCCTTGATCTTCGCGATGAAGTCGCCGTGCCCGGTCTGCAGCTCGTTGCGCTCCTCGTCGGACAGCGCGGCCATCACTGCGGGGTTCAGGTGCATGCTCAGCAGGTACTTCACGGTGTCCTCCTTGTACTGACGGACGCTTATGCGTCCCTCTGTTCCATCGTCGGAACGGCTCGGCGGTTCTCGACGTCCCCGGCAAAAAAATTTCCTGGACGCGTGCTCACCAGGTGACGGGGAGCGCGTCCACACCGTAGACCGGTGATTCCGCGCGAAGACGCAGATCCGACTCCGCGCAGGCCAGCCGCAGCCCGGGCAGGGAGCGGAACAGGGCTGGCAGGGCCACCTCCAGTTCCAGGCGCGCCAGGCTCTGCCCGAGACACTGGTGGACGCCGTGACCGAAGGCCAGGTGACGCCCGGCGTCACGGTGGACGTCCAGCTCGTCGGGGCCGGTGTGGACACGTTCGTCGCGGTTGGCGGCCAGCAAGGACATGAGGATGCCGTCCCCCGCCTCGATCCGGACGCCGCCGACCTCGATCGGCTCCGTCGCCAGCCGAGGCATGGGGCCCTGGGTGATGGTCAGCAGGCGCAGCAGTTCCTCGACCGCGGAGGGATACAGCTCCGGCCGCTCGCACAGCGTCGCGAGCTGATCGGGGTGGCGCAGCAGGGTGAGGACGCTCAGCGCGAGGGCGTTGGCGGTCGTCTCGTGCCCGGCGAGCAGGAGGACACGGGCCATGGCGACCGCCTCCTCGTGCGTGAGTTCGCCGGCGTCGACGCGTGCCGCCACTCTGCCCAGGAGATCGTCGGCGCCTTCGCGTTCCTTCCGGGCGACCAGTTCGTCGAGGTAGCCGGCGAGTTCCCCGAACGCGGCGCCCACCATCTCGGGCGGATTCGCCGAGAAGAGCGCGGCGCCGCGTGTCTGGAAGAACTCGTGATCTTCGTAGGGGACGCCGAGGAGATCGCAGATCACCAACGTGGGCAACGGCAGGGCAAAACCGCGCACCAGGTCGACCGGGCCGCCCTCCCGGACGAGCGTGTCCACCAGGCCGTCCACGACCTGCTCGATCCGCGGCCGCATCGCGTGGATCCGCCGGACGGTGAACTCGGCGGTGAGCATCCGCCGCAGGCGCGAGTGCTCGGGCCCGTCCATCCGGGTGAACGACAGCTCCCCGGGCTTGGCGCCGGGCAGCACCTGGGGAAAGCCCGGGCGGGTGTCGTCGGCGCTGACCCGTTCATCGGCGAGCAGGGCCCGTACATCCGCGTAACGCGTCACCAGCCAGGCCCGGCCGCCCTCCGGAATGCGTATCCGGACCGGGCGTTCCTCGCGAAAGGAAGCGAGTTCCGTGAGGGGCCCCGTCACGTCCGGGCGGTGCGAGGGGAACTCACGTATCGCTTTCCGGTCCATGGAATCCAATGTGTGCTCCGCTGATCGGCGACAGGTGCTTGACGGCGTACGTCCGGTGGCGCGCGACCACTCTCGCGAGTGTGCTCCGTGCCGGCATCTTCGAGCTTGCCGAGTTCCTGGTGTGCGCTCTCCCGGCTAGCAAGCCGGGAGATGCTGCTCATCGGGGATTCCTGGTCATATCTGGGGAGTCCCTTTCGAGGTGGCCTCCGCCCACGACTTCCAAGGAATGATCCTCACATGTCGTCGGAATTCGAAAAAGCCGCCCAAAGGGCCATATGAGGACCGCGAGGCTGGTGCCGGGCACGGGACGCGAACGGAGACCGCGGGGTCCCGCGCGGGACCGGACAGACGCAACAGGTGATGTCTGCCCCGATGGCGAAGGAAAGGGAACACCGATGGCCGACGTGCGGCCCTACTACGAAATGCGCCATATCGTCGGATTCGAGGAGACCAACCTGGTAGGCAACGTCTACTACGTCAATTACGTCCGCTGGCAGGGCCGGTGCCGGGAGATGTTCCTGCTGGACATGGCCCCCGAAGTGCTCGACGACATCCGCGACGACCTGAAGCTGTTCACCATCTCGGTGGGCTGCGAGTTCTTCGCCGAGATCACCGCCTTCGACCGGCTCTCGATCCGGATGCGCCTGGAGGAGCTGACCCAGTCGCAGATCGTCTTCACCTTCGACTATCTGCGGTTGCACGAGGGCACCGAGCACCTGGTGGCCCGTGGCCGGCAACGGGTGGCCTGCATGCGCGGGCCCAACGGCGACACCCGCCCTACCAGGGTGCCCGAGGGCCTGAGGGCGGCCCTGGAGCCGTACGCGACACGGGTCCCGGCCACCGCGCCCATGAGCGGAGGGTGAGGCGATGGCGGACACCTCCTGGCCGTCATCCGGCAACGGCACCTCCACCGTCCTGAACAGCCGGCGCCGACTGCGCGACGTGTTCGGCTCCTTCGCGACCGGGGTCACCGTCGTGACCGTGGGCGGCGGCGACCCGCGCGGTACGACGGTCAGCTCCTTCACTGCGGTCCCGCTGGATCCGCCGCTGAGCCTGGTGCGCGTGGCCCGTACGGCGTCGCTGCATCAGCACGTGTCCGCCGGGGGGACGTCCGCCGTATCCGTCCTCCCGGCCGGGCAGGAGGAGCCGGCCCGCCGGTTCACCGACCGGACGAGGCGCCCGGTACGTACGATTTCGACGCCGTGGACGCCGAACCAGGCCGTCACACCGGAGCACCGGTCATCGCCGGCGCCCTTGCCCGGCTCGAGTGCCGGCTCGTGACCGTCCACGACGGGGGTGACCACGCGGCCCTCCTGGGCTCGGTGCCCGGAGCTCACAGAGGGCCGGCCGACGATGCCCTGCTCTTCCACGAAGGCGCCTTCCGCCGGCTGCAGGTGCCCGCCTGACCGATCCGGTCCCCCAGGGCCGGGCGGAGACCGGGTGGCACCGGCGGAGGAGCACGCCGCGTGTCCGTCACCGCCGTCCGGCGGGCGAACGGCGGCACGCCGTACCCGGGTGCTCAGCGCTCCGCCGAGGCCACGCACGAGACCGAACGAGGGAGTTGTCATGATGAAGCCGGCCCAGGGTGGTGCACCGGTCGGGTACGGCCCGGAAAGCCCCGGTGGCGCCGTGGTCCGCGCACCGCTGTCCCCGGTGCCCGCCCCCGGCGCCCGTCCCCGGACGGAGGCGGCGTGAGACCGTCCGCCCGCTGGGCACTGGGCTCCCTGTGCCTCGTCGTCTTCACCGACCTGCTCGGCTTCGGCATCATTCTGCCGCTGCTGCCCTACGCCGCCGAGGAGTTCGGGGCCTCCGGAGCCGCGATCGGTGCGCTGTTCGCCGCCTACTCGGTGGCCCAGCTGGTCGCCGCCCCGCTCCTGGGCCGGGCTTCCGACCGCTGGGGACGCAAGCCGGTGCTGCTGTTCGCGCTGTCCGGCTCGGTCGCCTCCGCCCTGCTGATGACCCAGGCCGGCACGCTGTCCGGCCTCCTCGCGGCCCGGGCCCTCGCCGGGGCCTGCGGAGGGTCGATCGGTGTCGCCCACGCCTTCGCCCTCGACATCACCCCCGCCGCGCACCGCACCCGCGCCCTCGGACTGCTCGGCGCGAGCGTCGGGCTGGGGTTCGTCTTCGGACCTGCCGTCGGCGCGCTGCTCGCGGAGCAGCGGCTCGACGGCGCGGCCATGGTGTCGGCGGGTGCCGCCACGGGCGCGCTGCTGCTGGCCACCGTGGCTCTGCCCGGCCGGCGGGAACTGCCCCGGCAGGACCTCACGGAGCGGTACGCCGGCCGCGCCGCGCGGTCCAAGGACAGAGGGCTGTGGCCCCTGGTGGCCGCGGGGTTCGCCGTCACGGCGGCGTTCTGTGCCATGGAAGCCACACTCGCCCTCCTCGGTGCCGACCGTCATGGGCTCTCGCCGGGCGGGCTCGGCTGGCTTCTTGCCTCCGCCGGGATGGCGCTGGCACTGGCCCAGGGCGGTCTGGCAGCGCCTCTCACCCGGCGTTGGGGCGAGCGGCGCGTGGCGGTGGGCGGCGCCGTCGCGCTCGGTGCGGGCCTCGGACTGCTGCCGTTCCTGCCGCCGGCCGGAGCGCTGGCCGCTCTGCTGGTGGCGAGCGCCGGCCAGGGGCTGCTCACTCCCG